>OHIY01000756.1_pt1 | contig 15728 bp, 13 predicted proteins | sample 1568351 | NCBI WGS metagenome assembly OHIY01 (sample SAMEA3879547, study PRJEB24766) | human gut metagenome | biome: human-associated habitat; feature: feces | place: USA | collected 1985/1987 | reverse complement strand
TGATTAAAATATATATGAATCATCTTCCGTGGGATGTTGGTATTTCTACAGACCGCAGTATGAGAATGTTGTTTAAAAGACTTTCATATCAATATGCAGATTTAGAATTTTACTATCCAAATGATTGGACATCTGGGATAATTCCTGTATTAAAACATATTTATAAAGCTGTAAAGTACAGATTATTTCCTTCTTCTTTAAAGAAGGAGTTTCGTATTAAAAGAGAAAACCTTGTATCAAGAAAAGAATTTTTAAAACAAGATTTTGATTTAATTTATAGTCAGGCTATAATCCCTATTGGAGTAAAAAAGAATACACCCCTTTTGCTTGACTTATTTTTTATAGATCCAGAACATTCTCATACAAACGTTACAGAAATATCAAAAGTCTATTGGAAACGGTTAGTCAAAGATATGGAGAGAGTTGCAAATATGTCTTGTATCATAAATTTAAGAAGTGATTATTCTTTGAGATTAGTGGAAAAATATTTTCCGGAAAATAGGCATAAGTTTGTCAATCTTCCATTCCTCTTACCTGATTTGAAGCCATTGTCTTTAGAATATGTTTTTAAGAAACATACAAATGTTTCATTGTTTAAAATTGCATTTATTGGTGCACAAGCTATACGTAAAGGTTTGCCATTGTTGGTTATGGCAATAGATATTTTGTATAATAAGCGGAATTTTCGTAATTTAGAATTGAATATTGTATCAGGATGTACAGATGGAAATATTTATATTCCTTCCAATCTTCCTATCATTTGTCATGGAAAAATGAATTATGAAAGAACAATGGATATATTGAAAATGTCACATATATATGTGATGCCTTCATATTATGAAAGTTTTGGACTATCTTATGTGGAAGCGATGGCAAATGGTTGTATAGTTCTTGCACGTAATTTTGAGCCTCAACGTGAGATTGTTGATTATGGAAAGGCTGGTTTGCTTGTTGATTTAAATGCAAATGACATAGCAGATAAACTTCAACAAGTTTTGGAAATGAATGAGAAAGAACGTAAATGCTTAGTGCTAAAAGGATATGAGCGTTTTAAGGAAAAATATGAGTTTTCTGTTGTCTCTAAAAAATGGTATCGTGAGTTTGCCAGGTGTGCGTCTATGAATAAGGAATAAAGATAAATTTTGTTATGAAGAAGATATTTTTCTGTTCGTCAAATATTTTCCTTTGATATATAAGAATTGATTTTTAATAACTGGAACGTTATTTGTATTGATTCATTTTATAGATGAAGATTTTTAAAATAGTAACCACTTGTTTTTGATAGTTTGTTATGCCATATAGTAAATGGATTATAATACTACTTTTTGAACTTGGTTTCGGCATAAAATTGAATCTTATAGGCGTAATCAGCGTCAGTGAGTTGTTCCTGTTGATATTTGTGCCATTATTTGTTTTGCCAAAAGTTAAATGGAATGAGGCTGTTGGGGTGAAGCAGGTAACGATGGCGTATTCCGCTCTTCTGGGTTTCCAAATTCTTTCAGAATTTATGGTCGGCAATAATTTATCAAGTGCATTGAAGGGTATTGCAATTACGGTTGTATCGTATCTGCATTTTATGTTTTTAATTTATTATTTGGCGAGACTGAAGTTGTTGATACTTGTGCTTGTTGTTGCTCAGATGGCAAGAGCCGTAGTTTTTGGAACTGATATTGAAGAACAGAGCATAGAAGATGTCATGAGGGGCGACTTATCTCAAATTTTATATATCTCCTATTGTCATTTCGTTTTCACTTGCAATGTCAATGATTTTTAAATATAAAAATTTTGCATTGCTGCACTCTCTGTTAGGCATTGTTCTTATTGTATTAGGTTCAAGAAGTAGTGGAGGCATAGCTTTGGCCACAGGTTTAGTGACATATATGTTTGAACATCGTGTGCTTACTTACAATAAGAAGTTTATAGTTATGTCTTTAGTTTTGGGCTGCATGATAGGATATGCTTTCTATGTTTATTACGTGAATCGTGTTTTGTATGGCGAAATTACGAGTGGTAACAGTCGCCAGGTGTTCCTTTGCAGCAATCCGTATAATCCGTTGGAGTTACTAATGGCAGGCAGGAGTGAAGTCTGGATTGGTTGGCAGGCTTTCATGGACAATTTTTGGTTTGGTCATGGCGCATGGGCTTATGATTCTACAGGGCGTTACCAGCGTATGATGATTGCTTTGCATGGAGAACTTTCCACATTTACGCGCAGTCAGGTAAGCTATCATTTTCTCATACCTTCACATTCTGTTTTAATAGGCAGCGGCATGATGAACGGTGTGTTTGCATTTTTGTCGATGGGAGTGATTGTGGTGTATTTTCTCAGAAAGGGGGTACTAAGTTTTATCCATTGTGATGACAGGTACAAGTTGGTACTTGTAAATTCTGTTATATCCTTGTTTTGGACGGCATTGTTTTCGCCGCAGTCGCACTTCCGGCTTACTATGCCTGTGGCATTTGCAATCATATTTGTCTTGTCTGCTTCGGTGGAGAATATAAAGACAGTTGAGGCACGCAGAAGTATGGCTGTGCGATATGCCGCTTTTCGTGCTGCAAAAGACCGTATATTACGTCGCAAGATGCGGCATATCGGCAAGTGAAAGGCCACCTTTTGTATGTAAGTAAAAAATGGAAAGAGTTTTGTGTTTTTATCTGTCAGCTGTCATGTTTGTATATAAAAGTTAGAATATCAGGATGTTATGTATAGACAGATACTGACAGATAGGTTTTACAATCTGTCATCTATGTATATGCGTAATGAACGAATATGACAGGCATTTTCATTGTCTGTCATTGTGTAACGACTTGATATTTAGTGAATTGAGGATGAATCTGACAGATGACAGATAAATTGGTGATAAAGAAATTGTTACAACATTCTAATTATAAATTTTGTATTACCGTCTATCTGGCTTACGTCCAGGCATGGATAATGAGATGTTTTTCTGTATTACTTTCTTGTATAAACAGTTGCTGCTATGAACGTTCTGCATTTCGGAACATTGGATGTTAAATCCGGGGGGCCGGCCATGAGTGTCTACCTGACTTTGAAGGGTATCCGTTGTTTAGGTATTGATGCTGAAATCATACAGTTCCAGATTGCTGATGAAAGTAACTTGATAGGTAGAGACATTCCTGTTCACAACGCAAGGCGACCTTTTGAAAAGATGTTTGGATACTCTCCGCGGCTTCATAGCGAGATTCTTTCATTGGGTGATTTTGATATTTACCATGCTCAAGGCGTATGGCAGTATAACACTTATGCCATTGTGGATATAGCCAGACGGTTAGGGAAGCCTTATGTAATAACGCCGCGTGGTATGTTGTATCCGCAAGATATAGCAAAGTCGAACAGCTGGTTGAAGAAATTATCATTGAGATGGAGGCTTATTGCAGATTTGAATGGCGCAGCCTGTGTGCAGGTTACTTGCGATGATGAAATGAAGTATTGTAGAGAGTTGGGTGTTACGGCTCCGATTGCGGTAATACCCAATCCGGTAGAGATAAAGGATTATACGTATAGGAAAAAAGACGGGATTTTCCGATTGGGATATTTGGGACGTTTGTCGAAGAGAAAGAATGTGGAGAGTCTTATTTATGCGTTTGCTGAAATCGGGGCTGATGCCAAAGATGCCGAGTTGTTCATTATTGGTGCAGGTGACGTGAGATATGAAAATTTCTTAAAGTCAGAAGTAAGGCGTTTGGGACTTTCTAATGTTCGTTTTTCAGGCTTCTTGTCTGGTGAAGAAAAAAGCGAAGCGTTGGCTTCGTGTTCTGTAATAGCAATGCCAAGTGAATTTGAAAATTTGGGAAATGTTGTATTGGAAGGACTTGTGCGCAGGACGCCTTGTATTGCAACAAAGGGTAGCCCTTGGCAGGTGTTGCAGACTCACGGTTGTGGTTGGTGGGTTGAATATAGCCAGACTCAGATTACTTCTGCTGTCAAAGAAGCGTTGAATACACCTCAGGAAGTTTTGGAAGAAATGGGACGCAGAGGTAGAGCTCTTGTGGAAAGTCGGTATTCGGTGCAGAACGTGGCTTCAAATATGAAACTTCTATACGACTGGATTTTGGGTAACGTAGCCAAGCCCGGTTTTGTATATGGTTGATTTATTGTGTAATTGTTGATTGCAAAATGAGATTGTTTGTAGTAACGGCGACATTGGGCGAACGTGATACTTTGAGTAGGACAATAGAGTCGGTCAGGACTATTGGTGGAAGCAGTGTGACTCATCTGGTGGTTGCCCCTGAGGATAAGGTGCAACGTATAAAAACAATTTATGGTAGCAGCGTTGAATGTGTTGCAGAACCGAAAAATAGTAAAGGATTTTATGGGGCTCTGAACCATTGTTTTTATACTTATGGCTGTGGGTATGATTATTTTACTTTTATTAACGACGATGATTATTGGTTGCCTGATTTTGCAAAGTTGATAAGGCTTGTGGAGGAACACCCGGGTTTAGACATGGTTTATGCCAAGACTTTATATGTGGATGAAAATAACAACGTGATAAAACGGCAGGCGTGCTCAAATCAGTTTTACCGTTTCAACGACTTGTTTCATGAAAATGTCATATTGTTGACGCAGCAGACAACATTGGTGAAAAAGGATTTTTTCTTCAAAGTAGGCGGATTTGATGATTCTTATAAATTAATAGCCGACACGAAGTTTTGGATACAGGCATCACTGATGAAGCCTAAGTTCCGGTATATAAAGAGCTTTGTTTCTTGTTATACATTACAGGAAAGCCAATTGTCGAAAGACAAGGCTTTTCAGGAAAAGGAACATGAAAGGTTGCGGGATGAATATCCTTCATGTTCGGTTTTCAGGCGGAGGTTATTTCTTATAGCATATAGGATTTATAACTTGAATGTTTATTTTAAAAGACTTTTCATAAACAAATGAATGTATTAAAAATAATAATGAAGTGTTTTGTCGTTTTTTTACCATGGAAAATTAGACGGCTGATATTAAATAAAGTATTCGGTTATGATATTCATCCGAAAGCAAGGATAGGTCTTTCGTATATTTATCCTAAACATCTTGTAATGAAAGAAGGTGCACGTATAGGACATTTGAATGTTGCTATACATTTGGAATTGATATATATGGAGGAAAATGCTTCAATTTCTCAAAAAAATTGGATTACGGGCTTTCCTCTAAAGGGAGGTGGTAAAAGTGCTCATTTTAAAGAATATCCCGATAGAAAGCCGTATTTGATTATGAAGTATGATTCGGCAATAACAAAGCAACATTTGATTGATTGTACTGAAACAGTGACAATAGGCGAGTTGACTTCAATTGGAGGTTATGGAACACAGATACTTTCTCATTCAACGTCCTTGAAAATGAATAGGCAGAGTTGTGCGCCGATAACTATTGGACATCATTGCTTTGTTGGTACACGTTCGGTTATCTTGCCAGGTTCAGTACTTCCTAATCACTCTGTATTAGGAGCGTGTGCCATGTTAAAAAAACAGTTTACTGATGAATATTCACTTTATGGTGGAGTACCAGCCAAGTTTGTAAAAAAGATGGACGAGGATTTAGCATTCTTTTCTCGTACATACAGGCCTAAATAATCAATGGTAATCCTTGCCTACATACCGAGTCTTGACCGCTCTTCAGGCGGACCAGCTGCTTATGTGCAGTTCCTTTCAAAAGAATTAGGAAAAAATGTTGTGTTTCATATAGCTTGCCATCGTTCACTAAATCCGTTATGTATTGAGAATGCTGCGGTGCATTATATTGGGGGGCTTATCGGCAGTTTGCGGCGTGATTGGTTGCGGTTGCTGGATGCGGTTAGTCCCGATATTGTCCATGTAAATTGTTGCTGGATGCCGCAGTGTGCTTTGGTGCAAAGATTGTCGCAATGTATGGGTTACAAGGTGGTACTTACACCTCATGGTATGCTCGAACCGTGGATAATCAGGCGGCACTACCTTACGCGGAAGTTACCTGCGCTTCTGCTTTACCAAAAGCGTGCTGTGGTGGATGCCATATACCTGCACGCAACGGCAGAAAGTGAGAAAAACAATTTACTCGGGCTTGGCTATAACCATAATGTTGCAGTAATAGCTAATGGTATTGACGTTTATAGCGTAGAATTGAAAACAACATGGAAACGTAAAAAGAGAATATTGTTTTTATCGCGTGTATGTGTAAATAAAGGTATAGAGTGTTTGATTGAAGCTGTGGCTTTGTTGAAAGATTGTTTGCATGATTATATAGTAACGGTGGCGGGAGAGGGTGATAAAAGATATATTGAAACATTGAAGCGCAAGGCGGATAATCTTGATATCGGTTGTATGTTCTCTTTTGTTGGTGGGGTGTATGATAGCGGTAAATGGGATTTGATAAAAGAATCTGATATTTTGGTTTTACCGACATTAAATGAAAACTTCGGCATTGTTATAGCTGAGGCATTGGCTTGCGGTACACCAGTTATAACTACCAAAGGTGCGCCATGGCAAGATTTGGAGACTTGGAATTGTGGATGGTGGATTGAACGTGATGTTGACAGTTTGGTGGGCGCATTGAAGGAGTTTTTGAAATTGGATGAATTTGAGCTTGAGCGTATGGGGCGCAACGGACGACAGTTGGTTGAGGAAAAATATTCATCCAAAGTTATGGCTGACAATATGGTCAGGCTTTATGAAAGTTTGATGTAGCTGAATGTGCTACGATTTGCTTTGAAAGTTATTTTTGCGGCTAAGTGTTTTAGATATTTGTCTCATTAGGAGAGAATGGATCTTCATAGAACACTTGAAAGTTTTGATGTTAATCTTACCGGTAGGGAGCGTGTAGCGTTGTTACGTCGTCATGCCTTGCACCTCAAATATTCACAAGCTGTTGAATTTTATGCCGATACGGACAAGCCATTGCGTGTTATTGCTGACGAATGTGGGGTTACCGTTGGAGGTTTGAGTAATTATTTGCGGAGGTATTGGCGTGAATTGGTGTTGCAAAGGCATAAGATTTTAGCTGATGGTATAAATCCTGATGAAATAAAGATAATCCAGGCCGGTAAACAGAATGTTATTGCTCATGCAAAATACAAAAAGGCGGTGGCTGCTTGTGGAACATTGAAGAATATAGACTTAAATATATCGCAAGTGGCGCGTAAATACGGAGTAGACTGTACGGCGTTACTGAATTTTATGCATGTTCATTATCCTGATATATTGAGCTGGCGAAAAAAAGTACGTCTTCAGCTCGGTTTAGATAAAAATGTTCATCATGGTCTCCGTTTAGTTTGCCAAAAGCAGTATGCAGAAGCTGTGGATTTATATCGGAATACAGATATGACAGTACACGAGATTTCCGAGAAATGCAAAGTATCTGAAGGTGGATTAAGCCAACACCTGCGTTTTTACCACAAAGACTTGTTGGTGAGAAAACGAAACCAACGTAAAGCGGTAAGTGCTTCTGAAAATAAAGTGCTTGGTGACATGCTCGGTAACGGTCGCAAGTATTGTCCGTCACAAGCAACGGAAAAGAAGTATGCAGAGGCATTGAAAATGTATAGAGACACAAGTCTGACAATGAAAGAAATTGTAAAACGTACGGGTGTGCCTGCAGAGGGTTTTCGTTTTTACTTGCATAAATGGCATAAAGAGCTTGTAGCTGAGCGTAATTGTGTATCTGGTTCCAGGTGTTTGAAGGCTACGAGAGCCAAATATGAACATGCCATTGAAAGCTTGCGTGATAATCCTCGGCCGGTAAGTGCAGTTGCGACTGAATTTGGTTTTAATCCGGAAGTATTCAGGGCTTATTTGCATAAGCATGAACCTGATTTGGTTAAACAGCAAGGAATGGTACGTGTCTCCAACGGAAAAACTATTTCACGTCGTAGTGATGAACTTTATTCAGAAGCTGTGAACTTATATGCCACGACAAATGAAAGTTTACGTGCTATTGCGACCAGGCTTGGTCTTGTGTATAAGACCGTTGACGGTTTTATTCGCCGTAATTATCCTGAAGTTATTGCCCGTCATAAGGCTTTGGTGAAAAAGTAAAATATGGTTTTTATAAAATAATATCATGCCGGTAGCATATAACTTTCAGTCGCCTTATACTACGGTAAACCGTATTAAACGAATGATTTGGGTTATTTGTTGGACGTTGTTTGCTCGTCCGTTTCCTAAAAGTACATTAATGCCTTGGAAACGTTTTTTATTAAGGCTTTTCGGTGCTAAAATTTCGGGAACGGCCAATGTTTATGCTACGGCAAAAATTTTCATGCCGTGGAATCTTGTGATGAAGGATTATTCTTGTCTTGCTTCAGGAGTAGATTGTTACAATGCGGCTGTGATAGAATTGGGCGAAAGCGTTACTGTCAGTCAACGGGCCTTTCTTTGTACGGCATCGCACAATATTTCTTCATTATGTAATGAACAGATAGAAAAGCCTATTATACTACGAAAAATGTCATGGATTGCAGCAGAGGCTTTTGTTGGGCCAGGTGTAACTGTAGGCGAAGGTGCGGTTGTAGGGGCGAGAGCCGTAGTGGTTAGGGATGTTGAGCCATGGACTGTAGTGGGAGGTAATCCTGCCAAAGTGTTGGGGAAAAGGGTATTGACATATGAATAACTCTATTGCCGCCATAATCCTGACATACAATGAGGAGAAACACATTTCCCGTTGTATAAATTCAGTTAAGAATGTTTGTAATGAAATATGGGTGATTGATTCATTCAGTACAGACAAAACATGTGAGATAGCAACGAAGTTGGGGGCTAAAGTTAGACAGCATGCTTGGGTTAATTATTCTTCCCAGTTTAATTTTGCTGTTCATTGTTGCGGGATACAGTCAGAATGGATTTGGAGGATAGATGCAGATGAGTATTTAAGTGGAAATGTGGGTTGTAGAGTAAAGGAGTTATTGTCAAAGTGCAATAATGATGTTAATGGTGTATATGTGTGTAAGCGTATTGATTTCATGGGGCGTCCATTGATGCACGGTGGATGGTATCCGTCATATCATTTAAAGATTTTCAGAAAAGGGCATGGTGAATGTGAGAGCCGCTGGATGGACGAACATATCAGATTATTTGATGGCACATCTCTCGTTGTGTATGATGGTGATCAAGTTGATGCAAATTTGAGTGATCTTACTTGGTGGACGAATAAACACAATGGTTATGCGACACGTGAAATGGTTGATATGTTAGTTACAGAATATGGCATTGGTAATACGGATATGGAGATTAAGGCAAGTTTTTTTGGTAAGGAAGATCAACGTAAGCGGTGGCTAAAACAGAAATACGCTAAGGCTCCATTGTTTGTCCGTCCATTCGTCAATTTCTTTTACAGATACGTATTAAGGGGAGGTTTTCTCGACGGGAAAGAAGGTTTTGTCTGGCATGTGTTGCAAGGTTTTTGGTATAGGATGTTGGTGGACGCGAAGATATATGAGCTGAAAAAGCGTTTCGGTTTCGACGATGATAAGATAAAAGAATATATCAAGACTACTTACTTAAAGTAATCTGAACTTTATAATAAAAACAAATGATGGTTACAATTATAACTTCCTGTTTCAACCGCGAGTCTACCGTCGGGCAAACTATTGATAGCGTGTTGGGGCAGGACTATTCTGACATTGAATACATAATTGTCGACGGGGCAAGCAGTGATGGTACACTTGCGGTTGTAAAAAGTTATGAGGGATGTGAACGACTTACGAAAATTGTTTCCGAGCCTGACAGCGGGATGTACGAGGCAATCAACAAAGGGATAAGGATGGCAAAGGGCGATATTGTCGGTCTGCTGCATTCTGATGATTTCTTTTACGATAGTCATGTCATTTCTGATATTGTCAAAATCTTTAATAATACGGGCGCCGACATAGTTTACGGTAATGGGCTTTATGTTGATGCCGAGTGTACGGACAAAGTTGTGCGTAACTGGGTAAGCGGGCGTTACCGACGTTGGAAGGTTCGTTTCGGATGGTTGCCGTTACACCCTACGGTATATATCCGTCGTAGCGTGCTTGAGCGTTGTGGGTTGTATGACGAGAGTTACAAGATAGCATCTGATTCAGATTTTCTTGTCAGGTATCTTTATGAAAACAAACTGCACGTGGAATACCTTAATAAATATTTTGTCAAAATGCGTATGGGCGGGTTGTCAACCGGCGGCGCAAGCCGATGCCAGATATGGGAAGAAGATGTACGTATGTACAAATCGCACGGATTTTTGGGTGTTCTGACAAAACTGATGAAGATGGGATGGAAGATACCGCAATTTATAGATGCGAAAATAAGGAAAAAGTTTCATAATGACTGATACGGAGAGACTTTTCTTTTACTTCTTGCGCCGCGGACTGTGGGACGACACTTCTGCGGCAGACATTGTTGTTGATGATAGCTGTTGGGATGAGCTATTCATGCAGTCATGCCGACAGGCCGTATCAGGTATAGTTGCTGACGGAATAGCGACGACGGGTATCCGCCCTGCGACAGAATTGTGGAATGAATGGGTATTCCATTTGCTGCATATAGAGATGATGAACGAGGCGATGGCTCATTGTGGGGGAATGTTGCTTGATATGCTTGCAGCTCATGGCGTAACGGCTGTTGTATTCAAGGGACAAGCTGTTGCCCAATGGTATCCCAATCCTTTACACAGAAGTTATGGCGACATTGACTTGGTTATTGTTGATGGATGGGACTGCCTTGTTAATGTATTGCAAGATAAAGGAATCCCTTATTTTTACGAGAATGGCGACATAATCGTAGAACAGCTTGGGAATGATTTTTATAACGCTAAATATGCCATGTCATGTGGCGACCGGTATAGGGTTGAGTTCCATCCAACTTTCGAGACGCTTTATAATCCGTGGATGAATAACCGCTTACAGCGTATTGTTACAAAGACATCTGAATGGTGGACTGTCAATTTCGGTAGTAGTGTCATTCCGCATGATACGCTTGAGTTTAATTTGGCTTGTGTCATCCTCCACATTCAGCGTCATGTCCTGTCTTACGGTATAGGCGCCAAGCAGATTTGTGATGTAGCTATAATGCTTGGAAAGTCTGGTGTTGACATTCCAAAACTGAAGGCCATACTTAATCACCTTGGTGCGTTGCGTTTCAGTACGGTGCTGTTTCGTTTTATAGATATTTATTTATCTGAAAATGTTTCGATGTATGGTTTGTGTCGTGAAGACAAGGATGTCGCACTTCTTTATGACATCTTTATGAATGATGGTTATGTACTTAAAGAGGAGCGGGTGAATATTGGTCGGGGAATACAGCGGGCGCCATTACGTGTTATAAGAAACGGATGTTTCTGGACGTGGCGCAGTTTACGGCTATTCCGATTAATGCCGGGCGAGGCCTTTTTCTTTATGTTTGACAAGGTTATTGTACGGCTTAAGATGTTGTTCGGTATAAAGAGTTGAAGCGTTCGGTTTATTGGTGGAAATAATTAAGTGAATAAATCATATAGATTAAATTGTTGAATAATTATGAAGAAGACAATGTTTTTTGTTTTGGCGTTGTTGCTTATGTGCAACGGCGCTGTCGCGCAGACGGTGGTCAGCGACACAGTCCGTGGTGAGACGGTAGTGCAGCCACAGCCTACGGACGATCATTATCGCGTTGTTACCAATCGCTTTTGGGACAACTGGTTTGTTTTTGGTGAGATTGGCGCCCACGCTTTTGCCGGCGACTATGGTAGTGTAGGTGACTTTGGCGGACTAATCTCTCCGGACTTCAAGATTGGTTTTGGTAAGTGGTTTACTCCGGGCATAGGTGCCAAAATCCAGTTTGGTATGGGTAACTCCAAGGGGTACAGCAAGGAGGAAACCATGTTTGTCGATGGCGGTCAGCTCACCGCTGATGACGGTACTCCGTACTGGGAAACAAAGATGAAGTGGCTTGACTTCAGTGTCAATGCCATGTTCAATCTATCGCGTCTTTTCTGCGGTTACGAGGGTAAGGAGTCTGAACGGTTGAAGAACCAGTTTATTGCTTCCGTCGGTATTGGAGCGTTACACCATTATGGTATCTCAGCCCAGCGCAATGAATGGAGTGGACATTTCGAATTGCAGTACAGTCGTTTCTTCAGTAAGAAGAAGGATATTTCGCTTGATGTAAAGGCTCATGCCATTCTGTACCAGACAAACTTCGACGGAATTACCAACAAGGCGAACGGTGAGGACAGCCGTTGGTTTGATGCTAACGTAGGTCTCAGTGTTGGTCTTACTTACTACTTCAAGAAGCGTCATTGGGACCGCTGTCTGCAGTGCGAAGAGCCAGTTTATATTACCAACACTGTGCTGCCTGAACCTAACTGCCCCGAGTATAAGACGATGGTGTTCTACGTTTTCTTCCCGAACAACTATTCTGGCCGCGACGATGCCCCGATTGTGAGCGGTGCTACGGTTAATGCGATAGACTATCTTGCATCGGGTGTGTTCACGCAAAAGCGTTTCGTCGATACTGACGCTGTTGCTTCCGCCCTTGGTTCAGGACGCTCGCTTGCGTCTTTCAAGACGGAGGATATTCCCACGGTTAAAGCCAACCAATGTGAGGCTGGCGGTGTGTCGAGAGGTTACGAAATGTCTTCGTCGCCAATCTCTCTTGACATGGATGCTGCCAGCATGAATGCGTTTAAGGACAAAGCCGGTTATTATTATGCGCCGGTTTATTCTGGCGGAAAGACATGGTATTACCGTGTTGACTCGGAAACTTCCACACAAAGCCTTGTGTCGAAGGATAATTACAAGGAGAGCGCTTCGTATGGATTAAACGCGCATTCAGGTCTTGACTTAGTACGCCAGAATATGACTCTCGACGAAGATGCCGACTTGTACAGCTTTGCCGATATCTATGCAGCTGTTGAGGGTGAGGGCGGATATATTTCAGGTTTCACGGACAACTCAACCGTGGCAGAGCTGAAGAATATATTTGAGAACGGCCGTATTCAATTTGTATCTGCCGAGGGATTGGCCACAAGCCAGGATAATTACGTAGGCGAGGATGCCGAGAACGTTGGTCTTGAGCGTAATAAGGCACTGGCTTATAGTCGTGCCCGCACGGTAATACAATGGCTCAAGGACAGTGGCGTGTTCAAGAATATTGGCCGCAACAGTTTCTCCCTGAATGCCTTGACAGATCCTGTAAGCGTTGTCAACGACAAGAGTACGCGCGGACTTAACGCCAAGCTTAACCGCTGCGTAAAGGTACGTATCAATTATGTTATTGAAAAATAATTGGGATTAGCCCATTTTTTGAATGTCTTGTTATATATCGGACGGCAGACGACCCGCTTTTTACACAAATTGCGGTCTCGTTTGCCGTCTTTTGCATTGCATATGATGGCTTTCTGATGACATCTTTTTATTTGGAATGGAATTCGATAATGACAAACTGTTTGAAGAAATAGCCTCGTTGCTTGCCCGTGGCGTTGAAGTAACTGTTGCCGTCAAGGGGCGCAGTATGAGGCCGTTGCTGGTTGAAGGTCGCGACCATGTAACCTTGCGTCGGTGTATTATTGACGATGTGCGGCGCGGCGACGTGGTGCTTGCACGCGAGAGCGGTTGCGGTCGCGTGTTGCTTCACCGTGTCATCAGGCGTGACGTCGACACACTGGTCTTACAGGGTGACGGTAACCGTGTGCAGGCCGAAACGGTTTCCGCTTCTGAGGTTGTTGGAGTGGCCGTGGCCTTTATGCGCAATGGTAAGACTTATACGGCACGCAGCCTTGCCGTCAGGGTGTATTCTTCATTCATTCTGGCGTTTATGTCCTTGCGCCGCTCCTGGGTTAGGCTTAGGATAAATGCAGGATATGTCAAGGACGCGTCTATCGGCCATCGTACAGGAATATTGTTGAGTTGTATCGTCGGTATTGTCTCGGTCGTACTCTCGCTGGCCTTTATATATTTTTCCAAGCATGTGATAGACGTGGCAACGAGGGTTGTCGATGGCAATGTTGCCGTGCTCATTGCGGTGTTGGCCGCTCTTGTTGCCATGCAGCTGCTTTGCAGCGCCGCCAGCACATGGATAGGTGCGCGGCTGCATGTAGGCTTGGGTAACGCGTTGCGGCATGCTACTTTCTCGCGCCTGATGTCCATCAGGTGGATTGAGCTTGAGCGGTTCCATACGGGCGACATCGTGAATCGTGTCGAGCGTGACACTGCGTCGGTTGTGTCCGTGCTTGCCGGCACGGTTCCTGCTTTTATAGTGTCGTTTGTCCAGTTTGCCATCGCTCTGGCGTTCTTTTGCGTCCTCGACCCGTGGTTGCCGTGGCTTGTAGTTTGTGGTTTCCCTATATTGCTGCTTGGTGGACGTTTTTATATGAAGAAGATGTACCATTACGCTCGCCTTATACGCCGGAGCGACAGCATGATACAGTCAGTAATACAGGAAAGTCTGCAACAGCGTACCGTCGTCAAGGCCCTTGAACAGGGAATCGGGCGTGTGGGCACGCTTGACAGTCGGCAGTCAGAGTTGCGCGGTCAGGTTATGGGCCGCACGCGCTTCTCTATTTTGTCACGCTCTTTTGTGTCGGCGGCTTTCGCCATCGGTTATTTGGTCGTGTTCTCGTGGGGTGTGGTGTTGCTTGGTGCGGGCGCCATAACGTTCGGCACGATGGCGGCCTTTCTCCAACTTGTAGGCAAGGTGCAATATCCCATATTCGACATGGCCCGCCTTGTGCCGTCACTGGTTGACGTGCTTGCGTCGGTAGACCGTCTGCGCGAGATAGAACAGCTTTCGGCCGAGGATGTAGACGGCCGTGTGTCGGTGCCTTGTGTGCCTGACATCGTTTTTGATAATGTTACGTTTGATTATGGCAAGGGCGAAGCTCCCGTGCTAAAGTGTTTTTCATACGTTTTCCCCGCAGGCAGTTGCACTGCCGTGCTCGGTGTTACGGGGCGTGGCAAGACTACGCTTGTGCGCCTGCTCCTTGCGCTCGTCGAGCCGATAGAAGGCAGCGTCTCGCTTGTGTGCGGTGACCAACGTTACGCTGTATCGTCAAGGACGCGCTGCAATTTTACTTACGTGCCGCAAGGCAACACTTTGTTTAGCGGTACGGTGCGTGACAATCTTCTGATAGGTAACCCCGAAGCCACAGACGATGAGATGCGCAAGGCGCTGCATACGGCCGAGGCTGATTTTGTATTTTCCCTGCCTGAAGGTATTGATACTCCCCTTGGCGAGCAGGGTGGTGGACTTAGCGAGGGGCAGGCCCAGCGCATAGCCGTGGCGCGCGCCATATTGCGTAAGAGCCATATCCTGCTGTTCGACGAGGCTACGTCAGCGCTCGACGCTGCCACTGAAAGCCGCCTTGTGGCCAACCTGCGCAGCGGCTGTGCCGGAAAGACACTTGTATTCGTAACCCATCATGAGGCCGTAGCCTCAGTATGCGACAAGGTGTTGAGGCTGTAATTTTTATTCATCGGCGGTTCTGTAGGATAGAAAAACAAACATTATCTTCGGCATATTTTTTATAATCTTTTCTAATCCAAGTATCACCTCTCATTCTATCGAATTGTTATTTTTTTTTACTCGGGCTGTCATTCTTTTTCAATCGAGTTATTATCCTCTTTTAATCCAGGCAGTCTCATTTTGTCATTCCGTGCACCGACACGGAATCCAGTGATGGCAGCCATTTTTTATACGCTATTTGTACTGTCGTTCCGCATCGAAGCGCGGAATGACAGATACCCACTGACCGCTTGAAGTAGGATTATTATCACATCATCATTATACCGAAC
>OHIY01000744.1_pt1 | contig 15934 bp, 13 predicted proteins | sample 1568351 | NCBI WGS metagenome assembly OHIY01 (sample SAMEA3879547, study PRJEB24766) | human gut metagenome | biome: human-associated habitat; feature: feces | place: USA | collected 1985/1987 | reverse complement strand
TTTTTCTTCTCCACCACCTCGTAGTCCTTGATGATGTTGAGCACCACGTTGGGCGCCACTACCGAGAGTCGCGAGATCTCATCGTCTGTGAAGAACTTGTCGCTCACCTTGATGATGCCCTTCGTGCCCACCATCTTCGACGAGAGGTTGTAGCCGATCGTCACTGGGGTGGAGAGGTGCTGGAGCTGGAGAAGGTTGACGACGTCGAAGGTCTTCTCCACGGGGATATGGTCTATTACCGTGCCGTTCTTGATGGCGGCCACGAGTCTTTCTTTCTTGTTCATCGCTTGCTGGTTATTCAATGATCGTTTTGTCATTGCGAATCTCCTCGATGGAGATACCAAGGCAATGGCAGAAGATGGCCTCGCGGGCATAGAGTCCGTTCTTGGCCTGCTGGATGTAGTAGGCGTGGGGATTGGCGTCCACGTCGTAGGCAATCTCGTTCACGCGGGGTAGCGGGTGGAGGATGCGCATGTTGTCCTTGACCTTGCCGAGCATGTTCTCGTGCAGGATATAGACATTCTTCACGCGCTCATATTCCATCAGGTCGGAGAAGCGCTCCTTCTGCACGCGCGTCATGTAGAGGATGTCCAGCTCGGGCATCACCTCCTCCATGGTGCGCACCTCGCGGAAGGAGATGCGCGACGAGGAGCTCATCTCGTGCAGCATGTAGTCGGGCAGGCGCAGCTCCTCGGGCGAGATGAGGATCACCTCGATGCCCTCGTAGCGCGACAGCGCCTTGATGAGCGAGTGGACCGTGCGGCCGAACTTCAGGTCGCCGCAGAAGCCGATGGTCAAGTGGTCGAAGCGTCCCTTCTCGCGCTTGATCGTCAGCAGGTCCGTGAGCGTCTGCGTCGGGTGGGCATGGCTGCCGTCCCCGGCGTTGATGACCGGGATGCCGGCGTACTGCGAGGCCACGAGCGGCGCCCCCTCCTTGAAGTGGCGCATGGCGATGATGTCCGCGAAGCAGCGGATCACCCGCACGGTGTCGGCCACAGTCTCGCCCTTCGAGACGGACGAGGAGTTGGCGTCCGAGAAACCGATGACCTCGCCGCCCAGTTCGAGCATCGCCGAGGTGAAGCTCAGGCGCGTGCGCGTCGAGGGTTCGTAGAAGAGCGTTGCCAGCTTCTTGCCCTTGCAGGCTTCGCGGTATTTGGCGCGGTGGGCGATGATGTCCTCCGCCAGGGAGACGATCTGCTCGGTCTCCTCGACGGTCAGATCGGTCGGATCTATCAAATGTCGCATGGTTGCTTGTCTTTATCTTGTGTGTATGATCGGAACTTCTCTCTTCCGGCCCCGTGCCGGCACTACTTCTTCATCCAGCTCTCGTCCGAGGGGTTGTCGCGGAAGCGCAGCAGGCGCTCCTTGTCTTCGGGGCGGATGTATCCCTTCTCGGCGGCCACCTCGACCAGCGTGTCGAGGTTCGAGAGGCTGTAGTTGACCACCCCGGCCTCGCGCAGGCGGTCGAGCCCCTTCTTCATGCCGTAGGTGAAGATCGAAGCCACGCCCAGCACCTCGGCACCCGCCTCGCGCAGCGCCTCGACCACCTCGATGCACGAGCCGGCCGTCGAGATCAGGTCCTCGATGACAACCACCTTCTGCCCCTTCTCCAGACGGCCTTCGATGCGGTTGCCGCGCCCGTGGTCCTTCGCTCCGGAGCGGACGTAGCCCATCGGCAGGTCGAGGATCGTCGCCGTGATGGCGGCATGGGCAATGCCGGCCGTCGAGGTTCCCATGAGCACCTCGGCGTCGGGGTACTTCGTGCGCACGATCTCGGCCAGCCCGGCCTCCACATGGTTGCGCACGGCGGGAGCCGTCAGCGTCAGGCGGTTGTCGCAATAGATCGGGCTCTTGATACCGCTGGCCCAGGTGAACGGCTGCTCGGGGCGCAGGAATACCGCGCCGATCGAAAGCAGGTCTTCGGCAATTCTCTTTTCCATCATATCGTATGCTCTGTTGAAGCTATTGGTTGTGTTTCGATTTTTTGGCGGCCTTCGCGGCACTCTTTGCGGCCGCTTTTTCGGCGGCTTTGGCCACGGCGGCCGAGAGTGCACCGTCGCTCGCCAGGTCGTTGGCCACCCAGCAGACCCACTCGTCGGCCCGGTCACCCACCACAGCGGGCAGCGGCAGGTCGATGGTCGCGTCGGGGATGATGCCGCCGTCGTTGAGCCCCTTGCCCTCGGCCACGCGGTACGAGCGCGCCATCGGCACGCGGCACGTCACACCGCTGCGGGGCATGTCGACCTCGCGCACGCGCTGGAAGTCGACGCATCCGGCCGTGGGCTCCGCGCCGTAGACCGTCGTCCGCGAGTTGCAGGCCCGGGCGTCGAGGATGAACTGCTCGGCCGCCGCGGCAGTCACGCCGCTCACGAGGATCGCCACCCGGCGATGCACGGCCGGCATTTCGTCGAAGACGATGGGCACGACGCGCGTGTCGCTCATCGGCACGAACTCCGTCGTGGCGCTCTCCATGCGCTGGACCAGTTCGCGGCTCCAGATGTCGCCCTGCGCTTCGGCCTCGGCGCGCACGCTGGCGAGGTTGTCCTCCGAGACGCGGATCTCCCCGCCCGTCACGGAACCCGGACGGTCGTAGACGGCCCGCAGCAGGGGTTCGTAGGCGGCATTGCAGGTGCCGTCGTTGAAGCGCAGGTCGACGATGATATTCTCGCAGGTGCCGCAGCAGGCCGCTGCCGCCTCGATCCACGAGCGCAGCTCCTCCCCCTCGTCGAACGACACGACGCGGATCAGGTAGGTTTTGCCGTCGACCTGCGTCGCCGTATTCTGCGGGGCGAACTTCGCCGAGGCGTAGGCCGACTGCGGACGCTGGTACTTCGTCATCGACGAGAGCATCGTGCAGAGGTTGCGGTCGCCGAACCAGCCGAACAGCTCGCCCGCGGCGTCGTAACCGGCACGTCCGTGCGCGGCGACCTCCTCCGCCAGGCGCGTCTTGAGCAGCTGGTATTCGGCGCGGTTCCCGGCCTCCATCTTCGAGGGGAAGCCGGCATAGTTCGCCTCCACCTGCCGCAGGGCGAAGTCGAAGTCGGTCAGGTGGTCATCCGTGGTGAGCTGCGCCCGCACGGGCGACAGCGCGACGACGCCGAGCGTCGTCAAAAGCAGGGTCAGCAATCTCTTCATGGTCCCTATTTTTTCAGTTTCTTCCGAATGTCCGGCTCTCCGGACGGCGGCCCGCACCGTGCGGACCGGTGCGGCATTACGCCTCATGCGCCTGCCGCAGGATACGCTCCACCTCGTCGGGGTAGATGCCCCCTTCGTGGACCTTCACGCCGTTGACATAGAAGGTCGGAACGTAATAGTAGTCGTAGCTGTCGGCCACGGCGGGCTGCTCGGACTCCTCGATCATCTCGATTGCGACGTCCGCCAGCTCGGGATGCGCGGCTTTGGCCTCGTCGATATAGCGCAGCGCCTTCTTGCAGAAGGGGCAGGTCTTCAGGTAGAACAGTTTCACGGGTAAAGACATGGCGATAAAAGTTAAAAGTTAAAGGTAAAAAGTCAAAGGTCAAAAGTCGAAAGTTAAAAGTCAAAAGTCAAAGGTTCGGTACACCGGGCGGACCGCAACCTCCACCGATCCCCAAGCTCTCACCGGCCCCTCCGGTTTCCGATAAAAACCGTGCCGTTTCGTCCGGTCGGGCGGTGTTTCGGGCTAAATGCCGTAGTGAAGGTACGAAGGAAAAAGCAATTTTACAACTCTTTTTCGTGCGGGGCGCCGGCGCAGCGAACCGCGTTCCGTCCGCCACCCCGTCCGTCACCCTTTACCTTTCACTTTTTACTTTTCACCTTCACAAAACTCCCGGACACAGCGCCGGTAGGCTGCCACGGGGTCGGCGGCCGCCGTGATGGGCCGTCCCACGACGATGAAGTCCGAGCCGATCTCGCGGGCCCGGGCCGGGGTCGTGACACGCACCTGGTCGGCCACGTCGCCGTCGGCGAAGCGCACGCCGGGCGTCACCGTGAGGAACCCGGCCCCGCACGCCTCGTGCACCATGCCGGCCTCGAGCGGCGAGCAGACCACACCGTCGAGCCCCGCCTCGCGGGCGTTGCGTGCATAGTGGACGATCGTCTCGTTGATCGACGCGCCGATGAGCAGCTCGCGCTGCATGCGCTCCTCGCTCGTCGAGGTGAGCTGCGTGACGGCGATCAGCAGGGGCCGCGTGCCATCCTCGCGCGTCAGCCCCTCGCGGGCCGCACGCATCATCTCGATGGTCCCGGCGGCGTGGACGTTGCACATGTCCACATCGAGCCGCGACAGCACGGCCATCGCCTTGCGCACCGTGTTGGGTATGTCGTGGAGCTTCAGGTCGAGGAAGATGCGATGGCCCCGGCGCTTGATCTCGCGCACGATGGCCGGGCCCTCGGCGTAGAAGAGCTCCATGCCGATCTTCAGAAAGGGTTTGCGCGCCTCGTCGCGGAACAGGTCGAGGAAGGCGAAGGTATCCTCTGCGGACTTGAAGTCGCAGGCAATGATTACGTCGCGTTGCATAGTCGTATCGTTTTTCATTTCGTTGTATTCATTTCGTGTGCGGAGCATCCGACCTTCACGACCGCCCTACTCCACGATGCCGATGATGTCGCTCAGGCGCTCGATGCCCAGGCGGCGCATCTCGTCGGGCAGCGCCTCGATGATCTCCTTCGAGGCGTAGGGGTTCACCAGATTCGCCGCCCCGACCTGCACGGCCGTGGCTCCGGCCATCATCATCTCGATGACGTCGCGCGCCGACTGCACGCCGCCGCACCCCATCACCGGGACGGAGCAGGCCCGGGCCACCTGGTAGACCATCCTCACGGCCACCGGGAAGACCGCCGGGCCCGAGAAGCCGCCCATCGTGTTGGCGATGACGGCACGCCGCCGCACCGTGTCGATGCGCATGCCCAGCAGGGTGTTTATCAGGCAGATGCCGTCGGCTCCGGCCTCCTCGCACGCCCGGGCGATCGCAACGATGTCCGTGACGTTGGGCGAGAGCTTGATGTAGACGGGTTTCGTCGTCACGGCCTTCACGGCGCGCGTCACCTCGGCCGCCGCCTCGGGCGACGTACCGAACGACATGCCCCCGTGCCGCACGTTGGGACACGAGACGTTGACCTCGATGAGCCCCACCTGCTCCTCGCGGTCGATGCGCTCGCAGCAGTAGGCGTACTCCTCGACCGAGAAGCCCGAGATGTTGGCGATGACGGGTTTGTGGAAGAACTCCTTCAGGCGCGGCAGCTCCTCGGCGATCACGTGGTCGATACCGGGGTTCTGCAGCCCCACGGCGTTGATCATGCCCGCCGTGCACTCGGCGATGCGCGGCGTGGGGTTGCCGAAGCGCGCCTCGCGCGTCGTCCCCTTGAAGGAGAACGACCCGAGGATGTTGATGTCGTAGAAGTCGCGGAATTCGGCGCCGTAGCCGAACGTACCGCTGGCCGGGATGACCGGATTGTCCAGTCGCAGGCCGCTCAATACCACCGATGTGTCTACCATACGATCTCTCCTTTCTCCAGCACGGGACCCTCCTTGCAGATGCGCTTGTTCCCGTATTTCGTTTTGCACGAGCAGCCCATGCAGGCGCCGAATCCGCAGCCCATGCGCTCCTCGAAGGAGAGCTGCCCCTGCTGCGGCACCGCCTCGGCCAGGGCCCGCAGCATCGGCAGCGGCCCGCAGGCGTAGAAGTAATCGAAGTCGGGCCGTGCGGCGTCGATGGCCGTGGTGACGAAGCCCCGGATGCCGGCCGAGCCGTCGGCCGTCGCGAGGATCACCCCGCAGCCCAGTGCGCGGAACTCCTCCGCGTAGAAGACCTCCGCGGCGGTGTTGAAGCCCAGCACCACCGTGACCGGACGCCCGGCGGCCAGCAGCCGCCGCGCCAGGTTGTAGAGCGGAGGCACGCCCACGCCGCCGCCCACGAGCAGCGGGCGCCGCACCTCGTCGCGCAGCGTGAAGCCGTTGCCCAGCCCCGTGAGCAGGTCCAGCCTTTGGCCGGGCCGCATGCGGCTCATCTGCTCCGTGCCGCCGCCCACGACCTTGTAGACGAGCGTCAGCGTCCCGGCGTCATAGTCGCACACCGAGATCGGGCGGCGCAGGTAGCGCCCCTCGAGGGCGATGTTGACGAACTGCCCCGGCGCCGTGATCCACTGCGTGTCGCCCTCAAGGACCATGCGCCACACGGCGCCGGTCAGCGGCTCGTTCGAGCGGATTTCGTAGATTCCCTTTTTGTACATCTTCTCCTGTTTCGGTATCGTCCGGGCGGCGGCCGGAAGGCCGTCCCCGGGTCGGGATCGCCTCCGGATGTTATTTGGCGTCGATCGTCGAGACGCGCAGCGTGATCTCCTCCAGCACGTCGAGCAGCACCTTCACCGTCTCGAGCGCCGTGAAGACCGTCACGTTGTTCTCGACGGCCGTGCGGCGGATCTCGTAGCCGTCCAGGCGCGTGTTGTGCTGGTTGATGTCGATCGTGTTGATGACGTAGCTGACATGGCCCTGGCGCAGCGAGTCGATGATCTCCGTGCTGCCCTCGCTCAACTTGCGGCGCGTGCGCGTGCGGATGCCGTGCGTCCGCAGGAACTCAGCCGTGCCGGTCGTCGCCTCGATGTTGAAGCCCAGGTCGTAGAAGCGGCGCACGAGCGGCAGCGCATGCTCCTTGTCCTGATCGGCGATCGTGACGAAGATCGTACCGTAGTTCGAGACGTTCATGCCCGTGGCCTGCAGCGCCTTGTAGAGCGCGCGCGTGAGCTTGTCGTCGTAACCGATCGCCTCGCCCGTGGACTTCATCTCGGGCGAGAGGTAGGAGTCCATGCCGCGGATCTTCGCGAAGGAGAAGGCCGGAGCCTTGACATACCAGCGCTCCTTCTCCCGGCCGTAGACCTCGGTGATGCCCTGCTCGCGCAGCGAATGGCCGAGGATCACCTGCGTGGCGATGTGGGCCATCTGCACGCCCGTGGACTTCGAGAGGAAGGGCACCGTGCGCGACGAGCGCGGGTTGACCTCGATGACGTAGACATCCTCCTCGCCGTCGAGGATGAACTGGATGTTGTACAGACCCACGATGCCGATGCGCAGACCCAGCCGCACCGTGTAGTCGATGATCTTGCGCTTGGCCTTCTCGCCGACGCTGAACGTCGGGTAGACGCTGATCGAGTCACCCGAGTGGATACCCGTACGCTCGACATGCTCCATGATGCCGGGGATGAAGACGTCGTGTCCGTCGCAGATGGCGTCGACCTCGAGCTCCTTGCCCATGATGTAGCGGTCGACGAGCACCGGCGAGTCCTCGTTGACCTCGACGGCCGTCTGCAGGTAGTGGCGCAGGCGCTCCTCGTTCGAGACGATCTGCATGGCGCGGCCGCCCAGCACGTAGCTCGGGCGCACGAGCACCGGATAGCCGATGCGGGCCGCGGCGCGCACGCCCGCCTCGATGTCCGTCACGGCCTCGGCCTCGGGCTGCGGGATCTGCAGCTCCTCCATGATCTTCTCGAAGCAGCCGCGGTCCTCGGCGTTGCGGATCGCCTCGCAGTCGGTGCCGATGATCGGCACACCCAGCTCGGCGAGCGGCTCGGCGAGGTTGATGGCCGTCTGGCCGCCCAGCGAGACGACGATCGCCTTCGGGTGCTCGAGGTGGATGACGTTCATCACGTCCTCGACCGTCAGCGGCTCGAAGTAGAGCTTGTCGCTGGTCGTGTAGTCCGTCGAGACGGTCTCGGGGTTGTTGTTGATGATGATCGCCTCGTAGCCCGCCTTGCGGATCGACCAGATGGCGTGGACGGTCGAGTAGTCGAACTCGACGCCCTGTCCGATGCGGATCGGGCCCGAACCGAGCACGACGATCTTCTGCTTGTCGCTCACGACCGATTCGTTCTCGGTCTCGTAGGTCGAGTAGAAGTAGGGCACGTAGGAGGAGAACTCGCTGGCGCACGTGTCGATCATCTTGTAGACGGGGAAGATGCCGTTGCGCTCGCGCAGGCGGTACATCTCGTGCTGCGAGAGACCCCACAGCTGGCCGATGTACTTGTCGCTGAAGCCCATGCGCTTGGCGTCACGCAGCGTCTCGACGTCCATCGGATGGTCGCGCACGACGCGCTCGAACTCGACGATGTTCTTGAACTTCTCGAGGAAGAACATGTCGATCTTCGTGCGGTTGTAGATCAGCACCAGGTCGATGCCCCCGCGGATGAGCTGCGCGATGGCATAGAGGCGGTCGTCCGTGCCGTCCTTGATGTAGGCGAGCAGCTCGTCGTTCGACCACGTGTCGAACTTCTTGTGGTAGATGTGGCAGACGCCCGTCTCGAGCGACCGCACGGCCTTGAGCAGCGACTCCTCGATCGTGCGGCCCACGGCCATCACCTCGCCCGTGGCCTTCATCTGCGTGCCGAGCTTGTTCGAGGCGTCGGAGAACTTGTCGAAGGGGAAGCGGGCGATCTTCGTCACCACGTAGTCGAGCGTCGGCTCGAACGAGGCCGGCGTGTTGGCGATGCGGATCTCGTCGAGGGTCAGGCCCACGGCGATCTTGGCGCTGACGCGCGCGATGGGGTATCCAGAGGCCTTCGACGCGAGGGCCGACGAACGCGAGACACGGGGGTTGACCTCGATCAGGTAGTATTTGAACGAGAGGGGGTCGAGCGCAAACTGCACGTTGCAGCCCCCCTCGATCTTCAGCGCGCGGATGATCTTCAGCGCCGAGTCGCGCAGCATCTGGTACTCGCGGTTGGTGAGCGTCTGGCTCGGGGCCACAACGATCGAGTCGCCCGTGTGGATGCCCACCGGGTCGATGTTCTCCATGTTACAGATGGCGATGGCCGTGTCGTTGCGGTCGCGGATCACCTCGTACTCGATCTCCTTGTAGCCCTTGATGCTCTTCTCGATGAGCACCTGGTGCACGGGCGAGAGGAACAGGGCGTTGCGCATCATCTCGCGCAGCTCCTGCTCGTTGTCGGCGAAGCCGCCGCCCGTGCCGCCCAGCGTGAAGGCGGGGCGCAGCACGACGGGATAGCCGATGCGCGAGGCGATCGCCTCGGCCTCGTCGGTCGACGAGGCGACCTCCGAGGGCAGCACCGGTTCGCCCAGCGACTGGCACAGCTCCTTGAAGAGCTCGCGGTCCTCGGCGCGCTCGATCGACTCGAACGACGTACCCAGAATCTCGACCTGGCACTCCTGGAGGATGCCCTTCTTGGCCAGCTGCACCGCCAGGTTCAGACCCGTCTGTCCGCCCAGTCCCGGGACGATGGCGTCGGGACGCTCGTAGCGGATGATCTTGGCCACATACTCCAGCGTCAGCGGCTCCATGTAGACCTTGTCGGCGATGTGCGTGTCGGTCATGATCGTCGCCGGGTTCGAGTTCACCAGCACGACCTCGTACCCCTCCTCGCGAAGGGCCATGCAGGCCTGCGTGCCCGCGTAGTCGAACTCCGCGGCCTGGCCGATGACGATCGGGCCCGAGCCGATGACCATCACCTTGTTGATATCTCTTCTCTTAGGCATTTTTGTGCTCCTCCATCATTTTAATGAACTTGTCGAACAAATAGGTGCTGTCCTGCGGACCCGGGGCGCTCTCGGGGTGGTACTGCACCGAGAAGACCATCTCCTCGGGGCACTCGACTCCTTCGGCCGTGTTGTCCAGCAGGTTGACGTGCGTGAGCCGCAGCGGCGTGCCCTTCAGCGAGTCGATGTCCACGGCGTAGCTGTGGTTCTGGCTCGTGATCTCGATCCGGCCCGTCGTGAGGCACTTCACGGGGTGGTTGCCGCCGCGGTGGCCGAACTTCATCTTGAAGGTCCGCGCACCGTAGGCCAGCGCCACCATCTGATGGCCCATGCAGATGCCGAAGATCGGCAGGCGGCCCTTCAGCGCCCGCACCTTCTCGATCACCGGCTCGACGTCGGTCGGGTCGCCCGGACCGTTCGAGAGGAAGATGCCGTCGGGACGGAAGGCCAGAATCTCCTCCACCGTCGCGTCGTAGGGCACGACCGTCACGTTGCACCCCTTCTGGTTCAGGCAGCGGATGATGTTGTACTTGATGCCGCAGTCGATGGCCACCACGTCGAAGCGGTGGTTGGGCGTGCGCGAGAACCAGCGCTTCTTGCAGCTCACGCGCGCCACCATGTCGTGCGGCAGCTCGTAGGCGCGCAGCCGGCGCATCGCCTCCTCGTGGGGGGTCGAGGCGTCGGTCATGATGACCTTCTGCGACCCCTCGTCGCGGATGATGCGCGTCAGGGCGCGCGTGTCGACACCCGAGATGGCGGGAATGCCCATCTCCTCGAACACCTCGTTGAGCGTGCGCGTGTAGCGGAAGTTCGACGGGATGTCGTTGTACTCGCGGACGATCATGCCGCCGATGGTCGGGAACTTCGTCTCGTAGTCCTCCTCGGCCGTGCCGTAGTTGCCGATCAGCGGGTAGGTCATCACCACCGCCTGATCCGTGTACGAGGGGTCGGAGATGATCTCCTGATAACCGACCATCGAGGTGTTGAAGACGATCTCGTTGATCGACTCCCGATCCGCCCCGAAGCCGTAGCCGTAGAACTCCCGGCCGTTCTCCAGGACAATTTTTTTGGTGTAGGGTTTCATTATCGAATGGTTTTCATTGTTTCGTCTTCATAGACCGGACGGCCGTCCACGACCGTGAGCACGGCGCGTCCATGCACAGGCCAGGCGGCAAAGGGCGTGGCGCGCCCCTTCGAGCGGAAGGCCGCCGGCTCGATCTTCCACGTCGCATCGAGGTCGAGCACCGTGAAGTCGGCCGCATCGCCCTCTTCGAGCCGTCCGCCGCCCAGGCCGAAGAGCCGGCGCGGATTCACAGACATGAGCTCCACGAGGCGCTCGAGCGTGATGACGCCCCGCCGCACGAGGTACTCGTAGAGCAGCGGGAAGGCGCACTCGAGCCCCACGATGCCCATGGCGCTGCGGGCCAGGCCGCGCAACTTCTCCTCGGCCATATGGGGTGCATGGTCCGTGGCGATGACCTCGATCGTGCCGTCCTGAATGCCGGCGATGAGCGCCGCGCGGTCCTCGCGGCTGCGGATCGGCGGGTTCATCTTGAAGCGCCCCTCCTCGCGCAGCTCCTCGTCGCAGAGCAGCAGGTAGTGCGGCGCCGTCTCGCAGCTCACGCGCAATCCCCGGGCCCGGGCCTGCCGCACCAGCTCGACGCTCTCCCGCGTCGAGACGTGGCAGACGTGGTACCGGCACCCGGTGCGGGCCGCCAGCTCGATGTCGCGTTCGACCTGCCGCCACTCGCTCTCGGACGAGATGCCGCGGTGGCCGTGTTCGCGGCAGTAGACGCCGTCGTGAATGTAGCCGCCGTGCAGCAGCTCGTCGACCTCGCAGTGGGCCACGATCGGCTTGTGAAGGGCCGCGGCGCGGCGCATCGCCTCCTCCATGAGTTCGGCGGACTGCACGCCGCGTCCGTCGTCCGAGAAGCCGACGACCTCGGGCGCCAGCGCCTCCAGGTCGGCCAGGGTGCCGCAGCCGCGCTGCCCCTTCGTGATGCAGCCGTAGGGCAGCACGCGCACCACGGCGTCGCGGCGGATCAGGTCGGTCTGCACGTGCAGCGCCTCCAGCGAATCGGGCGCCGGATTGAGGTTGGGCATGGAGCAGACCGCGGTGTAGCCGCCGCGTGCGGCGGCGGCGGTGCCGGTGGCGATGGTCTCCTTCTGCGGGAAGCCCGGCTCGCGCAGGTGCACATGCACGTCCACGAGCCCCGGGACGACCCACAATCCCCGCAGGCTGACGACGCGGTCGTCGGCGCGCGGCGTGCCGGCGGGGACGATGCGTCCCTGCTCGACGGCCAGCGACCCCTCGTCGAAGCGGCCGCCGCGGTAGATCCGGGCTTCGGTGTAAACGGTTCTCATAAGATCAGGCGCCGGAGCGCAAAAAAATAGGGCAACCGAAAAACAGTTACCCTAATAAGACAATAATAATACCCGTATCCGCCGCAAACTGAAAACCCGACCAATAGTCGTGCAGCCGGAAAAACTGCGCCATGGAGATGTCGAGGTTACAATTCATAGGATACGGGGTCGCTATAATTGACTACAAAGGTAAGGCTTTTTCGCGGAGCGTGCAAACCTTTGCAACGAAAAATTTTTCCGCCAGGCCGGCGCGGCATCCCGCCCGTCGCGGCAGACGGTCTCCGCTCGATCCGGAGCGGACCCGGGTCCGAGGTCCCGTCGGCAGGCGCCTGCGCACCATCCGGCCCTTCGGCGGCCCCGTCCCGCGGAAATCCTCGCTTTCGGGGAGTGTGATTCCCGCAAAAAGCACTATCTTTGCCCGAAAACGGCGGACGGAGCCGGCTCGGACAAGCGGCCGTCCCGTCCCGCAGAGGAGACACTTATGGAACAGAACATTCTCATACCCCTGCTGCTCACGCTCGGCGCCGGACTGGCGACGGGCATCGGCAGCGCCATCGCCTTCTTCGCCCGCCGCACGAACAAGCGGCTGCTGTCGTTCTCGCTCGGCCTGTCGGGCGGCGTAATGGTCTACGTCTCGTTCGTCGAGCTCTTCCAGCAGGCCAACGCGACGCTCGCCGCCGAATGGGGCTCGCGCGCGGGAGGCGCCGTCACCGTGGCGGCCTTCTTCGCGGGCATTCTGCTCATCGGCATCATCGACCGCCTCGTCCCCTCGGTCGAAAACCCACACGAGGCGCACAGCGTCGAGGAGATGGAGGCGCGGCCCCGCAATACGAAGCTCATGCGCATGGGGCTGCTCACGGCGCTGGCCATCGGCATCCACAACTTCCCCGAAGGCATCGCCACCTTCGCCTCGGCCGTCGACGACGTGACGCTCGGCGCGGCCATCGCCGTGGCGATCGCCATCCACAACATCCCCGAGGGCATCGCCGTCTCGGTGCCGGTCTACTACGCCACGGGCAACCGCCGCAGGGCCTTCCTGCTGTCGCTGCTCTCGGGGCTCGCCGAGCCCGTGGGGGCGCTGCTCGCCTACCTCGTGCTCATGCCCTTCATGACGCCGACGCTCATGGGCTGCATCCTCGCTGCCGTGGCCGGCATCATGGTCTTCATCTCGATCGACGAGCTGCTGCCCGCGGCCCGCGAGTACGGCGAGGCCCACACGTCGATCTACGGCGTCGTGGCCGGCATGGCCCTGATGGCCGTCAGCCTGCTGCTGCTCGCATAAACCTTCCGAAAGCCCAAAAAACGCTGTAACACAATGGATATTCTGCTGCTTATCGTCGGTCTGGGGCTGATCCTCGCCGGCGCGAACTTTCTGACGGACGGCTCCGCGGCCGTGGCCCAGCGGCTGCGCGTTCCGGAATTCATCATCGGTCTGACGATCGTCGCCGTCGGCACCTCGACCCCCGAACTGGTGGTCTCCGTGCTCTCGGCCATTGCCGGCAAGAGCGACGTGGCGATCGGCAACATCGTCGGCTCGAACATCTTCAACGTCTTCGTCATCCTGGGCATCTGCGCCCTGATCCGCCCGCTGCCCCTCACGCGCAGCACCATCCGCCGCGACATCCCGATCGGCATGGTCGTCTCGCTGCTGCTCTTCGTACTGGCGTCGGACGCCCTGCTGCACCTCGGCCCGACCGACCGGCTGGGCCGCGGCGACGGCATCCTGATGCTCATACTCTACGTCGCGCTGATGTGGTACACGATCCGCGCCGCCGGGCGCACCGAGGAGGCGCCGGCCGAAGGCGCGAAGGCCCCGATGGCGGCATGGCTCGCCGCGGTGATGATCGTCGGCGGCCTGGCCGGGCTGGTCTTCGGCGGCGAGCTCTTCCTCGACAGCGCCACGGCACTCGCCCGGCAGCTGGGCGTCAGCGAGTCGGTGATCGCCATCACGCTCGTGGCGGGCGGCACGTCGCTGCCCGAACTGGCCTCGTCGGTCGTCTCGCTCGTCAAGGGCAAGGCCGACATGGCGCTGGGCAACGTCATCGGCTCGAACATCGCCAACATCCTGCTGATTCTGGGTTTGAGCGCCACGATCAACCCCCTGACCATGGGCGGCATCACGACGACCGACCTCGCGGTGGTGATCCTCACGTCGCTGCTCCTCTTCCTGACGGCCTTCACGTTCCGCCGCAGGGCCGTGGACCGCTGGGAGGGGGTGATCTTCCTCGTGATCTACGCCCTCTACATCTGGCAGCTCGTCAGGTAGCGGTCGAGCAGGCGCGGCACGGCATATTCGCCGAGTGCCGACGCCGACACGGCGGCTGCGGCCGCATCGGGCGTCAGCTCCGGAACCTCGATCCGGTAAAAGGTCGCATGGAGGGTCTGATGTGAAAGCTGGTGGCGCGGCATCGCAACGCTCCGCACCAGGTGCCACGACGGCCCGACCCAGCGCCGGAACGGCTCCGTCGCGATCAAATCGCCGAACTCCGCGGCGGCGGGGGTCTCCACCATCGGGAACTCGTAAAGCCCCTGCCAGATGTCGCCCGCACCGCGGCGGCACAGCACCGTCCGCTCCCCACAGGTGACGTGCAGGTAGTTGAACCAGCGGTCGCGTGTCTGCGTGCGTCCCCGCTTGACGGGACGTGCGGCGATGCTCCCGGCAGCACGGGCCAAGCAGCGCTCCCCGAAGGGGCAGCCGTCGCACTGCGGCTGTGCGGGGGTGCACTGCAACGCCCCGAAATCCATGATCGCCTGATTGTACAGTCCCGGACGTTCCCGGTCGAGCAGCCGCTGCGCCAGTTCGGCAAAGGCCCGCTTCCCGGCCGCCGTGTCGATCGGGGTCTCCAGGTCGAACAGCCGCGCCAGCACGCGGTAGACATTGCCGTCGACAACGGCGCAGGGCACATTCCACGCCGCCGAGCAGATCGCCGCGGCCGTATAGTCGCCCACGCCGGGCAATGCCCGCACGTCGGCATAGTCCGTCGGGAAAACACCGCCGTGCGTTTCCACGATCCGCCGGGCTGCGGCCAGCAGATTCCGGGCGCGGGAGTAGTAGCCGAGTCCCTGCCAGCACTTGAGAACCAGATCTTCGGGAGCCGAAGCGAGAGCCGCGACGTCAAGGAACAGTTCGAGGAAACGATGATAATAGGACATACCCTGCGCCACGCGGGTCTGTTGCAGGATCACTTCCGAAATCCAGATCCGGTAAGGGTCCCGTGTGCGACGCCAGGGAAGGTCGCGCCCCTCGCGGCCGTACCACTCCAGGAGCCGCGAAGCGACCTCGGGATCGGGGACGTATGTCTGCTGATCGTTTTTCAAAATCCTCCGGGAAAAGACGATTCCCCCGGACAAAAATAGGGATTCAAGGCGATAAAAGCAAACCCGTCAGGTGCCCGTTCCTTCGCTCTTAAACGAAGCCGCCTTGCGGCGCGGGCGCAACAGCCACAGGAAGGGCAGTGCCGAGGCCAACGAAACGAATGTGACGAAAAGGAAATCATCGGAGATACCGGCCACGTAGCTTTCCGCCGAAGAGAGTCCGCCCTGCGCCGAATGGAACGCCGTACGGCCGGTCAGAATAACGGTAAGCAGGGCGATGCTGACGCTGCCCGAGAGTTGTTTGATGCTGTTGGAGATGCCGGCCGCCGAAGCCATATCGCGCTGGCTCAAATTCATGAGCGAGAAATCGTTCAGCGGGGCAAAGGTCAGTCCCATGCCGAAACCGCGCAGATAGAGTACCAACATGATTTGTGCATGCGTAGTATGAAGAGTAAACCGGCTGGCGAAATAGAAACTCAACGTCATGACCAGGATGCCGGTCACGGCGATAAAGAGCGGCTTGATATAGCGGGTCAGGAATCCCGAGCAGGTCGAAAGCACGCCCTGGATCAGGCCGACGGGCAGGAAAACGCTGCCGGCCATGATCGCCGTATAGCCCAGCCCCTTCTGCATGTAAAGCGGCAGCAGGTAGGTACCGCCCAGCATGCCGATACCGAAGATCGCCAGCACGGCCATCGAAACGCCGAAATTACGTTCGCCGAGCAGTTTCAGATTCAACAGCGGATTTTCGCACCGCAGCTCCCGGACGATAAAGACAATGAGTGCCGCAGC
>OHIY01000728.1_pt1 | contig 16173 bp, 14 predicted proteins | sample 1568351 | NCBI WGS metagenome assembly OHIY01 (sample SAMEA3879547, study PRJEB24766) | human gut metagenome | biome: human-associated habitat; feature: feces | place: USA | collected 1985/1987 | reverse complement strand
GCATCTGCCGCACCTCGCTCGCCGTATCGGCACTTAGAATTATGCGGTATTGCCACAAATCAAACAAGATTTGAGAAAATAGAAAAATGCCCGCTGCGCCTTGGTTTTGGAAGGAACGGCCGCGGGCGGCGCAGGCGCTGCGCGGCAGCTGTGCAGGGGACAGCCGGCTGCGACATTATTGAAGAAACAGGAAGATAGTGCAATGAAACAGAAAAACAGGCAACTCATCAACGGCTTGCCGCGCCGCATTTTGTTAATGCTGCTGGACTGCGGGCTGATTGTGTTTTGTTATTATCTGGCAATTCTGCTGCGGTTTGACGGTGAGGATTCCATTGTGCCCGCCGCGGTGCTGCGAGCCGAAGTGATCCGTGCCATGGCTCCCATGCTGCCGTATGTGCTGGTTATTTATATGGTCGTGTTCTGGTTTGGCGGCCTGTATGAGATCATGTGGGAGTATGCCGGCATGCGGGACCTTGCCCGCCTGACCTGTCTATCCGGCCTGGCAACGGGTTTTATCCTGCTGTTTGATCTGATCTTCCGCACCCGCCCCATCAGCGGTACAGTGCTGATTCTGGGTGCGGTGTTCAACACGGCAGCCATTGCGGGCGTGCGCTTTTTGTGGCGCTTTGTGCGCACCGCCACCCGCCTGCGCAAGGATAACCGCGCCAAACAAAAAAGCAACGCCGCCCCGCGGGATGCAACCCCGCTGCTGATCGTCGGCGCTGGCAACGCCGGTGCCTGGGCAGTCAACCTGTGCAAAAGCAAAAACTCCAGCTTTGGCAACCCGGTCGTGATCGTGGATGACGACCTGACCAAAAAAGGCCTGCGCGTGCAGGGCGTGCCGGTGCGCGGCACCATTTCGGATATCCCGGAATTGGTGCGCAAGTACCATATTGTGGAGATCATCATCGCCATCACCACGCTGAAAGGCGAGCGCCTGAACGAAGTAATCAACTTGTGCAACTCCACCCATTGCCGCGTGCGGATGCTGTCTGACCCGCAGGCGGTGGATGCCAACGGCAAGCCGGTGGTGGCTGGTCTGCGTGAACTGAACACCTCGGACTTTCTTTCCCGCGATGAAGTGCAGCTGAACAGCGCCCAGATCTCGGAATACCTGCATGACAAGGTGGTTCTGGTCACGGGCGGCGGCGGCTCCATCGGCAGTGAGCTGTGCCGCCAGATCATGCGCTACCGCCCGCGCCAGCTGTTGATTTTCGATATTTACGAAAACTGCGCCTATGAGCTGGAGATGGAACTGCAGCAGAAGTACGGCCGCGATATCCCGGTCACGGTGCTGATCGGCTCTATTCGGGATAAAAAACGTCTGGACGAGGTTTTTGATACCTACCACCCCACGGTGGTGTTCCACGCAGCGGCGCACAAGCACGTGCCGCTGATGGAGGTAAGCCCCGCCGAGGCCGTAAAGAACAATGTGCTGGGCACCAAAAACCTACTGGTCAGTGCCAGCGAGCACGGGGTGGAGCGCTTTGTGCAGCTTTCGACCGATAAGGCGGTCAATCCTACCAATGTTATGGGCTGCACCAAACGCATCTGCGAAATGCTGATCCAGACCTTTGCTAAGAACACTTCCATGAAGTGCATGGCCGTGCGCTTTGGCAATGTGTTGGGCAGCCATGGCAGCGTGATCCCGCTGTTTGAAGAGCAGATCAAGAACGGCGGCCCCGTTACCATCACCCACCCGGACATCGTGCGCTACTTTATGACCATCCCGGAAGCAGCCCAGCTGGTGCTGCAGGCAGGCGCATTGGCCGAGAGCGGCAATATCTATGTGCTGGACATGGGCGAGCCGGTCAAGATCATGGACCTGGCCAAGCAGCTCATCCGCTTTTACGGCTACGAGCCGGGCGTGAATATGGAGATCAAGATCGTGGGCCTGCGCCCGGGCGAGAAGCTCTACGAGGAGCTGATGATGGACGAGGAGCAGGGCAAGATGCGCCGCACCGAGCACAACAAGATCTTTGTGGCATCGCCCCGGGACATCGACCTGGCCGTGTTCTACCAGCAGCTGCAGGATCTTGCCGCTGCCGCCCAGCACAACGACGAGGGCGTGGTGGATCAGCTGGAAAAGATGATCCCCACCTTTACCCCCACCCGGAAAAATCTAAAGGTGTAAACTCCTTCCGTCATCGCTGGCGCGATGCCACCTCCCTCAGGGAGGGAGGCTTTGCCGTGCGGTCAGGCTCCCTCTCCGAGGGAGCTGTCTGCGAAGCAGACTGAGGGAGTAAACTACGTTCGCAACTGCGGCTCCAAAGCCGTATGCGCTATAAAAACGAGAGGGAAGTATATTATGGAAAAGAGACCGTTTCTGACCGAAGAGCAGGCCCAGGAGATCATCCAGGACGTGCCCACCCCGTTCCACGTCTACGACGAAAAGGGCATCCGTGAGAACGCCCGCCGCATCAACAAGGCCTTCAGCTGGAACAAGGGCTTCCGGGAGTATTTTGCCGTCAAGGCGCTGCCCAACCCCATCATCCTGCAGATCCTGAAGGAAGAGGGCTGCGGCGTGGACTGCTCCTCCCTGACCGAGCTGATGCTGAGCGAGGCCTGCGGCTTTACCGGCAGCGATATCATGTTCTCCTCCAACCAGACCCCTGTGGAGGACATGAAGAAGGCATACGAGCTGGGCGCATACATCAACCTGGACGATGCCACCATGGTAGACTTCCTGGACCGTGTGGCCGGGATCCCCGAGAACATCTTCTGCCGCTACAACCCGGGCGGGACCTTCCAGCTGGGCGAGAGCGAGGAGGGCTTCCAGGTCATGGACAAGCCCGGCGATGCCAAGTACGGCATGACCGAGGAGCAGATGATCGACAGCTACAAGAAGCTGATGGCAAAGGGTGCAAAGAACTTTGGCATCCATGCCTTCCTGGCCTCCAACACCATCTCCGATGCCTATTACCCTGAGCTGGCAGGCATCCTGTTCCAGCTGGCAGTCCGTGTGCAGAAGGCCACCGGTGCCCACATCGGCTACATCAACCTGTCCGGCGGCGTGGGCATCCCCTACCGCCCCGACCAGACCGAGAACGACATCATGGCCATCGGTGAGGGCGTGCGCCGGAAGTTTGAGGAGATCCTTGTGCCCGCAGGGATGGGCGATGTGGCTATCTTCACCGAGATGGGCCGCTTTACCACCGGCCCCTACGGTGCGCTGGTGGCAACTGCCATCCACGAAAAGCACATCTACAAGGAGTACATCGGTCTGGATGCCTGCGCTGCCAACCTGATGCGCCCCGCCATGTACGGCGCTTACCACCACATCACCGTGCTGGGCAAGGAGAACGCCCCCTGCGACCACAAGTACGATGTGGTCGGCGGCCTGTGCGAGAACAACGACAAGTTCGCCATTGACCGGATGCTGCCCAAGATCGACATCGGCGACCTGATCTACATCCACGACACCGGCGCGCACGGCTCCGCCATGGGCTACAACTATAACGGCAAGCTCCGCAGCGCCGAGGTCCTGCTCTGCGAGGACGGCTCTCACCGCCTCATCCGCCGCGCCGAGACCCCCCGCGACTACTTTGCAACGCTGGACTTCCTGCCTGCCATGAAGCCCCTGTTCGAGGGCTACGACGACTGAGTCCCCCTGAAAACCTGCGAGGTGTGATATGTTTTTTGGATTCCAGCTTACCTGCGGCCTGATGATGGTCTTTTACGGCTACTCGGTGATGAAGAATCCCCGTGTGTGGGGAGATCAGGGCCGTCAGGCAGTCAAGGCGGAGAATTTCCCGGAATACTGCCGCCAGAACGGCCTGTTCTTCCTGAAGGCGGGCCTGATCATGGCGCTCATCGGCGCGCTGGACGCACTGGTGAGCCTTTCCGGCGCGCTCTACGTCCTGCTGTATCTGTTCGGGCTGGCGTTCTCGTTCTATCCGCTGGTCAAATGGTGCCGCGAGAACGAGGGCTTCTCCTGGCCCTGGCCCCATGTGGAAAGCGAGAAGAAGCGGATCAAAAAGCTGCGCAGGGAGCAGGAACAGGAGCAGCAGAGCGGCTCTGAGAAAAAATAAGAGAGAACCGGAACGCGGCGCTCTCCCTGAAGAAGGGAGGGCGCTGCTTTTGTCTGCTGAAGTTTCGACCCTTGACAGCCGGAGCCGCAGAACCTATAATGAAACCACGATGACCCCTCTTGAAACACATTTGGAGGTACAAAACCATGATCAACTATCCCAAGAATTATGCTCCTCTGGCGGAAGAGGAAATGGAGTACACCAGCGGCGGCCTGTCCATCAACTGGATGGCACTGGGTTCCACCGTTATGGGCCTGGCCACCAGTATGCTGGCCTACCTGAATGTCTCCAACATTGCCGGTGTGGCGGTCCAGCTGCAGAAGAAGGACCCCGAGAAGTACCCTGAGCCGGAAGGCACCATCAACGGCAACCTCATCATCGATTCCACCCTGACCTACTTCTCCAGCGTGGCAGGCATCGGCATGGGCCTGCTGAACATCGCTGCGGGCGTGGGCACCGTCTATCTGGGCATGAAGTCCGGTTCTTAAAAATTAGCACTGGACATTTGAGCCAAAACGTGGTATAATTCATCCTGCATTCGCGGGCATCGTACATCGGCTAGTATATCAGCCTTCCAAGCTGAGGAGGTGGGTTCGATTCCCATTGCCCGCTCCATGCAGAAAAAAGCCCTGAGTTCTCCGGAACTCGGGGCTTTTTTGCATATCTGGGGGCAAAATGTTTGGCGTTCATCTCTTGTTTACAAAAAAATTGTTGACATTGTGCATACAACGTATTATATTAAAGGCAAAGGAGCGTGATTTGTATGTCTCAGACAACGGTAAGCATCCGTATGGACAATGAGTTGAAGAACAATTTTGACCATATCTGCACCGAGTTGGGCATGTCGATGTCCACCGCCGTGACCATGCTGGCCAAAAAGATGACCCGGGAACAGCGCCTGCCTTTTGAGCTCTCGGTAGACCCGTTCTACTCCGAGCAGAACATGGCCCGCCTGCGCAAGTCCATTGCGGAGATGGAAGCCACCGGCGGCACAGTCCATGAGGTAAATCTGGATGATTAAAGCGTGGACAGAGGAAGCATGGGAAGATTTTGAATACTGGACGCGGCAGGACCGCAAGGTGCTGAAACGCATTTTGCAGCTCCTGAAGGACATTGACCGCAACGGCTATGAGGGCATCGGAAAGCCCGAGCGCTTGAGCGGCGATCTGTCCAGCTACTGGAGCCGCCGCATCGATGATGCCAACCGCATTGTGTATCGGATCGATGGCAATGTGGTCAAAATCGTTCAGTGCGGTTCACACTATCGGGATAAGTGATGCAAAGCAGATGGCCTGCGGGCTGTCTGCTTTTTTGATGGGGAGAGCTTGTTCACTTTTCCTGTTTACTTTGAAGCGATTTTATAGTAAAATAAGATGAATAAATCAGGGGCAGGGGAAACTCCGGCCTGATGAGAGAAATGATTTAGGTGGTGTATTGATATGGCATTGAAATATCAGCGGATCCTTCTGAAGATCAGCGGCGAGGCCCTGGGCGGCGAAAAGGGCACCGGCTTTGACGAGCCGACCATGGACGCGATCTGCGGCGGCGTGAAAAAAGCCCACGACCTGGGCGTGCAGATCGGCATCGTGGTGGGCGGCGGCAACTTCTGGCGCGGCCGTTCCAGCGGCAAAATGGAGCGCACCCTGGCCGACAAGATCGGAATGCTGGCGACCGTGATGAACGCGCTGGCCGTCTCCGACAAGCTGGAGCAGCTGGGCGTGGAGACCGAGGTGTTCACCTCCATTACCATGCCGCAGGTGGCCCCCGCCTTTACCCGCAAGGATGCCCTGAAGGCCATGGCAGACGGGAAGATCGCCATCTTCGGCGGCGGCACCGGCAACCCCTTCTTCTCCACCGATACCACCACGGCTCTGCGTGCTGTTGAGGTGAGCGCGGACATCATGTTCAAGGCCACCATGGTGGACGGCGTGTACGACAAGGATCCCCACAAGTACCCCGATGCCAAAAAGTACGACACCCTGACCTTTACCAAGGTGCTGGAGGATCGCCTGGCTGTGATGGACGGCACTGCCGCCACCCTCTGCCGCGACAACAAGCTCCCCATCCTGGTCTTTGACCTGGCCGACCCGGACAACATTGCAAAGGCCGTGCAGGGCGAGAACGTTGGCACCCTGGTCTACGAGGGCTGAGCATAGCCCGCATCCCCGTACCATAGAATGGAACAGGCAGCAATTACAGCGCCTGTGCAGAACAATATATAACAGGAGAAAAGGACAATGAGCAGCAACACCAAGGCATTTGAAGAAAAGATGAAGAGCTCCGTGGAGCATCTGGACCGCGAGCTGGCCGCTGTGCGCGCAGGCCGCGCAAACCCCGCTGTGCTGGATAAGGTCAGCGTGGACTACTACGGTGCCCCCACTCCCATCCAGCAGGTGGCCTCTGTGGCCGTGAGCGAGGCCCGCACCCTGACCATCACCCCCTGGGACCGCACCCTGCTGCGCCCCATCAGCAAGGCCATCATGGCCAGCGATGTGGGCATCACCCCCATTGATGACGGCTCCACCATCCGCCTGAACTTCCCGGCTCCCACCGAGGAGCGCCGCAAGCAGCTGGCAAAGGAAGTTGCCAAGCTGGGCGAGGAGGCCAAGGTGGCCGTGCGCAATGTCCGCCGCGATGCTATGGACAAGGCCAAGGCCATGAAGAAGGCCGGTGAGCTGACCGAGGACACCCAGAAGACCATGGAAGAAGAGGTCCAGAAGCTGACCGATAAGTATATCAAGAACATCGACGCAGCCGTTGAGGAAAAGCAGAAGGAGATCATGTCCGTCTGATCGCCGCGGCGAAACGAAATGTGTGAGGTGCCGTGCGCTGGAACGAGTGCGCGGCACTTTTTGCCGAAACCGGGGCAGGGAACCCCCGCCCCGCAAACGCAGGAGAATGATTATGAACCATCCCAAAGAATTTGCCGAGGGCCTTTCCATCGGTATCATCATGGACGGCAATGGCCGCTGGGCCAAGCAGCGGGGCCTGCCCCGCACCGCGGGCCACAAAAAGGGTGCCGCCGTGTTTCAGGATATTGCCAACTACTGCGAGGAGCTGGGCGTTTCGTCCGTGACCTTCTACGCCTTCTCCACCGAGAACTGGAAGCGCCCGCTGGAAGAGGTCTCCGCCATTATGAAGCTGTTCGGCGAGTATCTGCTCAAGGGCTTCAACTATAAGGACCGCAACATCCGCATCAAGTTCCTGGGCGACCGGGCCGCGCTGGATGCAAAGCTCCAGAAGCTGATGAACGAGCTGGAGGAGGACTCTGCCGCCAAGACCGGCATGACCCTGAACATTGCCGTGAACTACGGCGGCCGCCCCGAGATCGTGCGGGCCGCCCGGCAGCTGGCCCAGCAGGTGGCAGAGGGCACCCTCAAGCCCGAGGACATCACCGAAGAGATGATGAGCGACCACATGTATACCGCCGGCCAGAAGGACCCGGATTTCATCCTGCGTCCCTCGGGCGAGAAGCGCCTTTCCAACTTCATGCTTTGGCAGGCCGCTTACGCCGAACTGGTGGAGATGGATGTGCTCTGGCCTGATTTCACCCGTGATGACCTGGATGCCGCCATCACGGAGTTCAACAAGCGCTCCCGCCGGTTTGGCGGCATCTGACCCTTGCAATTCCCAAAAGGAGAAATTTGAATGAAAACTCGTATCATAACCGCAATTGTGGGCATCCTCGTCCTGATCGGGGTGCTGTTCACCTTTGACACGCTGGTGTTCAATTTTGTCATTGCCGCCATTACCCTGATCGCCATCCACGAGGTCTTCAAGGCCCTGGGCTTTGGCAGAAAGGATTGGCCCATGTACGCCGTGTTCGTGCCCTACACCCTGCTGATCATGCTGTCCAGCTATCAGGTGTGGCGGCGGCTGGTCATGCCGGCCTCCTTCTTGATGGTGCTGTTCTTCGGCATCTATCTGGTGGTGCGCAACGCACAGGTGGATTTTGCAAAAGCCAGCGGTCTGGTGATGTTTTCCGGCATCGTGATCTTCTGCTTCTACTCCTTTATCCGTTTGAAGGAGCTGCTGCCGGTGGAAACCTACGGCTATGACGCGATGTTCTTTATTCTGCTCATCCTCTGCTTTGCCTGGGGCGGCGATACCTGCGCCTACTTTGCAGGCAGAGCCTTTGGCAAGCACAAACTCTGCCCCGTGGTCAGCCCCAAAAAGACCGTGGAGGGAGCCATTGGCGGCGTGCTGGGCACCATGGTGTTCGGTGTGATCGCCACCGTGATTTACTCCATTGCGGCCAACCGGATGGAGGCGTTCACCCGCACCAACATCGGCGTTTCGATGTACGTGATCATTGCCCTGCTGGCCTGCGTGGCCGCTGTGCTGGGCATCTACGGCGACCTGTTCGCCAGCGTGGTCAAGCGCCAGTGCGGCATCAAGGATTATGGCACCATCTTCCCGGGCCACGGCGGCATTCTGGACCGCTTCGACAGCGTCATGTTCATTGCGCCGTTCGTCACCATGGTGGTCATCGCTGTTTTCTATCACTGAATGCAGGAGGTAGCTTATGTCTAAAAAAATCACGCTGCTGGGTTCTACCGGTTCCATCGGCACCCAGAGCCTGGATGTTATCCGTGTCCAGGGGTATGAGGTGTTCGGCCTTTCCGCCCACAGCCATGTGGAGAAGATCCTGGAGCAGATCGAGGAGTTCCACCCCCGGTATGTCTGCATGACCGACCCCGATGCCGCCGCCCGGCTGGACGCGGCGCTGGCGGGCCGTGCCAACGCCCCCCGGCTGCTGACCGGCCCCGAGGGACTGAAGGAGCTGGCCGCCATGGACGGCCCCGATGTGGTGCTGAACAGTGTGGTGGGCATCGCCGGTCTGGGTGCCAGCCTGACCGCCATTGAGAGCGGCCACGATCTGGCCCTTGCCAACAAGGAGAGCCTTGTCACGGGCGGCCACCTGGTGACCCAGGCCGTGGCAAAGCACGGCGTGAAGCTGCTGCCTGTGGACAGCGAGCACTCCGCCATCTTCCAGTGCCTGCAGGACAAGGAGAGCGCCAAGAGCCTGACCAAGATCCTGCTCACGGCCTCCGGCGGCCCCTTCTTCGGCATGAAGACCGAGGAGCTGCGGGGCAAGACCAAGGCCGATGCCCTCAAGCACCCCAACTGGAACATGGGTGCCAAGATCACCATCGACTCCGCCACCCTGATGAACAAGGGCCTGGAGCTGATCGAGGCAGTCTGGCTGTTCGGCCTGCCCCCCGAGAAGATCCAGATCGTGGTGCAGCGCCAGAGCATTGTCCACTCTGCCGTGCAGTACAGCGATAACTCCATCATCGCCCAGCTGGGCGTGCCCGATATGCGCATCCCCATCCAGTACGCCCTGACCTACCCGGCCCGTGTGCCCGGTGTGGTGCCCGAGCTGGACTTTACCACCCTGAAGCTGCTGACCTTCGATGTGGCCGACGAGGAGACCTTCCGCTGCCTGGCTGCCTGCAAAAAGGCCATCAAGAAGGGCGGTCTGGGCCCCTGCGCCGCCAACGGTGCCAACGAGGAGGCAGTCAAGCTCTTCCTCGAGGATAAGATCGGCTTCCTCGATATCGGCCGTCTGGTGGAGGCTGTTGTGGACAGCGACAGCTTTGGCGGCGATTACACCCTGGCCGATGTGTATGAGTGCGACAAGATGGCCCGCGCCTTTGTGAGAGCGCACCTGTAAGGAGAACTGATGTCTTTTATTGTCACCTTTATTGCTGCGGTGTTCGTGTTCAGCGCCGTGATCGCCATCCATGAGTTCGGCCACTTCATGGTGGCAAAGCTCTGCGGTGTGCAGGTCAACGAGTTCTCCATCGGCATGGGGCCGGTGCTGTGCAAGCGGGTGCGCAAGGGCACCCAGTACAGCATCCGCGCCCTGCCCGTGGGCGGCTTTGTGGCGCTGGAAGGGGAGGAAAGCCCCGAGAGCAATCAGGCGGAGGAACGGTCAAACCCCTCAGCCGCCGATGGCGGCAGCTCCCCTGATAGGGGAGCCCTTGGCATAGCGGAGACTTCCCCCGAGGAGGAAAAGCCTGCTGGTATTCCTCTGAATGAGGCCCCTGTCTGGCAGCGGGCCCTCATCATGCTGGCGGGTGCCGGGATGAACTTTGTGCTGGGCTTTGTGGTCATGGCCATCCTCATCACGGCCCAGAACGAGCCCATCACCAGCAAGGTCCTCTATCAGGTGGAGGAGAACGCCCTCTGCGGCCAGACCGGCCTGCAGGCAGGGGATAAGATCCTTGCGGTGAACGGCCGCCGCTGCTTTGTGGCAAACGATATCCTCTATGAGCTGATGCGCACGGAGGACTACACCGCCGATTTCACCGTTCTGCGGGACGGCAAAAAGGTGGAGCTGCCCGGTGTGCAGTTCGACACCTGGCAGGATGACAAGGGCGAGACCCACATGAGCCTGGGCTTTACAGTCTACGGCATCAAAAAAACACCGCTGAACGTGCTGAAAGAGGCGGGCAACAGTGTGCTCTACTACGGGCGCATCATCTTTGCCTCCCTCTCCGACCTGCTGCGGGGGCGGGAGAGCATCAACGACCTCTCCGGCCCGGTGGGCATCGTAACGGCCATCGGGCAGGCCGCCAACTACGGCTGGCAGGACCTGCTGGAGATGCTGGCGCTCATCACCGTGAATGTGGGCATCTTCAACCTGCTGCCCTTCCCGGCGCTGGACGGCGGCAAGGTGGTGTTCCTGCTCATTGAGGGCGTGACCGGCCATGCCGTGCCCGAAAAGATCCAGAGCGGCCTGATCGTGGCAGCCTTTGCGCTGCTGTTCGGGCTGATGATTTTTGCAACTTACAACGATATCCTCCGGCTCATTACCGGGGCAATGTGATACGGAAAGGAAAACGACCATGCGGCAGCTGAAACGAGAAGTAAAGATCGGCAATGTGACCATTGGCGGCAACAACCCCATTGCGGTGCAGACCATGCTGAATGTCCCCGTGGAGGACATTGAGGGCAACGTTGCCCAGGCAAAGCGCTGTGAGGCGGCGGGCTGCCAGATCCTGCGTGTGACCTGCCCCAGCGCGGCGGATGCCAAGTGCATCGAGGCCGTGAAGAACGCGGTGAACATCCCCATCGTGGCGGATATCCACTTTGACTACAAGGCAGCGCTGGCCTGCGCCGACGTTGGTGTGGACAAGATCCGCATCAACCCCGGCAACATCGGCGACGACGACCGGGTCAAGGCCGTGGTGCAGGCCTGCCAGCAGAAGAACATCCCCATCCGCATCGGCGTCAACGGCGGCAGCCTGGAAAAGCACATTCTTGCCAAGTACGGTGCCCCTACCCCGGAAGCCATGGTGGAGAGCGCGCTCAGCCATGTGCGCATGCTGGAAGACCGGGGCTTCTACGATACCAAGATCTCCCTCAAGTCCTCTTCGGTGCTCGATACCATCGCGGCCTATCGCCTGCTGGCCAAGTCCTGCGACTATCCGCTGCATATCGGCGTCACCGAGGCAGGCGGGCTCATGCGCGGCACGGTCAAGTCCGCTGTGGGCCTGGGCATTTTGCTGCATGAGGGCATCGGCGACACCCTGCGCGTCTCACTCACGGCCGATCCTGCCGAGGAAGTGACCGTGGCCTGGGAGATCCTGCGGGCCCTGGGCCTGCGCCGCCGCGGGCCGGAGATCATCTCCTGTCCCACCTGCGGGCGCACGGAGATCGACCTCTTCGGTCTGGCGCGTGCCGTGGAAGATGCGCTGGCCGAATCCACGGCGGACATCAAGGTCGCGGTCATGGGCTGTGTGGTCAACGGCCCCGGCGAGGCCCGCGAAGCCGATATCGGCATTGCAGGCGGCAAGGGCGAGGCTGTCCTCTTCATCCACGGCCAGCCCATCAAGAAGCTGACCGGGGATAATATCCTAGACCAGTTCATGGAGGAGATCTATAAGATCTGAGAGAAATAAACCCCACCGTCATTGCTTCGCAATGCCACCTGTCCGGGTTGCGGCACCCAGCGTCCACTTCGTGCAGAGCACTCGTGTCCTGCTGGCCGCGGCCCCAACAACTCCTCCCTGTTTCCGCCGCTGGCGGCGGTCGTCGTTGTTGCCTAATAGGGGCGGCCTTGGCAAAGAGGCAGAGCCTTACGCCATGCCAAGGGCCCCCCTATTAGCGGGGGCTGGCACGCGAAGCGTGACTGGGGGGTTAAGCAGGGAGACCACTATGCCTTTGGAAAATAAACTGCACCTGACCGACGAGGCCGCGCTGGCCCGGGCTGAGGAAAAGATCAGCAAGACCAAAGCGCTGGAGCTTTACGACACCGGCCTGCTGGATGCCTTCCCGGTGGGGACATTTGCGGGCCTGCAAAAGATACACGGCTATCTGTTCGGCGAGATCTACCCCTTTGCCGGGCAGATGCGCACCGTGAACATTGCCAAGGGCAATTTTCGGTTCGCACCCGTCATGTATCTGGCCCCGGCGCTGGAAAGCATCGATGCCATGCCCCAGTCCACCTTTGATGAGATCATCGAAAAGTATGTGGAGATGAACGTTGCCCACCCCTTCCGGGAAGGCAATGGCCGCAGCACCCGCATCTGGCTGGACTGCATCCTGAAAAAGGAGCTGCATCAGGTCATCGACTGGAGCCGGGTGGATAAGAGCGATTATCTCCTTGCCATGGAGCGCAGCCCCGTCAAGGACGTGGAGATCAAAGCCCTGCTCCGTGCTGCCCTCACAGACCGGATCACAGACCGGCTGGTCTATATGAAGGGCATCGACGCAAGCTATCATTATGAGGGCTATCATGTCTTTAGGACAGCAGAACTGTAAATGAAACCCCACCGTCATTGCTTCGCAATGCCACCGCCCCTAATAGGGGCGGCCTTGGCAAAGAGGCAGAGCCTTACGCCATGCCAAGGGCCCCCCTATTAGCGGGGGCTGGCACGCGAAGCGTGACTGGGGGGTTAAGCAACAATATCAAAAGGAGTAACCCATCGTGACACCACTTGTATCTCAGCTATGGCCGCAGTTCATGGCGGACCCGGATTTCGCGGCCAGTTTCGGGCGCGTGATCGTGGAGCATGCCCGGATGCTGCGGCAGGAGCGGCAGGTCGTTTTTACCCTGCGCAGTGCCGCCCCGCTGGACAAGGGGCTGTGCGCCCGGCTGCTGGCCTCCCTGCAGCCGGATTATGAGGGCTTTGAACTGAAGATCGACAACCTCTTCGGCTATGCCACGCTGGACGAAGCCGCCCTGCGGGAGCTGATGGAGGAGATGAAGCGGGACGGCATCCCCATCAACGGCTTTCTGGACCGGTGCCGGATCACCATCACCGGCCAGAACATCACGGTGGGGGTCTGCCACGGCACCAAGTTTTTGCAGGAGATGGAGTTTGAGCGCCTGCTGGCGGATCGCGTTGCCGCCCACACCGGTGTCAGGCCCAAAGTCACCCTGACAAGCGCGGTGGGCGAGGCCGAACAGCGCCAGATGGAAGAAAAGCTGGAGCGCAAGATCGCCCCGCCGGTGGTCAAGTTCGAGAAAAAGAACACCGCCCCCTCCATCAAGGTGGAGGGCCTTGACTTGACCGACAAGCCCGTGACCATTTTCCACGGCAAGATGTTCACCCCAAAGAACCTCACCCCCCTCAAAGATCTGGGCGGCGAGGGCGGCAAGTGCACCATCTGGGGCGATGTGTTCTTTACCGAGGTCAAGGGCAACTACCGCAAGATCTACACGGTGTCCATTACCGATTACACCGGCTCCATCAACCTGAAGATCCGCGCGCAGGAAGGGGAGGACTGCTCCAAGTGGGAGAACATCGCCAAGGGCACCACCCTGCTGGTGCGCGGCGACTGCACCTACGACAAGTACGAGCACGACTATATCGTCTACCCCTACGATGTCCTGTTCGTGGAGCGGAAAAAGCGGGAGGACAACGCCCCGGAAAAGCGGGTGGAGCTTCACCTGCATACCAAGCTGTCCAGCATGGATGCCTTCTGCGACCCGGGCGGCATCGTCAAGCTGGCCCACCGGATGGGGCACCCTGCCATTGCCATCACCGACCACGGTGTCTGTCAGGGCTACCCGGAGGCCATGCTGGCCACCGACGAGATCCACAAGAGCGACCCGGATTTCAAGCTGATCTACGGCTGCGAGGCCTACTTTGTGGATGATATGGTGCCCTGCGTCTACGGCGTGAAGGACCAGCCGCTGGACGGCGAGTTCTGCGTGTTCGACACCGAGACCACCGGCCTGGACCCCGGCGTGGAGTACCTGACCGAGATCGGCGCGGTGATCGTGCGGAACGGGGAAGTGGTGGAGGAGTTCGACACCTTTGTCAAGCCGGGCAAGCCCATCACCCCCAAGATCACCGAGCTGACCGGCATCACCAACGAGATGGTGGCCGATGCCCCCGGGGAGAAGGAAGCGCTGGAAGCCTTTCTCCGGTTCGCGGATGGCCGCATCCTGGTGGCCCACAATGCCCATGCGTTCGATATCCGTTTCCTGAAAGCCGCCGCCAAGCGCAGCGGCATTTCCTTTGAGCCGACCTATATCGACACCCTGACCATGGCCCAGGCCATGTACCCGGGCCTGCACAACTACAAGCAGGGGACCATCAACAAGCATCTGGAGCTGCCCAGCTACGAGGCCCACCGCGCCTGCGAGGACTCCGCCGCGCTGGGCCGCATCTTCTGCGTCATGCTCAGTGACCTTGCCGAGAAAGAGGTCACCACCGTGGAGGGCATCAACACCGGTCTGGGCGGCAACCGGGAGGTGCTGAAAAAGAAGTACTTCCACCTCATCATTCTGGTCAAGAACCAGATGGGCCTGAAGAACCTGTACAAGATCGTGAGCGAGGCCCACGTCAACTACTTCTTCAAGAAGCCCCGTGTGCCCCGCAGCCTGCTGAACAAGTACCGCGACGGCCTGATCCTGACCAGCGCCTGCGAGGCGGGCGAGCTCTACCGTGCCGTTGTGGAGGGGCGCTCCTACGAGGAACTGAAGAAGATCGCCTCCTACTACGACGTGCTGGAGATCCAGCCCCTGGGCAACAACGAGTATATGGTGCGGGATGGCAAGGTGGAGAGCGAGGAAGTCATCAAGGACTTCAACCGCACCATCATCCGGCTGGGCGAGGACCTGCACAAACCGGTCATCGCCACCGGCGACGTGCACTTTACCGAGCCGGAGGATGCCATCTACCGCACGGTGCTGCAGGCTGGCAACGGCTTCAAGGATGCGGACACCCAGCCCCCGCTGTTCTACCGCACCACTGAGGATATGCTGAAGCAGTTCAGCTACCTGCCCAAGGAAAAGGCCTACGAGATCGTGGTGACCAACCCCCGCAAGATCGCGGCCACCATCGACAACAACGTGCGGGCCATCCCGCGCGGCACCTACCCGCCCAGCATCGAGGGCGCGGAGCAGCAGCTGCGCGATGCCACCTGGGAACACGCCAAGCGGGATTACGGCGACCCCCTGCCCAAGATCGTGGAGGACCGCCTGAAAAAGGAGCTGGACTCCATCTGCGGCCATGGCTACGCTGTTCTGTACGTCATTGCCGTCAAGCTGGTGGCCTACTCCAACGCGGGCGGCTATCAGGTGGGCAGCCGTGGCTCGGTGGGCTCCTCTGCTGTGGCCCACTTCTCCGGCATTTCGGAGGTCAACAGTCTGCCGCCTCACTACCGCTGCCCCAAGTGCAAGTACAGCGAGTTCATCACCGACGGCAGCGTGGACGACGGCTTTGACCTGCCCGATAAGGACTGCCCCCACTGCGGCACCCGGATGCTGGTGGACGGCCACGACATCCCCTTTGAGACCTTCCTGGGCTTCTACGGCGACAAGGAGCCTGATATCGACCTGAACTTCTCGGGCGAGTATCAGTCCAACGTCCACCGCTATACCGAGGAGCTGTTCGGCAAGGCCAATGTGTTCAAGGCGGGCACGGTGTCCGGCATTCAGGACAAGACCGCCTACGGCTACGTCAAAAAGTATCTGGAAGCCCGCGGCAAAACCGTCAACCACGCCGAGGAGAACCGCCTGACCCTGGGCTGCACCGGTGTCAAGCGCACCACCGGCCAGCACCCCGGCGGCATGGTCGTTGTGCCTGATACCTACGAGATCTACGATTTCTGCCCCATCCAGCACCCGGCGGATGATGTGGCGGGCGGCCTGCTCACAACGCATTTCGAGTTCAAGTAC
>OHIY01000726.1_pt1 | contig 16238 bp, 10 predicted proteins | sample 1568351 | NCBI WGS metagenome assembly OHIY01 (sample SAMEA3879547, study PRJEB24766) | human gut metagenome | biome: human-associated habitat; feature: feces | place: USA | collected 1985/1987 | reverse complement strand
GTGCGCTTCGACAAGGGAAGTGCCGCCGATTCGCGCGGATATACTCTCAAGCACGGGGACATCCCCGGCGTCGACGAAGTCGTGGTGGGCATCTACCGCGCCCCGCATTCCTATACGGGCGAAGATTCCGCGGAGATTTGCTGCCACGCCTCCCCTTTCATAGTGAGCCGCATACTCGGGCTGCTCTGCGAGGCCGGCTGCAGGCTGGCCGAACCCGGAGAGTTCACCCGCAGGGCGTTTACCAACGGGAAGATGGACCTTGCACAGGCCGAGGCCGTGGCCGACCTCATCGCATCGGGCTCGGAGGCGCAGCACCGGGTCGCCTTGAACCAGCTGCGCGGCGGTTATTCCGCCGAACTTGCCGAAATCCGTTCGGAACTCCTTGAACTCACCTCTCTCATCGAACTGGAACTCGACTTCAGCGAAGAAGAGGTAGAATTTGCCGACAGGGACAGGCTCGCATCGCTGCTGGACGATGTGATCGGGCGCTGCACCACGCTTGCCGACTCGTTCAAGGCGGGCAATGCCATACGCAACGGCGTCCCCGTGGCGATCGTGGGCGCTCCCAACAGCGGCAAGAGTACGCTGCTGAACGCCCTGCTGCGGGACGACAGGGCACTTGTCTCGGACATCCCCGGTACAACGCGAGATACGATCGAGGAGACCTGCGTAGTGGGCGGCGTCCTGCTGCGCTTCATAGATACCGCCGGCATACGGGAGACCAGGGACGAAGTAGAGCGCATGGGCATCGACCGCGCCCTCAGCAAGGCAGCCCAGGCCGAGATAGTGCTCGGAGTCGTAGATGCCGCCGCGTCGCTTGCCCCGGAAGTTTCCGCTATGACAGACTGTGCCTGGGACACACCCCTCCTGCCGGACGGCATCGCCGCCCAGATCGAGAAGATTGCTTCGGCGGTAGATTTGTCGCGACAGAAACTCGTGCTGCTGCTCAACAAGTGCGACAAGACGGAAAGCGCAGCGGCCGACCGGGAAGACACGGTTTCGCCTCGAAGCAGACAGGCTCCTTCATGTGGGCAAACTCTTCAAAGCGGGCAAGTCCCTTCTGATTCGCAACAAGCTGAGCCGGATTCTCTTGCTGACAGACGAGTTCCTTCTTGTGGGCAAGTTCCTGTGAACTCGCGGCAGGCCGCGCCGGACTCTCCTACTGACAGACGAGCTCCGTCATGTGGACAAATTCTTAGCGGGCAAGTACCTTCTAACCCGCAATATGCTGTGTCGGCGTCCGGCTCGGTTGGCCGGTCAATGGAGTTGAAGGCTTTTTTGCGCGGGCGCTTCCCTGCTGTTGCTTTCTTCGATGAGATTTCATCTGGTGGAATTTCTGATCGTGGAGTCCCAGGCGAAGGGGTTTTAAATGATAAGCTCTCGGACGGTGGGATTCCGAAGGGCCGAATCTCAGAGGATGTGGTTTCAACTGGGAGGTTTTCGGACCATCTGGACTCGAATGATGTCATTTTAGCGTGTAACAAAAATGTTAGTTATGCTAACATAAATGTTTTATCGGCTGATTATCAAAAGAATAATCCAACAGTACTGAGCATTTCCGCAAAATACGGAATTGGCCTTGAAGATCTGCGGAAAGTGCTCGTCTCTCTGGTCGGCAATGTGACTGCCGACGGGGTTCTCGTCACCAACGCGCGCCATGCCGCCGCACTGCGGGACGCCGCGGCGTCGCTACGCGCCGTCCGTTCAGGGCTTGACGCCCTTCCCGGAGACCTTCTTGCAGAAGATCTCCGCGCCGCCCTCGCCTCCCTCGGCTCGATCACCGGGGAAATCTGTCCGGAGGAAGTGCTCGGATCTATATTTTCGAGGTTCTGCATAGGGAAATGACGCCCCTCCCAGCGCCCTAAACCGCGCAAAATTCTACAAACATAATTCTTTGATTTACAGCGATTTAACCAAGTCGCTGTAATTTTTTCACCTTTTTGTTGTTTGTCGATTTTTTGTTTATTTTTGTACCACATTTGGACCATCCGTGGTACAAGCGCGATTGTAATTTTGCGAGTTGTGTAGGATTTTACAAACTTTTACAGCAATTCCCGGTAGATCCTCCGATTCTGCCATTCCTGCTCCCCCGAACGAGCCACGAAACAAAATATCGGAGAAAAATGCAAAAATCGATGGAGATCAAAGAGCGAATATGCCCAATCTGCGGGAAGTCCTCCCTTCCCACTGAGGAAGATGTCCTGGAGTTCAACAAACTCTACTGGAGCTCGGTTTCCCGTGAAGAACTTGACCCCATTATCAATCGCTGCGTAGAACGCTTCAAATCGGAACTTACAGAAGACAAGCAGATCAAGTGCAAGAACGCCATCAAGAGCTATATTCGCACCTACCCCTTTTTGGCGGCCGTGATGCCCTTCAGCAGTGTAGAATGGGAGAAACTCTACCACTTCTACTACTACCTGGGCGCCAAGCTGCCTAAGCTGGCCATCGACGACTGGACCGAAGGCCTCATCGAAGCCATCGACTTTAACAAATACCGCATCGTCGAACAGGAAGAGGTCAACATCTCGCTCACCGACAAAGACTCCGAGATTGCCCCCATCCCCGTGGGCACCAAGGGAGGTAAGAAAGAACCCGAGCTGGATGTCCTCTCCAACATCGTCGAAGATTTCAACACCCTCCACGGTGGCATCGAGTGGGAGCACGCCGACACAGTCCGTGCCCAGATCCAGCAGCTCCCTGATCTCCTTGCATTGCTTGAAGCCCTCGTCAACGCCGTCCACAATTCCGACAGCGACACCGCCCAGATTCAGTGCAATGAAGACCTCTTCAAAATCGTCATCAACATGATGGCCGAGCACACTGAATTCGCCCGCAACTATCTCGACAACGAGACATTCCGCAACTTCGTCAACTCCCGTGTCTTCCAACAGGCCCGGGCTATGGTATAGCCGATGAAAGTTAATAAGACATACCGCGCTCTCTTGGACAAGTCCATAGACAGCATGCTTTCTGCGATTGAAATCTACAATAAGCCGAATTTCAATTACAGAGAAGAAACATTTGCAGTACTTGCTGTTAATGCATGGGAGTTGCTCTTGAAGGCATACATTCTTAGGGAGAACCGGTATAACATGCGAGCTCTCTATATTCTAGAGTCCGTAACAAAGAAAGATGGCTCTGCTTCACAAAAGAAAAAGAAGCCCAAACTGAATCGCTGTGGCAATCCTATGTCTATCTCCATCTTTGAATGCATCAAAATCCTGGACGAGAAAAAAGTATTGCCGACAAACCTGAAGAACAATATTGAGTCTATCATTGAATTAAGAGACAACGCTGTTCATTTCGTTAGCTTAACTCCCCTATCAAAGCAAATTCAGGAGTTGGGTTTTGCATGTGTAAAGAACTACATATCTGCCATAAAGCTTTGGAAACTTAGCATTGATATCTCCCGGTATAATCTTTATCTAATGCCGCTTGCCTACATTGATAAAAAGATTACTGTGGATTCTGTTGTCACGGAAGACAATGAGAATTACATCTCATTCGTCAAACGTTTATTAGAGTCCGGCCAAGAAGATGATCATGATTTCGATATCGCAATATCCATTGATGTTGAGTTCAAAAAAGGTAATTCTTTTGACGCTATCGGCGTAAAATACGATTCGGATGGGACAGCCGTGGCTTTGACGGAAGAGCAGATACACAAAAAGTTCCCCTGGTCATATAAAGAAGTGGCGGAGCGTTGTAGAGCAAGGTACACAGATTTCAAGCAAGATAAAATATTCAATTTTTACATGTCTGAAATCAAGGCCAATACCAAACTAAGCGTTTCTCGTAACCTTTATTTTGGCAACCCTAAATCAGCGAAGACATTCTATTACAGCACAAATGTGCTGAACTACTTCGATGGAAAATACACTAAGAAATAATACCAAGCAGGATCTGAACCACATAGAAATTATTAACAACTGGAACCTCAACCTGGTTTTTCACGAACTGGAGCAAGGGAATATGCGAATCCCCCGCTTCCAGCGCTCATATGTTTGGGAGAGGGCAAAGATTGTGAAGCTGCTCAATAGTATCTACCACGAGTTCCCTGTCGGGTCCTTCTTCCTTTGGGAAGCAGATACCGAAATGGAGGGATTCTGCCGAGATATTACCGAGTTTGGATTCCCTGCCAAACCGGCGGCTAATAAGTTCACTTTCATCCTGGACGGCCAGCAGCGAATCACCTCCCTGTATGTGGCATTGACGGGGAAGAAACTGGGTGGTGTGGATTACGGCAATATTTGTTTCAATCTGGATAAGAAGGTTTTCAAGATTCCTACGCTCAAAACGGAGCCGAACAATATTCCGGCATGGAAAATCTTTCAGCCTACCGAATTCCATCGTTTGCTTGTCGAGTATTCCCGCTCTGAGAACACAGAGTATGCAGAAACGCTGATGGGCTGCAACGAGGTTCTCAATAGCTATCCGGTCAGCATCATCAAGTCCAAGTATATGACGCTTGATGAGGTCGTTACCATTTTCGAGCGTATCAACCTGGGCGGCAAACGCTTGTCGCTATTTGACTTGGTCCACGCATCTGTCTGGTCCAAAGATTTCGACCTCTGCGATTGTATCACTGAGTTCAATGACGAGCCGGCGATCAAACTGTGGGGGAAAATTGACAATGAGATATTTACTCAATCTCTGGCTTTGAACATCTCCAACGACTGTGTTAAGACACACCAACTCGCGTTGAAGAATGAGGACTGCAAGAATGCATGGAAACGTACTACGGAATGCATCCGTTTGGCCATTGACTTCCTAAAGAACCAATGGGGCGTGCAAGGTGTTGAGATAATCCGCTATCAGAACATTATACCTGTCCTCCAGTATTATTTCTTCATCACCGGAGAGTCAACGGTTCTTCCTGAGCACAAGCAGGCTCTTACCGACTGGTTCTGGACACTAACGTTCTCCAACCGGTATTCCAGCTCAACGCTGACTAAGATGGACAACGATGCTCGCTGGATTGAACAACTGGTGCAGGATCCCTCCTTAACGCGCGTATTCACCGTCAAGCTCATGCTGGATGACCTCAAGAAAATCCGGATGGTCCACCGTTCCGTCATCAAGAACGGCGTCCTTTGCTTGATGGCCCTTCAGAAACCGCGAGACTTCAATAATGGAGACCTGGTTACACTCGACAAAACGAACGCTTCCAGGCAGAATTCCAAGGAGAATCACCACTTCTTCCCCAACTCTCTTGCCAGCAAACTGGGCATCAAGACGGAAGAGATCAATTCCCTCCTGAACTTCGCGTTTATCTCCAAGCACCTCAACCTTGAGATATCGAACAAGTACCCGTCCAAGTATTTGGCAGGTTATGCCGAATCGAATCCCAGTCTTCCAGAGCACTTGAGTTCTCATTTCATTGAAGATGAGGCATACCAGGCTGCCCTGAATGATGATTTCCAAACCTTCAGCGAATACCGAGGCCAAGCCATCCTCAATGCTATCAATAGTGTCGACAGAGTCAACGACGGCTTCCAGACAATAAACAGCAACCTCGACGAAAGTGAACAAGAGATTCTCCTAGATGGGACAATCGAAGACGATGTCGATACCACTGAAGAGGCAACTCGTTCACGTAAAGCCAACTTCACCTTCGAGATGGTCGGCATTCCAGAGGGCGCATCCCTTGTCTTCATCCCCACAGGCGTTGAGGTAAAAGTCATTGCCGGCGCAAGGAGCGCAACAGGGAGCTCTGCCCCGACTGCAACGAGCTGCTGGATTATTCGCTCCGCAGGCTTGATGCCTGCCGCTTCGGCTCCAACAAACCCACCTGTCGGAAGTGCCACGTACACTGCTACAACAGCTACATGCGCTTCAGGATTAGGAAAGTCATGCGCTGGGCCGGCCCGAGGATGCTGCTGTACCACCCTGCCGCGGCGGTGAGGCATTGGACGAGGGAAATCATGAATCGGTAACAAATGGCGTATGGCTCGTTGTCTCTACAATTCTACAATTTATGAATTTCTGCAGTCTCCCCCGGAGTTACTGCTTGGACAATTCGTGAACAATTATCATGGCACTGCCCTAACCACGACCAATGAAGCCTGGGCATGCGAGATTGATATTATGAAAGAGACACTGGAGCCTTGGAAGGATGAATGCGGGCAAGTGATTTTCGAATACGACATCCCGCGACTGGGAAAACGCATCGATGTCGTATTACTGCTCCGTGGGCTAATCTTCTGTCTTGAGTTCAAGGTCGGAGAACGGGACATGCTTCAGTCCAATATTGAGCAGGTGTTGGATTATGCTCTTGACCTGAAAAATTTCCATATGCTGAGCCAAAATAGAACCATTGTCCCTATACTCATCCCAACTCGATTCCGGAGCAGTTCAAGCGAATTCATACCCTCGGTATATGATGATTCCATATACAACCCTTTGGTGACGGGAGCCCACGGATTGCAAAAACTCATCGCGGATGTTCTAACTCATACCGGAGCGACAGCCCCGGATCCCAGCCTGGGAGCCGACTGGATTATCAGCCCCTACTCACCCACTCCAACCATCATCGAAGCGGCCAAAAGACTCTATGAAAATCACTCGGTAGAGGACATCACCCGCCACGAAGCCGACAAGGTATCGACCGATCGCACCATTGCGTATATTCTCAATGTGATCAAGACAAGTCGTGAGAAAGGAGAGAAGAGCATCTGCTTTGTAACCGGTGTACCCGGAGCGGGGAAGACCTTAGTCGGGCTAGATGTCGCCGTCAAACAGTCCTATCAGAATGGTGATAAATTGGTCGAGGACGAGGGTGCGGTCTACCTATCCGGCAACGGACCACTGGTCGCAGTGCTTACCGAGGCTTTGGCCATTGACAATCAGAAGAAATGCAAAGCTCGGGGCGAGAAAAAGAATATGTCAGACTCTCGGAGAGAGGTCGGTAAGTTCATACAAATGATTCACCGCTACCGCGACAACATGCTGGCCAAAATCAAGAACCCCGTCGAGAACGGAGAACTCGAGATTGACCCGCAGAAAGCGATGAAGCTAGCAAAATCCGGCTATGGAGAAGTAGAGCATGTGGCCATCTTTGATGAAGCCCAGCGTTCATGGACGCATAAAAGGCTTGCGGACTACCTCAAACGAGGCGGTACTTATGGAAACAAACTCAAGGTGCCGAACTTCCCCTACTCTGAAGCGGCGTTCCTAATTTGGTCTTTGGATCAGCGGGAAGATTGGGCAACGATCGTATGTCTGGTCGGTGGCGGTCAGGAGATCAATACCGGAGAAGCCGGCATATCAGAATGGATCAAGGCTCTCAACGAGAAATTCACACACTGGCAAATCTATATCTCTGACAAACTGACCGAAGCGGAATATGCCGAAGGTCGGGTCAATGAGCTATTGGCCGACAATGACAAGGTCACGTTCTCTTCGGAACTCCATCTGGGAGTTAGTCTGCGTTCGTTCAGAGCCGAGAATCTCTCCGCTTTTGTACACTCTTTACTCTCTTTCAATCCGGATGCTTCTACATGGTACAACACAATAAAAGAGCGCTATCCGATTGTACTAACAAGAGATATGGCCAAGGCAAGGACCTGGCTGCGCAAGAACACTCGAGGTTCGCAACGATCAGGTGTGCTGGTCAGTAAGGCGGCCGCACGGTTCAAACCATTGGCCGTCGATATTTTGGATCAAGGCGACGAAAATGCCGTGCATTGGTTCCTAGAGGATAAAAACGATATTCGTTCGTCCAACTATCTCGAGGATGCCGCAACTGAAATCCAGGTTCAGGGGCTTGAACTGGATTACACCTGCGTCCTGTGGGATGCTGACCTGAGATGCGAAAATAGGCAGTGGAAATATTATAACTTCAACGGCCGGACGGCCTGGCGCGAAGAGACAGGCCATACCGAAGGTAGCATTGAGAGAAGGAAATACATGCTTAATGCCTACCGCGTCCTCCTGACACGAGCCCGCATCGGCATGGTCATTTGCGTCCCAGAAGGCAATCCCAACAAAACCATCGGCGGTTTCCCGGAAGATGCGACCAGACTTCCAGAGTTTTATAACGGAACTTACGAATACCTCAAGTCGATAGGTTTGGAGGAGATATAATAGGGTGGACGTAAGCATCCGATAAAATGCAACAGGTCGCCAAATACTTCTCCGCGAACACTGGACGGAGATTCAGGTGCTCGTAGAAGATTTCAACATCGTCCCAATATCCATATTCCGAGATCCATAACAACAATTCAGCTCTGCTAAATGTCGGGGCTGATATTTATACCGATACCCTTGATAGCTGGTATGCGACCTATTCATCTGCTATAATGAACTGCCAAATCTTTCCCACATTCGAAAGCCGCCGAACCTTGGTTGACTCGGACAAAAGCCCCATTTGACTGTCAAGACTCAATGTCTCAGATTCGGACAACTCTATCATTAGTTTTATGTATCTGTTTCGTAGAATGGTTCTTCGAAGTCCATGTTGAGGGCTTCAGCGAGCGATGTCTATGATATTTCAATTCCACATGGTACGATTAAAAGGAGGCGGCACGCAATCAGGACGACCACACGAAGAACATCTCTTTCCTCATGGACAGAGGCGGGAAATGACACCTTTCTCCGGCCTACGACATTACGCCTACAATCCCGAAGGCCAGCGGACCTCGGTCCACCAGATGTCGATAAACGACAGATTCAGCTGCATCACCAAAGATGACCTGCTCGAATGCGCGGCCAGGGACAATATCAAGAATGCCGCACGGATTATCGACGAGGTTTGCCAGGCGGCATCCATGTAGCCGGATATCGCCGGGAGTGTGAGGTTCCGCAAAAGATGATTGAGGCAATCCGTCCGAATATGGTTTTCTTCTGATTAATACGGACCGACGTGATGCCGCAACTTTACTTTATCTCTGCATTCCGGCTTCGAGCTATCCTTTGCTCACGCATTGATCCTGGATGTCCGCTCAATATGACGACGAAGCGATGAAATGGACATGGGCCTCAAAAAACCGCAAAAAATTATTTTGTTCCAGTTTGCCGAGATCAGATAAAAATCATTAAGGAAAACACTGCGGAATCAGGAAAAACTGAAAATCTTTTAGCAAAAATTTGTTGCAATCTGATATTTCCCTATTAAGATATTATGAGACAGGCATTTGCATTGGTAACAATTTTTATATATATTGCATCCAGTTTAACCCCTTAAAACAAGTAGTGTATGAAACAGTGGGATTTTGTTTCAATTTTCATCGCCATGTCTGCCTTGACAATGCTGGCGTCCTGCAACAAGAACGGTGGAGAGCCGGAACCGGCATCGTTGGCGGTCGAGTTGAACTACGCCGGTGAGCCGGGTGCGTTCGACATCAGTTTCACTCCTTCCGACAACGTCACCGAGATACGCTACGCCGTCGCTTCGGCGGTGCAGCAGTCCCTTGACGAACTCAAGGCCGCATTCGACGACGGCTCGCTGAAGGATATCGAGAGCTTCGCTCCCGACGGAGAGAATACCGTCAGCGTTGTCAGGGACACTATCGGACCGTACTATGTGCTCGCGAAAGGCATCAGCGACAAGGGAATGGAATCCGAGACAGCCGCAGCCCAGATCATGGCGACCGGAGCGGGATTCGCCGTGGATGCATACGACCTCGTCGCAATGGACATCACGCCGACCATTTACGATGCGGACCTGGCATACTCCGGCATGCTCGTAGTTTCCAAGTCGGTACTGCAGGAAGTCGGCATGAGCATCGAGGAGCTTCTGGAGGTGTACGCGTCGGTCGGAATGGTGCCGTATGCGGCGGAGGGAGAGTCGATGACCGTGGCGCTCAACGGATATAGTAACTACGACTATATCATGGGTGTGGTCGGGTTCGATGCCGACGGCATGCCCGTATCTTACGGCAGCTTCTCCTTCAAGTCCGGACTCCCTGACGAGTCGCTTCCCCTGCCCGAACCCCTCGCCATAGAGGCCTATGACATAGGCGAGACGCAGGCAGCGGTAAAATATACCATGGGAGAGAACACCCGTGCTTACTACCAGATGATTACGACCCGCGAAGGCTACAACAGCCTGCTCGAAGCCGGAGCCAATATGCCGGACGACTATGAGAAGCCCGAGGACTATGCCAGGGACTATGCCGCTGTATACGGATACACGCTCTTCACCGACGATGACTATGTATGGGAAAATCTCGATCCTGGAACCGACTATGTAGCGCTCGGATTCCCCATGAACGGCAACGGATCCTACGGATACGGCGAGATGGCTATAGAAGAGTTCACCACCGCCGGTGATCCGCCTGCAACGACTACATCCACCTCAGCCGTGACTGCCAAGCCCAAGATCAAGGCTGCACGCCCGGTGACCGTGGAATCGGCAAGGGAATTTCTCAAATCCGTAAGGTAGCCACCCGGGCGGTATACACATAAGCAGGACGGGGAGCTCCGGATGACGGCCGCTCCCTGTCTTTTTGATTTCGCCTTTACAGATTCCGGATCCTACAGCGTCACTCCCCTTTTCCATATCGCGATTCCGCGATAGCCGTTTTCCTCGTTCAGGGTCCTCGAGCCGCCGGCAATGCCCGTCACGAAGTCTATGAGACTGCGGCAGACTTCGCGCATCGGCTCTCCCTGCGCGATACTTCCCGCGTCGAAATCGATCCACGAGCGTTTATTCCTGTAGAGCGTCGAGTTGGTGGAAATCTTCACCGTAGGCACGAATGTCCCGAACGGAGTTCCCCTGCCCGTCGTGAAAAGCACTATCTGGCAGCCTGCGGCGGCCAGCGCCGTGCTTGCGACCAGATCGTTGCCCGGAGCGCACAGCAGGTTCAGCCCGCTTTCCCGCAGGCACTCGCCGTATCCGAGCACATCCATTACCGTCGAGGTCCCGGCCTTCTGCGTGCAGCCCAACGACTTCTCCTCAAGTGTGGAGATGCCTCCGGCCTTGTTGCCTGGCGACGGGTTCTCGTAGACCGGCTGTCCGCTGTCCAGGAAATACCTCTTGAACCCGTTTATCATGCTTACGAGACTGTCGAAGACTTCCCTGCTGCGGCACCTTTCCATAAGTATGGTCTCGGCGCCGAACATCTCGGGCACCTCCGTCAGCACCGTGGCCGAACCCTGCGCCGCCATATAGTCGGAGAACATTCCGAGCAGGGGGTTTGCGGTAATGCCGGAAAGCCCGTCGGAGCCTCCGCACTTGAGGCCTATCCGCAGTTCCGACAGCGGGACAGGTGTGCGTCTGTCCTCCCTTGCGAGGGAATACAGTTCCCGGAGCAGCTTCATCCCTTCCCCGAGTTCGTCCTCCACCTGCTGGCACACCATGCACTTCACCCTCTGCCTGTCATAGTCTCCGAGGGATTCCATGAACGCGTCAGGCTGGTTGTTCTCGCATCCGAGGCCCAGCACGAGCACTCCTCCTGCATTGGGGTGCCTTACCATGCAGCGGAGTATCCTGCGGGTGTTCTCGTGGTCGTCGCCAAGCTGCGAGCAGCCGTAGTTATGGGTATAGGCCACGATATCGTCTATGCCCTCGAGTCCTGTCTCGCGCCTTAGCATCTCTGCCAGGCGGACGGCGATGCCGTTCACGCACCCGACCGTCGGGATTATCCATATCTCGTTCCGCACCCCGGCAACGCCGCCGCTCCTGCGGTAGCCCGGGAATGTACGGTTCTCGCAGCCGAACTCCTGCCTGACGAACTTCGGGCTGTAGGAATATGTGTCCAATCCCGAAAGGCCGGTCGCCATGTTCTTCTCGGAAAGCAGGCATCCTGCCTTTACGGGGCAGGTCGTGCGCCCTATAGAGAAACCGTATTTCACTACCGTCTCCCCTGCCGAAAAGTCCTTCAGGGCGACCTTGTGCCCCGACGGAATCACTTCTGACACAAGTATGCCGCCCCCTGCCGTCCGCAACATATACCCTTCGGGGAGGGCTTTCAGTGCCACGGCGACATTGTCGGCCGGACTTATCTGGATGTATTCGCTCATACCGCCCGTGCTTAGCGTCCGCCTGCGAGTTCCGCTACCGTCTCCTTCATGCCGCGGCCGAGTATGCTTCCGATATAGTATCCGACTCGCTCCGCAAGTCCGGGTATGGCATTCAGGTCTTCGTTCCAGACGGCCTTATATCCGAGCACTCCTTTCACGAGCTCGGGTACGGAGCCCTTGCTCCACAGCCCGGAGAGCAGCTGCAGGGTCTCGGGAGCGTCCTCGGGGACGATCGCCGTTCCGTCAGGGCGGCTTCCTCCCCTGTAGTAGACGATTATCGCGGCGAGCCCCAGCACCAGCCCTTCCGGCAGGCGGCCCTTCCTCTCGAGATAGGTCTTGAGGCCGGGAAGGTCCCTCGTGGCGTACTTGGGGAAGGAATTGAGCATTATGGATGTCACCTGGTGGTCCACGAAGGGATTGTCGAACCTTTCGAGCACGCTGTCCGCAAAGCGTCGCAGCTCCTCTTCGGGAAGGTTCAGCGTCTGCATCAGCTCGTCGAACATCACCCTGCGGACATATCTGCCTATGATTTCATCGCGGCAGGCATCCCTGACTATGTCTATGCCCGAGAGGAAGGCAACCGGCGCAAGCACGGTATGGGGACCGTTCAGGAGCGTGACCTTGCGCTCGTGGTAGGGCTCCTCGGAAGGGACGAAAAGCACGTTGAGCCCTGCCTTGTCGGCTGGGAATTCTTCCGATACCGACTGCGGGGCCTCTATCACCCAGAGGTGGAAGGCCTCCCCGCGCACCACCATGTTGTCGTCGTAGCCGAGCCGGGCCTTGATGCTGTCGATGTCCTTCTTCGGGAATCCCGGCACTATGCGGTCTACGAGCGTGGCATATACGGCGCACGAGTTCTCGAACCAATGCCTGAAGCCGTCGCCGAGTTCCCACAGGTCGATGTACTGGTATATCGTCTCCTTCAGCTTGTGGCCGTTAAGGAATATGAGTTCGCAGGGGAAGATTATCAGCCCCTTGGAGGGGTCGCCTCCGAAGAACCTGAACCTGTGGTACAGCAGCTGCGTAAGCTTGCCCGGATATGAGCTTGCGGGTTCGTCATTGAGCCTGCACGAAGGGTCGAAGGCTATGCCGGCCTCCGTGGTGTTGGATATCACGAAGCGTATCCCGGGCTGCTCTGCAAGCGAGAGGAAGGCCTTGAAATCCCTGTATGGGTTCAGGGCCCGGCTTATCACGTCTATCAGCCGGTACGAGTCCACCGGCCGGCCTTTCTCGAGGCCCTGGAGGTTCACATGGTACAGGCAGTCCTGGGCGTTCAGCGCATCCGTCATGCCCTTTTCTATGGGCTGGACCACCACAACGCTGCCGTCGAAGCCGGTCTTCTCGTCCATGTTGGAGACTATCCAGTCCGCGAACGCCCTCAGGAAGTTACCCTCGCCGAACTGTATTATGCGCTCGGGGCGTATCGTCTTTGCTGCCGTAGTGCTGTTGAGTGCTTTCATCGCAAAAAGGTTTAGAATTCTACCAATATCCTGAATACCTTTCCCGGGTTCTCCGACCACGACTTCAAGGCATCACCGGCCTCCTCGGGCCTTACGACGCCGGAAACCAGCCTGTCCGTAGGGCAGGCGGACCCTTTCAGATAGCGTATCACGGCCCTGAAGTCCTCGGGTGTCGCGTTCCTCGAGCCGCGTATGTCGAGTTCCTTCTGCACGAAGAGCTTCGTCTGGAAAGACACCTCGCTCTTGGCATAGCCTATACATACCACCCTTCCCGTGAACGAAACGATATCCACCGCCGTCACATAGGTCGCGGGGCTGCCCACCGCCTCGATGACGGCGTCGGCCATATATCCTTCTGTTATCTCCCTGATGCGCAGCGCGGTATCCTCGCTTTTCGAGTTTACGGCGTAGCGGGCACCGAGCATGCGGGCGATTTCGAGCTTCTCGTCGTCGATGTCCACGGCGATTACGGTCGCTCCCCTGAGGGACGCCCTGACCACCGCTCCGAGACCGACCATGCCGCAGCCTATCACTACCACCGTGTCTATATCGGTCACCTGACCGCGGGACACGGCATGGAAGCCGACGCTCATCGGCTCTATCAGCGCGCACTCTTTCAGGGACAGGCCCTGGGCGGGAATGACCTTCTTCCACGGCAGCACGAGATACTCACGCATCGAGCCGTCGCGCTGGACTCCCAGCGTCTCGTTGTGCTCGCAGGCATTCTCGCGCCCGTTCCTGCACGAGGCGCACTTCCCGCAGCTGGTGTACGGGTTCACCGTAACCACGCTTCCCCTGGAGAATCCGTCCGGGACTCCGGAGCCCGTCTCTTCTATGACCGCCCCGACCTCATGTCCGGGGATAACGGGCATCCTCACCATAGGGTTCATGCCCCTGTAGGTGTTGAGGTCCGAGCCGCAGAACCCCACATATCCGATACGGAGCAGTATCTCTCCCGCTCCAGGCACGGGCTTCCCGACTTCCGTCAGCCTGACATCGCCGGGGCCGGCAATCTGCAAAGCTTTCATATTATCTGCAAGTTTGATCTATTACTGGTTTGTGACATTGGTTTTCAGGCATCTTCTCTTACCCTATAGCCCTTCCAGCCGTAATAGGCCGTGAAGAAGAAGCATATCATGGGAACGATATAGGCAAGATAGTAGACTTCCCTGTTGTGGTTCATGAAATACGCCGTCAGCTGCGGGAGGCAGGCGTTGCCGATGATTGCCATGACGAGGAACGCCGAGCCACTCTTGGTGTCCTCGCCGAGCCCTTTCAACGCCAGGGAGAACTGCGTCGGATACATGATCGACATGAAGAACGACACGGCGAGCATCGCATAGAGGCCGACCATGCCGCCGAACACAGCGATAATTCCGCAGAGGATTATGTTTGCGAGCGAATAGGCCAGCAGCATGCTCTGGGGCCTGAAGCGCACCATAAGCAGCGTCCCTATCCACCTTCCGGCGAAGAAGGCGAGCATATACAGGCCGAAGAAAGTGGTGGCGGTATCTTCAGGCAGTCCGACATAGGTGCAGCAATACACAAGGAACAGGCTGTTTATGGCCGTCTGGCCGCCGTTGTAGAAGAACTGCGCGACCACGCCCCATTTCAGGTGCGGACGCCTGAGCACCCCGAAGTTTATCAGCCGGGCCTTCTTCCCCGCTCCGGACGCCTCGTCGTCTATCTTCGGCATCCTTGAGAACATGAACACGACAGCTATCAGCACCAGCACCCCGGCGAGCACGAGATACGGCAGCTTCATCGCGTCGGTCTCCATCTGTATGTATCCTTCCCAGCCTCCCGGGTAGTCCGCAGGAAGGGTCTCCCTGGTGTAATCGTATCCCGTCAGCACCAGCTTGCTCAGGAACATCGCGGACACGAAGGCACCCAGGCCGTTGAACGACTGCGCGAGGTTCAGGCGTCTCGGAGCCGTCGCCGGATCTCCGAGGGCGGTGACATACGGGTTCGCGGCAGTCTCGAGGAAACACATGCCCGTCGCGATTATGAAGAATATCGACAGATAGGCCCAGTATTCCTTCAGCAGCGACGCCGGGAAGAACAGCAGTCCGCCGGCCGCGGCGAGCAGCAGTCCGACTATGATCCCAGCCTTGTAGCTGAAGCGCTTCATGAACATCGCTATGGGTATGGGGAAGATGAAGTACGCGAGCCAGTATGCGGACTCAGTGAACGAAGCCTCGAACGGGTTGAGCTCACAGGTCTTCATCAGCTGCCTTACCATTGTAGGAAGCAGGTTGCTGCTTATCGCCCACAGGAAGAAGAGGCTGAATACGAGCGAGAGCGGCAGTATGTATCGGTTTCGTTTCATTCTGACATGTTTTTGATATACGGAAGTTCGGGCAACTCGCCGAAGCCGTAGAACTCTCTGGCGTTCAGGCCGAGGAACAGTTCCTTCTCGCGTCCGGACAGTTCCTCCGACTTGAGTACGAAATCATACGACATGCGGTAGGTTATGGCGGTGATCGTCCTGGGATAGTCCGAGCCCCACATGAGCTTTTCGATTCCCACGAGGTCGGCGGCCTCCCTTATCGCCCTCACGGCACCCCTGAACGGATAGAACTCTCCGTTGAAGAGCCAGGTGATGCCCCCGGACTCTATCATCACGTTCCTGTGGCGCGCAAGCCTGATCTGGCTCTTCCAGCCCTCGGTCGTCACCATTCCGAAATGTCCTATCGCGACCTTGAGTCCCGGACACTCGGCTATGACTTCTTCCATTTCCCCAACCTGAGTATCGCCGTCGACGAGGTCTATGGAGAGTATGACGCCGCTGCGCTCCATGAGGCGGAACAT
>OHIY01000720.1_pt1 | contig 16404 bp, 13 predicted proteins | sample 1568351 | NCBI WGS metagenome assembly OHIY01 (sample SAMEA3879547, study PRJEB24766) | human gut metagenome | biome: human-associated habitat; feature: feces | place: USA | collected 1985/1987 | reverse complement strand
AATATTACAGTCACAATAATGTTGACTAAAATATATTAAACTTGTAAAATTTTAATATGAGTTAGTCTCATATTAAATTAATTGTTGTATTAACAAGGGAAAGAAGAAAAAGGAGAGATTTAATGAGAAGAGAAAAAGTTTTCAACAGATCGTTATTGATCCTTGCAATCATGTCAATCATGCTCTTTGCAATGACAATAACAGCATCGGCAGCATCAGGAAGAGCAGTAACAAATCTTCAGCAGACAGATGATACCAAGACAGGTGTCACAGTTCAGTGGAGCGGTAATTATGGAGAGGAATACTTAGTGTATTTATCCCAGGATAGATCTTCAGGATATCAGGCATTAAGTTCTTATACTTCAACATCAAATAAGAAGTATATTTACAATCTTCAGGCCGGCAGAGCATACTATGTAATAGTTCAGACATATGTCAACAAGCAGCTTGTTGGACAGTCAGATCCTCTTCAGGTCATAACAACTCCTGAGAGCGTAGATTACAAGTCAATAAAGCAGACTTCAGGCACAAAGAATAAGATCGGTTTACAGTGGAACAGAGTTTCAGGTGTAACAGGATATGTAGTTGCCAAGATCAGCGGTTCAAAGGTTGAGGCTCAGTATAATGTTACTACAAACAAGGCAACTGTACCTGCAAAGGCCGGAACACATTATAGTGGATATTATGTATATTCATATAAGAGATCAGAGTCAAACTACATAGCACTTGGTTATGGACAGTCAACAGGTACACTCTACTCAGCACCTGTTAACCCACAGTATGTTGCCGATGCAAAGGCAGGAACTCTTATATGGAGTCCAGCTAAGAGTGGAAATGTAATAACAATCGGATGGAAGGCAAATCCAAACTATGACTATCCTACAGGATATCAGGTTCAGATCTACTCTCTCAACGGAAAGACCAGATTATACACAACAAAGGCTACAACAAAGACCAGAGTTAAGATCAACAACGCAAAGGTTCGTAAGGCAATCAACAACAAGGGATTCAAGGTAAGAATCCGTGCATACAAAGAGGCAAATGGTGGTGCTAAGTGCTGGAGCGATTGGTCAGCATTCAAGACAATCATACCTCAGGCATGTGTAAAGAAGAGTAATGTAACTTCTGTAAGCAGCACTGCTGCAAAGGTTAAATGGAAGAAAGTAGCAAATACAAAGTATTATCTTGTATACTATACAAAGAATCCATACGCTTCAAATGCAAAATGGATAAAGAAAAAGGTAAGTGCTAAGAGCAGCTCTTATACAATAAGAGGTCTTAAGGCATATTCTACATTTGGAGTATATGTTATCCCTGTTGTCAAGGTAAGAGGAAAGACCTACAGAGGACAGGCTTGTGAGTATATAAGATGCAGTTACTACTATAGATAAGATAGTAAGAAACATCTACAAAACGATAAGAGGGCGGATACAAAAAAGTATCCGCCTTTTTGTCGATTTTAGGCTTATTATTTTCTTGTAAAAACTCCTTGACATTCACTGCCAGGTTTGGTATTATAAACAAGCGTCAAAAATTAAATACTCTTTGGTAGGAGATTTTTATTTAGGCATTTTGCAGAAGTACTCAAGTGGCTGAAGAGGCGCCCCTGCTAAGGGTGTAGGCCGTTTGCGCGGCGCGAGGGTTCAAATCCCTCCTTCTGCGTTTCCTTTTTTGGAGATGCTTATGACGTTATTCCTCGATAGCTCAATGGTAGAGCACTCGGCTGTTAACCGAGGGGTTGTAGGTTCGAGCCCTACTCGGGGAGCTTTAATTAAATAATATGGTGCGATAGCCAAGTGGTAAGGCCCCGGTCTGCAACACCGTCATCGCCGGTTCAAATCCGGCTCGCACCTCTCAAGCGGAAGATATATGTAATATATATCTTCCTTTTTTTTGTAACCTTGAATATGCTTTTTTTGTCTGTTATACTGTAGAGGTATATTGGCTATTGAAATAGTAGGAGGTGGGGTATGACTCAAATTTTAAAAGATTCAATAAAAATTGAATACAAACTTGATCAGGTTACTCCTATTAGCAAATATGAAATGAATGCCTATAATGTGCCTTTTGCAGGCAACACAAGCATGTGCAGGGAAGTGTTTGTTAAGGGGGAAAGAAAACTCGAATTCTCAATAGATGGGGATATGAGTCTTAGTCAGATAATGCAGAAACCGGTTTTCAGGGATGAACTGGTGGAATACATATTCAGCATAAGCAAGCAGCTTGTGTCAGTCATACAGAATGGACTAGCACTCGAGAAGGTAGTGTGGGATACGAATTATATGTATGTGAGATTTAGTGACTTCTCCATACAGCTTCTGTATCTTCCATTTGAAAGCAAATTTGACAAGAAGGACATTGGGGAGTTCGTGAAGAGAATCTTGTCAGGATTTGTCTATGCACACACACCAGCCATAGAATGTGCTAACCAGATAGTTGATTATTTCAACGATCACAGGGAGTTTGATGCATTTCATTTCAATGAATTTGTGTCAGATCTCAGAGCATCAAGTCAGCTCCTTATAATACAGGGTGAAAAGGGCAAGAGTAAGGTACTCACTTCAAATGAGAATAATAAAGAGCTTGCAATCCACAAAGCCGAGGAGGCAGCCAGAAAGGCTGAAGAGGCAAGAATGCAGGCCGAGAATGAGGTAAAGAGACAGATAGAGGAAGCAAAGTATCAGGCGGAAGTTGCCAGACAGGCAGAGGAGACCCGTATGAAGGCCGAGGCGGCAAGGGTCGAAGCCGAGATATGGAGACAGAAGGTCACTGCTGAGGCAAAGGATTATGAGCAGACAGCGGTACTCACAGCTCAGGATATGTACTCATATCAGGGCAATTCCGATGACAGTGAGAGGCTTAAGGCTGAAGAAATGTTCAGGAATGCCGAGGAGGAGCGAATCAGGGCAGAGAAGGTTTCATCGCAGTATGCAGATGAGATAAGACGTGCCAGAGAGCAGGAGATGCATGCTGAGGAGGCTAGAATGCAGGCAGAATTTGCAGCCCGCAAGAATGCTGAGGAGGCTAAGAGACAGGCAGGCCTTGCAAAGCTCAAGGCGGAGGAAGCCAAGAGACTTAGCGAGGAGCCACCTACAACACTGTTCAGCAACAGAACACTTGTCACAGGCAGCAAGCCGACCCTCACCAGAAAGACTACGGGTGAGAGCGTTCAGATTAATAAACAGGTATTCTGTATTGGCAAGGCTGATCAGGGTGTTGACTATAAGGTAACAGGAAACAAGTCTATAAGTAGAAGACACGCCTATATCACCAGTATCAATGGAACACATTATCTGAGAGATAACAACTCAACAAACCATACATTCCTGAACGGAACTCAGGTGTACAGCAATGTTGATGTGGCTATCCCTGATAACAGTGTGATAAGGCTTTCAAATGAGGAGTTCATATTCAGGATAAATTCTTAAATATGGAGTTCGATAAATGTAATAAATCAGGTTGATCCGTAAGGGATGTGTCAAGTTTTCTATGAAAACTTGACATGTAGCTCCAGCCATTTGCCGAAGGCAAATTTTGCATGGCTGGAGTTCAAGATGGAGGAAGAGATATGTATTGTGATAATTGTGGTTGTGAATTGGGGGAGAACGTAAGAAAGTGTCCTGTCTGTGGAAAAGAATTTCCTTTGATAGAGCCGGAAGTTGACGACAGCACAACTGTGCTTACAAGTGAGCCGGATGTCGATGAGGACGATGACAGCACAACTGTCCTGACAGGCGGAACACAGGGCATGCCTCAGATGATGCAGCAGCCACAGGGTAATCCTGTGCCACCGCAGCAGCCTCAGATGGGAATGCCACAACCTCAGATAATGCCACAGGAAGGCGCCGATATAATGATAAAGAAAAAGGGCGAGAAGAAGGGTATGAGCAAGGGTGCAAAGGCCGCACTCATAGCTATACCAGTGGTTATCGTCATCGCTATAGGCGTCCTTGCATTTATATTTGTTCCAAAGTTTAGAAAGTATAACGAGGCCAACGACCTCATGGACCAGGGAAAGGTTGAAGAGGCCGTGACACTGTATAAGGATCTTGGAAAATTCAAGGATTCCTATAAAAAGGCAAACGGAGACGCTTATTATGAGTATGCCGAGGGTCTTGAAAAAGAAGGCAAGAACCTTGAGGCGGCTGAATATTATAAGAAGTCAGGCAACAGCAGAAAGGCTGCAGAGAACTACAGCAAGTCATCTGACGGTGACGAGGAGAGTTTCAGCAGCGATGACGCATTTGATAAGGCTTATCAGTGTTATTACAATGCGGGAATGGATCAGATGAATGCGGCATCCTACGATGCAGCCATAGATGCATTCAACAATGCAGGCTCATACAAGGATGCATCGGACAAGGTTATCGAGTGTACATATAAGAAGGCGGAGGCACTTATAACAGCCAAGAAGTACGATGACGCCATCAGTATTCTGTCAACCATAGAGGAGTACAGCGATTCCCAGACTCTTCTTGCAAAGTGCTATTACAACAAGGCATCAGAGCTGCTCGACAGCGGCAAATATGACGATGCGTATGATATGTACATGAAGTCAGAATTTAATGACTACAAGAACAAGGCCAGTGAGTGTACATACAAGAAGGCAGAGCAGTATTACAAGAACAAGGATTACGAGAATGCCATCAAGAGCTATGATAAGGTGGACAAGGATTACAAGGACTGTGTAGCTGAGAAAGACAAGTGTTATCAGGCACTTGGAGCCCAGGCATACAAGGACAAGGAATACAAGAAGTCAGTTGATTACTATGAGAAGGTAGTCAAGACTGATGTGTCCAAGAAGATAGCAAATGGAAAGCTTGCATTTGCAAATGCAAATAAGAACGCAGCCAATGAGACTACAATGACATATCTCGGAGAACTCAGATACGACGGCAACGAGAAGGCTCAGAAGCTGTATTCAGAGCTTGTGAAGTGGAATATAGAATCATTTGTAAACAGCAGTGAAAAAGATCTTGATAAGGGATCTAACAGCATCAAGACAAAGGATGGATCAGATATATATATTCATACGTCATTTGGATTTGACGGTGATGACTCTATGAAGATATCGGGATACGTTGTGTATGCGGATGGAAACAAGTCTGACGTCATAACATTCTCAGATCCTGTGGTTGACGGCTGGTCAACATGGGTCAAGATATCAGGTGACAGTGCACCTAAGGGTGTAACATATCTGTATCTTCAGAACGAGACGACCAAGAAGATCATAGAGGTATATCCGTTCACAATAAAGTAAAGAGACAGGGTGATATATGTGATAAACAGACCTGAATTGCTGGCTCTGGAATTCTACAAGTCGCGGCCTTTTAAGGGCAGTGACAAGGGTATCCGTTACATGATACAGAAGGATGTTGTGGAGATTGAGCCGGAGGGTGAAAAAGATCAGACAGAGGAAGATGCACCGAAGGAGACAAAGACTGTACTCACGGCATTTATATGGCCGGAGCCATTCTGTTTTGAGGTCACACCGGATGAACAGAAGGGATCGAAGCAGTTTGATTTTTCCGAGGAAGGATTGTGTGAGGCCATAGCCTGGTTGAATGAAAATCATGATACATATGCACAAAAAAAACAATAGTAAACTACTTAAAAGAATAATTGGAATAACAGCGACTGTCATCATTCTGATGGCAGCAGTTGTTGCAATTATTTTTTTTCATCTTATGAGAAAACCTCAGATAAAGCTTGTGGAGGCCATGGTAAATACCATCAATTCTTCCAGAGAGTCGGAGATGAATCAGCAGTATGGCACATTTGACATGGGTATGAACATGATAAATGGCAGTCAGAGCTTTTCATTTGAGGATAATTCTGATCACAGCGTTGACATATCGCTGAAGAGAAGTGCTTCGAATCACAATTTTCTTGCGGAGGCAGGAGTTGATGACAAGACATTCAAGCTCTATGCAAATAAGAGGACTTCTCTCATATATATAGATGATATGGCAATCAGAATACAGTACGCTGACAATCTCATCACGAACATGAGCAATTCTCAGGTGGTATCACTGCTTGGGATAGACAGCGACACAGTGTACTCATTTGGCACTGCCTATGAGAACTGTATGAGGATGGCTGCAAATAATTATGCGGACATCAACGGTGACGATATCCAGACAGATATTATCCAGAAGACACTTAAGTATTTCTTTAATATGGAGGGTACGAGTGAGGGAAAACAGACTGTGGTTACTGGGGATAGTACACAGGACTGCAAGGTGTACTCGGTCATCTTCAATGTGGATGATTTCTATAGTTATCTGGATGACTGTTTTGGCACACATGATATAGATCTTCAGGAAGTGTATGACATGCTTGACAAATACATACCGGAGATAGATACCATTGACAATACGGCAGAATTGGTACATGATATAAAGCAATTTGTGGATGAAATGTTAGACGGCAGGGATATCACGCTCTATTTTGCTGTGAACAGTAAAAATGAGCTGGTCAAGCTGTATGCGGATCATGTGTCCGACAGGGATATGAGCATGTCGCTGACATTTTACGGAGACAAATATACAGCACAGTCGTATGAGTTCACTGTTACTGACAATTCTGACAACCATCTTGTGATAAAAAAGAGGGATGTGAGCAGTGACGGAGAGACAGGAGTGGTGTTTGATGTGGATATATCGGCAGCCGATCTCATGGATTCCATGAAGCCTGTCAGTATAAGTGCATCGCTGGAGCTTAGATTGTCTGGAAGTGATGCAATTCTTGGTATACAGGTTGGAGATGCCGTGTTCAGAAAAAATGCGGAGATCACCGGATATGATAAGGGTAACAGCATTGATCTTGCGTGGAGCGGGGACAGTGATGGAAGCATGCATATCGGCTGTGATTCAGGAGCGATAGAGAAACCGGAATACAGGGACAGCCTGGATATATTTGACACAGATGTGATAAGTGCGTATAAATTTATAAAAGAGATAATGAACAGATAGATGGAGATTTGTATATGAGTGATACATCAGTTGTGGATAACTCCACGGGCAAAGAAAAAAGCAGATATACATCGGGAACCATATATAAGATGATAATTGCTATAACGTTCCTTCTGGCATTTGGACTGATAATGATATTCAGCGCATCCAGTTACGGCACGGCTGCCAGCAATTTCAGAAGCCAGTTGGTGTTTATCGTTTTCGGAGCATTGGCAATATGGGGATTGGCGTTTTTCCCATACGGTCTGTATAAGAAGCTTACATGGCCTGCATATTTTCTGTCATTGATACTGACATTTTTGCTTCTCACGCCATTGGGAGTAAATGTAAATGGTGCGACGAGATGGATCCAGATCCCTCACATACCATTCAGAATCCAGATCGCTGATATAGTGAAGACTCTCATGATCATATTCATAGCTTCATTTATAAGCAGCAAATGGAGAGAGATGCACAAGTGGCAGACTGTCATAATACTGTGGGTGCTTGTGGGACTCCAGGCGGGACTTCTGCTCGTCATATCCACAAACCTGAGTTCGTGTCTGGTCGTTCTTGGAATATGTTACTGTTCAACATTTATAGCCAGCAAGAACTGGAAACTGCATTTAGGAATATTGCTGATAGCTGTGGTGGTGGCGGTGGTCTATGTGAAGGTAGCCACGAGCTACCTGCCTACGGAGGAAGAACTTCTGTCAAATGACAACTTCCGTGCAAAGCGAATCCTGGGATGGCTGTACACAGAAAAATATGAGAAGAGTGCAGGATATCAGGTCATACAGTCGCTGTATGCCATAGGAAGCGGATCTTTCTTCGGCAAGGGACTTGGAAATGGAACACAGAAGCTTTCGGCTATACCGGAGGCCCAGAATGATATGATCTTCGCGATAATCTGCGAGGAGCTTGGTGTGGCAGGAGCAATCATGTTATTTCTTCTGTATGGCTATCTGTTATACCAGATGTATGTTATAGTTAAAGAGTCATCGAACGTATTTGGAAGCATGATGGTCATAGGTGTGATGGTACACCTTGTATGCCAGATAGTGATCAACGTAAGCGTTGCGACAAATGTAATTCCGAATACAGGTGTCACTCTTCCTTTCATAAGCTCGGGAGGTTCCGCACTTCTCATGACCATGGTCGAGTGTGGTATGTGTATAGGAATCAGAAGGCAGCAGACGAGAAGAGTGTATCAGAAGCATTTGAATGAATAAAATCCATGTGAGGAATAAGAGAGGTAGTATATGGTAAAGTTTAGAAAAATTGCGTTTTTGACAATGGCAGCAGTATTGTTGTCAACTTGTGCGACAGGAATCTCAAATCTGTCAGAAAGCAGGGTCGGCGGACAGTACACGGTGTACGCTGCGGAGGCTCAGGCTGATGCCGGAGAGAGTGTTGCGACATTGACGGATGCAACTGCCACTGTGAAGAATAAGAAGGGCTGGTATACCAAGAACGGTAAGACATATTATTACGATGAGAACGGCAAGGCGTTAAAGAGCAAGTTCCTTACATACAAGGGCGACAAATATTATTTTAACAGATATGGCCGCATGGTGAGAGGTCTTAACAAGATCCAGAATAATTACTATTACTTCAGAACAAATGGCAAGGCACTGGTGAATACCTGGAAGAAAATAAAGGGTAAGAAGTATTACTTTGGTTCTGATGGAAAAGCCTATAAGGGTGCACATAAGGTAAAGAATAGCAAGTATTACTATAATTTCTCAAGTAATGGTTATCTTGCGGAGGGTGTCAGAAAGATAAATGGCGTGACATACAGATTTGGTTCCAATGGAAAGCCATATACAGGATGGTATACTACAAAGCTTGGAAACAGACAGTATTACAGCGCTTCAGGTGTTGCATACAAAGGACCTAAGAAGGTAAATGGCAAGCTGTATCTGTTCGACAAGAATGGTGCACTGGTGAAGGGCAGAGGCTGGAAATATTACAACGGCAAGCGTTACTTCGTAAGCGTCAAGGGAACATTACTCACCGGATACAGATATGTGGATGGAGCATACTATTACTTCAGTAAGAGCGGTGCCATGTATAGAAGCAAGTGGGCATATGCGAATGGATATAAGTTCTATTTCAACAGAGGTGGCAAGAGACTCACAGATGTTGATAAGATCCTCGGAAAACAGGATTCCTATGAGATAAAGGTCAACAAGACCACAAATGTTGTGACTGTATATGCAAAGGATGGCAACAAGGGATATATCATTCCGGTAAAGGCATTTGTATGTTCAGGCGGTGACACAACACCTCTTGGAACATTCTGTACCCCGGCAAAGGGAAGATGGTGGACACTGATGGGGCCATGCTATGGACAGTGGGATACACTTATAACAGGTGATATACTTTTCCACTCTGTGTATTACGGAGAGGAGGATCCTACCACATTATCAGTCAGCGCTTATAACATGCTCGGAACGACATGCTCACACGGATGTATAAGACTTAAGGCAGGAGATGCAAAGTGGATATATGATAACTGCGATCTTGGAACAAAGGTAACTATATTCGAGAGCAATAAGAGCGGCCCGTTCCCTAAGCCTACATCAGTTCAGCTTGATTACAGCCATACATGGGATCCTACAGATCCAACCATGGCATACAAGTGTAGAGAGAACGGATGTCATAAGGGAATAGCATGGTAATATCGTGTTCAATGTGGAGAGAATAGATATATGAAAAAAGCGTCGTGGATGGACATGGGCAGAAAATATATATTATTTATGATTGCGGTCATCTGTTTTGCAGGTATCTGTATGGGATGCGGGAAGGTGGATGACGGTCAGGAGGAGAGTACCGGTATCCAGATAAAGAGCGGTGATGTTGAATCCGCGGAGAATATGACTCAGATAGGAGTGTATCTCGATGTGGATAAGAACAGTTCCGAGATAACGGATGTGAAGTACAAGATATCCGGTGACATAGGTATCGTGAGTTTCAGGTACAGCGGAGTGAAGGTTGAACTCAGAGGCTCCTGCAAATACGAGATGTACGATCTGGCGGGCGTTGAGAACACCAGCAATGGTGACATGATAACCGGCAACATCCAGGGATACAGTGCTACTTATTACACTCTGACTCCCGGACGTATAGCTTTCTGGAGCGATGGAACAATCAACTATTCGCTATATATATACGTCACAGCCAGTGATGAGGTACTCAATGAAGTGCTGTCACATATAGTATTTGAGAACAGATATACGGACAGGGCTGATGTCCAGCAGCAGATAGAGACGGACAGCAGAGCATTTGCTGAGAAGATCGTGAAGGTGTTCAATGATGAAGATCTTGAGACCATGAAGGATATGGTTTTATATCCTCAGGAGACAAGTGGTGGACAGTCCATAGCAAATGAAAATGAGCTGTTGAATATAAGCAAAAAGGACCTGTTCACAGATATACTCATGAAGGCTCTGAACGATGAGAATGCGCTGGATAATCTGAGAAAAACCAACGACGGTTCCGAATATGTAATCGGAACAAATTATAAAAATGTACATTTTATATTGAACGATGACGGACAGTTTGTCATCACAAAAATAAATAACTGATATTTATCCCCTGCACATAAGGGCAACTGATATGTGCAGGGGATTTTTGTGTTTAAAATACTGAAAATGTTCTATTTGCCACGAATAAGTTCAGAATGTGATAAGTATGGTGGAATAAACAGATATAGTGAGAAAATTTAGAGGATGATTCGCGTTGAGACTGTGTATTAAACTCCTTAGAATTGTATCAGGACAGGAAATAACTTAAGACAGGACCTGATCTGAGACAAGGAGGAGATATACACGATGACAGAGAGAGTTTACAGTATAAGTGAGGCAGCAGCCAAGGTTGAGGTTGAGTCACATGTGCTTAGATATTGGGAGGAAGAGCTTGAGATCGATATCAAGAGAAATGACATGGGTCACAGATGCTATAGTGAGAAGGATGTAAAAATACTTCAGAGGGTTAAGACTTTGAAAGATAAGGGGATACAGCTCAAGGCGATAAAGGATATGGTTCACAGAATGTATGAACTTCTTGACGAGGGAGAGAGCACAGAGGAAAAAAATGCGGATGATGCGGTGACTGAGCTCATCGCAGAGGGGAAAAATACAGAGAAGAAAACCATAGAAACCATAAGGGTGAGCAGCGATGTGGGGGATGATTCAAGAATAGTTGATTTCAAGATGGCGCAGTTCCAGAATATTATGGACAAGATAATCAGCAATTCCATAAAGGACAACCTTAAGGTGATAACACAGTCCGTGTCCGCTGCGGTGTCCGATGACGTGGTAAAACAGATGGATGTGCTGATGAAGGAGAAGGAGGATCAGGAGGAGGCGAGATACAGAAAGCTTGACGCCACCATAAGAGAACTTCAGCAGACCAGGCAGGAGGTTGCGGCAACGGAGATAAAAAGGAAGAAAAAGGGCATTTTCAGGAGAAAACAGAGAGAGAGTTTATAAAAACTTCACACACTAACAATAGGGATTAATGCTATAATTAGCGCTAGTAAGATGGGAGTTAACACGAATGAAGATTACTAAGAAAGTTAAGATAGCGATAATTTTTATATGGATAGCAGCGATATTGTCCATGGTTATAGGTACGGCTATCATAGGGCGATATTTTATCACTGGAACTTATGGCCGTAATCACTCACTGCAGCTTTTATATTCGGAGGACGATCCGGTCAATGATGTGTACAAATCTTTGTCCACATTGCGTGAGGAAGTTATAAGCAAGGTGAAGAAGGATCCTTCATACTATACAACCCAGAATAATGCAGATGCCCTGGATGAAAAGAGCTCGGTAATAAATACTCATATAGCAGTGAAGAAGGATGGAGAGTACATATATAATTCCGTTGATCCTTTTTCTGAGAGTCTGAAGGAGCAGTTAAAGAGAAATGATAACAGTTCGAATATCAATGCGATAGATGGTGATTCGATTGATACAGGAAATAACAGCGATATAAAGGTTCAGGAATATCTCATAACCCAGCCGACGTTCTATTTGTGCAATCAGGTATCATATGTGATGGATGGAAGTCAGATAGATATTTACATGCTCACATACTATGGTAATTATATGGCGAAGTTCAGAGGAACCATCATGGGTTATTCCATACTGATGGTGCTTATGATGCTGCTCCTGAGCGGTGTCGTGGCGTTCCTTGTATACCAGCAGTTTGTGAATCCTCTTGTCAAGCTCAAGGAGGCAGCAGAGCGTATGGGCTCGGGCAATCTCGATGAGAAGATCGACGTATGTGGCGACCGTGTTGATGAGGTTGGAGAACTGTGCGAATCATTTGAGGATATGAGACAGAAACTGTCAGACTTCACCAAGGCGAAGATGCGGTATGAGGAGGAGAACAGGCAGCTCATAAGCAATATATCACACGATCTCCGTACACCTATCACGACCATCAAGGGTTATGTAGAGGGAATCATGGACGGAGTTGCGGATACCCCGGAGAAGCAGGAGAGATATCTGAAGATGATATACAGCAAGGCAAATGAGATGGACAGCCTCATCAATGAGCTTTCACTGTATACGAATATCAACAACAACGCCATACCATATGAGTTCCACAGGGTATCGGTGAAGGATTATTTTGATGACTGTATGGAGGAGGTATATACGACCCTTCTTTCCAAGAACATGACCCTCACATACAAGAATTACTGTGATGACGATGTAAAGGTCATAGTTGATCCTGATCAGCTCAAGAGAGTGATCAACAACATAATTACAAATGCTATCAAGTATACCGATAAGGAATATGGACAGATAGATATCAATATATATGACAATGACGCGGAGGTTAAGGTATCCATAAGCGACAATGGCCGTGGAATAGATTCAGAGAGCCTGCCTCATATATTTGACAGAATGTACAGAGCTGACAGCGCAAGACAGTCAAGAGGCGGAAGTGGTCTTGGACTTGCTATATGCAAGAAGATCGTTGAGGAGCACGGCGGCAACATATATGCCACAAGCCAGCTTGGTGTTGGAACTACTATAGTATTTACCCTTAAAAAATATATTCCAAAGGTTGAGGAGATCGAGGGTGATACTTCTGACGCCGGCGGTGAACAGCAGGGAAATGTAAAAAAGGACACACAGAAGAAAGATGATCAGAGAAAAGACAATCAGAAAAAGGATGGTCAGAGAAAAGGATCATTGCAGATCATAAATTCACTAAAGAAAAGGAGAGATACAGATGAGTAAGATATTGATCATAGAAGATGAGCTTAGTATTGCAGAGCTTGAGAGAGATTATCTGGAGCTCAATGATTTCGAGGTAGAGATAGAGACAAATGGACTTAAGGGCCTTGAGAAGGCATTGGATGAGGAATACAGTCTTATCCTTCTGGATCTCATGCTTCCTGAGGTAGATGGATTTGAGATATGCCGACAGATAAGGGAGAAGAAGGATATTCCAATCATCATGGTAACAGCCAAGAAGAATGACATAGACAAGATCAGAGGTCTTGGCCTGGGAGTTGACGACTATGTCACAAAGCCATTCAGTCCAAGTGAGTTGGTGGCAAGAGTCAAGGCACACATATCCAGATACGAGAGACTTGTCGGCTCAACGGCACTCAAGAATGACGTCATCGAGATCAGAGGTCTTAAGATAGACAAGACGGACAGAAGAGTGTATGTTGATAACGAGGAGAAGGTATTTACGAACAAAGAGTTCGACATACTGTGCTTCCTTGCCAGCAACCCGAACAAGGTATTCTCAAAGGATGAGCTGTTCAGCAAGATCTGGAATATGGACAGCATAGGAGATATTGCCACGGTTACTGTTCATATCAAGAAGATCAGAGAGAAGATTGAATTTGATACATCGAATCCACAGTACATAGAGACTGTGTGGGGCGTGGGCTACAGGTTTAGGATGTGATAAGAAAGCCCCAGACGGCGAACATGCAGCGTTCATGCTTGCATGAAACGCTGCATGTTCATCGGATGGGCAGATATTCATGAGCATGTATGCCGATAGGCAGGAATGCGAATGAATGTGCGATTACGAGAGCCACGAAGTGGCGAAGTAATCGTAAGGCTTTCATAATAAGCCCCAGATGGCGAATGAGGAGAAAACAAATGAAATTAAACATTTTACATGAGGATAATGATATAATCGTGGCTGTAAAGCCATGTGGTGTGCCAACTCAGCCGGACAAGACCAATTCAGAGAGCATGGTGAGTATGCTCAAGCTCAGGATATACGAGAAGGAGAACAGAAAAGAGGAGCCATATCTTGTGCCTATACACAGACTGGACAGGCCTGTAGGCGGAGTTATGGTATTTGCCAAGACTCCTGAGGCGGCTGCAAATCTCTCAAAGCAGAGTGAGGATGGTTCTATGATGAAGTATTATCAGGCGATCCTCACAGGCGAGCTTCCAAATGATCAGGGAATGTTGAAGGACTACCTGCTTCACGATACGAAGGACAATGTGACGAAGGTCGTGGACAAGGACACACCGGGGGCAAAGTATTCCGAGCTGGAATATGAGGTGCTGGATGTCATGGACACGGACGAGGGAGTTCTGTCATATATACTTGTTGAACTCATAACGGGAAGACATCACCAGATCAGAGCGCAGTTTGCGAAGCGAAAGTGCGGAATATGGGGTGACACGAAGTACAACCCTAAGTTCCAGAAGACGAAGAAGAAATATAAAGAGATAGGACTTCATGCGTCCAGACTGGAATTTGACCATCCGACAACAGGGGAACATATGGTGTTCAAGCATGAGCCGGAGGGTGGAGCATTTGCCATTCTGGATCTGGATGAGTTTTAGTTAAAATGGTATTTACAGGGCGGATGTTGGCATGTTTCGTGTTGACATACGTCCTGAAATTTTGTAGATTAAAGAGTGTATGCAATTAAGTAGTTCAGCTATGCAGCAGATATAGAATGTTTTAGAATAAGGAGATAAATAAGATGGCAAACGATAAGAAGATGGTTGAAGCTATTACTTCCATGGATGAAGATTTTGCACAGTGGTATACTGACGTTGTCCTCAAGGCAGGACTTATCGCATATACCAACGTGAAGGGATGTATGGCTATCAAGCCCGCAGGATATGCAATCTGGGAGCTTATACAGAAGCAGCTTGATGAGAGATTCAAGGCAACAGGCGTGGAGAATGTGTACATGCCTATGCTTATTCCAGAGAGCCTTCTTGAGAAGGAGAAGGATCACGTTGAGGGATTTGCACCGGAGGTAGCATGGGTTACATACGGTGGACTCAATCCTCTTACAGAGCGTATGTGTGTAAGACCTACATCAGAGACTCTGTTCTGCGACCTGTGGGCAAGAACCGTACAGTCTTACCGTGACCTTCCGAAAGTATGGAATCAGTGGTGTTCGGTACTTCGCTGGGAGAAGACAACCAGACCGTTCCTTCGTTCCAGAGAATTCTTATGGCAGGAAGGTCACACACTTCATGCAACATATGAAGAAGCAGAAGAAAGAACAATCCAGATGTGGGAAGTTTATAAGGATTGCTATAAAGAGACAATGGCTATCCCATTCGTAGCAGGAAGAAAGGCAGAACACGAGAAATTCGCCGGAGCAGAAGACACATACACGATCGAAGCACTGATGCATGACGGAAAAGCTCTTCAGTCAGGAACCAGCCATTTCTTCGGAAGTGCATTCCCGAACGCATTCGGTATCCAGTATTCAGATAAAAATAATGAACTGCATGAAGTTTACGAGACATCCTGGGGAATGTCCACAAGAGTAATCGGAGCATTGATCATGGTACACGGAGATGACAGCGGTCTTGTGATTCCACCGAGAATTGCACCGGTTCAGACGATGGTGATCCCGATCGCCCAGCATAAGGAAGGCGTACTTGATAAGGCAAATGAACTTCTTGATACATTGAAGGCAGCAGGATACAAAGCGAAGATCGATGATTCAGACAAAGCACCGGGATGGAAGTTCAGCGGACAGGAGATTCTCGGAATCCCGACACGTATTGAGATCGGACCGAAGGATATTGAGAATAATCAGGCGGTTATCGTTCGTCGTGATACAAGAGAAAAGATCGTAGTTTCTCTTGATGACATTACAACAAAGCTGGCAGAGGTTCTTGAGACGATGCAGAAGGACATGTTCGAGAAAGCAAAGACATTCCTTGAGGCACATATCAATACAGCGACTACCATGGACGAGATGAACGAGAAATTCAATGAAAATCTTGGATTTATCAAGGCAATGTGGTGCGGTGACAGTGCCTGTGAAGACAAGCTCAAGGAAGAGACAAACGGCGTCAAGTCCCGCTGCATCCCCTTTGAGGAGGAGCATCTGGATGATGTATGTGTGTGCTGTGGTAAGCCTGCCAAGCATATGGTATATTGGGGCCGTCAGTATTAAGTCTCTGATATTATTTC
>OHIY01000717.1_pt1 | contig 16437 bp, 15 predicted proteins | sample 1568351 | NCBI WGS metagenome assembly OHIY01 (sample SAMEA3879547, study PRJEB24766) | human gut metagenome | biome: human-associated habitat; feature: feces | place: USA | collected 1985/1987 | reverse complement strand
CGGTTATATCGACAATCTTATCAGCTTCACCGATAATCTCGGCAATACCGGAAAGAATCTTACGATTATTAATCTTGATGCATACACAAATACCGAAACGGCTGAATACAGTATCGACAATCTGCATTAATTCCACCTCGTTCAGTAAAGAATCACTACCTACCACGTCAGCATCACATTGATAGAACTCACGATAACGGCCTTTTTGCGGACGATCTGCACGCCACACAGGTTGTATCTGATAGCGTTTGAAAGGGAAAGTTATTTCATCACGGTGCATCACCACGTAGCGGGCAAATGGCACTGTGAGATCATAACGCAAACCTTTTTCACAGAATTTACTTGCAAGTTTGGCTGCATTACGGCTCAGCAATTCCTCATCGGTTAGTCCGGAGAAATAATCACCTGAGTTCTGTATTTTAAACAGAAGTTTATCACCTTCTTCACCATATTTCCCCATCAGTGTGGAAAGCATTTCCATTGCAGGCGTTTCAATCTGTTGGAAACCATAGAGATGATATACATCGCGAATGGTATTGAATATATAGTTACGCTTCGCCATTTCTACCGGCGAAAAGTCACGGGTTCCTTTAGGAATACTGGGTTTTGCTGCCATAATTGTTTCAATTACTATTAAAATCGGAGGGCAAAGTTACAGTTTTTTATCGAGATAAGAAAAGGGATAAGGCGGTTTTATATAAAACAATACCCGTTGGCGGAATTAATTTAGTGCGTATTTAATTCTGCCAATAGGCTTGTTATTAATATACAATAGTTCGTTAAAAATCAGCCGAGCCTAAGCGGCTCTGGCAGTAAATAAAATGAGTTCCTTGAAAATTTTGTCAATTAATGTCGTGTCCGGTTTAATGCCGAACACGCAAATAAATCGTTCAAGCATATAGGCATTGTGTATCATCGACTTGCAAGATGAGATGGAATACGGTATTCCCATCCTTTTGCAAGCGGCCTTTGCGATATTGATTGCCGTAAGCGATGCGTTGAAGTGGAACGCCAGCTTCCTGAAGTCGGTGGACTGGCAGTTCGTGATCCCCGCGTACTGCTTGCTGTCCCTGAAGCAGAACTCCAGCTGGAATCGTGACATGTAATATTCCAGGACATCAAGTGTCGATTGGTTTTGGTCTGTCGAGAAGTAGAGCTGCCATTTGTCAGTCCTGTCTTCATCGGGATACCACACCGCGAGGCTCACCATACGTTTCAGGGCCTTTGACCAGGCCTTCAGTCCATACAGCTTCCCCTTGTCGACTTCATGCTCCGTACATCTGGAGGTGTCAAGCCGCGAGAAGTCTATGGCCCCGTCATATTTTGGGGGACGGCCTCTCCTCCCGGTCGGTTTTTCCGCCGTGGGATAGAGCAGGACTGCATCGTTCCTGAACCTGCTGATGATATGGAATCCGTTGTCACACATCGGCGTGATGAATGTGCTCTTTGAAAAGAACGCATCTGCCACGACAATGTTGGATATACGGTGTATTTGTTCTCGCCTGCTTACAAGATAACCGGCATACCAGTCAACCAGGCTCTTGTCTATGTTGTCCAGGGTTTTGGTGTCGGGACTTTGAACTGAGCCTAAAGTCATGCACTCACGGTTGTCTACATCTATGACTCCGATGCCCATGATTTCAAGTCCCCGTTTGTATTCTCCGGAACAGCCTGACCAGAAATATCCCAGCCATGGGGTTTTCTTTCCGGACTTGGGAATATAGGAAGGATCCACGGCAATGGCTTTTCTTGTACCCGGCAGATGCTCTTTGACAAGGTGCTCATTGAATGAGAACCAGTCGAATGATTCGTTCACGAAATGGTTGCGGTACGTCTGTTCGGAGAACTTTCCGTACCGTCCCATCTGAAGGAAGTTTATGCGGCCGGGGATGGCCATGAACAATTTCATCGCATCCATGAAGACCTTTTCAAACGGTTTGCGTATATTTGCCACTGATTTGAGGGCCTCAAGGCACTCGGATTGGTATTGCATAAGGATTGATTCTCTAGTCATAATCAGAAGGGGTGAGTTACTTCTAATTTACTAATAATCAATGAATTATGCAATACTTTTCTTATATGTTTTCCGGCATTTTATCGCACTCCAAAACACTGAATTACTGCTGCTTGTAGATTCATCTGTTGACAATATTTCAATGAACTTTTATAGGGTTTGAGCCGGCCTTATCCGACTCGATTGTTAAATTTTAAAATTTTCGGTTAAAATTTACCGAAGTATTGAATGATATAACGTGATGAAAAAGAATTTTGGAAAAAAAACTATACTGGCTCCGTTGCCAGTACTGATTGTGGCTACTTATGATGAAAACGGTACGCCCGATGCCATGAATGCCGCATGGGGCGGTCAATGTTCTGCTCACCATGTAGCTTTGAACCTGTCCATCGGTCATAAGACTACAAAAAATTTGTTACAGAAAAGAGCCTTTACCCTGAGCATTGCCAATCTTGACAATTTGATGCTGTCGGACTATTTCGGTCTTGTGTCGGGACATAAAACAAATAAAATAGAAGTGGCAAGCGTACACGTTTCAAAGAGTACCTTTGTCGATGCGCCTGTTATCGAAGAATATCCCTTGACATTGGAATGTAAAGTGATTAGCATGGAAGAACGCTTCGGTGAAATGTATGTGGTAGGCGAAGTTCTAAACATGCAGGCCGACGAATCCATATTGGACGATATGGGCAGAGTAGATTTTGATAAATTGAAACCATTATCCTTCGACTCATCAGCACGTACTTACCGTGTATTGGGCGAAACAGTTGGAACGGCTTTCAAGGACGGAGAAAAACTATTATAAAGGAGATTCAAATATGAAATACAGAAACCTGGGGAACAGAGGACTTCGTGTTTCTGCCATAGGTTTGGGTTGTATGGGTATGAGCCATGCTTATGGTGCACCAGCCGACCATCGGGAAATGACGGAGCTGTTGGCAAAAGCTGTGGATATGGGTTATGACTTCTTCGATACAGCTGAAATCTATGGTACGCCTGACAATACTCACGACAATGAGGAGTTGCTGGGTAATGCCTTGAAAGCTTATCGTAATAAGATTATCATTGCCACGAAGTTTGGTCTGCGCTTTGATATGGAAAGCGGACGTGTCCCTTACCCATTAATATCGGATTCACGTCCCACAACGATTAGAAAAGCAGTGGAGTTTTCACTCCGCCGTTTACAGACGGACTATATCGATCTCTACTACCAGCACCGTCCCGACCCGCAGATTCCAATTGAAGAAGTAGCAGGAACTATGCAGGATCTGATTAAAGAAGGCAAAGTGCTTTATTGGGGATTGTCGGAGGCGCCAGAAGCAGACATCCGTCGTGCAAATGCCGTCTGCCCTCTTACTGCCGTTCAAAACCGCTATTCGATGATGGCTCGCTGGCACGAAACCATGTTCCCAATATTGGAGGAATTGGGCATTGGTTTGGTAGCTTTTTCACCACTAGCTAACGGACTGCTCAGCGATCGTTATGACGCGGCCTCACATTTCGACGAACGCACGGACTACCGAGCAGGAATGCCGCAATTTCAGCCTGAAAGCTATAAAAAAAATTACGAACTGCTGCAGTTCATACGTCGCATCGCAAGTGAAAGACATGTGACCCCTGCACAAATATCCCTTGCGTGGATGCTCTGCAAAAAGCCATGGATAGTACCCATTCCCGGCACACGCAAGTCCGATCGGTTGAAAGAGAATGCAGGTGCAGTAGATGTCCTTTTGTCGGAAGAAGAAGTGAAACAGATAGACCATGCACTGGACACAATGTCAATGTCCGATGTGTACGGTGGAACAAAACTAACAGTAAAATGAATATGAAACATATCAATTACATCATTCTGTCCGCAGTGTTGACCCTGTGTGCTGCTTGCAGACAATCGTCTTCCATACAAAGTGAAGTACAAACAAATGACAGCATTATTGCCATTCGTGAACAAGGTAGTTTCCTTATTGGCGGGACAGTGAAAACCGCACAAGGTACATACGACACAAATCAGCCACTGAAAGAGGACGGTCAGACCTTGCACGGTGACCATGCCTATGTGTCTTATCAAATTCCGGCAAACACACGAAAGTATCCGCTCGTATTCCTTCACGGAGCCGGTCAGTCTGCCAAAACATGGGAAAGTACTCCCGATGGACGGGAAGGGTTCGCTACACTTTTCCTGCGACGTGGTTTCAGTACGTACCTGATAGACCAGCCACGCCGCGGGCGAGCCGGACGCAGCACAGTTAATGAAAATATCAAGGCTACTCCCGATGACCAGTTCTGGTTTGAGAATTTCCGTATGGGAATATGGCCCAATTATTATGAAAACAGCCAGTTCCCACAAAGTGAAGAATCCCTGGATCAGTTTTTCCGCCAAATCACACCCAACACGGGTGCCTATGATGCACAACTGATTGCAACCGATGTTGCAGCTCTTATGAATAAAATTGGTGACGGTATTCTCATTACACATTCACAAGGAGGTGAACCGGGATGGCATACCACTATCAAGACCGACAAGGTACGTGCTATCGTTTCCTATGAGCCCGGTAGCGGTTTCGTTTTTCCTGAAGGTGAAGTGCCGGAACCCTTACAGACTATCAGTCCGTTCGGTGCACTGGGGGCAACATCCATTCCTTTGGCAGATTTTGAAAAACTGACCCGTTTCCCCATCATTATTTATTATGGTGATTATATTCCTGATAAGCCAAGCGACAATTGGGCTATGGATAGCTGGAGGGTACGTCTGCAAATGGCACGGTTGTTTGCAGAGTGTATCAATCGTCACGGTGGCGATGCCACGGTGGTACATCTGCCAGAACAGGGAATCAAGGGCAATTCGCATTTCCTTTTTGCTGAGAAAAATAATGTGCAACTTGCCGATATGTTATTTGATTGGATAAAAGAAAAAAGATTGAATTAATAAGTTCTTCTTAGTCACATAATATATAGACTCAAGCATCCTCGAAATGAAAATTTTTTGGGGGTGCTTTTTTTGAATATAAACAGGAGGCAATGCGTAAGAAAATACATTCGTTGATATTGGTGTTTCTATCTGTAATCTGTGTATGGACAGGCGACGAACTGCACTGTAACTTTGTGACAAAATAATTAAGACAGAAAACATTATGAGAACAACGATTCTATTTATTGTAATTATTATGTTAAGTTTTTATCAATCTGCGCAAGCGCAGCAGACGGATACGCTGAGTATTCGCCAGCAAGATATCGTATTTATCGCTTCGACAACGGCAAAAGGCGAGTTGGATAGCCTGAAAATATCCCTTGCCCGTGGCTTGAACAATGGAATGACGGTAAATGAAATCAAGGAGGTTTTGGTACACGCCTATGCTTATTGTGGATTCCCCCGCAGCCTGCGTGCCCTGCAAACTTTTATGGAAGTGTTGAATGAACGCAAGGCACAGGATATTATTGATACTATAGGACGTGACGCATCTCCCGTTACAGGCTCTCAGGATAAATACACCCGAGGTGCGGAACTTCTTGAAAAGTTAAGTGGTGCGCCCAAAGATGCCCCCAAGACAGGGTATGCCGCTTTTGCTCCAGTTATTGAGCAATACCTGAAAGAACATTTATTCTGCGACATTTTTGAACGCGATCTTTTGACATGGCAGGAACGCGAGCTGGCTACCGTATCCATTCTTTCAGCTATGGGAAAGGGTGTGGAACCTATGTTAAAGTCGCATTCAGCTATTTGCCTGCGTCAGGGTATTACCGAAAGCCAGCTTCAGCAAATGGCGGCTATCGTGAACGGTCTGAGAAAAGGTGACGACCCGTTCGCACTCGGTACGCTGATGCCAGACAATCCGAACTTTACGGACAAGGCTTGGTTACAAGGCTATGTCGCACCACAAGATGGTTTTGGATGTACTGTAGCCAACGTGACATTTGCTCCTGGATGCCGAAACAGCTGGCACAGCCATAAAGGCGGACAAATCCTACTCTGCACTTCCGGCAAAGGATATTATCAGGAAAAAGGGAAACCTATCCAACTGCTGCTGCCTGGAAACGTAGTGAAGATTGCCCCCGATGTCATCCATTGGCACGGCGCGGCTCCTGACAGTGAGTTTACACACATCGCCATAGGTACCCAACTGGACAAAGGGGGCGTAACGTGGCTGGAACCTGTGACAGAAGAGGAATACAACAGTTATGAAGAAAAATAACCCATAAAAACATAGAAACAATGAAAAAGTATTTAGTTTACCTGATGATGGTACTTGCCGCTTTCACTTTCAACGCTTGCGGGGATGATGACCCCATGACGGAAGAACCAGGAACAGAACAACCCGAAACACCTGGTGATTCTACAGATAATCCAGATGACCCGGCCAATCCGGATGAACCGTCGGGAGACAGCAATATTCTTATTGCCTACTTTACTCGTACCAATAATACAGGTACAGTAGCCCAAGCCATTGCCAATCTGACTGGAGGCACTTTATACCGCATTGAGACAGTTATTCCGTATCCGGAAGATTATACGGAATGTACCGAGGTGGCACGTGAAGAACTGGAAAACGGTATACGTCCGGAATTGAGCGGAACAGTTGAGAATATGGAGCAATACGACACCATTTTTGTAGGATGTCCCGTCTGGTGGGGTGACGCAGCAATGCCGATATGGTCGTTTTTAGAAAGTGAGGAGTACAACTTCACGGGAAAGACCGTCATACCATTCTGCACATATGCTTCGACAGGTCGTGACGCGACATTGCAGCGCATAGTAGCTCTCACACCAGACTCAGAACATTTAGAAGGCTTCGGTACAAGCGGACGTAACATCAACGGCGTGGAAGCGTGGTTGCGGGAAATAGGAATCATCGAGTAACATAACCAGTAAATAAGAACAAATATGAGAACAAAGATTATTATCCTTATCGCCCTTATCCTAATAGGAGGAATGAATCTGTACGCACAAAATGGCAAAACATTAATTGCTTATTTCAGTTGGAGTGGCAACACGCAGCATGTGGCAGAGTATATTGCCGGACAGACCGGCGGCACACTCTTCCGTATCGATCCGGTAAAGCCATATCCTACAGACTATAAACCTTGTACAGAGGTAGCAAAGAAAGAAAAGGAACAGAATGCCCGCCCTGCTATCAAGAACAAGGTGGAAGATTGGGACAGTTATGATACAATCTTTATCGGTTGTCCTGTATGGTGGTGGACTGCACCAATGATTATCAATACTTTTACCGAAAGTTATAATTTTAAGGGCAAGACGGTCATTCCTTTCTGTACCTACGCATCTACCTACCGTGACGAGACCCTTGCCAAGATTGCAGAACTCACACCTGATGCCAAACACTTGAAAGGATTTGGTGCCGTTAGCAGAAATACGGACGGTATCACAGAATGGTTAAAAGAAATTAGAGTTATCAAATAATGGAGGATAAAAAATGAGAATATATACATATTTCGCATTGTTCTGCGTATCGTTAATACTTGCTTCGTGCAGTGACAACGAAGATAACAATATCAGTTCCCCGACTGAAGAAGTGGTGCCTGGAACAAATCATCATATACTTATCGCTTATTTTTCTGAACCCCTACCGGATGGGTGGATGCCAATACTTCCGCTAGCCGTGTGATTGTAAACGGAGATTTGTATGGAAGTGTAGAATATATGGCTACCGTGATAGGTGAAGCTACTGGAGCTGATATGGTAAGAATACAGACAGCAACACCTTATCCGGGTAATTTCGATGATTTGGCTTCACAAGCCGACAATGAGCGGCAGAATAATATACATCCAGCTCTTGCTACCGACATAGAAAACTTTGATGATTATGATGTCATCTTTGTGGGCTATCCCATTTGGTGGTATCAGATGCCTATGGCTATGTATTCATTCTTTGACGAATACGATTTTGCAGGTAAAACAATTATTCCTTTTTCCTCACATGGAGGTAGTGGCTGGTCAGGAACAGTGGATGACATTGCTGGAATGGAACCTAATGCCACAATGGTAAATGGATATAGCATTTCACGTAGCAGTGTGGCCGGCTCGGAAGAAGGCATCCTCCAATGGCTGGAACGGATAGGAATGTTGGAACAACAAAATTAAAGAGGAATTATGAAAACAATAGGTTATTTGTTGGTAAGCCTTTTTTTGCTTTGTTCCTGTGTTCAGGAACAAAGCAAAGTGGTCAGCTTGACAAGTGGTCAGGCACAAGGTGTATATGCGGACAGCATCTACAGCTTCAAAGGCATTCCATACGCCAAAGCTGCACGCTTTATGCCACCTGAACAGCCCGATATTTGGGATACGCTACGGATATTTAATACATATGGAGAGATATGTCCGCAGGCTCCCATACCACAAGGAAACGACTTCATCGCCATGCGTGAACACCCTGCTGAGGGAGAGGATTGCCTGAACCTGAACGTATGGACTCCAGGCATCAACGACGGCAAGAAACGTCCGGTAATGGTGTGGTTGCACGGAGGTGGGTTTCAGACTGGTTCTGCCATCGAGCAACTGGTTTATGATGGAGCAAACCTGAGTCGCAAAGGAGATGTTGTGGTAGTGTCGGTTAACCATCGGCTGAATATGCTCGGCTTTCTTGATTTGTCCGCTTACAGTGAAAAATATAAATACTCCGGTAATGTCGGTACGATGGATATGGTAGCAGCCCTGCAATGGATACAGAAGAACATTGCTGTCTTTGGAGGTGATCCAAACAATGTCACTCTATTCGGACAATCAGGTGGAGGTGCCAAAGTATTGGTACTGATGACAGTTCCGCCTGCACAGGGGCTGTTCCATAAGGCCATCGTTCAGAGCGGAGCTGTAGAAGCTTGTGGAATGACCAATGTTACGCAAAAGACAGCACACCGGGTAGCAGAACTGATGCTTGACTCATTAGGAATCTCACCGCAAAATGCCGACAAGCTACAAACCATTCCCTACAGCCAATTGATGGCAGCAGGAAATAAGGCAATGGCTCAAACCGCTCAAGAGGAAAGCAGCATAGACAGTTGGGGTAATCCTGGACTGCTATGGACTCCAGTGGTAGACGGTGACTATCTGCCATATCAGCCGGTCATAGATTCCATTGCTTCACAGGCAAAGGATATTCCGTTGCTTATCGGTTCGTGTATGACCGAATGGACTACAATGCCGATGTTGGGAAATCCGGATAAATTTGCCCATGACAATATGCACACATGGAATAAGGAAGAGACAATGAAAAAGTTGCAAGCACGATTCGGAAACCGCACAGACTCGGTTATTGCTGCCTTCACATCTGCCTATCCCGGTCGTTCCATCAGCGAAGCACTTTACATAGATACAATGTTGAGACTGCCTGCCTTGAAGACAGCCCGCTTGAAAGCCGACCAGCATGGGGCTCCTGTATATAATTATTTGTTTGCCTGGAACACACCTATTCACGGAGGTTTTGCCATGTCATACCATTGTTCGGAAATACCGTTTGTATTCAGCAACACCAGTCTGTCACCTGCAGCCTCTGCTGGAGGCCCGGAAGTCAAGGAGTTGGAAGAGCGCATCAGCAAAGCATGGATAAATTTCGCCCGTACCGGCAATCCCAATCACGAAGGACTTCCTTCATGGCCTGCTTTTACCCGTGAAAACGGAAACACGATGATATTTGGAAACAAATGTGAGGTAAGGAAAGATTTCGACTATAAGCTGTTGTCACTGTTACGACCCAACTATAAATTTTAAACAAAATGACACACAAAATAATATCATTCCTTAGCATCCTGCTGCTTTCCCTACCGCTTGTGGCTTGTAGTACAGATGACTCTGAAGTTGAAACACCAATTTATCCAGACAACGGAGAAGAAAATCCTTCGTCTGATGACGTGGCAATGATCAGCTTCACACATGCTGTACCAGACGGTTATGAGCAGGAAGCCGAAAAAAGAGGCAGCATAGTCCGCATCGATTATGCCACACGGGACTATGCAGAAGGCACTGGTGCGAAACGTACCAATACGGCATACGTCTATCTGCCTTATGGATATAATGAAAGCCAACGGTACAATATCCTCTATTTTGTACACGGTCATTACAGTACGGCGGCATCCACCTTTGAAGATGAAAATGGTGTGGTACGCAAACTGCTCGACCAAATGATAGCTCACGGTGATATTGACCCGATGATTGTGGTCACACCCAGCTACAACTACGGACAGCCTACACCAGACTATGCGGATGCAGACCCTTACTGCAGGGCTTTGCCCATAGAATTGGTAAACGACCTGATTCCTGCTGTAGAAGGCCGTTACCACACGTATGCGGAAACAACCGACAGGGAAGGTATTGAAGTATCACGCAGTCACCGTGCCATCGGTGGTTTTTCAATGGGAGCAGTCACCACCTGGTATGCCTTTGATGAAACATTGAACGCATTCCGATACTTTATGCCAGTCAGTGGCGATTGCTGGTCTTTGGGACGGTTTGCCGGGATGAATCGTCCTGACGATACAGCAGCTTATTTGGCAGAAAGGGTACAACAGTCACCTTATGCCGGAACAGGTTTCTATATCTGGGCGGCAAGTGGGACAAACGACTCCGCTTATAGAGAGATACTTCTTCAAATAGAAGGTATGGCACGTTTGAACAACATGTTCAATACGGCTAATATGACCTTTCATCAGAAAGAAGGGGCACGGCATGAGTTCCGCCCTATTCCGGAATATCTGTACAATGCTTTGCCGTTCTTCTTTCCGAAAAGTGATGAATAAACAGAAAAAGCAAAAACATTTATGAATAGTTTTACTTATCAATACCCTGTCCGCCAACATTTTGGCAAAGGGTGCGCAGAGAACGCAATCAAGGAAGAATTAGACCGTATAGGACAGAATGTGCTGCTGGCATACGGCGGCAGCTCGCTGAAACGCACAGGGCTGTATGACAAAATTATAAGCTGGCTGCACGAACGTGGCAAGAACGTGGTGGACTTCGGAGGCATTATGCCCAATCCCACTTACGACAAGGTACAGGAAGGTGCACGACTGGTGCGTGAATACAACATAAACTTCATCTTTGCCGTGGGCGGCGGATCGGTTATCGACTGCTGTAAGGTAGTATCGGCACAAGCAAAATTAGACGAGGATATTTGGGAGATGCAGTACACGAAGCACCAGTATCCTACTGAATTTGTACCTATGGGCGCTATCGTAACAGCATCAGGAACGGGTGCCGAGCAGAACAACGGGGCGGTTATCACCCACACCGAAAAGAAACTGAAACAGCCGTTGACAGGCGCTTACTACAGTTTTGCTATACTGGATAGCGACTTGACACGGACTCTTCCGATGGGGCAAGTCGTCAGCGGTGCATTCGACACGTTGAGTCATTGTATGGAAATCTATATGGGCAAACCTCAAACGGACAATCTCTCCGATGAAATCAATGAAGCGGTCATGCGTAACGTCATCAAAAACCTCCGTGAACTGATAGCCGTTCCGGACAATGATTTTGCCCGTGGAGAACTGATGTGGGATTCTGCCCTTGCGGAAAACAGTCTGTTAAAACTCGGCAAGCAGACCGATTTTCAGTGCCATATGCTGGAACATGCCGTAGGAGCCTATACCGACTGCAACCACGGAAAGGCATTGGCGGTTATCCATCCGGTTCTCTATCGCCATTTGCTGAATGAGGGCAAAGAAAAACTGGCTCGTATGGCGGAACGGGTATGGAATGTAAAGGGTGATACGGTAGAACAGACTGCTATACTTGGTATCGAAGCGTTGGAGGCTTTTATAAAGGAAATCGGCTTGCCATCGCATTGGAGCGAAATGGGCATTAAGGACGAAAGTATCCTCCGTGCCGCTGCAGATACCTGTTTACTGATGCCGGGATGCTGCAAGCAGTTTTCCCGTGATGAACTGTTTGAGATATTGAAAGAATGCATGTAACAAACTTCTAAAAGAAAAAAATTATGAATACCTTATTAAAGACAATGTTGTGCGGTGTTACTGCACTTTTGTTCGCTGGAGCTTCAGCCGCTCAAAACAAACAACCATTTATTTCAGAGGATTTCTCTGCTATCCAAAGTCCTAACGACAATCCTTTCGGACTGGTTTATCGGGGAGCTATCACCAAGAATGAAATGGGCAAAGTTAATATCCATCGCATTACTTACGACTTGAATGGCTTGAAGATTGTCGCAAACGTTTATACTCCAGCCGGATATGAAGTTTCAAGAAGCTATCCCGCTCTTGTCGTTGCACATCCAAACGGTGGATGTAAGGAACAGGTGGCAGGATTGTACAGCCAGCGGATGGCGGAACAGGGTTACATTTGTTTGGCATTTGATGCCGCCTATCAAGGTGGGAGCGAGGGTGAACCGCGCAATGTAGACAAGCCGGCCAGCCGTATCGAAGATATCCATCGTGCAGCCGATATACTGGCACAATATTCCGGAGTGGATGCAAATCGTATCGGTATACTCGGTATATGTGGCGGAGGTGGCTATACGCTTAAAGCTACACAGACTGACAAACGTTTCAAGGCAGTTGCCACACTTAGTATGTTCAACTCCGGACTGGTACGTCGTAATGGCTTCCTTGATTCACAGATCGGCGATGTGCAACAACGACTTGCAGACGCCTGTGCTGCACGTCAGAAAGAAGCCAACGGAGAAGCTCCTGAGTATGTAGGTGATATGAGTGGAATGACACCGGAACAGGCCAAACAGCTTCCGTTCGATCTCTATCGTGACGGTTATGAGTATTACCTTCAATCTCACGCGCATCCGGGTTCTACCTTCCGTTATACAAAGAGCAGTCTGATCGATCTGATGGCATTTGATGCCAGTGAGGGAATGTATCTCATCAACCAACCGTTGTTAATGATGGCGGGTAGTCTTGCCGACACGTTCTATATGACCGAACAATGTTTCAGCAAAGCTACTGGAACGAATGACAAGGAATTGTATCTAATCCCTGGTGCAAGACACATCCAGACGTATTGGGTACCGGAATATGTAGATAAGGCTGTAAACAAACTAACTGATTTCTTTGGTAAACATTTGTAATGAATTCATCTCATCCAATACTTGAGATGCTTTCATTGGAGCTCATACCGTTTTCGTTGATTTTGGTGTTTCAATCCGTAATCTGTGTATAGACGCACCACGACGGAAACGGTATTTTTGTATCAGCACATAAAAACAAATAATAGTAATGAACGATATACAGTCACTCACTATAGACGAGTTCAATAAACAGATGCGTCAACCGACATTACATCCTCAAGTTGCGGTCATTGATCCGGGACAACTCGAAGATGATACTACGTTGTGTTTTACAGGTAACTTCTATGCAGTCCGTTTTGTAAGGACACGGTGTGGAGAAGTACGCTATGGCAGGCAATGTGTCGATTTTCAATACGGCACGCTTACATTCACAAAACCGGGAGATACAATCTGTATCAGTCACGAAGATGCGATGGACGGTAGTATATCGGGGCTCCTGTTACGTCCGGAACTGTTTAGTACCAAGAGCCTTGTATTCAAGAAAGCGGACTATACTTTCTTTGATTATCGGGAGAATGAATCACTGCATCTTTCCCTGCAGGAGAAGCATATCGTACAAGACCGTTTGAATCATATCCATGAAGAACTGCAGCGGGATATAGACCCTTACAGTCTACGATTGGTATCTGTGGGTGTAGAATTATTGTTGGATTATTGTCTCCGCTTTTATGAACGTCAGTTTGCCTGCCGTTCCGACATTTGTCAAGAATACCTGGCAACAGTAGACAGGACACTCTCCCGCTATTTCTCCCTATGTGGACAAAAATCTCTGGAAGATGGAATCTGCCGGGTCGAATCTGCGCTTTCCACTCTTTCGACAGCTTATCTGAACGAAGTAGTACGTGTAGAAACAGGAAAGACGCTTGCTGAGTATATCCGCCTAAAGATGATGGAATACATTAAGAAACGTGTTCGCAAGGATGGTTGCTCATTAGAGCAGGTGGCTGGAGAGTTCGGCTTTTATCAACCGCGCATATTAGCCTTATTGTATCGGCAACTCATCAGTCATCAGTCCGAATATTCTATTTTGACGTCCGATTATAAACTAAATTGATAACACTATGTATCCACAAATCATTTGTCATGTAATGGGCTCCGTAGATGGCCGCCTGTTGACCGACCATTGGACGGAACCATTCAATGGAAAGAAGAACGAATTAATTGGTATATACGCAGCAATTGGTCGTAAACTGAATACCGATGCTTGGATGTTCGGAAAGCATACATTATGTGAAGGTTATTTCCCAAAAACCTTTCATACAGGGGATAGCACACCACTTGCTCATCCTGTACCTTATATTGCCGGAAGTACTTCTGAACGCCTTTTTGTGATAGCCGATCCGGACGCAAATATTCTCTATGAATCTTCCACTGTAAGAGGGGACAGCATTGTAGTCATCCTGCCTGAAACAGCTCCGGCATTTTATTTAGAGTACCTTCAGAAGAAGGGTATTTCCTACCTGTTTGCCGGAACAAAAGGTGATAACCTCAACATTGCCATGCAGACATTGGCGGAAACATTTGGTGTGGAATCTCTTTCTTTACAGGGTGGCGGCATCATTGACGGAGCATTTCTGCAAGCCGGACTGATAGATGAACTAAGCCTTGTTATTTATCCCGGTATTGACGGCTCGGCTAATTCAACATCTATTTTCCATTATATCGGTAAAGGAAATCCCTCACAAGGGCAATCGCTTGAATTATTGTCTGTACAAACAATGGAGAACGGAGTGATTTGGTTAAGGTATAAATTTCATAAAAACAGTTAAGTAGTATGCTACGTAAAATCAGATTGACACTTGCCGTTCTGTGTTTCGCCATCGTGACGTTGCTGTTCCTCGACTTCACTGGGACGCTTCACACTTGGTTGGGCTGGACGGCCAAAATACAGTTCCTTCCTGCGCTCCTGGCGTTAAATGTGGGTATTGTGGGGGTCTTCGTGTTGGTGACACTTGTCTTCGGACGGGTGTACTGTTCGGTCATCTGTCCGCTGGGCGTGATGCAGGACATCATCGCTTGGATGGGCAAAAAACAGAAGAAGAACCGTTACTGCTATTCTCCGGCCAAGTCATGGCTGCGGTATGGGGTGTTGGCAGTTTTCGTTGTAGCGATGATAGCCGGAATAGGCTCACTGGTGGCATTGCTCGCGCCATACAGTTCATACGGACGGATCGCAAGCAATCTGTTCACCCCATTATACGTTTGGGGAAACAATCAGCTCGCTTACTTTGCGGAACGCGCCGACAGTTACGCCTTCTATGAAACGGAGGTATGGTTGAAAAGCCTGCCGACATTCCTCATCGCCTTGCTTTCCTTTATTATAATAGGAGTATTGGCGTGGCGGAACGGACGGACTTACTGCAATACCGTATGCCCGGTAGGTACAGTGCTGGGCTTGCTTGCCCGTTTCTCCTGGTTGAAACCTGTAATTGACACGGATAAATGTGTGAATTGTAAGCTGTGCACCCGGAATTGTAAGGCGGCTTGTATCGACATCGCCAAACATCGGATTGATTACAGCCGTTGTGTCACTTGCCTGGATTGTATTAGTAAATGTCATAAGGGAGCCATCAGTTACAAACATCCTACAAAAAAAGAAGCCACACAACCGATAATAAATACATCCAAAATTTCAACTGATCAAATCAACGATACCCGTCGTTCATTTCTGACTATTGCAACTACGATTGCTACGACTGGCATATTGAAAGCACAAGAAAAAAAAGTAGATGGAGGTTTAGCTGTTATAGAGGATAAGAAAATTCCTAATCGATTTACTCCAATTGTACCTCCGGGAGCATGGAGTACACGGAGTTTTTTTCAACATTGTACCGCCTGCCAACTCTGTGTATCAACCTGTCCAAACGGAGTGCTTCGTCCGTCCACAGATCTGACCAAATTAATGCAGCCCGAAATGAGTTATGAGCGAGGATATTGTCGGCCTGAATGTACAAAATGCAGTGAAGTTTGTCCTACTGGAGCTATACATTTAATATCAGTAGCAGAAAAATCCGCTACTCAGATAGGACATGCTGTATGGGTAAAGGAAAACTGTGTGCCATTGACTGATGGTGTAGAATGCGGAAACTGTGCCCGTCATTGTCCTACCGGAGCTATTCAAATGATACATTCTATTGCTGATAATCCAGAATCTGCTAAAATTCCGGCAATCAATGTAGAGCGTTGCATCGGTTGTGGAGCTTGCGAGAATCTTTGTCCGGCACGTCCTTTCAGTGCCATTTATGTAGAAGGCAACGAAATACACAGAATGATATGAAAAGAATTCAAAAAATGAATAGATACTAAATATTTACTGCATATGGATAAAGCAATAGTTCGTTAAAAATTAGCCAAGCCTAAGCGGCTTTGGCGGTAAATAAAATG
>OHIY01000693.1_pt1 | contig 16863 bp, 16 predicted proteins | sample 1568351 | NCBI WGS metagenome assembly OHIY01 (sample SAMEA3879547, study PRJEB24766) | human gut metagenome | biome: human-associated habitat; feature: feces | place: USA | collected 1985/1987 | reverse complement strand
ACGATGTCACCGTCGCTGCTGTTGGACTTGCGCTGGGGATAGATGTCCGGATTATAGATTATTTCCAGCAGCTCTGCGGATTCGGCTGCAGGGATGCCCACAGCGTCCATAAGCGAGGCGAAATATGCCCTCGGGCAGTCCGGGAAGAACTTGTCCTCGGCGTAGTGGTGGTGTATTCCGTTGCTGAAGAACACCCTCTTTGCATATACGGTGAACTGGGAGAACTCGTCGCAGCTGCGGTCGCCGCCGTAGTTTTCGAGTATGTTCTCGAGTGCCTTCCTTATGGGGAGGTTGTAGCTGCAATGCTGGTCCCAGAGTATGTCGCGGCCGTATTTCGCGGCCTCGCCGAGGTGGTAGGCGTATTCTTTCTGCTGCAGGCTGAGTTCTTCCCAGCCGGGAATCCTGTAGCGCATTATCTTGAGATCCGCGAACTCGTCCACCAGATATCTGAAATCCTTGTCCTGCTGTGCCTGCGAGCCTGATCCGCAGGAAACCGTCATCGCGGCCAGTGCTGAAATAGCCGTCATTCTGAGAATATTGTTCATATCATAAGGTCTTTGCCGCTGCAAAGATAGAAAATGTTTGCGATTATCCGCAATGACGCCCGGCAAGCTATGCTATGCTGCCCTGTGGTGCCTTGCCCGGCGATATACCCCCTCCGGGGGACATAAACCCTTGAGAACAGTCCCCCGGAGGGGGTATATTGCCGGACAGTCTCCGCCTTGCAGCCGCGGTGGAGCAGGTGAAGGTGCAGGCGTCATTGCGGATAATCGAAAGAATATTTGCGGAAGCTTTGTTTTTCGTCCTTAACTTTTCTAAATTTCGGCCAGTCGGACAGTATGTCCCGTTAAATTATGCTGTTATGAAGAACAAGTATCTTGCTGAAGCGCTCGGCACAATGGTGCTGGTGCTTATGGGCTGCGGCGCGGCCGTGATGAACGGCGGTGCTGTCAGTGTCCCTGCCGTATTGACCATAGCTTTCGCATTCGGTCTGTCCGTCGTGGCAATGGCCTATGCGATAGGCCCTGTCTCGGGATGCCACATCAATCCGGCGATTACTCTCGGAGTATGGCTCAGCGGCCGTATGAAGGCAGGCGAGGCATTGGGCTACATGCTCGCGCAGGTGATCGGAGCGATAGCCGGTTCGGCAGTCCTCTATGCCCTCGTGCACACGGGCGCGGTGGCTGTCGGGGCTACCGAGACAGGAGCGAACTCCTTTGCGGAGGGCAATCTCGTGCCCGCGCTGATTGCCGAGACGGTGTTTACCTTCATTTTCGTGTTCGTCGTGCTGCGTACCACTGATCCCGAGAACGGGGCCGGCAACTTCGCCGGACTTGCGATAGGCCTGACGCTTGTGCTCGTGCATATCGTCTGCATACCTGTTACGGGGACTTCGGTGAATCCCGCCCGTTCGATAGGCCCGGCACTTTTCGAGCAGGGAGAAGCCCTGCGGCAGCTATGGGTGTTCATCGTCGCCCCGCTTGCCGGCGGTGCGCTGGCTGCACTCGCATGCCGGAAATAGGCGTGCCTGCCTGATACGCCGCGCCGCAGCCTGCTAGAACGGGAACAGCAGCGGCAGTACCAGCACCATTACGATTCCCATTATTATCTGCAGCGGCAGTCCGACCTTTATGTAGTCCATGAAGGTGTACTGCCCTGCGGACATGACCAGTGCGTTGGGCGGGGTCGAGAACGGGGATGCGAAGCACATGCTCGCACCTACGCTCACGGCGAAGAGGAACGGAACCGGGCTCACGCCTATCTGCAGGGCGCTGTGCAGGGCTATCGGAGCCATCAGCAGCGCCGTTACAGTATTGCTGATGAACATGGTCATCAGTGAAGTGGTGAAGTATATTCCCGCGAGCAGGGCGAGCGGGCCGAACCCTCCAATGCTGCTTACCAGGGTGTTCGAGATGAGGTCGGATATTCCTGTCTTCTCGAGCGCCTGCGACATCGGCATCATCGCCGCGAATAGCACTATGGTCTCCCAGTTGATAGTCTTGTATGCGGCCTCCATGTTGCGTACGCAGCCGGTCAGGACCATTAGAACGGCGGCTATCAGCACTGCCGTCACGGGGGCTATCGGAATGAAGTCGAAGACCATGAGCGCAATCATCAGCAGCATTATCGCGGCCGCGACAGGGGCCTTGTAGTCCAGAGTGACCTTGGCCGCCTCCTGGAGCGGCTGCCCGAGAACGACCCATTCCTCGTCCTCGTCCGACAGGCGCGCAATGTCTTTCCAGCTGCCCTGTACGAGCAGCACGTCGCCATCGTGCATGCGCACCTCTCCGATATTCTGAAGCAAGTAGTCGTTCTTGCGGCGTATGCCGAGAACGTTGAGGCTGAACTTCTCCCTGAAGCCTGCATCCTTCACCGTCAGGTTGTTGAGCCTGGTGGAGGACATAAGCAGCACTTCGGCGATTCCTATCTCGTAGAAGTCGAGCGGGGCTCCGGACGAATCCTCCGAACTGTGGTTGTCGAGCATCTCGAGCGCATAGTCCCTCACGAATTCATCTATCTGCTGCGGAACTCCCGTCAGGTACAGCACATCGTTCGCCTCTATGGGCGTGTCGGGCGTGGAGAACTGCCTCACCGTGTTCATGAAGCGGTTCTGGGCATTGCCTCCGCGGCGTATCTCGAGTATGTTGACGCCGTATTTCTGCCTTACGCCGAGTCCGGCGAGAGTCTTGCCGCATACTTCCGAGCCGTGGGGGACCCTTGCACGGAAGAGGTTGCTCGAGAGGCTGTATTCGCTTACGAGTTCGTCAAGGCTCTTGCCCGAGCCTCCGGCGGTGCGGGATTTCTGTTTTTTGCTCAGGAACCACTTGCTCAGCGGCAGCAGTACCAGGATGCCTACCAGCACGCAGATTATGCCCACCGGCAGGAAGGAGAAGAACGAAAGGGGAGCGAAGCCCGCGTCGGAGAGCGTGTCGCTGATTATAAGGTTGGGCGGGGTACCGATGAGCGTCATCATGCCTCCCATGCTGCTGGCGAAAGCGAGAGGCATCAGCAGGCGGCTTGAATTGGCGTTTGCGCTCGCGGCCATGCTGACTACGATAGGGAGCATTAGGGCCACGGTGCCGGTGTTGCTGACGAAAGCACCTATGCAGGCTGTGGTCAGTACCACGAGCAGGAAGAGCCTGAGCTCGCTCTTGCCGGCAAGCTTGAGGATCTTGCTGCTTATCATCTTCGCAAGACCGGTGCGGAATATGCCGCCGCCCACGATGAACAGCCCCACCATCATTATCACGGTGGAGTTGGAGAAGCCCGAAAGGGCCTCCTCGGGAGTAAGTATCTGGAAGATCACGAGCGCGAGCATCGCGCACAGCGCCACGAGATCCGAACGCACCTTCCCGCTGACGAAGAAGATGACGGAGACGAGCAGAATTATGAGTGTTACCAGCATATCCCGTAAATATCGGAAAATGTCTGGAAAAATGCAACTTTCCCGTCAGGCGAAAGTTCAGGATGAAATCTCACTGAAATTTCAGGCGGCGCCCTCCTTGCCCTGCGGATCCTTGTGCTTCAGGACCTTTGCGTCTATGTAGAACACTATCTCCTCGGCGATGTTGGTCAGGTGGTCGCCTGTCCTTTCGAGCTTGCGTATCACCGCGCCGAGTCCGAGGCAGAGCGGGATTGCGTCGGCATGTTCGCGCGCATAGGCGGCGAGTATGCCGGCCGACGCCCGGTTGATGCGGTCGAGCAGCTCGTCCTTGGGTACTACGGCCATAGCCTTTACGGGATCCTCCTTCCTGAGGGCGTCCTGCAGTTCCTCGAGCATTTCGAGCACGGTCCCGAACATGCTGTCGAGTTCCAGGGCCGAGAGCAGCTGCGGGTCGATTGTGTCGGCCTCGCAGTCGCGCACGAAGCGTGCGATGCCGTCGGCGTAGTCGCCTATGCGTTCAAGGTCGGAGTTTATCTTGAGCATCGCGAGCGCGAACCTCAGGTCGACGGCTACGGGGTTGTAGAGCGCGATGAAATCTTCGGCGTCGCTGTCTATCTTCAGTTCGAAGGCGTCCACCCTGCGCTCGCGGACTATGATCTGCTGGGCGATGCTGCGGTCCATGCCGAGCACGGCCGCGCGGGACTGTTCCAGTTGGCTGTATACCAGGCTCCACATCTGGTCGACCTCCAGTCCGAGCTCCTCGAGCTCCGAATCTACGAATTTAACCATGGTCTTGTAGTTTTACGGTTTGTCTGAATCTCTTGCGCCGGAAGGACAATCAGCCGAACCTTCCCGTGATGTAGTTCTGGGTGGCTTCCTTGCCGGGATTGGTGAATATCTTCTTGGTGTCGTCGTACTCTATCATCTCTCCCATGTAGAAGAAGGCCGTCTTGTCGCTGACGCGCGAGGCCTGCTGCATGTTGTGGGTGACTATAACTATGGTCACCTGCTTCTTCAGTTCGCATATCAGCTCCTCTATCTTGGCGGTCGAGATAGGGTCGAGAGCCGATGCCGGTTCGTCCATGAGCAGCACGCTCGGAGAGACGGCCATGGCCCTGGCGATGCAGAGGCGCTGCTGCTGTCCTCCGGAGAGTGCGAACGCGGATTCGGTGAGCTTGTCCTTCACCTCTTCCCACAGTGCCGAGCCGCGCAGGGCCTCCTCGACCCTGTGCCTGATGAAGGCCTTGTCCCTGATGCCGTTGACCCTGAGTCCGTAGGCCACGTTGTCGAATATGCTCTTGGGGAAGGGGTTCGGCCTCTGGAACACCATGCCCACGTCCTTGCGGAGGCTGTCGACCTCCACCTTGGGGGAATAGATGTCTTCTCCGTCTATCGTTATGGAACCTTCCAGCCTCGCTCCGGGAATCAGGTCGTTCATCCTGTTGAACAGGCGCAGGAACGTCGACTTGCCGCAGCCCGACGGGCCTATGAACGCGACTACCGACTTCGCGGGAATGCTCATCGAGATTCCCTTCAGGGCGTGGAAGCTGCCGTAATAGAAGTTGACGTCGTTTGCTTCGATTTTTTCCATTTTCCGTTGTACGACTTTGAGATTATTTCATTTTCAGCTTGTTCTCGAAATATCTGCGCAGCATGCCTGCCAGCAGGTTTATAACGAGCACTATCACTATGAGTACCAGTGCCGTTCCGTAGGCTATGGGCTGCTGGGCGTCGATGTCCGTGCCGCTGGTCGAGATCACATACAGGTGGTAGGGAAGGGCCATGCACTGGTCGAATATCGATGTGGGCAGCTGGGGGAAGAAGTAGGCGGCGCAGGTGAAGAGTATGGGCGCCGTCTCTCCCGAAACCCTTCCGAGCGAGAGTATGAGTCCCGTGATTATCCTGGGCATGCCCATGGGGAGCACCACTTTCCAGATAGTCTGCAGCTTGGTGGCACCGAGCGCGAGGCTGCCCTCGCGTATGCCGGACGGTATGTCCCTCAGCGCCTCTTCGGTCGTGCGTATCACGAGCGGAAGCGACAGCAGTCCCAGGGTCAGCGAGCCGGCGAGTATGCTGTCCCCGAATCCGAGGTATTTGACGAACAGCGCCATTCCGAACAGACCGAATACTATCGAAGGCACTCCGCTGAGGTTGTTGGTCATCATCCTTATGAACTTGACCACCCAGCCGCGCGAGGCGTATTCGTTCATGTAGATTCCGCTCATTATGCCTATAGGGAACGATACTACCGCGCTTCCGAGCATCAGCAGCAGCGTGCCTACTATCGCGGGGAATATGCCTCCCTCGGTCATCCCGTTCTCGGGAGCCTTCGTGAGGAAGTCCCAGCTAATGACGCCCGCACCCTTGACTATGATGAAGCCGAGTATAGCGAAGAGCACCAGCACTACTGCGAGGCTCAGTATCCTGAACAGCGCGAATGCGGCCTTCTGCGTCCTGCGCTTGCGCCTGCCGTATGATTTGGGGTAAGTCTGACTGTCCATTTCCGTCAATTGTTCCTGGCCTTGTTCCTGGATGAGATGTATTCCACGCACATGTTGATGAAGAAGGTGATGAAGAAGAGTATCACGCCGAGCAGGAATAGCGACTGGTAATGCGCTCCGCCCGAAGGCGCCTCTCCGAGTTCCGCGGCTATCGTGGCGGGAATTGTGCGCAGCGGTTCGAGTATCGAGTGTGGCATTACGGCGGCGTTGCCGGTGACCATGAGCACCGCCATGGTCTCGCCGACCGCGCGTCCTATTCCGAGCACCACTCCCGACGCTATGCCCGACATCGACGCCGGGATCACGACCTTGTATATGGTCTGCCATTTCGTGGCGCCGAGCGCAAGGCTGGCTTCACGCAGGGAGCGCGGACAGCTGCGCATGGCGTCCTCGGCAACGGTGACTATCGTAGGCAGCGCCATTATCGCGAGCACCAGGCTGCCTGCGAGCCCGCTCTCTCCTACCGGAAGCCCGAAGGTCTTCTGGAGCATGGGCACTATGACTATCAGTCCGAAGAATCCGTACACGACGGACGGGATGCCGTTGAGCAGCTCGATTATGGGCTTCAGCACGCCCCTTACTTTCGGCGATGCCACTTCGGACATGTATATGGCTATGCTGATGCCGAAGGGGAGGGCGAAAAGTATCGCGAACAGGCTTACCCACAACGTTCCGAGCAGCAGCGGAAGCATTCCGAACAGGGGTGAGGGCGTTGCCGTGGGGAACCATTCCCTGCCGCCGAGCACTTCGGCGGCGCTTATCCTGTGCTCGTCCAGGATTTTCACCCCGTCACCGCTGCTTATCATGGACTCCGGGAGGAAAGCTATCATCCCGGGACTGGATGCTACCAGGGAGCACATCAGCGACTGCGCATGCTCGTACCTTTCGCCCAGCTGCGCTGCGGTGAAGTATTCGTCAGCGTCCTCGAGCCTGAACGGGATTATGGCCATGTCCTTGCCGCCCACCTCCTTCCAGTTCGTGACGTCCTCGTCGAATACGGCCTTTATCTGCTCCGCGTCGAGCTCGGTCACGGGATTGGAGGCGTTTACTGCGAGCACATAGCCCTTCTCCACCACCGGCTCCCTGAACAGTCCTGCCCCTTCCGTGAACAGGAACCCGATTATCAGCAGTATGGTCAGGCTTGTGACGAAGCCGCTCGCGGTCAGCAGCCATCTGACGGATTTTTCTAGGAATTTCTTCATTTTCCGGATGTTTGCCTGTCGTCTTCCTGTGCTATGGGGATGAAGCCTTCCTTCAGTACGAGCTTCTGGCCGGTTTCTGACAGGGCGTAGTCCAGAAATCCCCGTAGCGAGGCTTCCTTGCTGCTGTCATAGTAGTAGTAGAGCGGCCTTACGACAGGGTATGACCCGTCGGCTGCGGTCCCGACTGAAGGGTAGGCGTAGTGCTGTCCGCCGTCGTATGACACGGCGAGCGCCTTGACATATCTGTTCAGGTATGCCAGGCCTATGTATCCTATGGCACCGCGTGTCTGCCTTACCGACTGGATTATGGCTCCTGTGGCCGGCATGGAGAGCACGCTGCTCATGTAGTTCTTGTTGTCCAGTACGCTCTCCTTGAAGAATTCGTACGTTCCGGAAGAAGTCTCACGCGAGTAGACGACTATCCTGCAGTCCTCGCCGCCGACCTCTTTCCAGTTCGTTATCCTGCCCCTGAAGATCGCCTCGAGCTGCTCTCGCGTGAGGCTGTCGACAGGGTTGGAGGGGTTCACGACTATCGCCAGCGCGTCGTATGCCACCACGAGCTCGGTGGCGTCGAGACCCAGTTGTGCGAACTTCATGCTCTCGCTGAACTTTATCCGGCGCGAGGACATCGCTATGTCGGTGGTGTTCTCCGGAAGGGCCGCAATGCCCACGCCCGAACCTCCGCCGGTCACTATGATTTCGGCCTCCGGGTTTACCAGCAGGTATTGCTCGGCGAGTTCCTGTGTGAGTGGAAGGAGAGTGTCGCTTCCCTTGATGCGCTGGGCGTTGCAGAGGCTCCCCAGGCAGAGCGAAAAGAGTATGCAGGTTAATGTCTTCCTTGTCAGCATCGGCTTGCATGGAAAGCCGTCTGGCGGCGTTTCCGGCGGCAAAGGTAGGACTGCCCCGAGTCATATACAAGGGCGGGCGCGATTTATAATAAATTCTTAATCAGGCTGTAACTGTTTTGTAACCGCATGCGTCGGCGTGCCTTCCTCTCGAATTCTTTTCTTATAAGAAATAAAATTGTATGTTAGTGGCAGACTCATACTTATAAGTATGAATATTTTTACAAGAAAATACTACGCCGAAAAGATCGATCATTGGCTCGGAAGGCATCAGATTGTTGTACCCATAGGTCAGGGAAGGGTCGGTAAGAGCTTCATAATGAAAGATTTCATGAATCGTCATGCGAGCGATGACTCCTCGAATATCATAAGGTTTGACATATCCTGCCTTGTAGACCGTACCAGCCTTGCCGGAAATTGTCATTGAGCTTGCTTAGGTGAGGTTATTGAAATGTATGGTATAGTGGATAACGTACTTGCAAGGAAGGAATAACGTATTTCCGGCAGTTTGCGATGATGCTCACCAATGCCGAAACATGCCCCCTCCTCCAATCTTGTGGGCTCCCGGCGGCTACGGGCACTTTCCGGCAACTTTCGGTTGCTTCCGGCAAAACATCTTCCATCCTGACACCCCTTGCGGCAGCATAGGAGGCATGTGACCGGTGCCGATGTGGCCAATTTGGCACTATCAGCCTCATCTGCCTGCTTTCTGGATGCATAGGAGCCATGCCGGCGTGGCGGGTGTTTTGCCCGAAGGTGCAGGGCTGCCCTGAAAGCACTTGGATTCCGTGCTTTCGGCACCGCCACATATACCGTAGTGCCTTGGCAATGCAAACCGAGCAAGTTCATTTGCATTACTCTCGGCTTCTGTGAATATTCGGCACCGCCACATATACTGGTGCGCCTCGGGATAACAAATAAATTTGTTCTCCTCTCGGCTTCTTTCTATATTTGCTGAATATGCTGACAGCCGCACAGATAAAGCTCATACGCTCTCTCAAGGACAAGAAGCGCCGCGAGGAGAGCGGGCTTTTTGTCGTGGAGGGCGAGAAGATGATCCGCGAGGCCTGCGGCTCGTCTTTCCGTGTGCGCGAAGTCTTCCGTGAGGAGGAGATAGGCGCCGCCGCAATGGAGAGGATCAGCCTGTGCAGCAGCCCGTCGCCTGTACTGGCCCTGGTGGAGCTTCCCGAAAGGGGTGTGCTCCCGCCGGCGGGCGGCCTGTGCCTCGCGCTGGACTCCGTGCGCGACCCTGGCAATCTCGGCACCATAGTCCGTATCGCCGACTGGTTCGGCGTCAGAAGGGTCTACTGCTCTCCGGACTGTGCCGACCTCTATGCCCCGAAGGTCGTACAGGCCACTATGGGCTCGATATTCCGCGTGGAGGTATATTATACCGGTATCGCGGCCCTGTGCCGCAGTTTCCGTACGGAGGGACTGCATGTCTTCGGAACACTGCTGGACGGAGAGGACATATATGTCTCGGACCTTCCGCAGGAGGGTCTCGTAGTCATGGGCAACGAGTCGAGGGGGATAAGCCCCGAAGTGCGTGCGGAACTCGACAGGGGGCTGCGCATACCGTCGTTCGGAAGCGGCGGTGCCGAGTCGCTGAACGTGGCTGCGGCTACGGCCGTAACCCTTTCCGAATTCAGAGGGCGTCACGGATGCGGAGAAACATGCGTAAGACGATGAAAGCGGGACGGATGATAATGTATGCCGCGAGCCTGCTGGCCCTGGCTTCATGCAGCACCACGAGGCTGGTGCCGGAGGGGCAGTACCGTCTTGCTGCCAACCGTCTCGAGGTGGAGGGCGACAGGAAGCTGGGCACCTCCGAACTCAGCCAGTACATACGCCAGCAGCCCAACGACTACTTTCTTTTCGGCTGGAACCCGTTCCTGTGCATCTACAACTGGTCCGACGGCAGCGGCGAGGGTATAAACGGCTTCTGGGAGAAGATAGGCACTCCGCCGGTGGTGTTCAACCCGCTGCTCGTGGAGAATTCATGCGAGAACCTGAAGACGCACCTGAACTATCTGGGATACTACGACGCTTCGGTCAGCGGCGAGGTCGAGACCAGGGGACGGCTCGCCACCGTAACCTACAAGATAAACACCGGCGAGCGCCGCAGGATTGACAGCCTCGTGTTCGACATACCGGAAGGGGAGTTCGCCGAGGAGTTCTACGCCGATACGGCGAATGTCGGCGTCAGGGTCGGCGACTACCTGAGCGAGAAGTCCCTCGAGGCCGAGACCGTGCGCGGGGCGGAGTATTTCCGCGACCTGGGATATTACAGGTTCAACAAGAACCATTATTTCTTCGAGGCGGACACTCTCGACGGCAACACTCTGCTGTACTACAGGATAAGACCGTACAGCCGCAGCGAGAGCCCCGATTCGAGTGCGGTGCTGGGCAAGTACCGTTTCGGCGACGTCACCATAAGCTATCCTTCCGACCTGCCCCTGCGCGAGTCGACGCTCACGCAGTACAACATAATAAGGCCGGGCGAGTATTTCAGCGAGAGGGTGGTGAACACGACCTACAACCGTTTCTCGGCCCTGAGCCTGTTCAACCAGGTGAACATCGAGATCGCGCCTTCCGACAGCGCCACAGTCGACTGCGACATACAGCTCGACGGAATGGACATGATGGGCTTCAAGGCCAATATCGAACTGTCGTCGAACTCGTCCGGGCTTTTCGGAGCCTCTCCGCAGCTGACCTTCTACCACAAGAACCTGCTGGGCGGCGGTGAATGGCTGAATGTCGGCTTCACCGGCAACTGGCAGGTGATGCCCGGGACCGGAGCCGCCTCTACCGAGCTGGGAGTTTCCGCGAGCCTCAGCCTTCCCCATGCCCTGGGCTATCCTACCCGGAAGATACGCGGCCGCAACATCCCCCGTACCGAGTTCAACATCTCGTACAACTACCAGAACCGGCCCGAATACAAGAGGACGGTGGCGAACTTCTCGTACGGCTATACCGGACAGGCCCGCAGCCGCTTCTTCTACCAGATATATCCCCTCCGCATGAGCCTCGTGAAACTGTACGAGATCAGCGACGACTTCTACGGCACTCTCCTGCAGAACCCCTACCTGTGGGGCTCGTTCTTCGACACGGTCGACCTCGGCATAGGCGGGACGGTCTATTATACCACGGACGCCTCCATAGTGCCCAAGTCGTCATACCAGTTCGTAAGGCTGGACCTCGACCTGTCGGGCAACGTGCTCTCGCTGTTCAATACCCTGATGCCCTACAACGACATCACGAAGCAGCATTCGCTTCTTGGGCTTCCGTACAGCCAGTATGTGAGGACGGAACTGGAGCTGGCGAAGGTGTTCCGCTTCGGCCGCAACGAGTCTCAGGCCCTTGCCTTCAGGCTTAACGCCGGAGTCGGCAAGGCGTACGGGAACTCGTCGGCCCTGCCTTTCGAGAAGCAGTTCTACTGCGGAGGCGCGAGCAGCATGAGGGGGTGGCAGGCGAGGACTCTCGGCCCCGGCCATTCTTCCGACCTCGGGTATTTCATAATACCCAGCCAGACCGGCGACATGAAGCTCGAGTTCGACATGGAGTACCGCTTCAGGCTGTTCTGGAAGTTCGAGGGCGCGCTGTTTGCCGAGACGGGCAACATCTGGTATCTGGATTCGTTCAAGGACAGCTTCCCCGGCAGCCTTGCCGCCGACTGGGGTGCGGGTCTCAGGCTGAACCTCGACTTCATACTGCTCCGGCTCGATGCCGGATTCAAGTTCCATGACCCCTCCCGCGAGGCCGGCTCCAGGTGGGTCGGGCCCTCGGGCTGGGTGCAGAAGGGCGGATACGCCGTACATTTCGGCGTAGGATATCCGTTCTGACCTGTCAAACAACGGCATATGAAACAGATTATATATCAGGCTATGGCCAGGCTCTGGGGAAAGGGCCGCTTTTCTTCGTGGGATCTCAAGACCCTCGACTATCTGAGTTCGCTCGGCGTGGACTACCTGTGGCTCACCGGCATTCCGAGGCATGCCACCGGCAAGGATTTCGTCAAGGGCGACCCCGGCAGCCCCTATGCCGTAAGCGACTGGACGGATGTCAATCCCTATCTCGCCGACAGGCCTGAGGAGCGCATGAAGGAGTTCTCTCTGCTGGTGCGCAGGGTGCACCGCAAGGGAATGAAGCTTGTCATCGACTATGTTCCGAACCATGTGGCCAGGGACTACCGCGGAGGCATCGTGCATCACGACTGGTGCGACGGCGACTGGACCGACACTCTCAAGAACGACTGGAGTTCGCCCCGGACCTTCGGCGAGATGCTGCGCATCCTGAGGTTCTGGAAGGCTCTCGGTGTAGACGGCTTCCGTTGCGACATGGTTGAGCTCGTCCCGGCCGAAGCCATGCGCAGGCTTATTGCTGCCGTGAAGGAGGACTATCCGGATACCATGTTCATAGCCGAGGTATATGACCGCGGCAACTACAGGAAGTATGTCGAGGAAGTCGGGTTCGACCTGCTCTACGACAAGTCCGGTTTCTACGACAGGCTGGTCTCGCTCAGCCGTGGGGAATGCAGCGCGAGGGAACTCAGCTGGAACTGGCAGTTCCTTTCCGATCTTCAGCCGAGGATGCTGAACTTCCTCGAGAACCACGACGAAATCAGGATAGCTTCGCGCCAGGGTCTCGGCTCTGCCGGGAGGAGTTATGCCGCACTCGGGGTGTCGCTGCTTTTCAACGACGCCTCGTTCATGCTGTATTTCGGACAGGAGGCGGGGGAGGACGCCTCGGAGAGTTCAGACGGACGCACCTCGATATTCAACTGGTGCTGCCCGCGTTCCGTCGAGCATCTCAACTGCGCCATACACATAGGCAAGGGGCTTTCCGACGGGGAGTCTGCCGTTCTGGAACGCTACCGCGGGCTGCTCGGCCTTGCGAAACTTCCGGTCTTTGCCTCCGGGAACTGCTGGGATCTCTGCTACTGCAACCTGTCTTCGGAGGGTTTCGATGCCGACAGGCACTTCGTGTTCCTGCGCTATGACGGGTCGCAGACCTACCTCGTGGCGTGCAACTTCTCGGACAATCCCGCTTCGTTCCAGGTCGCGATCCCTCGGGAACTGTCACCCGTATGCCCCGAGCCTTCGGTACATATGACTATCGGAGCCTGGGACACTGCGGTCGCGAGGCTCCGATAGACGGGGGTATATTGCAGTAGCTGCTAATGCACGAGTATGCTGGCGAGCAGCGCGAGAATCGCGTAGAACTCGGGAAGCGCGGCATATATCATCGTGTTGGCCATGACGTTGTGTCCCTGGCTGATGCTGACTATACCGTTCGCGCATACCTGTCCCTGGCGTATTCCGGAGATGAGGCAGACGAGGCCGACGCCGAGGCCCACACCGAAGAACAGCGGGCCGTTGGAAGTAATGTCCCTACCTGTGGACCAGAGCAGCAGCGCGAGGAATCCGTAGAGACCCTGGGTCGCGGGAATAGCGGAGAGAATCATGTAGCTCGAAGACTTCTCGGGTGCCTTCTTGAGCGCACCCTCGGCGGCGTTGCCGCAGATTGTCGTTCCGATTGCAGAGCCTGTGGCTGCAAGCCCGAACATGAGGCCGAGGCCTAAATAAGCAAGAATTGTGTTTAACATAACGGTTGATTTTAATTTGTTTCCTATTTTCTGATGGGGTTGTATCCGGCACCTTCTCCCATGTATCCCGAATTCTTGAAGAACTCGACGAAGTTGAGCCTTAGGGGATGTACGAAGGCGCTCAGACAGTTCAGTGCCAGGTTCAGCGTATGTCCGAGCACCACGATGAGCACGAAGGGAATCCACTGCCAGGTGGGGTCGTCGCCCTTGACCATGCCGGCTATGAGGTTGAAGGTCGAGCCGAGCATGCTTCCCGACAGTCCGAGCGCATACAGACGGATGTAGCTGAGCACATCGCTCATCAGGCCGGATGCCATGTTGTAGGTGTCCCACAGTCCGGCTCCGATGTTGACGAGAGGGTTGCGGCCCCACTTGTTGAAGATATAGATTCCGAGTGCGGAAACGCCGGCTATGCCTATCAGCAGCCATTTCATCGCGGTCTCTGAAATCACGCCCAGCATGCCGAAGCTGAGGCCTATTACGCCTCCGACTATCAGCAGGGTCCAGCCGAGGGTGCTGAGGCTGTCCTTGAACCCGCTCTGCCTGACTGCCCAGACGGCCTTGACCACGAGGGCGATGCAGATGTGCACTACGCCGACCAGCAGCGAGAGTATCATCTGCTTGGCATAGGTCGCGCCGCCTATCTCCACATCGCCGGTAATCATGCAGTTCCTCAGGGCCTCGGGTATCCATGTCTGCTCGGTGAGGCTGACTCCGAAGAATCCTCCGAACAGGAAGCCAACCACTATCGTAGCGGCTCCCAGCGTGACTATCAGGCTCCATTTGTCCGCGAGCCCTCCGCTTCCGGCCTTCTTCCTCATGACGAAGCCGATGATGACGAGGAGTATGCCGTAGCCGACATCTCCCATGCACATCGCGAAGAAGAGCAGGAAGAATATGCTCAGGAACACCGTGGGGTCGAACTCGTTGTATACGGGCATGCCGTACATGCTCGTCAGGGGCTCGAACTGGCGCACATATGCGTTGTTGTGTATCTTTATCGGTGGATTGTCCTCTACCGTAGCGTCCTGCGCGATGTAGTATACATCCATGCCGTCAAGCGCCTCCTTCAGCTTCTGTCCGTCCTCCGTGGGGGCGAAGCCTTCGAAAATCACCAGGCTTCCGTCCGCCGCCGTCTCTGCGGTCACTCCGGCGAGATAGGTGCTGAGGTCGGAGTACATCGACTCTATCTTCTTCCTGAGTGCGGGCAGTTCGGGCTTTCGCGCTTCCAGCGCCGAGATATGCGCCTTCATCTCAGAAGTGAGGGCGTCGATTTCGGCCCTGTACCCGGAAGGGGTCTTCTCGGGTATCGGAACCTGAGTCGCGGGAACCGTATCACCGGTGCCTGCGGTGACGAACCATACGGTATACTTGTCTTCGTTTATGACCTCGATAGGGTAGACCTGCTTCCATGCCGGGTCGAACTGTTTCTTCGAGACGGTGTAGAAGCGGACCGAGAACTTCTCGAGCCTTTCCCTGTCGAACTCACCCCACGGAGATGCCTCGGAGAGTTTCCTGCCGAGGTCGGCGATCCTCGTCTTGAGTTCCTCGACCGTCCTGTCGCTGCAGTTCTCTATGCTCTTTATCTCCGCCTTGGCGGCTTCGATGTCGGAAAGGATTCCCGAGGAGACTTCGTCCACCGGCTTGTCGCTGCGGCGTATGTCCACGATACCCGTTTCCCGGAGTTGCTCCAGGAACCTGTCCTTATCCCCGCTGAGGAGGATAAAGTCGTATTTTGTCATCGGTACTATCATAGTCCGGCCTCCTCTTCTTCTTCGTGGCGGTTCTTGACTATCTTGGACGATGCCTTGGAGAGGTTCTCCGCATCCTCCATGTAGCGCTTGATCTTCCTTATCGCTTCCTGATAGCCCGGTATCTGGACCTTTTCGTAGAGGTTTACCTTCTGGGTGGTCTTCTTGCGGTTGAACTCCAGGATCTGCCGTTTCTGCTCGTAGATTTCCGACTCGATGCCCAGACGCGTCAGTTCCTTGAGTATGCTGACGCCGTCTGCGTACCAGGCCGGCTTCACGAAGGCGTTGAAAGGCTTGAGCTCGTAGTGGATCTCGCCGAGCGCAGGGGTGTTGACGCCTGCGACCTTCACCGTCTTCAGGTCGACGTCCGTAATGGTTATCAGGCCGGGTTCGAACTCGTTCCACAGCGCGGCCAGATAGTCGTAGCGCGACAGCGAGCGTTCCAGCTCTTCGGCGAGCCTCTGGGATTCGGTCTTTGCCGCCTGTACGCTCGAGCGCAGGGCCGATTCCTTGTTCTTCAGGGTCGGCAGGGCGTTCTGGCGTACCTTGAGCTGCTTGCCGAGGTTCGTCAGGGAAGTCTTGTTATATTGAAACTTTATGGCCACGGTCTACTTTTTCCAGTATTTGTCTATCATAGCCTGCTTGATGCCGGTGTCGGCGGGGGTGAAGTATTTCGCGAATATCTCCCATGCCGTGTCGAGCATCTCGTCTATGCTTATGTTCACGTCTATCGAGAGCAGGCGGGTGGCATACTCCTTGGCGTAGTCCAGGCACCTGAGGTCGTAGTCCGAGAGGTCGAATCCGTTCTCCAGCTTGGTCTTGGCGCTCTGCGCGTCGGCATACAGGCGTACGCCGGCGTTCATGACCTGGGAGTGGTCCTCGCGTGTCTTCTTGCCCTGTACGAGCTGCTTGAGTCGGCTGAGCGAGCGGAACGGGTCGATGATAACCTTCCCGGAGTCGGAGTCGGCCTTAAGGTAGAGCTGGCCTTCGGTGATATATCCCGTATTGTCGGGGATCGCGTGGGTGATGTCGCCGTCGTTGAGGGTGGTCACCGCTATGATCGTAATGGAACCTCCGTCGGGAAGCTGCACGGCCTTCTCGTATATCTTCGCGAGGTCGGAGTACAGCGAACCGGGCATGGAGTCCTTCGTTCGAGACGATGGCCAGGGCATCGGCGTAGAGGGTCATGTCGGTGAGCAGCACGAGCACCTTCTCGTTCTTGTCGACGGCGAAATACTCGGCGGCCGTGAGGGCCATGTCGGGTATCAGCAGCCTCTCCACGGGCGGTTCCTCGGTGGTGTTGACGAACGACACTATCCTGTCGAGGGCTCCTGCGGACTCGAACTTCTGGCGGAAGTAGAGGTAGTCGTCGTTGGAGAGTCCCATTCCGCCGAGGATGATCTTGTCCACGTCGGCCCTGAGGGCCACATCAGCCATTACTTGGTTGTAGGGCTGGTCGGGATCCGCGAAGAACGGGATCTTCTGTCCGGACACGAGCGTATTGTTGAGGTCGATGCCCGCGATGCCGGTCGGAATCAGCTCGGAGGGCTGGCGGCGCTTGTACGGGTTCACCG
>OHIY01000691.1_pt1 | contig 16918 bp, 16 predicted proteins | sample 1568351 | NCBI WGS metagenome assembly OHIY01 (sample SAMEA3879547, study PRJEB24766) | human gut metagenome | biome: human-associated habitat; feature: feces | place: USA | collected 1985/1987 | reverse complement strand
GTCTCAATCAGATCCGGGAGATGTGCGACCATGTCCTGTGGCTGGACAGCGGAGAGGTGAAAATGTACGGCGAAACACAAGAGGTGTGCGATGGGTACGTTTTGTAAGGGAGGATATAGTGATGAAGGTTCTTGCTCATAGAGGATATTGGAATGTAAAAATAGAGCGCAACTCACCTCTTGCAATCAGGACAGCATTAGAACGAGGCTACGGCTTTGAATCCGATTTGCGGGATTACAGAGGAAAGTTAGTTATCTCGCACAATATTGCCCAAGGCGATAGTCAATCTGCAGACGAGGTTTTTCGGTGGTTGGCTGAATTCGGAGATCGGTTTTGCTTTGCAATTAACATTAAGGCAGACGGATTAAAGGAAGAGCTTAAACACAAGCTGATGGAATACCAAATCGAAAACTACTTCACATTCGATATGTCTGTTCCGCAGATGATTGAGTTTTCAGAATTCGGTCTGCGTTTCTATACTCGGCAGAGTGAGGTTGAACCGAAACCGGTCTTGTATGACAAGGCAGATGGTGTTTGGATTGACGGGTTTTGGAGCACGGAGTGGATTACAGAATCGCTTTTGCATGAGCATCTGAGAAACAAAAAGAATGTGTGTATTGTTTCGCCTGATTTGCATGGACGAACGCAAGGTGCATTTTGGGAAACGCTCTTAAACTACGACATTGACTTTTCGCGTATTAGCCTGTGTACAGATTGTCCAGATGAAGCGGCAAAATTCTTTGCTTCAAAACTTTAGAATCGAAAGGGAAAAGGGGAAACTCTACAATGAACAAGATTAAAGCGGTTGTGTTTGACATGGATGGTGTCTTGATCGAAGCAAAAGACTGGCATTACGAAGCGTTGAATAAGGCTCTCCGCCTGTTTGGCTACGAAATCAGTCGGTATGATCATCTGGTGACCTATGATGGGCTGCCTACCGCCAAGAAGTTGGAAATATTGAGCATGGAAAAAGGTCTTCCCACGGGGTTGCACAAGTTCATCAATGCGATGAAACAGAGTTACACCGTGGACTTGGTACATATCAACTGTGCGCCGCGCTTTTTCCACGAGTACGCATTGTCTCGCCTTCGTGCGGAGCGATATGCTGCTGGAGTCTGACGCCTTCTTGGCGTGCTACAATAAATATTCCAAATTCATCTCACCGCAGTCGCCTTTTGCGCGCAGAGTTATGGTGGAAGGCTTATCAACGGAGGAAATGCTGGTATTTGCCGTTTCAGACTGGTACTTCATGGGGTTGACAGCGGATATTGAAAAATTGTTTTCTGTGCCGCCATACGAGGAGGAGACGACACCGTATTTTGAGTCCGAAGAGCACAGGCAGGAGAAAAGGTATCTTGAGGATACTGTATGCCGATATATCCCGGCGCAATATGTGATTTATCAATTCCTCAAGAAAAGCATAAAGCCAATGCCTGAATGGGAAAATGGATTTGCCCAGAATCCGGATCATGAGGAATTGTATCGCCAGTTTATCTCCGGAAGCTTACTTTGTGTTGACTTTCCCACAAGTGGTATTGTTCTACCCAAGGCTCGCAATAGAAATAATCCCAGCAACAATGCATTTGCCTATTCACTCCGTAAGTGGTTAAATCTTTGTGAAAGATACCATACACTTCCCGTTAGCTATTCTGCACAGGGCAGCGACGGTTTGTACAAAGAATATACTAAGGCGCGCAGGTACTACGATATTAAAAATAAGGCATGTATTATCCAAAACTATGCGCGGTTTGACAGTGTAGCCGCCTTTGAAAATACAAATGCAAAGATTTGCAAGGACGACATTACTTTTGTTATATCAGGCAAGGTCGGGTTAACGGGCTCCTTCAGCACACAACGCTGTATTGAATCCGTAAGGAGATTTTTCCCTACATCCCAAGTGATCCTCAGCACATGGGCGGGGGAGCCTGTGGAAAAGTTGGCATCTCTATGCGATGAGGTACTTTTACTAAAGGAGCCCAAGGAAAAGCCGTGCAAATACTATTGCACCGAGGATCATCCTGCTCAGAGGGTAAATAGTATAAACAAGCAACAGCTTTCTGTACATGCTGGGTTATTGTGCTGTATGAGCACCAGCCCACGAGAAAAGCGGAGCACGCTGAACATTTCCTGCAAGGCTTCTCAGGCTGGCTGCACGCAGACGGATACCAGGGATACCACAGGCTGCCGGGCAACATCCGTGTGGTGGGCTGCTGGGCGCATGCGCGGCGAAAATTTGACGAGGCACTGAGCACTCTGCCGTAAGAGAAACGGAAGGATTCTCCTGCGGCCATGGGCGAATGGTATTGCTCGCAGCTTTTCAAGCTGGAGCAGGCATTGGCAGAGCTGACGCCGGAGGAGCGATATGAAAAGCGGCTGAAGCAGGAGAAACCTGTTTTAGACGCGTTGTTGTCGTGGGTAAATGAGATGCAGGCGAAAACAGTGCCGAAATCTGCGCTGGGCAAAGCCATCCACTACCTGCTGGAGCAGTGGTCGTATCTGACAAGGTATCTGGAGGATGGCCGTCTGGAGCTGAGCAACAACCGTGCCGAGCGCAGCATTAAGCCCTTTGTGATGGGCAGAAAGAACTGGCTGTTTGCCAATACGCCCGGTGGCGCGCAGGCCAGCAGCGTGATCTACAGCCTGATTGAAACGGCGAAGGAAAACGGTCTGGATCCGTACCGTTATCTGCTGTGGGTTCTGCAAAACGCGCCGCAGCTGAGCGAAACTGATGCCGCATGGGTTGAAAAGCTGCTTCCCGCAAATGCCCCAGAAGAATGCTATATGCCTCATAAATAAAAGACCGCCATCTCGGTGAGCAGCAGCTCGCTTTGAGATGGCGGTCACTATTTTTGATGTGTGCAAATTAGGGCCGATCACTGTGCAGTGCATCGTGTATCCGTTCGACCAACGCCCTTGCCGTAAAAGGCTTCGGGAGCACAAAGCTTGCGCCCAAACGGCATGCCTCCTCTATGACCCTGTGTGTCGGCAGAGCTGTCATAAAGATCGTCGAGATTTTATGCCCGCCCTCACGCAGATGCTGCATAACGTGAAAGCCGCCCTTGTGCGGCAGCAGAAAATCCAGCAGAAGAACGTGAGGTCGATGTCGATGAAGCGCCCCGGTTGTCTCGTCCGCATCTCTTGCGTGAAATACATAGAAGTCTCCGCGCTCACGCAGGGAATCCGTCAGGAGCATGCTGAGGGCTTCATTACTGTCTGAGAGTAAGATCTTCTTGCGGTGCGGCATTTTTATCCGCCTCCCCCTTAAAAATTTGATTTTACACACTCACCTTGTATAAAATAGTCCCGTCAGCTCATTTTTTCAACCCACCGTGCGGCATTTTAACGGTTTTTTAACTCGGCTTGATCCGGGCTTTCGCAAAAAGAAAGAGGAATACCTGAGAAACTTGCCAGGAGTGTTGTTGTAACACCCCGCTGCCGGCACCATTCGCTTACGGAGAGACCGCTGCTGCGGCATTCCTGGATTTGTGCCGCCCAATCCTGTAGCTCCGCCTGATGTTTCAACTCCGCACTTGTCATTCTGACACCCCACAATACAACAGTAGCGAAACGTTTCGCAACGTTCCGCTACTATTGTCTCATGAGTGTCCATGCGCGGGGGGGTGACAGTTATACTATAGTGATGCACCGCCATCAATGGGCAGTACCACGCCGGTCAGGTAGGCGGCATCATCGGAAGCCAAGAATGTCACCACTTTCGCCACCGCTTCGGGAGAAGCCACATAGCCAAGAGGTATCCTCTGTGCATAAATTGCCCGGTCTCGGTCACCCAGAATGGGTGTGTCAATGATGCCCGGGCAAATACAGTTCACGCGGATTCCCTCTTCGCCATAATTCTTTGCCATTTGGTGTGAGAACTGAATAACAGCCGCCTTAGAAGCACTATAAGCATAAGAGCGACCGGCCGCATAATGTTGGAGACCCGCAATGGAACCATTGTTAATAATGCACCCCTTACTCTCCAGCAAGTACGGCTTCAAGCATCGCGTAACATAAAACATGCCAGTAATATTAGTGTCAAAGGTTGCCTTCCAGTCCTCTACGGGCATCCGCTCAACCTCCATTGACGGAAGCATCACGCCTGCATTATTGAATAGAACATCCACATGGCTGAAATCTTCGCCGATTTTTTTCGCTGTTTTTTCTACCTGCTCCGGATTTGACACATCGCACGGATAGAAATGCACCAATGCACCCAAACGCGCCAGTTCGTCCTCCAACTGTTGTCCGCGCAAACCATTCCTCCCAATCAGTGCGACGTTTGCGCCGAGCTCTGCGAATCGTTTAGCTGTCGCTGCGCCAATTCCGGAGGTTGCTCCGGTAATGACCGCGACCTTCCCTTCAAAGATTCCCATTGTCTTCTCTCCTCAATTAGTTCGTTGTATAAAATCCGTCCTGTTGTCCCACGAAGCAAATGTGCCGTTTTCAGCGAAAGTCCGCAAGCAACCATGGGGACGAGAATTCCTTTAATTTCCTGTTGCCTCAAACTCGCCAAGCATTGTATAGTCAACATCTGAGAATGACTTTCTGGATTTAAGATTCTTCCCAAATGCACTAAATAGTTTCCTCGCTTTTCTTGGCGACATTTTCGAAATTTTCTCATAGTATTTTACGGGAAACGGTGAAATCAGCGGAATAATTTCTTTATACTCATCGACTTCCTCAGGGGTTACTCCCCCCATAGATCTGGCTTTCAGCAGGGTAGCGGCGCATAGAATAGGATACCTATCGTTCCACTCTAAAAGCACTTGATAGAACAAGTTATTGTATACCGACGGAAGGGCTTTTAGCATTTCGTAAAATCGTAGTATCCACTGCCACATAATCTGCTTGTGCCAAAATGAGCCCGCTAGGGCAGTGTTGTCATACTTGAAGAAACTTCCACTACAAGCGGCAATCTTGAAATCATGGTGTGCAATATACTCAAAAAAAGCTATTGGCTGCCACATCCCATGGTTTTTTTCAGAAAGCGGTACTTCTCGGATTATTTTTTTAATAAAGCTCCCTCTTACAATTGTCTGCCCTAAGGTGGTCATCAGGTTGAACTCATCTAAAAAAAGGCGTCTGCAATCCGTATAAATCTCCCGACACACTTCTCGCCGCTCATCTATTGAATTATAAACAACGATTGCATCGACATTCTTCCCCATATGCTTCATCAGCGAACAGGCACAGTTGTTCATCAGAATGCCGGATTTATCGCGCAAAACCCAAAGATACTCGTAGTCATCCGCGAACTGCTCATACGCAGCTATAACCTTTTCGTCTAAACTTATTAGATCGTGATTAATATATTTCTCATACCTGATGTTAATGTTATTTCGCTGTTGCCAACATTCGACAATGTCTTTTGTCCGAGTATCATTGCTACTATCAAAAACGATTATGTCGGCATCATAATCACTGTACAGCTTTGCACAGGCCTTCAAGTGGTTTGCAATAACATCTGCCCTGTCTGCTGTAGGGATGATAATGGCCAATTTGCCCCTTTTAAAGCGGATCAACTCATTGACCGCGCTCTTTCTTATCTCTGTTTTCCCTAAATCGTAATTGTCGATAGATGCCGAAGGCACGGTTTCTTTCTTGAACCATTTGCGATAAAGTCCGCGACAAACAAAGAATGCCTTCTTGCAAGACTTCTTAATGATACTATCGGGATGATTCGTCAAGTATCTGCAAAATGTCCTCGGCAGCAAGCAGCATAGCTTGAATCGCCACAGTTCAACATTTGCTGTACTCTCCAGGTATTGCTGATTCTGTTTAAAGGTTCTAAATGTCAAACTCCCGGTGGCCCTCATGATGACTAATTGCCATGGAGCAAAAGGCGTAAAGTCTGCCATTCCCGGTTGTATGACCTCATTTTTCACCACGTCATAGCAGCCTGGTAAGGATGTGATCATTTCGTACCATCGTTTTCCCCATAGCCGAAGTGCCGTCCCGTTCTTGTTCCAAAAGGACTTTTGGCTTCCATGAATATTGGGATCAAATATACGTCCGACATAGGAAATCACACATAGTGTGTGCGTTGCCCAATACTGGAAAAAGGCTAACGGCTGCCACATCCCGTAATTCTTTATTTCATCAATCGGCTCATATTCGATCACTTTTTTAATAAAATCAGAGGATACAATGTTGCTGCCTAAAATTGTCATGTGGCAACAGTGTTTTTGCAACACCTCACAGCAGTCATCATAGGTTTCGATGTGCGGTAAACAGAACTCATTCTGTGCATAGTCGTATACAATCACCACATCTTGCTGCCGGGAAAGAACCTGATACAAATCCGCATTCATGCCCCAAATATTGATCAAACAACCATCTCTGCAAAACCAAATATATTCATACTTTTCTATAAACTGTTGGTATCCTGCAATAATCTTCTGATCCAAAGACACGCCATCGAAGATTCCGTCATAGCGGAAATACTTTGTGGTACTGCCTTTGTACCTCATGTATTTTTTTGTTATTAGTTCTGTTTTGTCATCGCTACTGCTATCGTAGATGATCAAATCAATTCCAAAGTTAGAATAAGGCTTGCTGTTCTTTTCAAGAAGATAGTGTATACTCTCCGAACGATTTGCGGTAGGGACGATTACCGCGAGTTTTTTCTCCCATTTCGCACGCCGATAACGGCGAAATAGCTCTAGTGCTGTGAGTTCTGAGTACACTACTTTTTCATCGGGCTGCAAGGACGCAAATATTTCTTCAATCTCTCCCGATGGCAAGTTCAAAGAGAGAGAAAAGTACCTTGCAAAAGCAGGATTGCAATTATATTTTGCGGAGAGCGCGTATGCCTCTGAGTATCCCCACGGCTCCCCGCAAAAAATCGGTTTAATATACTTTTCGTCTAGTTTAAGGGCGGGTGCGACAATATAGGATTTTCCATAATGTGCATTCAAAAAATCAATGATCAGCTCCAAATCCAGATTTCCTGCGCCGCGGCCAATGCCATAAACACTGGCGTCAATCATAATATCGCGGTTAAAGTTCTCCTGAATCATGGCTTGTGACACGCCAAGTGCCTGCATCATATTGTTGTGGCCATGGTAGCCTATCGCAATATGAGCTGGCATATTGTCATCAGCCAAATGCATGTAGTGTAGAAGTTTCTCTGCGTTTTCCGTACCCCAGCTATCCACGACATAGATAGCCATGGGATCCAGTTCGGAAAACCTCTTCACCATGGACACAAACTCTGTATCGGAATATTGGCTAACACGAGCAGGCTGCACACAGAGCTTATAGCCGCGCTCAATGATGCCCCTGCAATATGCAAAGCCTTTTTCCAGAGCATCTACCTCGTTGCCGTCTTTATCATGTTCAGTTTTCCAGACAATAACGCGTATAACATCCGCGCTTTCAGCGTCCGCAGGAGCAAGCATATCGAGCGGCAGCGGGTTCACCACTTCGCACATAACCGCATATTGAATTCCCGGTTTCTTTTCCGGGATTAACGCCTTCACCTGCTCCATAGAGTTGAAGACCGTGCGATCTTTCTGATAAGGTTCATTTTTCAAAAAACCTATCTCCAGAACATCCACCTTTGTCTGTTCCAGTTTTTCGATCATGTCCGGGATTGCTTCTTCACCAAAACGCCAGTTGTTGATATAACCGCCGTCGCGTAAAGTGCAATCCAGCAAATTGATCTTGCCCATAGTCATCCATTCCTCTTTCTTCCGTTTTCGTTACTTGAAAGAATTATCCCTTCTTTATCTTTAGACCTTCTAAAACCTTTTCTGCAATATCTTCTGCACGGAGACCATACTGCTCTCGCAGGAATGATTCTGGACCCACTTGTCCAAACCGATCACGAATACCAACGCGCAGCACAGGTGTTGGCATATTTTCCGACAGGAGCTCCGCTACTGCGCCACCTAGCCCTCCATAAACGCTGTGATTCTCTGCAGTGATAATGAGACCGGTTTCCACAGCACTTCGGATAAGGAGTTCTTCATCCAGCGGCTTTATGGTGATAGGATCAATAATCCTCACGGAAATACCCTTTCCCTGAAGATCCGCAGCCGCCTGCAGAGCCGTTCCCACCATGATGCCAGAGGCCACTATGGTGGCATCTGTACCCTCTCGCAGCACTTTTCCGCGACCGATCTCAAACCGCTCCGTCTTATCATATACATCTGGCGCGTTTCGCCGGGGGGTACGGAAATAGGTCACCCCGGGACGATCTTTTGTAGATTTCAGCAGTGCCATAAAATGCGATGCGTCCGTGACATCTACAATACACACATCTGGAATAGTCCGCATCATGGCAATATCCTCAAAGCACATGTGTGTGCCGCCATTGTCCGTGGCCATAATACCGGCATCCGAACCAATCAAATGCACACTCTTACGCCCATAACCAATACTTAGGAACACTTGGTCAAAGACTCTCCGGGTAATGAACGGTGCAAAGCTGTGGATGTAAGGCTTATATCCAGCAATAAAAAGGCCTGCGGCAACTCCCACCATATTGCTTTCTTGAATACCGCAGTTAAATACGCGTGAAGGATAGTTTTTCCACAGTTCCTGCGTCTTTAGCGAACCCATCAAATCGGCATCAAGGTAGACGACTTTGTCATCTGCTGCAAACAGTTCTTCCATTGCGGGCGCAAAAAGCTGGGTAATTTCAGCCTCTGGGGCTTGTCCTGTATAACGAAGATTCATACGATCTCCTCCATTCCCAAGGATTTCGCCTGTGCAAACAACTCAGCCTTGGCTTTTTCTTCCAGCTGTGGCGGCAGTCCGATACAATGGTTGTTGGCAAGCGAGGATATGCATGAGAGATTTCCTCCCTTTACCGTGTCCAATATGATCATACACGGCTGGTTGCTATACTGCGCTGCTTCTTCAATGGCACAATATATTTCTTGGATGTTGTCGCCATGCACAGTCGCCGCATGCCATCCAAAAGCCGTGAACTTTGCAGCGACATCGCCCAATTTCATTACCTCGTCATTGGTACCGTCGATTTGTTTCTTGTTCCAGTCCAAAAAAGCCGTTAAACTCCCCAATTGATAATGAGCGGCGAATTGTGCCGCCTCCCAGTTTTGACCCTCCGCCAGTTCCCCATCACCTAGAATGCAGAACGTTCTCTGTTGCGTTCCAGACAGTTTTGAACCCAAGGCAATACCACAAGCGATAGACAACCCCTGCCCCAGACTGCCGGTAGTTGCATCAACGCCAGGAACCTTGTTCCTATCACAATGTCCTGGGAATTTAGTCCCCCCGCGGTTTAACGTAAGTAGACCCGCATAAGGGAAAAAACCTCTAAAGGACAACGCTGCATAGACAGCAGGCCCGGCATGTCCCTTTGAGCACACCAGATAGTCTCTACCGTTCCACTCAGGCTCTTTCGGACGTACATTCATAACTTCACCGTATAAAACAGCAAGCAATTCTGCCAAGTCCAGAGAGCCGCCAATGTGTCCCCCTCCCTTACGAGCGATTGCATCCACTGTAGCGTAGCGGATTTTCAATGCCAACTGCTGAAGTTCCCGTCTTGTGTGTTCCATTGTCTTAATCCCCTTTCACCGCCTCTGCGATCACCTTCGCCATATAGTCGATCATCTCATCCGTCATGCCGGGATAGACGCCGACCCAGAAGCTATTGTTCATGATGGTATCTGTGTTCTCCAGTCCGCCAACCACACGATAGGCATTCGTGCCGCGAATTTGGTCAAAACACGGGTGCTTGATCAAATTCCCGCTAAACAGCAGGCGCGTCTGGATATTATGTGCCTCTACATAGCGTGTAATTTCGTTGCGGGAGAGTCCACTCTCCGGCTTCACTGTAATCATGAATCCAAACCAGGACGGACGGCTTCCGACCGCAGGCTCCGGCAAGATCAGCTTGTCCTGTAACGGCTCCAGTGCCTGATGCAGCCGCTCCCAGTTGTGGCGGCGACGTTCAATAAAGGACGGGAATTTCTTCAACTGCTCACAGCCGATGGCCGCCTGCATATCTGTGACCTTCAGGTTATAGCCGAAATGACTGTATACATATTTGTGGTCATAGCCCTTGGGCAGTTCACCAAACTGACCGTCAAAGCGATGTCCGCAGAAATTGTCCTGACCAGAGGGGCAGATGCAATCGCGACCCCAATCGCGGTAGGATAGGATCAGGCGATGCAGCTGCGGATTATTGGTATAGACACAGCCGCCTTCGCCCATGGTCATGTGGTGAGGTGGATAGAAGCTGCTGGTGCCAATATCGCCCCAAGTGCCGGTAAAGCGAGTCTCCCCGCTAATGGTGTATTGACTACCCAGCGCGTCACAGTTGTCCTCCACCAGCCACAGACCGTGCTTGTCGCAGAACGCCTTGACCTCCGCCAAGTCAAAGGGGTTGCCCAGCGTGTGTGCCACCATAACAGCCTTGGTCTTTTCGCTCAGTGCGGTTTCCAGCTTGGTGACGTCGATGTTATACTGCGGGATGGTTACGTCCACAAACACCGGTACTGTACCATATTGCAAGGCGGGCGTAACCGTCGTGGGAAAGCCGCAGGCCACGGTGATGACCTCGTCGCCGCGCTTGATTTGCCGGTCACCCAGTTCCGGTGCCGTCAGAGCTGAGAAGGCGATAAGGTTTGCGGAGGAGCCGCTATTGACCAGATGTGCGTATTTCACACCGAGCCATGCGGCAAATTCCTTCTCAAATCGATCGGCAAACCGGCCGGTCGTCAGCCAGAAGTCCAGCGTGGCGTCGGTCAACGCGCACATCTCCTTCTCATCAAAAACACGGGCAGCGTAGTTGATACGGTCGCCGGGAACGAATGTATTCTTTTGTTCTTTGAAATCACGGTAATAGGCGGCAACCAGCTCCTTAATCTGCTGGCGCGCCTCTGCTTCATCTCTCCACCTCATCATATTTTCTGCACGCTCCTGTATCTAATAATTAATTACAAACAATCCAGTTGATTATAGAGTTCCCTCGGAAGTGCCGGCGACAGATCCTGACAAGGTACTCCCTGCGGAAGTGTCGGATGCAGCGGGTTGTCTTCCTCTATCATAAGCTCGAGTATCAGCGGATTTTTCCCTACCTCGAAGTCTATCGCCGCGTCTGCGTCTGCTGCGTTGATGCGGTGGTATTCGAATCCGTACACCGCTGCAACTGCCTCAAAACTCGGATAGCTATACCCACTGCCGACCGTGGTATGAACATAGTGCCCTGCGTACTTTGCTTTTTCGCGCTCCATGATCATGCCGGAGGAACGATTGTTCAGTATTACCACCGTCACCGGTAATTGTTCCTGCGCGATCAGCTGCAGCTCCTGCATATTGAACTGCATTCCTTGATCTCCAACAAAGCAAACAGTCGGTCTGCGCGTTGCAAAATATGCCCCGATTGCTTTTGGAAGCGCAGAGCCAAGCACGCCGAAGGATCCAGAATACAGAATCCTGTTGCCACAGCTGGCATAAGCGTACGCGGTAGTCACCCAAAAACTGTGATTTCCTACATCACAGGTGAGTGTCGCGTCTTTACCGGCCATAAGAATGATTTTCTTTATTATGGCGACCACAGGTATCTCATCCCTGCCCTGCAGGACGTCGCGCAGCTCTTTGCAGACACCAAGCCAGTCATCGCTGCCGGAATAGTGCAGATCCTTTTCCTCCAAAGTTCGTAAAAAGTCCGCCGCGTCCGCTGCGTATCCCACGCTGTTGGGTATCTCGCGCTCAAGTTCCGCCGCGTCCACTTCAATGCGAACCGTAAATGACCGCTCTACGATAGGCCGAAAGCTCTTTGAATTTGTAGGGAACGCCATTCGATTGCCCATCGCTATGATCAGGTCCGCTTTGCTGAGGATAAAATTGCTGTGCCTAGTAGCGCGGCTTCCTACAAAACCGAAATACTCCTCTGCATTCGGAATGATATCCTGTCCCGCGCGGCTGGAAAGTACGGGGATCTTAAATTCTTTTGCCACCTTTTTCAGGATCCGCACACTGTCTGTGTCCCGCACGCCATTCCCAATTAGAAGCACAGGTCTCTTTGCCATCTGGATCCTTTTTGCCGCATCCTCAGCCGCTTCCGCAGCTTGGCCGGCTTCATGCCGCACGGCGGGCTCACTCTGTAGCTCGACCTCCTGGTTCAAAACTTCGGTGAGAATATCCAAAAAAACCGGTCCTTTTCTGCCAGACACAGCACAGGCATAGGCATGCATTACTTCACGCTGCAGATCCGCAATGCTGTCGACCCGCACAGCATACTTTGTTACCTGCTTTGCTATGCCTACCGTGTCAATCTCCTGATTGTTCAGCACACGCATATGCTCGTTGCGCGCCGTACTCGCATGTGCGGTGAAAAACATCGTAGGGATCGAATCATAGTAAGCATCTGCCATAGCGGTCAGCATATTTGTAAATCCCGGTCCCCGTGTGGCATATGCCACACCAAGCTTTCCTGTCGTCTGCGCGTATCCGCAGGCTTCATAGGCACCGCCCTGTTCGTGATAACACAAATGCGGCGTGATCTCCGGCGACCTTTGATCTACGGCGTATAGAAAATCCATAATTACCACACCGGGAATCCCGAAAATATCTGTTACGCCTTTCCCAATCAGGTAATCAATGATCCATGCGGCACCTTTCATTTACACATTCTCCTCTCCTTTTCGGTCACTTTATCTCCATGAATCCAGCTCGTCATCATAAACATGCTGTATTTTCATGAAGTCCGGTGGCAATTTGTCAAACCAGGCAAGATATCCGTCGTCGCAGGCTCTTTTGCCGCCGTTATTGATCTGCCATCCCGCCGGTACACGGCAGCGGAACAGTACCGCCACATTATGTCCCCGCTCTCTAGGGAAATCCTTCTCCTCATCCACACCGCGAATTACATTCTTTACGGCTATTGGTTTTTCTTCCCATGTAACAATTGTGCCGAGCTCGCGCTGTGCCGTTTCTTCAATACAGTGGCGAAAGGTCTCTCCGTAATGCATACACCCTCCAGGTATATGCCAGCTGTCTGGATACCAAGGGTCATGTCTGCGAGCAAGCAAAAGCCGGCCCCCCTCATCGGTTATCAGCAGATCCACATTCGCCAAAGGGACCAGTCCTGATATCAGCAGAAACAGTTCCTGCGGCATTCCCTCATTCGTGTTCAGTTGAGCCTCTCGTAGCGTTTCTACCGCTACCAGTTGCTCAGGCGTTAGTTTCAGCATTTACTTTCTCCTAGGAAATCCTCGATCTCCCGCTCCATCTCGCCGGCTACATCGCCGCCGGCCAGCCAAACCCGCGTCCACTGGCAGGTTTTGGCGATGGCCTCATCAATGTGCCAGCGAGGCTGCCAGCCGAAAGTGGTCTTCAGCTTCGTACTGTCCAGCTTTAGGAAGTTCGCCTCATGCGGCGCGTTAGTCTCCGCCTGATCGACCCAGTCAAAGCCCGCGCCCCACTTTTCCTTGAACAGCTCCACCAGCTGACCGGTGGTAACGCAGTCACAGTCGTCCGGCCCCACGTTATACCAGCCAGCAAGCCGCCCGTTCTCATACTGCCGCTGGGCGATCATCAGATAGGCGAACAGCGGCTCCAGCACATGCTGGTACGGTCGGGTGGAGTGGGGGTTCCGCACACCGATGGGCTTGTGTGCCTGCACGGCGCGTACACAGTCCGGCACAATGCGGTCCGCAGCGAAGTCGCCGCCGCCGATCACATTTCCGGCGCGGGCAGTGGACACAGCCACGCCGCTGTTGGCGAAGAAGCTGTTGACATAGCTATGGGTAACCAGCTCCGAGCAGGACTTGCTGTTGGAGTACGGGTCAAAGCCGTCCAACGGCTCGTTCTCCCGATACCCCCACGCCCACTCGTTGTTGTGATAGACCTTATCCGTGGTAACATTCAGAACACTTTTCGTACAGGTGCTCTGCCGCACACATTCCAGAATGTTGACCGTACCCATCACATTGGTTTCGTAAGTATACGCCGGGTTCTTGTAGCTCTCACGGACGATGGGCTGCGCCGCCAGATGCAGTACGATCTCCGGCTGTGCGGCATCGAATGCCGCCTTCAGTGCGGCAAAATCGCGCACATCGCCGATGACCGAGGTCATGTCCTTTTCCACACCGGAGATGGCAAACAGGCTCGGCTCAGTGGGTGCAGGCAGGGAGTACCCCGTGACCTCGGCACCGGCCATGGTCAGGATCTTGCACAGCCAACTGCCCTTAAAGCCCGTGTGACCGGTGACAAACACCCGCTTGCCGCGGTAGAAATCCAAATTCATGCCGTCCATCAGTCCGCCCACACTTTCCACGGAGCTTGTCCGCTTGCCCAAAGCTTTTCCAGCATAGCCATTTCGCGCTTGTCATCCATACATTGCCAGAAGCCTCGGTGGGTGTAGGACATCAACTGTCCCTGCTCCGCCAGCGTCTGGAGCGGTGTCCGTTCAAAGATGCAGCCATCGCCGTCCAGCAGGTCAAAAACCTGCGGCTCCAGCACCATGTACCCTGCGTTAATAAGTGCACCGTCTGCCGCACTCTTTTCACGGAAGGCGCGAACAGAGTTGTCGTTGCCAATGTCCAGAACGCCTTTCTGCTGGCTTTGGATCACTGCCGTCAGCGTGGCCAACTTGCCGTGCTCGCGGTGAAACCTCAGAAGCTCTGCAATGTTCACATCGCACACACCATCGCCGTAGGTCATCATAAACGGCTCATTCCCCACATACGGCTGGATACGCTTGATGCGCCCGCCGGTCATGGTGTTCAGACCGGTATCCACCACTGTGACCTTCCACGGCTCGGCGTGGTTATTATGTACGGTCATTTCATTCTGACCGTGGGTAAAATCAAAGGTAATGTCACTGGTGTGCAGGAAGTAATCCGCGAACCACTCTTTGATCATGTGCTGCTTGTACCCCGCGCACACTATGAACTCGTTAAAGCCATAGCTGGCATACTCCTTCATAATGTGCCAGAGAATGGGCATACCGCCGATCTCCACCATCGGCTTTGGACGGTATTGAGATTCCTCACTGATACGTGTGCCGAATCCCCCGGCAAGTAATACAGTTTTCATGTTATTTACCCCCTACCTTCTTCCTCATGATAAAAATTTTATAAAGCCATAACAGGAATTCTTCTCGGCCAAGTATCGAAATCAAATACACGATGAAAACCGGGACATCTGAAACTCTCTTTAAATAAAGTTTATATTTTTTAATGTCGCACAGAGGCAGATTGCCGCTGGCCTTCAGTTTCAGAAAGCCTTTTAGCGAAAAGAGCCTCTGATTATTCTGCTCTTTGATCACCGCCGCCTTTACTGGGTCATAATATGACGGCAGTGCATCGACTGCCTCCGGCCACGTCACCGCCCACTGCCACAGCACATCTCTGTTTGTCATCCAAAAGGCTTCCGTGCGCCTCGGGTTAACACAATAGGCGTTTCTTTTTTGAACAACTGCTGCATGTATTGGTTTCTCAGAAAACAGTCTTAAAAATGCCATCGGAATCCAAAATGCAAAGCTATCCGGTCGTAATACGGGATACTTTGCAGCAGTCTCTTCTACATGCTCACACCGCAGGATGTTTGAGCCAAGCAAGGTCAGCAGCCATCCGCATTCCTTGAAGAAGGTGCAGCTGTCAGTATAGTATTCGACTCCGTCCGCACGCGGTTTCCACACATTAAATTGCGTACTGTCAACTGCAATGTAATCCATATCCTGTGCCATCAGCATTTGTATATCGCCCCAAAGCAGTGCTATATCAAATACCGTGCCATCGCCCGAAAACCAGAGATACTTATATTGACCCATGTACCTCTGACACGCCGTGAAAACCTTCTTATCCAGCGCGCGCAAATCGGCCTTATTTCCCTCATATCGATCATAGTGCAGGTATTTCGCTGCTTTTGGATTCTTTGCTGTGAAAGCCTCCACTACGATCCTCGTGTCATCGTTTTCGCTGCTGTCAAAGACTACAACATTTATTTCCCGCGCTGCAAACGCCTCCATCTGCGAAGCAAGGTAGTATTCCACGCATTCCGGGCGATTGTAGGTGGGGATAATGAACCCTAACTCTGCTGCCATATAGCCTCCGCGATCACTCTTTTCCGCCTAAAAGGTGTGATAATCTTGACACAGTGACCGTTCCAAGTATGTTGCGAAGTGCCCCAACACCCCATGTCCGCCCCCGGCCAAACACACTGTTTTCTCGTGAGCGTGAACGCCAGCTGCCATCCATGTGATGAACTGTTACCGATGCAGCAGGGGGTCTCCCCCACACTTGGCACAATGCATTTGGCGAAAACACTACCTGCGGATAAACCTCTACTCCTTGCAAATTCTGCTTTTTCCCATTGGTCATGAGTCCTTTACTTTTGCACAATTCTGTCAACCTAATCACATTGGGAGTACAATTCTCCACACTATTTACGATAAAATGTTCGCCCTTATAAGAATCAAGCATTTCTTCAATAAGATAATGCCCCCTCTCCGCGCCTATTACAGCGGTTGACAACGTGTCGTTCGTTTCAAAGCCAAGAAATGCTTCGCCCTTCAGAAATGGCGTGATTGGTTTGAGCATTTCAATATCGGTATCCAAATAGACTCCGCCATAGTGAAAAAGAACATCCAATCGGCAAAAGTCAGAAACAAACGCCCATTTCCTCGCGCGGTATGCCTCCTCCACATATTCGTTTTTATGGACGTCATAATTATCCTCCGTCCAACAGCGAAAATCATACCCCGGGCAATTACATCTCCATGTTTCGATGTAATTCTGTACCTGCTTCGGTATAGGGTTTCCTCCAAACCAGCAGTAATGGATCGTTTTAGGAATTGGCATATACTCCCTCCTGCGGCATACCCATCAATCCACCTTATATCTATCGCACACCTCTTGTGTTTCGCCGTACATTTTCACTTCTCCGCTGTCCAGCCACAGGACATGGTCGCACATCTCCCGGATCTGATTGAGAC
>OHIY01000688.1_pt1 | contig 16970 bp, 20 predicted proteins | sample 1568351 | NCBI WGS metagenome assembly OHIY01 (sample SAMEA3879547, study PRJEB24766) | human gut metagenome | biome: human-associated habitat; feature: feces | place: USA | collected 1985/1987 | reverse complement strand
ATTATGCCCTTGAAGGGCAAGTGCATACCACGCGTTCAACGCGTGGTTTTGATTATTACCGGTGGCTTCTCTGCCGTGCCGTTATCGTCCGTCTGCTTGTTTTCGGCTGGCTTCTCTTCGGGCTTGGGCTCGTCCTTCTGCTCCGCTGCGGGAGCGGGCTTCTTCTCCTCTTCGGGAGTTTTCTTTTCGGGTTCCATTGCTTTACCTCGCTTTCTTTGATTTTGGGTATAAAAATACCGCCCTCGTGGAGCGGTAAAATTATTAAGTTTGGTTCTGATTTGTGCCGAACTTTGCAAAAAACGGCTGTTTTTGTGAAGTTTGCGTTCAAACCAAGTGCAATCAATTGCACACGGGTATAAGAAAACCGCTCACTGCTGTGGGCGGTCTTATGAGTTCATTTTTTCTTCCCAGTCTTTTCGACTTTCTTCGTCCCAGTCTTCATCAACAGTTTCTTGGGCTTTTTCCATATCATCTAAAACTTTTTCGATTAACTCGTCAGAAATTATTACTTTAGTCTTGCCTTTCATATTATCACCTCTAACACTATTTTATTATTGCGGATTTTTAAAATTCGATATTTCAAATTCTTGTCGAATAAAAACTCTCTCTGATTCTGGTATTTGCTCAATAATTCAATATACGCACCCTTGCTTCCTTTTTTAGCTATTATCACGATGTTGTAATCACCTTTAAGCGTTCTCGATGAAACAACCGATGTGCTGATAAATTGCTTGGGCTCATATATATCGCCAACCTTCATTTCTTCCACAGGATTGTGTTTGACAGATCGGTAACAGATAATGTCGTGCTTTAACTCAAACTTTGCTATCGCACCCGATATAACATCGGAATAATATTTCAAAGTGTCATCTTCGGGAATATCCCCACGAAGCATTGAATTAAGCCTTGCATAGAACTTATCGTCTTTGGGATCTCCGCTGTTCTTCGTGTACTTCTTGATTGCTCTGATTTCTTCGGGGGACAGACGGTTAATCCATTCATTTGAATCCTCACGCAGTACAGGAACAACAGTATCTGCCGACAACGGTTCGAAATCTGTTTCTTCTATTATATCACTTTCATCCGAATTGTCAACAGTATCGTCTGTAAAATTCTGTACGCTTTCTTCGCTGTCTGCCGTTGCTTCGACAGGCTGTTTTACAGTTTCCTGTACGTTTTCTGTCGTTTCGGCAGTTTCATCGGCTTCATCAGTCGTAGCCGCAGTCGGCGTATCGTCTGTTTCTTCGTTGCTCTGAACTGTCTTTAAAGGCTCAGGCTGTACAAAATTCATTGTGTTTTCGTTATTTTCCGGTTCAGAAACGTTATTATCTGGTTTAGAAACATAAGGCTCTTTATCTGTCGGAACAGGATTATTGCTTTCGGCATCGGTAGCTTTAACAGGCGCTTCTTCCGTTCTCGGTGCTTCCTGTTTCGGCTTACCCTCACCGCTGTAGATCTTCTCCCTTGAATAATCTCTGCGGAGAACGTCGTCATGCTCTTTGATAAACTCTCTGAGCTTGCCTTGCTCCTCACGGAGCTTACGCTTATACTCCTTGACCTTCTTCTCGTCCTGTGTGCCCTCAACCTTGCGTTTGAGCGCTCTTATCTTGCGCTCCATAGCCCGTTGCTTTTCTTCGAGTGCTCGCTGTTCCCGTATCTTCTCGGCAGGAATCGGCTGAGGTATCTTTGTAAGCCCCTCTATGTACTGTCCCATAGTATGACGGCAGTTAGGATGGAACAGCCCGCCACGGATTGCCACAGACAACAGCATAAACCACTTGTCACAGTAGTTTGACTTGCCGAAGTCGCCGCTTCTCTCGCCGTTCCATATCGTGAATACATCATCAATGTAAACCTTGCCCTGATACGGCTCGCAGGTTTCTGAGCAGCCTCCGTACTGCGATATAAGCACAGTGTCATATCCAAGCTCCGCAAAGCGTTTAGCCGCACCCTGCAATGTTGCCCTTGTGGACGTTGTGCGCAGTGCCATACGCACATAATCGGCAATATTAACTCGCCTGTCATCTGCGTATACAATGCAGTTTATGCCTTTGTCGAGGAAGTCCCTTGTTGCAAGGTCGATTGCTTCATTAAGCGTTATTGACCCTGTGCCCATCATAAGCTGTACCTTGTTCAGCGTTGTGCGGTAAACATCGTCCATATTACGCACAGCGGCGGTAAGGGCGGTCTTTATTCGACCTGCCCTGCAGCATTCGCCGTTCTTCGTCTATCAGTTCATCGCCGACTTCTTCAAGAATTTCGGGGATAATCTTGTTGTTCAGCTTGCTATCCATTTCGTTTACTACTTGAATGAGATCTTTAAGGTCCATTCCGGATAAATCAAGAGTAAATAAATCATCTGACATTTTATCGCTCTTTTCAGAAATTTGGGTATAAAAAATCCATCCCTTTCGGAGTGGATGACTTATTCAGTTTGTGCGAGTTAACATTTGGTTTTGTTAAGCCATTTGTTTAATGTGATATTTTTGGCCATGCAAGTTAAAATCAAGTACAATCACTCAACTGTAATGTTTGGCGATATTCTTAACACGCTATTGCATTTATTGCATCGAAATTCACGAGCAGTCGAAACATCTTCTGTGTTAGTGATATAATATCCTTTTTTGCAATCTGCGCACTTGATTATTTCGCCTTTTCTTAATCGTTTTATGATTTCATAACCGCTTTCCATTTATATATTCACCTTTCTTTCACTTAAACTCAGGATAATTGTCTTTGGCAAGTTTTACTATATATCGTTTTTCTGCAACTGTTAAAGTTCTTCCGGTGATAAGCATTTTTCTTTTGTAAGATCATACTTTTCCTTTAACGCTTCTTCCATTTCTCTGATTTCCTTTTCATCTTTTGTATCAAGACTTCCAAAACTATTCTTTTTCACGAGAACCCCTCCTATAAACTTATAATGCCGGCTTTTGAAAAAACTTCAAGAACTCTTTCACAACAGCTTTATCTACATCTTCATTATGCAGATGATGCAACCTATTCTCATCTTTTCCATCTGTCTATCTTTTTTCTTTTGTCAAACTGCTTACGGTTTTTATCAAACATAAATAAATCATCACAGCCAAGAAGCGTCCTAACAACCTCAGACAAATCGCCATATTGTGTATCAAATTCATTGATAAGCGGACCTCCTATAGTTGTAATCTTACCGTCATTGTTCGTAAGTCTGAGATTCCATTCGCCGTAACCTGCTACTTTATGTAAAGTATAATTACCGGAAAAACATTGCTCGAAGCACTTAATAATTTTATCTGTTTTTTCTTTATCGGTTTTAATATCCACGCATCTCAACGGTTCTATATTTTTTCTGTATGTATCCTCTGCTGTTATTTCGATAATAACATATTCATAAATGCGTACTTTACCGTTATTCGTTATCACGAGTTTCTGAAGAACACGGTTGTTTTCCTTTTTAAGTGCAGACGGATCATTATACGATTCAAGGCATATTCTTTTTAGTTGCCCTGTAAAAAGCACTTTCGGCTTTGCTTTTGGATATATGGGATTTGTTCTTTTGATTATAGAAAATCCAAAAGATTTTATTCTACCGATATACCCATACTGTACAACCGTAAATTCATTCTGTTTAACAAGGTAATACAGCCTGTTTGTGAGAAATTCCAACATAAACGCTGATTCTTCACGGGCTAACATTATACCCATCAACTGCATGGCGTCTATAAATCTGTTCCCCGCTATCTCGAAAATCTGCCGGTCGAAATAGTTTACAGGCTTAGATACCGGATTACCGCTTTCGAGGATTCGCAGTCCGGTATTCTCATTACAAAGCCTCTCCCAATATTCCGATATTTGTTCAATATCATTATATGTGAGCTTATATCTATTTTTAAGCGGCGATGTCTGAATTTCAATATCAGAAAAATATGCTATAGCATCTACAAGTTCTGTGCAATCACACAAAAATATGTTTTTGGCATAATTCTTATAATTGTAAACTGTCCAGAGCATACCAAGATATTCATCTATACACTTACGACTCAACCATATACATATTTCACCGTCACTTTTAAGCATTTTACTGAATTTATTTATCTGTCTTTGGGCAGTACAACAGTACCGTTTACAGTAACCGGTTTCATAAAAATCTTTGCGTTTCTTCACATCAAACGGCAGGCTGATATCTCCGCCGTGAAGATATAGTTCAATACTGCATAATGAATTTTTGTCTATTCTGAACAACTCCCTTTTATGCATCAGTATGCCATTCGCACTATCGGAAAATACTAAATTTACCATCTCCGCCTCACGTTTCATTATTAATGCTTAAATATAGATTTATTTCTTTTTCGTATGTTCAAATTTACTTCATTATTGTAAAAATTCCTGTTTTTACTGATAAAAGCAAATTATTCATTAGAAAGCCTTTTGAAAATGCTTGTATCTCTATATCTAAAGTGCTTATTTGCTGTTATTTTACTTTTGCAATATTACGCTAACTGATACTATATAAGCATTTCAACTGATCCAAGTTATAACAGAATCATCTATAATTTCTTTCATACTCTTGCCGAACAATTTTCCGGTATAAAAATCTTCTTTCTCTCGAACGTCTTTATGGTCGCATTTTCCGGTATACTGATTATCAATACTTTTCCGGGAATACAGCAAGGATTTATCGTGTATTCGTGTCCCTCGTATTCAAAATCGATATCCAAAGCTGCGTCTATCACTTCATCAAAATCGTAATCCTCACAATGCCAACCTTTTGTACCGTCAAACATTTCAAGTACTTCCTTTCGGTGCCGTTTCTTATTCTTACCATTTACGCAATATCGTCCACTATGTTACAGCGATGCATTACAATATAGGTTCATCGTCTCATTAAATATATTATATCACGTCACTTTCCTATGTCAACTCGATTGAGTAAGAGCATAACCGTTGAATTCAAATTAGCGGATATGTTCAATGCCATCGTTATCAGCTATATAAATTATACCGTTGAATCTGTCCTATAAAACGGATATACTTGTTTTCAGCCTTAAAATCTCCTCGTCATTTGCATTGGGAACGGCGGGTGCAGGCTCAGATTCGGGCTTATCCGCCTTTTCTTCGGGCTTATCGTCCTTCTTGTCCTCTGCCTTGCTTACACGCTTGTCAAACTCAGACTGCATATCCTTGTCCTTTAACATATCGTCAAAGGTGGGCTTCTGCGATGAGTTATCCTGAGCGTCACCGCCGTTATCGGCAGTCTGATTGCCGGGAACGTTTGCGCTTGCGCCACCATCCTCCTCACCCTCTGCAAAGTGCTGTAAGCCGATGAAAATTCTTCTGTTGTTCATGTTTCTGTCCTTTCTCCGCCCACTGCGTTCATTGCCCACAACATTCGGAATAATTTGTTTTTGGGTATAAAAATACCGCTCTCGTGGAGCGGTAAAATTATTAAGTTTGCTTCTGATTTGTGCTGAACTTCACAAAAAACGGCTGTTTTTGCAAAGTTTGTGTTTAAAACCAGCTATAATTGCAAATAAACACTGCAAGTTAACGTTTGGCTTGATAAAGCCGTTTGTTATATCGTTAATGCGTACTATGCAAGTTAAAATCAAGTGCAATCAATTGCACACGGGTATAAGAAAACCGCTCACTGCTGTGGGCGGTTTAGCCTATAAATTTTCTCATGTATTCTTTGTAATATTCTGCGTATTCCTTGACAACACGCCGCTCTATCTCTTTTGGAGTGTTTTCTTTGAAATAAATTATATAGTCGTCGGTTTCATGTATCGTCCCCGCCCCCATAGCTCTATTAAAGCCTTTAGGGAAAATCGCAAAATAACCTTTTGCATAAGAAAAGCGGTCATTAACTTCATACATCTAACTCAACTCCTTTATAAAATATTCAATAATAGATTTAGCAATTGGCATTTTATCAGAGCCATAATAGTAATTGCCAAAGCTTTGAGCAATCAACTCATTTGGCATTACAGCCATACTACCCAACTGCTTTGCACATTCATCAAAAATTGCTTCTGGCGTTTCGAAGCTATCATCAAATGCGGCTTCGTAAATTTCTATGCAAATTTCATTAAGTTTTTTATTGAGCAGAATATTTTGTTCCGCTGATATAGGCTTGCCGTATTCTAACCCTGCTCGCTTAAAAGCAAGTATTTTATGAATTGCGTGACCTAACTCATGACAAGCAAGACTGCCAACATTATCTGTCTGATAACTTACTTTATTTTTGTAATCGTCCGATAACTTTTGGCGTAAAAGTGAATAATCAGAGCAATACTGCTTAGATAATTTTATTACGTTAATTGCACTGTTGTTTCTGAGTCCGTTTACACCAAGGGCATCATACAAATCATCATATTCTATAGGCTCAACCTGATCTTTAATAACAGGGAAATCCTCAGCTACTTTTTCAACAGCCTTATTGACATCACTAATAACTTCTTCGGGAATATTAGATTTCCGTTCAGTTTTAATTATATCAGAATTTGGATATTTGTCAACACCCTCGCTCATAATCTTTTTAGCTTTTGGACTATCCTGCATCACTTCCGGTAACTGCGGTGTTGTGTTCTCGGGCAGTTTACTCATAGGTGCTTCTTCCGTTCTCGGAGCTGTCTGCTTCGGCTCACCCTTACCGCTGTAGATCTTCTCTCTTGAATAATCTCTGCGGAGAACATCGTCATGCTCTTTGATAAATTCTCTGAGCTTGCCTTGTTCCTCTCGGAGCTTACGCTTATACTCCTTGACCTTCTTCTCGTCCTGCGTGCCCTCAACCTTGCGTTTGAGCGCTCTTATCTTGCGCTCCATAGCCCGTTGCTTTTCTTCAAGCTCTCGCTGTTCCCGTATCTTCTCGGCAGGAATCGGCTTCGGTATCTTTGTAAGCCCATCTATGTACTGTCCCATAGTATGACGGCAGTTCGGGTGAAACAGCCCGCCTCGGATTGCCACAGACAACAGCATAAACCACTTGTCACAGTAGTTTGACTTGCCGAAGTCGCCGCTTCTCTCGCCGTTCCATATCGTGAATACATCATCAATGTAAACCTTGCCCTGATACGGCTCGCAGGTTTCTGAGCAGCCTCCGTACTGCGATATAAGCACAGTGTCATATCCAAGCTCCGCAAAGCGTTTAGCCGCACCCTGCAACGTACCGCCACTTGCCGTCCTCGCCCTGCTGTAAGTTCCGCTCCCACTCGTCAAAGTCAACATCTGCGCCTATCTCATCGCCCAGTCCGACACAGGTATTCCCTCCGACTTATCACGTCCGTACAGCTTAGGAAATGCCTTTTCTATGCTGTGCGGATATTGCCTTGGAGCGTTGACACCGATGGCAACAAGCTGACCGATGCTATAAGCAAAGGCACACATCAAGCGTTCGTTAAGCTCGGTGTGTGCCTTGTCATATTCGTTTTTTGCCTGTATCGCCTGCGTTATTTCCCGTACCGATAAGTCCCAGAAATCTTTATGCGTTATTCCTGCCGTCAGTGCCGGGCGGTAAAGATTAGTTATCAGCTCTCCTGCACTGCTCCACTCTCTGCCTTTTCTGCGAGCGCCAGCAGTTTTTCTGCCTGCTGACGCTTGAAAAAACCCGACACCGTAAGCGTCTTGAAGAGTATTTCCGCCATATCCGAAAGGTCGCCGCCTGCGTCTATGTAATCGTCATAGATCTCCTGCGCCTTTCTGATGTCAATATTCGCCTGAAAGCGATTTAATGCGCCCCACAGATACAGCGTTACTGTTTCAAGCTTGTCAAAATCCGCCATACCCGCAACAAGCGACTTGCCTGTTTTCTTCTCGATCTCGATTGCTGATGCAGCCGAGATTTTGAGCTTGTACTCAGTGTCACCGATTTTCAGTGTTTCATACGGTAATCTGTTTTCTTCCATTTTAATATCCTCCGTTTAATTTTAAGCATAAGAAAAGCACACCCTCTCAGATGTGCTTAACAAATTTTATTTTTCAACGCAATTACAGCACTGTGTTGCTTCCGCCCGACATATGCTTGTTTATATAATTGACTATCTTGTCTGCTTCATACTTCTTATCTTTATTTACAGCCACAGCTACCGTTTTTAGCTCACCGTCGCTTGTATAATTTATTATGATAATATATTCAATCACATTCTTAGGTCGTGATGCGATAATTGCACCCGGAATACCGAACAACAGCGCACCCGCAACAGTAGACCCCACAGACGCTCCTTTGAGCTCAGAGTTTGATTTCAAAAGTGCAGACGTTATTTTATCCGCATTAAGAATAGAATCGTTTTTATTGACAGTGAAAACCAATTTATCTTTAAACACAGATAATAAACATTCGCTCTCTCCTTGCGGTAATCCGTAAAGTGCTATACCGTAGCATTTTATAAGAGCACGGATTGATGTACCTCTTTTCTTTGCTTTTTTAACTTTTTTCATTCTGAATAAGCCGTAAAACAGAAATATCAAAGCCATAACAAGCATTACTGCTCCAACTGACCCTTGATTGCTGAAAAAAGCGAAAAAAGAAGCGATTAAAAGTATTGCTCCGGGTATAAAACAAACAACAGCTAATACCATAAATATTCCCTCCGTGATACTATATTTTTCTTTATAATACCACGAAGTGTTATAAATGTCAAGTTATGCCGCAGTTACGTCCTCAAGCTCTGTAAGCGGTGTGCTTCTGAGCGTGAATTTCAGCGCCGCATTGACCTCTGCCGCAGAACGCTTTACCGATACCTTCGAGCTCCACTGATAGCCCGTATTATCCGGATAAATCAGCTTGAACCACACTGTTGCGTTCGATGTCTGTAACGCTCTCAGCGTGGAATACGCCGCCGCTACGTCCGCTTCCGACACGGCAGGATTTTCACCTTCATCGTTATAAAAGAACGTGAAGTCCAGATCGCCGTAGTCCTTGACACCGGGTATGTAACGCTTCGCACCGTCCGCAAGGTTCGTTACATCGATCTTTTCGGGATCGCCGCCCATATCGGGAGTTGACTGTAAGCCGTACAGCGTCTTATATGTGCCTGCCTTTGTGTCGGCATACTGTAATTTTGTGCCTTTTGATAAAAGTTCCATAATACTTTTCCTTTCTGTATAAACAGCACTTTCACAGCGCTGTTTTAAACGTAAATGTGAGTTTTTTGTACATCAAATTATAATTTCATAAATAACATCAGCGTGATATACAACCTGTTTATCTCGAATAGCGTCTTTAAGTATATGCTTTTTCCCGTTGTACTTCTGGCAAAACCTATCATAATGCCGCTCTACCGGGTTTCCTTCGATCATTCTCCACTCCAAACGATGAACACGATATGAATTAATCAGTTTTTCCAATTCTCTGAAAACACTTATTCCGATTATTGGATTTCCCTTATCAAAAGAAAAAAGACTGAAACAGTTTGCATTAGAAGAATACATATCAAGGACATAGGAAAAATAACCAATTAGCTTTTTGTCATCTACAATAGCATATTGATATACGCCTTCTCCCTCATTGGATATTTCCGGAGTGCTGAATCCGTTTGATCCCGTATATAAAAACATCTCGTCATCATAAGCATGATATAATATCTGCTTTTTGATTTCTTCTTTGTATAAAATTGCCGGTACTAATGCCATACTTTACCTCCTTTTTATCATAAGAAAAACACCCCCGAAAGGGTGCTTAATCAATAAATATTCCTTTTTCTTCTTGAGATTTTTTATTTTCGTAATATTCAGCATAGTCCTTTGCCACTCTTGTAATTAAAGAAGTTGGTGTTTCGGGTGGGAAATAAAGAATGTATTCTTTTTCTTTTATTATTGTACCAATGCCGTTATAGCGTCTTTCAAAAGATACAGGGAATACTTGAAAACAACCGTTGGCGTAATCAAAGCGTTTGCTATTCATCTGATTTCAACTCCTTTTTAAAGTACTTAACAATTTTTGTTGCTATTGGCGATTTTGTCGTTCCGTAATAATAATTGCCAAAACTTTGTGAAATAAGCTCGGAGGGATTTTCAGCCATTTTACCGAGTTGTTTACGGCAAGCGTCAAATATTTCGTCAACTGTTTCATCTGAAAAAGCTATTTCATAAACTTTCTCAATAATTTTTTCACGTTCCTCTTTAAATATCTCTGCTTGTAGAATCGTCAATGGCTCTCCATATTTAAATCCACATTTCTTCAATGCTAACACATTATGTGCGGCATGACCTATTTCATGAGCAATCAGACTTTCAATATTATCTGTTTCATAACTCAGTCCTGTAACATAGTCATTAGAAAGAGCTTTTGAAAGAGCATCTGAATTTGAGAATATAGCTTCATCTAAAACAATACTGTTTTGAGCTGTTAGGGCATTAAAGTTACAAGATGCTAAAGCCCCTTCACCTGCATCACCATAAGAAAAACTTAATATTTTGCCTTTAAGTCCTTTAATATCTTCTATGACTTTATTAGCGGCGTCTGTAACTTTTCCATTAACAGTTTCAGATATAGTTTCTGATTTTATGATCTTAACACCACTTTGTTTTGCTAAATCTGGAGATATCTCTTCTGATAGCTTAAATTTTTTACTACTCTTATATTTATCTATTATAACAGTATTATCAAATTTGTCAACATCAATAAGCTTTATCTGTTCCTGCTCAGCTTTAACCGCCGCCTTATAGCTTGCAGTCGTCTTTGCCGCCTGACTGCGTCCGTATCCGGGTGTTGCCGTTCTGTCGGGCTTGTATGTAAGCCCATTTTTCTCACAGTAGCTTTTAAGCTGCTGCTCCTGCTGCTTGAGCTTATAAGCCGCCTTGTCAAAACCCTCTTTATCTCCGAGAGTGTCAAGAGAGGTACATTCCCGTTTGGAAGCTCTGACCTTGCGTTCAAGAGCACGTTGGTTGCAGATTTTTTCGTACTGCTCGGCATTTTCCTTTTCGTCATACGGGAAGTAGGTCTGAACGCTGATACCGGGCAGAAACGGATAGATCTGATGACCGCAATTTATACCAAGAAGCCCTGCAGGCTTGCCGTATGAGCTTGACCTCCAAGAATAGAATTTTATCCGTTTGCCGTCAAGGTCAGTGGTATAGCCTCCACCGCCATTGCGATTGAATATTTTCCCCTGATCTTTGGCACAGAGTGGTCTTGCGCCGCTGTGACTGCTGACCTCGATCAGATCAAGTCCGTATTCGTCCATAAGGGAAAACTGAGTTTCTTTAGCAACGCTTCCGACAGTGGAGCGTATACACATATTAGTGTATGCTTCCGGCGACCAGTTCCGACCGTTTTTATCGACAAAAGCCGGGATACCTTTCTGCGTCATCTCGCCGATACATTCCCGCATGGCACTCTGACGTGCTTCAATTCCGGTAACGACCTTTCCTGTAGCCTTATTCAGACTGTCTATGTATTCCTGCTTATTTGCAAGCTCGGCGGTACGGTTGATCACCTGCATAGCGACGTTCTTTGCCTTATACTTCATCGTTGTATTTGTAAGGTTCAGGTCTTTTTTTGCCTGTTTTTGAAGCATTTTAAGGCTGTTTAACATATTGCCGGACATTGACGGCGTGGCTCGTCTATCAATAAGCCCCTCCTGCACCATACGTTTTAATCCCGGCGCAAGCTCCTGAATAGCGGAATTTGCCGCTCTCTGAAGCGTAAGCTCAAGAAGCTCAGGCGTTTTGCCTGCGTATTCGGATATAGTTTTAGCGTTTTGTTTTGTAAGCTTGCCAAGCTCGGCGAGCTTTTTCATCTTCCACTTTGCCGTATCTTCTTCGATTCTTCCTGCGGCAAGATATGCCGCTATGTTTGCAGCAAGATAGGCGGCTATGTTTGCAATAAGATCGGTTTCCAGTCCGACGATAAGGTCGGCTATTCCTTGCGACAACTGCAGGGAAGTCAGCTTATTCATAGCTGTCACCGTCCAGTATGCCGCCGTCTATGTCATTTTCCTTTGCAATACGCTGCAGTTCTTCTGCGGCTTCTGCTTCATCAATATTCTGTGCTTCCATAATAGCACGAATTTTTGATTTCAACCCTGCCTGAACAAGCTTGATATTGTTATCTATACGAGTGTTGTCATCATAGATTTACGGTCATCGATTTCTAATTGGACTATATATGGTTTCACTGCAGAATTGTCTATATTGATAATTTTTATCTAATCCTGCTCCACCTTAACGATCGTCTTGCCAAAGCCTCTTTGACACCCAGAACATCAAGGAGGGAGAATTTGTTGTCGCTACCGTCTTTGTCATTTTTAAACACCTCAACATATCTGTTGTAATTTTTGTAATCACTCTTCTGAGCTTCACGCTTTGCTTCAATTTGCTCTGTCGACAAGAAGTTATCCGGCACATATTTTAAAAACCTTTTGTCGCTGGGGTTGACATTCGCAAAAAGTTGTGATAAACTAATAGCAGAATCAGCTACCAGGGGGTTGGATATGTCGGCATTGCCGTTATGTTCGCCCTTTACGACGGCTGATTCTTTTATTTTGCTTAAAACTACATTTAAATAAAGTGAATTGCTCTGTCCTTTGTCATATTCTTTCACTTCGAGTTGCACAGGAGTTATATTGCCATCGTTGTTAATTGCGCTTATCAAAACAAAAGTATTCTTTAAATACTCATTATCCTTATAGTTTTTATGTACTTCTATAAGTTCTGCGTTTTCAACAAGCTTGTCAAGACAGGTAAGCATCTCAGCATAATCTGTGTAACTTCCGCCATATTCTCTTTGATGATTAAGACTTGTATCAAGGCTGCCTTTCGAAAAAGCAAAATCAAATTTGATATTGCTGTTTTTGCAATTGACATTGTGTATTCCGAGCATTTCCGCAATTCTTCTGATTGACTTTTTGGCTTCTTTGATGCTGAGGTTTTTATATGCTTTGATGTCTATATCGGATACTTTGCTCATGTCAGGCTTTGAAACAACTATAGACTTATCTTTAAGCTCTTCGTAACGTTCCTGCTCAGACATATCTTCTGTAATAGAAAATTTGGTATTATTTTTCTCTTTACTGTGTATACTACTATTGACATCCGAATCACTTTGTGATATAGTGGTGTTAAAGATAGCTGTATTACTTGTCATTTCGGACGTTTCCGTGAGGGCTTTGGCATTCGCCGCAGTAACAAGGCTATCTTTTTTTATACTCGAATACATCGTTTGCACACCTAAATCGTGTTTCTTCTGAGAAACATAAGATACAACGGTTGTTTTTCCGTTAATTGTTTTGATAAATCGAATTATCGGTTTCCCATCATATTTTTTCCTGTCTAACTCAATGAAATCTGCTTCTTCAATAATTTTCGGAATAGCTAATATATCATCTTCAGTAATAGCTCGCTGTCCTCTAAGGTTTTCTTTTTTTTCATCTCCGTGCGAATTTAATAGTATTTTTCTGATTTCGTTCGAGCTGATAGTAATATTATAGTTTTCTGCATCCACTCCTGTCTCATTAAAAATTCTTTCAGCTAAATCGGTACTTATTGCACCAAAATACATTTTTTCTTTACAGATAAATACTCACCATCCAGTGATTTTTGAATAAAGTTACGCAACTGATTTTCATTTTCGTAGACTATTATTTGCTTACTGTCTTTCCAGTTTTCTTTTTGATACTCAGTATACGTTTGCGATGTTCGATATTTCAATCCACGCCCTCGTGAAGAGGGCGACAAATTTATGAAATGTTTTACAAATGGGAAAAAATGATTTCAATCCACGCCCTCGTGAAGAGGGCGACGTCTATATTATGCCACACCTTTGTGTAAACTGTGTATTTCAATCCACGCCCTCGTGAAGAGGGCGACCATTATAAGATTTCACGTCTTTAGGATATAATTTAATTTCAATCCACGCCCTCGTGAAGAGGGCGACTCATTTGTCATTTTTTGGTGATATTCGCTATCCAATTTCAATCCACGCCCTCGTGAAGAGGGCGACTTGTTAAAAATAGGAATAAAAACAACAAAAATTGTTATTTCAATCCACGCCCTCGTGAAGAGGGCGACATTGACGGCGGTACTGTTGTATCAGCAGTTGACGATTTCAATCCACGCCCTCGTGAAGAGGGCGACTAGAAGAAATTACCTTTAAAAACGGGGAATGGATTATTTCAATCCACGCCCTCGTGAAGAGGGCGACAAGGAACAATTCGATGCTATATTAGAGTTAGCCACATTTCAATCCACGCCCTCGTGAAGAGGGCGACTCAATACCTAAGAGCCGACACAGGCGCAAAGTGTATTTCAATCCACGCCCTCGTGAAGAGGGCGACCTATGTCAAGCCAACGGCAAGCACGAGGGTATCATTTCAATCCACGCCCTCGTGAAGAGGGCGACGGTAACTGTGGTTGTGTACGTCTTAAAGTCATTGTATTTCAATCCACGCCCTCGTGAAGAGGGCGACCTCTGGATTGCCGATAGCCGTTGATATGCTAATCGATTTCAATCCACGCCCTCGTGAAGAGGGCGACTAATCTGATACAGAAAACCATAAAGCCCGCTCTTATTTCAATCCACGCCCTCGTGAAGAGGGCGACCTCGTAAACGTAATCAAACGGCTTTGTGCCGTCTGAATTTCAATCCACGCCCTCGTGAAGAGGGCGACAAACGAAAGGCTCAAGAAGTTTAACGAGGCTGTCATTTCAATCCACGCCCTCGTGAAGAGGGCGACATGACGGAGGCGATTGGCAGACGGCGTACAGCTATATTTCAATCCACGCCCTCGTGAAGAGGGCGACAAATCAAGGTGGCAAATCACAGAATTGCTGATCTTATTTCAATCCACGCCCTCGTGAAGAGGGCGACGAATTGCTTTAATTCTGTACCGATATGTCATTGTCATTTCAATCCACGCCCTCGTGAAGAGGGCGACGTAACTTAATAGACAAATATAGTATATATTTTGATATTTCAATCCACGCCCTCGTGAAGAGGGCGACTAACTTAATAGACAAATATAGTATATATTTTGGTATTTCAATCCACGCCCTCGTGAAGAGGGCGACTCGTCAAATTGTCTATATTATACAGTGCCTATGTATTTCAATCCACGCCCTCGTGAAGAGGGCGACTGCAATAAGCCGTTATATAAATACCCCAATAAGGTATTTCAATCCACGCCCTCGTGAAGAGGGCGACCAGCCTCGTTAAACTTCTTGAGCCTTTCGTTTCCATTTCAATCCACGCCCTCGTGAAGAGGGCGACAATCTTCTTTCGAAGGTGAATTTTGCCATATATATTTCAATCCACGCCCTCGTGAAGAGGGCGACTCTTTGCGGAATCGTCGCACGGTAACTGATCGTAATTTCAATCCACGCCCTCGTGAAGAGGGCGACTGGGAAAACACCGGATAGTTCTTTGCGAACAGATATTTCAATCCACGCCCTCGTGAAGAGGGCGACCTGAGCTTCAAATATCCTTTTGAATTGCTGTTTGATTTCAATCCACGCCCTCGTGAAGAGGGCGACTGAGCCTATGCCGGAAGTTTTCTTTTCGACTTCTATTTCAATCCACGCCCTCGTGAAGAGGGCGACCTTTCTCCGGGAGTGATCCGCTCCCGGTCGGTTTATTTCAATCCACGCCCTCGTGAAGAGGGCGACTAAATATTAGGAGGGATAACTATGGCAACAGTAAATTTCAATCCACGCCCTCGTGAAGAGGGCGACGCTGGTTTTCAATCCACTTTGCCGCCGCAATCATTTCAATCCACGCCCTCGTGAAGAGGGCGACACGCTTTGAAGCAACTTGCGGATTATAAGCAAGGATTTCAATCCACGCCCTCGTGAAGAGGGCGACATCCATTTTTTGTTAAAAACTCGTCAAAAATTATATTTCAATCCACGCCCTCGTGAAGAGGGCGACCTTTTTCAAAAATTTTATTATCAAAGGACGTGCCATTTCAATCCACGCCCTCGTGAAGAGGGCGACATCCTAAAGATGTAAAATCTTATAATTTTGTTATATTTCAATCCACGCCCTCGTGAAGAGGGCGACATGCTGAGGGGGCATCACAGCTTGTCGCACTTGTTATTTCAATCCACGCCCTCGTGAAGAGGGCGACCGGGCGAAATGCTACCTTGATTATATACATAGATTATTTCAATCCACGCCCTCGTGAAGAGGGCGACTCGGGCTCGGGAAGCGTTTGATTTTCAGTCAATATTTCAATCCACGCCCTCGTGAAGAGGGCGACAATTTAACGTCTTCTTCTTTATATTCCGTCATCGATTTCAATCCACGCCCTCGTGAAGAGGGCGACGTTTTTAAAGGTAATTTCTTCTAAATTTAAACGCATTTCAATCCACGCCCTCGTGAAGAGGGCGACTCGTTTCATTGTCTATATTATAACGTACCTTTGTATTTCAATCCACGCCCTCGTGAAGAGGGCGACGTGATTATACTATGTCAACTTATGTATATAATCAAGATTTCAATCCACGCCCTCGTGAAGAGGGCGACCTCGTTTCATTGTCTATATTATGCCGTACCTTTGTATTTCAATCCACGCCCTCGTGAAGAGGGCGACCTTTTTCAAAGATTTTGTTGTCAAAAGACGTGCCATTTCAATCCACGCCCTCGTGAAGAGGGCGACAATAACGGTTATTAAAATCTGTAAACTGCGTGTAAATTTCAATCCACGCCCTCGTGAAGAGGGCGACGCCTTTTGCGGTATTGAAAGCGGCGCAGATTGTTATTTCAATCCACGCCCTCGTGAAGAGGGCGACGTTATATATACTCCGTTCCCTTTACAATGACAGTCATTTCAATCCACGCCCTCGTGAAGAGGGCGACGCCGACCTTATCGCCCGTGTTTATAGTCTGCTCGATTTCAATCCACGCCCTCGTGAAGAGGGCGACGTTTACCATTAAACTGACTTACAAGCCGCTTATCCATTTCAATCCACGCCCTCGTGAAGAGGGCGACAATCTTTTAATATTTTCTGTATTGTTTCTTTTGTATTTCAATCCACGCCCTCGTGAAGAGGGCGAC
>OHIY01000665.1_pt1 | contig 17626 bp, 17 predicted proteins | sample 1568351 | NCBI WGS metagenome assembly OHIY01 (sample SAMEA3879547, study PRJEB24766) | human gut metagenome | biome: human-associated habitat; feature: feces | place: USA | collected 1985/1987 | reverse complement strand
GCAGCATTCCCAGCACCTCGCGGCCGGTGTGGCTGTCCAGCGCGCCGGTGGGCTCGTCGGCCAGAATGACCGCCGGATTCCCGGCCAGTGCCCGGGCAATGGAGACGCGCTGCTGCTGGCCGCCGGAAAGCTGGCTGGGCTTGTTTTTCAGCTTATCGCCCAGCCCCACCTGCTCCAGTGCCTCGCGGGCCCGGCGGCGGCGCTCGGCGCGGGGCACGCCCGCATAGATCAGCGGCACCTCCACGTTTTCCAGCAGATTCAATTTGGGCAGCAGGTTATACTGCTGGAAGATGAAGCCCAGCATCTCGTTGCGCACCTCGGCCTGCTCATTTCCGGACATGTTGCCCACCTCCCGGCCATTGAGCCGGTAGCTGCCCGCTGTGGGCACATCCAGGCAGCCGATGATGTTCATGCAGGTGGATTTACCGGAGCCGGACTGGCCCACGATGGCCACGAACTCGCCCTTTTCAATTTTCATGCTGATGTGGTCGGCGGCTTTTACCGTGGTGTCACCCATCCGGTAATATTTGCACACATCCTCAAATTCGATCAGAGCGCTCATTGCGGGCCACCTCCCGGTGCGCCGCCGTTCGGGCCGCCGCTTCCACCGGGCCCGCCGACCACCATCATCTCCTCCATCTGTCCGTCAGCGCTGACAGAGGCGGTGCTGCTGGCGGTGTAGGCTACGGTGTCGCCTTCCTGCAGGCCGCTTGTTACGGCGATGTAATCATCATCGCTGGTACCGGTGGTCACCTTGACATAGACATAGCCCTCCGGGGCGGTCATGCTGGGGTCGGCGTTGGCAGCGCTGGGGGAATCCTTGGTCACCAGCACATAATTGCCCCGCGCCACAGCGGCATTGGGAATGGAAAGCGCGTTCTCGGTGCTGGCGGTCGTAATCTCGGCGGTGGCATTCATGCCGGGCAGCAGGTCGCCGGTATCGTCGATGCGGATGGTGACGGGATAGGTGGTGGTACCGCCTGCCGTGGTGCCCGCCTTGGATACGCTGGTGACCACGCCGGTAAAGGTGCGGTCAGAGATGGCATCCGCGGTGATGGTCACGCTCTGCCCCTCCTTGATGGAGAGGATCTCCAGTTCGTCCACATTCACCGTCATCTGCAGATAGCTCAGGTCGTAGATGGTGCACAGGCTGGTGCTGCCCGCGGTATTGCTCACGGTGTCGCCCGCCTTGACCTCCTTGGAGATGACCGTGCCGCTGATGGGCGAGGTGATGGTATAGTTGTTCAGCTGATCCTCGGTGTCCTCCATGGACATCTGGGCACTGCGCAGGTTATCGGAGGCGTTCTGCACCTGCTTGGTCAGCTCCTTGCCGGAGATCCTGACCAGCGCGGTATCGGCGCTGACGGAGGAGCCCTCTTTCACGCAGAGGGCGGTCACGGTGCCGCCGGTGGAGGCGGTGATGGTCTGCTCGTTCTGGTAGGCAAATTTTGCCGATGCCAGCGCGCTGACCCCGTTGATGCTGGCCGTTGCGGCCTGCGCGGTGGTCAGGCTGCCGGTGTTGTTCACCGCAATGGTCACGGTGCGCACCAGCAGATTCCCGCTGCTCAGGGCATCCGCACCGGAGACGGAGCGCACGGTGCCGGAGACGGCCTCAAAGGTGCCGTCCAGCGTGACCTGTGCGGCCTGCCCCACGGTAAAGTTCGCCGCATCCGCCGCCGGGAATTCCAGCGTCAACAGCAGGGTGGAGGCATCCCGCACGGTGGCCACCTCCTGCCCGGCGGTGACCACATCGCCCACCGCCACCTTGTAGGAGGCCAGCGTGCCGCCGATGGTGCTGCGGACGTATTGGGCATCCACGGCATCCTCGTAACTGCGCTGGGCCTGATCCAGCGAGAGCTGGGCTTTTTCCACGCTGTTGGCGGCGTTGGAGCTGTCGATGGTGTAGAGCACCGTTCCCTCTTCAATGGTGTCCCCCACCGCAAAATCGGCGGTGAGCACGGTGCCGGACACCAGCGCATTGACGGTGTAGGTGTTGGCGGCGGCAATGGTGCCGGAGCCGCTGAACACATTGGTGATATTCCGGCGCTCCACCGCGCTTTCCAGATAGGCGGTATCTACGCCTGCCGGTTTTGCGCCCTTCCTCGGCAGCAGAAACGCACCGGCCACCGCAGCCACACAGGCGGCAGCGGCAATGCGCTTCCAGTTGCGCCTTACAAAAGGTCTCCAGCCCTTCGGTTCTTGTTCTGCAGGCACTTCCAGCGCCAGATTAAATTCCTGGTCGCTCTGCCCCTGCGGCGTTTGTTTCTTTTTTCGCAGCATTGGTTGCCCCTCCCTGATGTTATGGCAGGGTGCAAAGCCGCACCCGCCCTTCTTCCAACAGTATAGCGGGCCTTTCTTAACATTCGCCGGAGGTATTTCTTAAGACTTGCTTAAGTTCGGTGGAAAAAGTGTAAAAAGAGATCCTCCCCGTCATCGCTTCGCAGTTCCGCTTTTCCAGAGGGGGAGCGGCGCACGTCAGCGTGACGGAGAGGGTCGTTTTTATTGGCTGATGGGGAACAGCAGCGTCATGGTGAACTGTTCATTCTCCTGTTCGATCTTGCAGTCTGCGTGCATCTTATCCATCATGGTCTCGATGCTGGTCAGGCCCACCTTGGTGCTTTCCACCGCCGGGGGCGCGGGCAGGACATGGTTGTGGAGCACAAGGCCCGCCCTTCCCTCCTGCCGCAGGAACCGCACCTCGATGGGCCGGGCCGGGTCGGCGTACTTGATCAGGTTGGAGCCGATGTTATCCAGAATGCGCCGGATGTACTGCGCCCGCACGGTCAGGAGCACATCCTCGCTGCCCAGCTCCAGCGCACAGGCAAAGCCGCGCTGCTGCAGCATCTCCACCATCTCGGCCAGCGGCTCTTCAAAGATCTGGGAGAAGCGGGCCGGGGCATCCAGCTGCACCACGGTGTCCCGGGTGACCAGCGCGTACTCGAACAGATTGTCGGACAGCTGCTTGATCTGCCGGGCCTTGCCGTCGATCTTTGCCAGATATTCATCCTGCTGGGCCTCGGTCTCGTATTTGTGGTGACGCAGGATCTCGGTATAGAGCAGCAGGGTGGTCAGCGGGGTGCGCAGGTCGTGGGACATCTCAGTGATCAGGCTCTTGACCTTGGCGGCGGCCTGAGCCTCCTCGGCCTGCTGCTGACGCAGGGTCAGACGCAGACCATCCAGACTGGTGGCCAGCAGGGCCAGCTCATCGTCTCCCTGGATCGTGATGGGGTGGTCAAGGTCACCGCCCTCCATGGCCTGGATCTCCCCGCTGAGCAGGAGGATATAGCGGATGATCTTCCGGCTGCTCAGGAAGAAAAACAGCGGGAAAAGGGCAAAGCTGACAAGCAGCAGGATCTCGCACCCCTTGCCGTAATAGGCATCCACGCCGTTGTAATAGAACATGGCGGTGGTCTCTTTGTCAGAAAAAGTGAGTGAATACATCGGGAGCCAGTGCTCGGCCGGAACCGCTTCCGTCACGTTTCCCCGCCCCTCGTAGACCGGAGCGACCAGCGGATAGGAGGAATAAAGCATCCGGGAGCGGTCGTAGATGATGAACATCGTGCTGCCGTTCCGCACAGACCAGTCGTCCAGCTTGTCGATATCCCGGCTGGAAAGGCCGCGCCGGTCGATATAGCTCTGCAGCTCCTGCACCTGTTTTTCCACAGCCCTCTGCTGGGTTTCCGGCTGGTCAAAATAAAGCCACAGGGCTTTATTCAGCACGACCTGCATTCCCACCAGAAACACAGCACTTGCCAGTGCTGAGAACAGGATCATCAGCATCAGCTTGCCGGAAAGCCCCAGCTTTTTACGCATGATCCTTCTCCTCCCCGGCCACAAAGCGGTATCCCTTGCCCCACATGGTCTGCAGACGGGCGGGGTTCTGCGGGTCTTTTTCAATCTTCATCCGCAGATTGCGGATATGTACCATCACGGTGCCGTTGGAGGTGTAGAAATAAGGCTCCTGCCACACATCCTCGTAGATCACCTGCACCGGAAAGATGCGCTGGGGGCTCTGCATGAGCAGCCGCAGGATCTTGTACTCCGTCTCGGTCAGGTCGATCTCCTCCCCGTCCACCCAGACGCGGTTGCAGTCCAGCGCCAGCTTCACACCGTGGCTGCACAGGGTCAGGTTCTCGGCCCGGGCCGGGGCCTGCCCCTTGCCCTGATAGACGCAGTACCGCCGCAGCAATGCCTTGACCCGGGCGCTGAGCTCCGCAAAGGAAAAGGGCTTGGGCAGGTAATCGTCTCCGCCCGCGGTCAGGCCCAGCAGCTTATCGGACTCCTGTGATTTTGCCGTGAGGAACAGGATCGGCACTGTGGAGAGCTTGCGCAGCTCCTCGCAGACGCGCAGGCCGCTCATGCCCGGCATCATAATATCCAGGATCACCAGATCGACCTCCGGGCGGAACACCTCCAGTGCCCGGGTGCCGTTTTCGGCTTCGATGATATGGTATCCCTCGCCGGAAAGCAAGATGCGCACGCCGTCCCGGATATCCGGATCGTCCTCCGCGATCAGAATGGTCTGCTCTGCCATGGTCTTCTCCCCTTTTTGTCGTTCTCGGTTCTAGTATAACAGCAGTTTCCTGCATTTTCCATGAAATTTTTCTAAGGATTTCTTAAGAAAACGCTTCTTCCGGTCAGACCCTGCTGCGGGGACAAAAAAAGGCATCCCCGCAAACGAGGATGCCTTTCTCAAAACGATTTTCTGCCCCAAAGCGCCCGCTCCGGCGTGGAGCCGGGCCGGGTCTCCGGCGCAGAGGCTTACATTGCAAACTGGACGGCGCAGAAGGCTGCATAGATGCAGAGCAGCAGCACGCCCTGCCAGCGGGAGAGCCTGCCCTTAAGCAGAGCGGGCACAGTCAGGAGGAGCATGACCACGAACATCACGGGCAGATCCATGACCAGAGAGGAATTGATGCCCATGATGGTGGAGTTCTGCGGGATGCTGAAAGGCGACACCGTGATGGACATGCCGCTGACCAGCACCAGATTGAACACGTTGGCACCAATGACATTGCCCAGCGAGAGGGAACCGTGGCCCTTTGCCAGCGAGGTGATCGCCGTGACCAGCTCAGGCAGAGAGGTGCCCAGCGCCACAAAGGTCAGGGCGATGACGGATTCCGGCACGCCCAGCGCCTGCGCAATCAGGGTGCCGTTGTCCACCAGCAGGTTTGCGCCCACAGCGATCAGGGCTGCGCCGAGGATGAGCAGGCCGATCTCCTTGGCAAAGGACATTTCCTTTTCCGGCTCGTCCTCATCATCTTCCGGGGCGGGGGCGTTTTTCATAGCCAGCACATTGCAGACCATGTACGCCACGAACATTGCCAGCAGCACAATGCCGATGGGGCGGCTGAAGTAGCCGGTGGTGTAGGCCACGCCCGCATACAGGGCCGCTGCCACAAAGAAGAACAGCACCGGCACCCGCAGGCTCTTGGGGTCCACCTTGCCCGGGCGGACCGCAATGGTGATGGCCGCGATCAGGGCCGCGTTGCAGATGACCGAGCCAATGGCGTTGCCATAGGCGATCTCGCCGTGGCCGGTCATGGCCGAGGTGGTGGAGACCATGACCTCAGGCAGAGTGGTGCCGATGGACACCACCGTGGCACCGATGAGCAGCTCCGGCACCTTGAAGCGGCGGGCGATGCCGGTTGCACCGTCCACGAACCAGTCGCCGCCCTTGATGAGGCAGAGCAGGCCCACGATAAACAATAATACAGGGATCAGCATATAAAATCTCTCCTTTTTAATCCATAGAGTATTATACCTGTTTCCCCTGCAAAACGCAAGCAAAATCGTGTATTTTTACCCAGCCTTCTCCACCTTTTTGGCGTTGGGGTAGATGCGCTCCATCCGGGCATTGTCAAAATGCTCATCCAGCAGCACATCCACCGCATTGGCCGGAGCCGCGCCGCTGGTGCGGGCATCGTAGCGGGCCAGCGCCAATGCACTGGTCACAAGGTTCACGGCCATGAACACGGCCAGCAGAGCGGTCATCCAGGGGCGGATCCTGCGCTTGACTGCCTTCATCCCCTTTGCCACCAGTGGGTAGCCATAGCGGATCCAGGTCACGGCCGCAATGCCCCAGAAGAAGCAGTACAGCAGGTTGATGCGCCCGCCCAGATTGAACTTGAAGCCGCTGTAATCCCAGAACACGGTGCCAAACAGCAGCTCTGTCACGGCGCTGCACACATACTCATACGCACCGCCCAGGATCACACCGAACCAGAAGATGCGGCTCTCGCTCTTCTGTTCGCCGCCCCGCAGCAGGATGGCGGCCAGCACCAGCGCCAGTCCCCACACCACGCTGAACGGACCCCAGACCAGGCTGGAACGGCTCATCCAGACCCCGGCGGTGATGCGGCAGAAGATGGTCTCCACCACATCTCCGAGGAAAGCCCCGATGACAAAGAGCCAGAGCAGGTCGGCAAGGGAGAGCTGCTTTTCGGCACTGGCGGTGGGTTCCGGACGAGCCGCAGCAGGGTACGCCCGCTGGATCCGCTTTTCCACGCTGGCGGTAATTTTTTGCCGCAGCCTCTCCGAGCCCCTGCCCAGCTCCCGATTCAGCTGCTCGAGCCGTGGGTGGCGGTTCGCATACCGGCTGACCACCACCATGGCAGAGATCTGGTCAAGGACGGCCAGCGCCACGCCGACCCACACCACAGCGTGGAACAGCGGCGGCGGCAGGTGGGCGCAGAGCCGGAACAACAGGTCGTTGCCCCAGCGGACTGCCGCCATGCCCAGCAGACCCCACAGCAGGGAGTATTGCAGGCAGACATAGCCGTCCAGATTGAACTTTTTATCGGAGTAGTCCCACCAGCGGCGGTGGTGGATCCGTTCCAGCAGCTTGGCGGTCAGCCACTCCACCACCGTGGCATAGATCATGCTGCCGAAAAACAACGCCGCCAGGCTGGTGCGCTGGTCGTTCAGACCGATGGTGATGAGCACTCCTGCCGTGCCGTACACAAAGCAGAAGGGGCCGGAGGCCACGCCACGGTTGGTGAACCGGCGGCCCTTGGCGGTTGCAACAACGGTCTCGCCTATCCAGCCCAAAAAGGAATATACCAGATAAATTACACAAAGAGTATAGAAATTCAGGTTCATAGTGCTCCTTTCCCGGAACAAAAAGGGGCCGGGAAGCGGCATTCCCGACCCTCTTTGTTCAGTTTACGAATTACAGCTGGCTCTTATACAATGCCTCGATCTCCTCCACGCTGGTATCGCGGGGGTTGCCGGGGCGGCAGGCATCTGCAAAAGCAGACTCGGCCAGGAAGTGGATGTCCTCTTCCTTCAGGATGCCCTGCAGGTTTGCGGGGATGCCCACATCCGCGCTCAGCTGCTTGACGGCGGCGATGGTGGCATCGGCGGCCTCGGCATCGTTCATCTCGTCAATGCCCTTCACGCCCATGGCCTTGCCGACCGCGCGGTAACGCTCCCCGGCAACGGTCTTGTTGTACTCCAGACCCACCGGCAGCAGGATAGCGCAGGCCACGCCGTGGGGGGTATCATACAGAGCGGACAGACCGTGTGCCATGGAGTGGACGATGCCCAGACCCACATTGGAGAAGCCCATGCCGGCGATGTACTGGCCCAGAGCCATGCCCTCGCGGCCCTCCGGGGTGTTCTGCACGGCACCGCGCAGGTTCTCGCTGATGAGCTTGATGGCCTCCAGATGGAACATATCGGAGATGGTGCAGTGGCCCTTGGTGATATAGCCCTCGATGGCGTGGGTCAAAGCGTCCATACCGGTGGCGGCGGTCAGGCCCTTGGGCATGGAGGACATCATATCGGGATCGACCACAGCGATTTCGGGGATATCGTTGGTGTCCACGCAGACGAACTTGCGCTTCTTCTCCACATCGGTGATGACGTAGTTGATGGTGACCTCAGCCGCAGTACCGGCGGTGGTGGGCACGGCAATGGTGAACACAGCGTGCTTCTTGGTGGGAGCCACGCCTTCCAGAGAGCGCACATCCGCAAACTCGGGGTTGTTGATGATGATGCCGATGGCCTTTGCGGTATCCATGGAGGAGCCGCCGCCGATGGTCACGATGCAGTCAGCCTCGGCAGCCTTGAAGGCAGCCACGCCGTCCTGTACGTTGGCGATGGTGGGGTTGGGCTTGATCTCGCTGTAAACAGCGTAGGCAAAGTTTGCAGCATCCAGCAGGTCGGTGACCTTCTTGGTGACGCCGAACTTGATCAGGTCGGGGTCGGAGCAGACGAATGCCTTCTTGTAGCCGCGGGCGGTCAGTTCGGGAACGATGTTCTCAATGGCACCGTGGCCATGGTAGGAGATGGTATTCAGAACGATGCGGTCAGCCATAGTTATTTTTCCTCCAAATCTCTTTTCCGCCGCTTTCCGGGCGGAGCTCTCTGTTTTTCAGCATAGCACATTGTTAAAAGCTTTGCAATGTGAAATTGTTTGAATTTATTGTAAATTTTTATCAATGTGCAGTGTTTTATGGGCACTTTTTCCGATTTCCCACAGTTTTATAATGTTTTTTCTTTTTTCCCTTGACAAGCAGCGCAAATCGTGTATTATTGTATCAAGCGCTTAATACAGCAAGACAAGGAGATGATACCATGGGCGAACAGTTTGATGCCAGCCGCCCGATCTATGCCCAGCTGGTGGAACGGCTCAAGGCCCGGGTCCTGGCCGGCACCTACCCGCCGGGCGGGCATCTGGATTCGGTACGGGATCTGGCCGCAGCCGCCGGGGTGAACCCAAACACGATGCAGCGGGCCCTTGCCCAGCTGGAGACGGAAGGTCTGGTGCACACCGAACGCACCGCAGGCCGCTATGTTACGGAGGACATTGCATTGATCGAACAGCTTCGTGCCGACACCGCCCGGACGCTGGCGTCGGATTTTCTGGAAAAGATGCGCGGCATCGGCTACAGTCCCGCACAGACAGCCACGCTTTTGGAACACTGGGACGCAAAGGAGGACCGCAATGAGTGAACTTTTGAGCTGTGAAGCACTGACCAAGTGCTACCAGAAGGATAAGACCGCACTGGAAAATGTAGACCTGCACATCGGCTTTGGCCGCATCGTGGGTCTGCTTGGCCCCAACGGCAGCGGCAAGACCACCCTCATCAAGCTGGCGAACGGTCTGCTGCAGCCCAGTGCAGGCAGCATCCGGATCGCCGGCATGACCCCCGGGCCGGACACCAAAGCCATCGTGTCCTATCTGCCGGACGCCGACTGGCTGCCGGACTGGATGCGTGTGGAGCAGCTGGTGGAAATGTTCCGCGAATTCTATGCCGATTTTGACCCCGCCAAGGCGAACGAAATGCTGGCCCGGCTGGAACTGGAACCGAAGGCGCGGCTCAAGACCCTGTCCAAGGGCAGCAAGGAAAAGGTGCAGCTGATCCTGGCCATGAGCCGCGCCGCAAAGCTCTACCTGCTGGATGAGCCCATTGGCGGCGTGGACCCTGCCGCCCGGGACTACATCCTGAGCACCATCCTGAACAACTACAGCCGGGATGCGACCGTCATTCTATCCACCCACCTCATCGGCGATATCGAGCCCATTCTGGACGAAGCCGTCTTTTTGAAGGATGGCCGGGTATTCGCCCACCGCAATGCCGAAGAGCTGCGCGAGACCGAGGGCATGAGCGTGGATGCATATTTCCGGGAGGTATTCAAATGCTGAAACAGCTGTTAAAATATGAATTCAAGGCCACCGGCCGCACCTATGGCGGGCTGTATCTGGCCCTTGTTGCGCTGGCAGTGCTGAGCGGCTTTTCCCTGCGCAGCTCTTCCAAGGACGACTTTGCATCTCTGCTGCTGTTCGCCTACATGGTCGTAGCCGTTGCGGTGGCAGTGGTGTCCGTGATGACCATTGTGACCCGCTTCACCCGCAATCTGCTGGGCCGCGAGGGCTACTTGATGCACACCCTGCCGGTGACGGAAAGCCAGCTCATCCTTTCCAAGCTGATCTCCAGCGTGGTGTGGATGCTTTGCAGCAGCATCGTGGGTATTTTCTCCTTTGCGGTGATGCTGCTGGCTCTGTCTCTGAACAGCGCGGCCCTGCAGCAGCTGCCGAGATCTTCCGCATGACCGGCAGCTCCGGGTGGCTCTGGCTGATCTTTGAAACGCTGAACGGGCTGGTGGCACTGGTGTCCAGCATCCTGTGCATCTATGCCGCATGCATGATCGGCCACCAGTTCAAAAAGCACATGGTCCCGGCCGGTATTCTGGCATTTTTCCTGCTGTCCTTCCTGCAGAACTGGCTGAGCTCCGGTGTCAACAGTGCCGACATGCTGCAGGCTGTTTCCTATCCCACCCTTGGCGGTGTAGATGTTTCCATTGCTGCGCCCAGTGCTTTCACCACCCTGTTCGGGCTGGCGGTCAGCATTGCCTTTGCCGCAGGGTACTTTCTGCTGACCCGCTGGCTGATGGAGCATAAGCTGGATCTGGAATGATCTTAATGTCCTCCGCTTTCGCTCTGGACATTTTCAGCGGAACTATTTCTTAATTGCAATAAGGCCGAATCATAATCTTCATCTGATACAAAAAACATCTGCAAGCTGCCCTATTCCGGGCAAAGTTTGCAGATGTTTTTTTGTTATAGAGTGTTCAGCACTCGTCGTACTGCTTTTTCAGGTAGTTCAGGCATTCCACCGCGTTTTCCGGGGTGGTATTCTCCAGCGTTGCAAAGACATAGGGCTTTTCCTGCTTTGCAAACCGCAGGGTGGTGCGGTAGTCCTCCATACCGCCCTGCCCTGCACCCGTAGCAGCCAGCTGGCCGCCCGCATCCTTGCGCAGGAAATCCTTGAAGTGGATCATGGCAATGTCCTTGCCCAGAAGCTCGATGGCCTCGGCGAACACTTCCTCGCGGCGATCCACATTTTCCATGTTCAGCAGGTTGACGGGGTCGAACAGGATCTGCAGGTTCGGGCTGCCGATCTCGTCCAGCACGGTGCGGGCGCGTCTGGCATCGTACACGATGTGCTTGACCACCGGCTCAATGGCAATGGTCACGCCATACTGCTCGGCGCAGCGCACCACCGGCTTGAAGTTCTTGATAAAGGTGGAAAGGGCTGCGTCGCTGCGGCACTCCGGACAGAATTTGTACTCCGCGTTGGGCGCACCGGTCTCGGTGCCCACCATTCCGCAGCCCAGCAGGCTTGCAAAACGGATATGGGCATAGTATTTTTCCTGAATGGCGTGCAGGGCATCCGCATCCGGGTGGGCAAGATTGAGATAGTTGCCCAGCACGGCAATGTCGATGCCGTTTTTCTCAAACAGATGCCGCAGGTACAGCGCATAGCCGGGGGTCAGGGCGCTGGGGGTACAGGGCAGTTCCCTGAAGGATTTGCTTAGGGCCACATGGGCGCAGGTAAAGCCTTTCCGGCGCACCAGCGGCAGCACCTGTTCAACGGGCAGCTTTTCCGCGTCATGCAGACGCAGGCCGAATTGGATCATGGAAAACCTCCTCCTTTCCCGCACAACACGCGGGGTTGCATTGACCTTATTATACACGAAAGCTGCGTTCCATGGAACAGCCTGAAACAAAAAAGAGCATCACTTTGCACCCTCAACGGATACAAATGATGCTCTTTTTGCAGATTTGGTCCCAACAGATGCGGCTCTTCTCAGCGCCGGTACTTTGCAGCGGCCTGCAGGCGCTGCATCGCACGGTCGAGCGCGATCTTGCTCTGATAATATTCATGCATGCTCTTCTGGTGCTGCAGGCGCTCTTCCGCACGGATGCGGGCCGCCTCGGCACGGTTCTTGTCGATGTCCTCCGGGTTCTCGGCGCTGTCCACCAGCACCATCACATAGGCAGGCGTCACCTCGGCAATGCCGTCGCCTACCAGGATGTCCTGGCTTTCACCGTTCACCTCAAAGTGCAGGATGCCCATGTGGATGGCCACCAGCACCGGGCTGTGTCCGGCCTGTACGCCGTACTGGCCGTCAGCGGTGGGCAGGGTCAGGCTTTCGCACTCGCCCTGGAAAAACTCGCCGCTGCTGGCCGTGATGTTCAGAATGAACTTTTCCATCAGGCCACACCGCCCTTTTCGGCAGCCTTCTTGCGAGCATCGTCCAGCGTGCCCACGTTGAAGAACGCCCATTCGGGCAGATCATCGACCTGACCGTCCACGATGGCGGCAAAGCTGCGCACGGTGTCCTTCAGCGGCACATACTTGCCCTTCAGGCCGGTAAAGTTCTCGGCCACGGCAAAGGGCTGGGAGAGGAACTTCTGCAGCTTGCGGGCGCGGGCAACGGTGAGCTTGTCGTTCTCGTCCAGCTCGTCCATGCCCAGAATGGCAATGATGTCCTGCAATTCCTGATAGCGCTGCAGAATGGACTGCACCTTGCGGGCCACGCGGTAGTGCTCCTCGCCCACGATATCTGCTTCCAGAATGCGGGAGGTGGATGCCAGCGGGTCCACGGCCGGGTAAATGCCCTGCTCCACGATCTTACGGGACAGCACGGTGGTGGCGTCCAGATGCGCAAAGGTGGTGGCGGGGGCCGGGTCGGTCAGGTCATCGGCAGGCACATAAACGGCCTGCACCGAGGTGATGGAACCGTCCTTGGTGGAGGTGATGCGCTCCTGCAGAGCGCCCAGCTCGTTGGCCAGAGTGGGCTGATAGCCCACGGCGGAAGGCATACGGCCCATCAGAGCCGACACCTCAGAGCCTGCCTGCACGAAACGGAAGATGTTGTCGATGAACAGCAGCACGTCCTTGTGCTCCTCGTCGCGGAAATACTCCGCCATGGTCAGTCCCGACAGTGCCACGCGCATACGGACGCCGGGGGACTCGTTCATCTGCCCAAAGACCAACGCCGTCTTGTCGGACACGCCGCTCTCCTGCATTTCACCCCACAGGTCGTTGCCCTCGCGGCTGCGCTCGCCCACGCCGGTGAAGATGGAATAGCCGCCGTGCTCCATGGCGACGTTGTGGATCAGCTCCTGGATCAGCACGGTCTTGCCCACGCCTGCGCCGCCGAACAGACCGATCTTGCCGCCCTTGGGGTACGGCTCGATAAGGTCGATGACCTTGATGCCCGTCTCCAGAATGTCCGCCGCCGGCATCTGCTCGGCGAAGGTGGGCGCACTGCGGTGGATCTCCCACCGGGGCGCGCTCTCGTCCACCGGTGCCTCGCCGTCGATGGGGTCGCCCAGCACGTTGAACATACGCCCCAGCGTCTTTTCGCCCACCGGCACCGCGATACCGCGACCGGTGGCGGTGACGGTCAGCCCGCGGCTCAGCCCGTCGCTGCCTGCCATCATCACGCAGCGGACGGTCTTATTTTCCAGATGCTGCTCCACCTCCATGGTGTAGCACTGCCCGTTGACCTCCACGGTCAACGCCTCGTTGATGGCGGGCAGGCTCCCCTCCGGGAACCGGACGTCGATCACGGGGCCGGAAATGCCCGTGATAATACCTTGTTTCATTGAGGTAAGCCCTCCCTTTCTTTCTTGCTGCGCTGGGCGCGCTCACCGGCGGAGACCTCGGTGATCTCCTGGGTGATGGCGGCCTGACGCGCACGGTTGAACTGTACGGACAGATCCTTCAGCAGCTCCTCCGCGTTCTGATCCGCCGCGTTCATGGCGGTCATGCGGGCACTCTGCTCGCTGCAAAAGCTGTCCACCAGCGCGCTGTAAATATACCCGGTCAAGCAGCTTCGCACGGCGTTGTTCAGCACCGCGCCGGGGGACGGCACGAATTCGTACACCTTGTCCCCGGCTGTCTCGGCGGTGGCGGCGGCGAAACGCTCCCGGTGCAGGGGCAGCAGCTGCGCCTGCCGCACCACCGCCTCCAGCCCGTTTTTCATGTCCGTATACACCACCCAGACCTCGTTGATCTCCCCGTTGTCGAACCGCTCCAGCAGCAGCTCGGCGATCTGCCGTGCCCGCCGCAGCGTCGGGTTCTGCGCCGTGTACAAAAAGCTCTTCTCGATGGGCACGCCCCGCTGGGCGAACCACCGTCTGCCGTACTCGCCCACCACGTACAGCGACGCGCCCTCGTGCTGCCGCAGCAGCTGCTGCGCCTGCCGTATGGCGTTCTGATTGTACGCGCCGGCAAGTCCCTTGTCCGCCGTGATCAGCAGACACGCCGCCACGCCGGGCAGGGGCTTTTCGTTGTCGTTCAGCGGCATCAGATACCGGCTCTCCACGGTGCTGTCGGTGTTGAACACGCGCCCCACCTCGTTCTGCAACGCCTGAAAATAGGGTCGTGTGTTGTCCAGCTCCTGCTTTGCCTTCCGCAGCTTCGCCTGGGAGATCAGATACATGGCGTGGGTGATCTTCTGGGTCTGCCGCACGCTTCCTATGCGCCGGCGGATCTCACTGGTGCTCGCCATAGCCTCACCGCCCGCCTGCGCGCTTGAACTTCTCCAGCGCGGTTTTCGCAAAATCGTTGATCTGCGTCCGCAGCTCGTCGGTCAACGCCGCGCCCTGCTCCAGCTGTATCATCAGGCTCTGGCGGCTGACGGCGAACTCACCCAAAATGAAGTCCCGCAGCTGGCACACCTGCGCCACCGGCACCTGCTGATAGAGATGCGCCATGGCGGTCACCAGCGTGACGATCTGCTGCGCTTGGCTGAGAGGCGCGCTGCGCCCCTGCCGCAGAATGTACATCAGGCTCTGGCCGTAGGCAAGCTGGTTCTTCGTCTCCTCGTCCAGATCGCTGGAGAACTGGGTGAACACCTCCATCTCGCGGTACTGCGCCAGATCGAGACGCAGCGTGCCCACCGCCTTCTTCATGGCCTTGGTCTGCGCCGCGCCGCCCACACGGGACACGGACAGACCCACGTTCACCGCCGGACGGTGTCCGGAGAAGAACAGGCTGCTCTCCAGGAAGATCTGACCGTCGGTGATGGAGATGATGTTGGTGGGGATATAGGCGGACACGTCGCCCGCCTGAGTCTCCACGATGGGCAGGGCGGTCATGCTGCCGCCGCCCCGTGCGTCGCTGAGGCGCGCTGCGCGCTCCAGCAGGCGGGAGTGGAGATAGAACACGTCGCCGGGGTACGCCTCGCGTCCGGGAGAGCGTCCCAGCAGCAGGCTCAGCGCACGGTAGGCGATAGCGTGCTTGGACAGATCGTCGTAGATGATCAGCACGTCCTTCCCCCGGTTCATAAAGTACTCGCCGATGGCGGCGCCGGCGTAGGGCGCGATATACTGCATGGAGGCGGACTCGCCGGCGCCGGCACACACAACGATGGTGTACGCCATGGCGTCGTGCCGCCGCAGCAGCTCCGCGATCTGCGCCACGGAGCTGGCCTTCTGCCCGATCGCCACGTAAATGCAGATCATGTCCTTGCCCTTCTGGTTCAGAATGGTGTCGATGGCGATGGCGGTCTTACCGGTCTGGCGGTCGCCGATGATCAGCTCGCGCTGTCCCCGTCCGATGGGGAACATGGAGTCGATGGACAGGATACCCGTCTGCATGGGGGTGTTCACCGGCTGGCGGTCAATGATACCGGGGGCGGGGCTTTCGATCCGGCGGTACTCGTCCGCCCGGATGTCGCCTGCGCCATCGATGGGCGCGCCCAGCGCGTCCACCACGCGTCCGATCATGGCGTCGGACACGCCGATACCGGCGGTCTTTCCGGTGCGGTACACCGCCGTGCCCTCGCTGACCTCCTCCACCCGTCCGAACAGGATGCAGCCGATGCGCTCGCCGCGTAGCTCCTGCACCATGCCGCGGATACCGCCCTCAAACAGCAGTATCTCGCCATAGGTGGCGTTCGCCAGCCCGTCCACGTAGGCGATACCGTCCGCCACGGTGAGCACGCTGCCCACCTCGCGGGCGCAGATCTCCGGCACCCAGCTCTTCACCGTGTCGCGGATCAGGGGGATCACGGAGCCGTCGCTCTTCAGCCCTACCAGCTTCTCCTTCAGCTGCTCCAGGCGGCCCTCCGCCGTCCAGTCGATGATCTCGGAGCCGATCTCAATGCGGAAGCCGCCCGCAGCTGCGGGGTCCTCCTGCCAGACAAGCTCCACGCCCTCGCCGTACTTCTTCGACAGCACATCCTCCAACCGGCTCTTCTGTGCGCTGTCCGGCGGGCAAGCACTGAACAGTTTCGCCGTCAGGCGTGCATCATTGTTCATTCTTCTCCTCCTCCGCAGCGTTCACAAAGGAGTCGTAGGCGCGGGAAGTCTCCTTCGCCAGCAGCTTCTCCATGGCTTCCTCGGCGATGGCGACAGCCTCGCGGTTTGCCTCGGCAACGATCTTCTGCCGCTCGTTCTCGGCGGCGGACTTGGCGTCGGACAGGATCCTGTCCGCCTGCGCCTTGGCGGCGTCACGCTGCTGCTGGGCAAACGCCTCCGCCTCCTTGGCGGCGGCGGCGCGCTTCTCCTCCAGCTCGGTGTCGAAGGCGGCCTCGCGCTTCGCCATCTCCGCCTTCAGCTCCTCGGTGTCCTTCTCCCGCGCCACGGCGGCGGACTCCATGTCGGCGTAGTGCTTCTCGCGCTTCGCCATGAAGCTCTTCACCGGCTTGAACAGCAGCAGGTACAGTCCGCCCACCAGAATAGAGAAGTTGAAGAAGTGCAGCAATATCTGCTGCCAATCAATATTCAGAGGGATATTCATAGCTTCTCTCTCCGTTTCTTACAGCACAAAGATGATGAGGATGACGGTCAGCAGTGCGTAAATAACCACGGTTTCCAGGAACACCAGACCCAGCATCATGGTGGTGCGGATCTTGCCCTCCGCCTCCGGCTGGCGGGAGATACCCTCGGCGGACTTGGCGATCGCCATACCCATGCCGATGGCACCGGCAGCGGCGGCGATACCGATGGCGATGGCGGACGCCATAGCCTTGGTGCCGGTCACACTGTCAGCGGCGGTCTCCGCCGTCTCGGACACAGCCGCGCCGTCCGCAGGCTCGGTGTCGGCGAAAGCGGTCACGGTCATCATAGCGGTCAGTGCCAGCACCAGGCACAGCACCAGGGCAAAAGCCTTCTTGTTAAACAGTTTTTTCATGGTTTCTCTTTCCTCCGTCAGTTATTTACAGTCTGTATGTTTTTGATTTTCTTACTTTTCTTGGGCTTGGGTGCGTGCTTCTCCGTGGACTCCCCGTAGAACATGGAGGTCAGCGTGGTCAGCACGTAGGCTTGGATCAGCGCGTGGAGCATGGTAAACAGCACGGCGATGATCACCGGCAGTACAAAGCTCATGGAAACGTAGTAGTACACCAGCTCCGTCACCAGCAGGCCGCTGAGCAGTGCGCCGAACAGTCGGAAGCTCATGGACAGGGGCAGAGAGAAGTCCTTCAACGCCTTGCCCGCGCCCTTTGCGCCGTTGGCGACAATACCGCCCACCAGAATGACGCCGTAGGACAGGCAGCCCAGCGAGATGGCGGCGTTCACGTCGGACAGGGGAGCCGGCAGCGCGATGGTGTGTCCCCCCGTGGTAATGGCCTGGAAGCCGAACAGCTCAAACAGCGTTCCCACGAAGATGTACACGCCTGCGCCGAAGATGTACGCGCCAAGGAATCCGTTGCGGTGGGGGCTGTTTCCCTTTGCCATGCCGTCGAACAGTCCCACCACCGTCTCCAGTACCATCTGCAATTTCCCCGGCACCCTCTTGAACCGTGGAATGACGAGGACGCGCAGCAGCACGGCTGCCAGCAGCAGCGCGCCCACCACCACCAGCGACGAGATGTACGC
>OHIY01000660.1_pt1 | contig 17692 bp, 17 predicted proteins | sample 1568351 | NCBI WGS metagenome assembly OHIY01 (sample SAMEA3879547, study PRJEB24766) | human gut metagenome | biome: human-associated habitat; feature: feces | place: USA | collected 1985/1987 | reverse complement strand
AGGTAGTCACCTGCCACCGGATCATGCGCCCCGCCTACCGCGCCGTCACCACCCACGAGGCGTATATTCCCATGGAGCAGCGCAGAGAGCACCTGCATCTGGCGGCGGTGTAAGGCTCCGTCAGCATCGTTTTCACGATTTTGCCTGTCCCCCTTGACAAACAGTCACGTTTTGCTATAATAAACGGGTATTCCATTTGCGAGCGTGCTGGAATCGGCAGACAGGCAAGCTTGAGGTGCTTGTGTCCGTAAGGTCGTGTGGGTTCAAGTCCCATCGCTCGCACCAAACACCAGAAAACCACCCCACAGGGGTGGTTTTCTTTGGTTAGGGGAAGAATGGTTACATATTCTTCTCGTAGGACTCGATCATCTTCTTGACCATCTGGCCGCCGACGGAGCCCGCCTCGCGGCTGGTCAGGTGACCGTTGTAGCCGTCCTTCAGGTTCACGCCGACCTCAGAGGCGGCCTCCATCTTAAACTTATCCATAGCGGCCTTCGCCTCGGGGATATTCAGCTTGTTGCTGTTCTTGGTAGACATTGTTGTGATCTCCTTTCGTGTTGTGGGGCAAATGCCCTTGTTGGGTATCGCAACGGTAGTTTTGCCGTCCTGCGGCGCGATATGCGTAAAAAACGGCGGGAAATGTTGGGACTTTTCGTGAAATGCGCTGGACATTTTCAAAATGTGTGGTATAATAGCGTCAATGTAATGACTGGGGGTTTCGATAGGGGAACGTACAGGGAGGAAGAGAAAAAGCGCGGTGGTCACCGCGCTTTTTCCCATTTTAGGGGGCGAAATGAACCGCAAAAGGCGCGCTCCTGCGTGCGGGAAAAGAAAAGAAGAGACACGCACAGCGTGTCTCTTCTTTATGCCATGGCATATCAGAATAGATTCAACGTGAGAACGTTCTTCCCTCCGAATGCGCCAAGACGTACAAGATGAAGATGGAGGTCATCAAGCGGCAGGGTGCGCGGACAGATCTGACTTCGCCGAAAATTTCGGCGAAGTCCCGCAGCGATGACGAAATCGGACAAGAAGTCGGTGTGAGCAGCGACATCATTCGCACCTACATCGCCCTGGCGCAGTTTGTCCCGGAGCTTCAGCAGGTGCCGCAGAAATTAGGAAATGCACAGATGCTGATCACTTCTGCTACGGTGACTTCATTGCTCAAGTCACACCGATTCTTCAACAGACACAGCCGCAGTAAGGTCTCCAGCGGATAGGGATTATTGTCGCACTCTCCTTTGTTATGGCACAGCTGAATCAGGGATAGTCATTCCTTCCCCAGGATAATCCGTCCGATTTGAGTCAGAAACCCTTTTTTATCCGTACCTGCGCCAACTCAGCACTGAATGCAGAAGCTGTCATCTGCGTATCCGTATGTCTATTATATCACGTTTGGCTGCATTTTACTTCTTCTGTGCGGTGTTGCCTTTGAAGTTGACAACCCAGGCCAAGCGAAAATCATTGTGCAATGTTACCACATATAAGTGGAATTTTTCTCACTTTCGCCGCATTGACTTTTCATAAATGGCATGATAATCTTACATCAATCACAAATGACGTCCCAGCGATAGGCATTGCGTTTGATAAAAATCACAGCAAAATAAACGGGCATGTTGAAATCCGAAAAAAAGCATACGATTAAATGTGTAAAACTATGAGATATTCCATCGGTTTGTATTTGACGGGGACTCATCAAACCCGTTAAAGAATAAAAACAAATGACGGAGGATGAAAAAGATGAAGAAAATCTTTGCACTATTGCTTACGCTGGTTATGGCACTCAGTCTGGTCGCCTGCGGCGAAAAAGACAGTGACGCAAACCCGACCGGAGGCTCTGGTTCCACAGGCGACACCATCAAGCTTGGTTGGTACGGTCCGCTGTCCGGGTCTGCTGCATCTGTCGGCACTTCCGGTGAGACTGCTGCCAAGCTGGCTGTTAAGCAAATCAACGAAAGCGGTGGTATCCTGGGCAAGCAGATCGAACTGATCAAGTACGATGACGAAGGCAACTACGAAACTTCTGTGAAGTGCGCCACCCGCTTGGTGGAACAGGATCACGTTGTTGGTATTGTTGGTTCTCATCTGTCTTCTTCCGTTCTGGCCACTTCTGATGTCACAGAAGAAGCCAAGGTCGTTCAGTTCGGTACCGGTACTTCCGAGATTTGGACAAACATTGGTCTGTCCTATACATTCCGTCCTACTGTGTGTTCCGCCCTGTTCAATAACGACTGCTACAAGTCCATGGAAACGCTGGGTGCCACCAAGATCGCCACTCTGTCCGCTGAGACTGAATATGCCCAGTTGGCAACCGAGACCGTTGTGGGTCTGATCAAGGACGGCGGCAAAATGGAAGTTGTTGCTCAGGAAGGTTACACCTCCGGTGATACGGATTTCTCCGGTCAGATCACCAAGATGTTGGCAGCCAACCCCGATGGCGTACTGCTCAATGGCGGCGGCGAGGATCTGGGCAAGATTGTGAAGCAGCTGCGGATGCAGGGCTATGAAGGCTATATCTACGGCATTGAGTCTCTGGCTGACCAGCAGACCTTGGAAATTGCCGGTGACTATGCTGACGGCGTCGTGTTCTCCTGCTGCTATTTCGTGCCCAAGACTGTGGAGGATGCACAGACGGATGCCGAGCGTGCTTTCCTGGAAGCTTATCAAGCTGAATACGGCAACCTGCCTGTCTCCGAAGTCGCCTATCGCGCCTATGATGGCATGAACATCCTGTGCCAGGCGATCGAACTGGCTGGCAGCACCGATGGCGATATGATCCGTGAAGCCATTCTGAATAACAAGTTCACTGGCATTGCCGGCGAATTTGATTTCTCCGACGGCTCCGGCGAGGGCATTGTCAGCGGAACTACTTACTACATTGACCACGGTAAGATCGTTACGCTGGACAGCTATTTGGCGAACAGGTAAAGAATATCCTCGCATTTAATCTGACATAACAGCCGAAGGGGGACGTTACACATCGCTGCGGTAAATGTCCCCCTTCGGCTGTTTTCAAGAATGTTTATCCTACCGACACCAGCAAATTCCGAGAGTAGATACTGAAAAGGAGGACTGTTTATGCTTTTATCACTAACCATCAATGCGTTGGTTATCGGAAGCGTTTATGGTTTGATTGCACTGGGCTATAGCTTGATTTATTCCGCCTCTGGTCTGATGACCTTCTGTCAGGGGGAACTGCTGATGTTTGGTGCTTTTATCGGCCTGACGTTTTACAGATACCTGCATTGGCCTTTTACCCTGGCACTGATTGCCACGATGGTGATTATGTTCCTGATCGGTATGATCATCGAACGCTTTTTGATCCGCCCTATCCTCAGCAAAAATGCAAAGGACATTTATATTGTTCTGGGTACCATCGCGCTGGGCATTGTGTTGGCCAACACCGCACAGCATATCTGGGGCACCACCGCTGTGCAGTTCCCTGCCATTTTCAGCAAGGACGTGATCGTAATCCTCGGCACTCGTGTCCAGCCTGAGGCTTTCGTTTGCATCTTTGTTGCCGTGGTCGCCATGCTGGTGATCCACCTCTTTATGAACAAATCAACTTTCGGCACCAGTATGCGTGCCGCCGCTATGAATCCATTGGCATCCCGCTCTGTGGGCATCAACGTAGATCTGACCACTGGCGTTACTTGGGGTCTGTCCTGCGCGTTGGCCAGTGTTGCCGGCATTTTGTTGGGACCGGTTCAGGGTGTCAGCGTTACAATGGGCAGTAGCATCGGCACGAAGGCATTTGCTTCCGCCGTGATCGGTGGTTACGGCAATATGTACGGTGCCATTATTGGCGGTATCATAATCGGCTTCACAGAAACGTTTTCTGCCGCCTATATTACTTCTGACTATAAAGACTTCATTACCTTTGGCATATTGGCACTGTGCATGGTATTCATGCCCCGCGGCATCCTAAAGGGTGACGTCTATGATCGCTAACACCGGGAAAAGGAGGTATTGCATTTCATGAAAGCTTTGAAAAAAGTGCCCCTTGCCGCATGGGCGTTCCTGGCCGGTGTCATTTTGCTGCTGGTGATTAGGGGCAGCGTTTACTATCAGACGATTTTTGTCTTGTGCGCAATTTATTCCATTGCCGTTTCTGGTCTGGATCTGCTGTTTGGTTATTCTGGGCAAATTTCTCTTGGCAACGCGATGTTCTATGCTACCGGTGCGTATACATCCGCTATCCTCAGTGTGAATTACGGTGTAAATCCTTGGCTGGCCATGCTTGCTGGTATCGTGCTGACTGTGATTCTAAGCGTGATCGTGGCAATTCCAGCATCCAAGCTGGTGCACCAGTTCCTGGCACTACTGACCATTGCCGCTGGCAACATGATGTATGTATTCCTGTGCAAGGCGACCAATATCACCAACGCTATGAAGGGCATCCGCAAGATCCCGGATCTGAGCATTTTCGGATATGAACTGCATTCCAAGTACAGCTTTGCAATCTTCAGCTTTATCATGCTGGCACTGTTCCTGTTCATCAAACAGCGTATCGTTCACTCTTCCACAGGCCGTGCGTTTATGGCGATTCGTGAGAATACCGTGGCGGCAGGCGGTATGGGCATCAATGTTCGCCGATATAAGATCCTTGCCTTTGTGATCAGCGCAGTATTTGCTTCGGTTGCCGGTTCCATGTATGCGCACTTCATCGGCTTTATCAGCCCCGAGACCTTCAACAGTGCCCAGTCCAACCTTCAAATGACCATGTTGTTGTTCGGCGGTATGGGCAACCCAGTAGGTCCGATCTTCGGTGCATCGGTCATTGCGATCCTGAATGAATCTCTGCAGAGCTTCAGTACATATAAGACCCTGATCTACGGCGTACTGGTGCTGATTGCAGTGCTGTTCATGCCGCGTGGCTGCTTCGGCCTCGGCCAGGATCTGGTAAACAAAATCAGAAAACGCGGTGGAAAGGCGGGAATGAAGAATGCTGAAAATTGACCAGGCCACAATTAAGTTCGGTGGATTGACCGCTGTTGACCATGTCAGCTTTGAGATTGAAGACAATGCGATCTTTGGCGTGATTGGACCCAATGGTGCCGGAAAGACGACACTTTTTAACGTCATCAGCGGTGTATATGCCCCCACCAGCGGCAAGATCTATTTGCAGGACGAGGACATCACCGGCTTACAGCCCTATGAAATCTGCTGTAAGGGCATTGCCAGAACCTATCAGAACATCAACCTGTTCCATTCAATGACAGTGATGGAAAATGTAAAGATCGGCTGCCATCATACCATCCGTTCCAATCTAGCTACCAACATCATCCGAACCCCGAAGCAGCGGATTGAAGAGAAGGCGATCCATGAAAAATGCATGGAACTGCTGGAATTTGTGGGTCTGACCGATAAGGCGGAGTACCAGTCAAAGAATTTGCCCTATGGTGAACAGCGCAAGCTGGAAATCGCTCGCGCCATGGCAACAAACCCCAAACTACTGTTGTTGGATGAGCCTGCCGCCGGTATGAATTCACGAGAAAAGGTAGATCTGGCAGAACTGATCCGCAAGATCAATGAACGCGGAATGACGATTCTGCTGGTAGAGCACGATATGAAGCTGGTCATGAACATCACGCACCAGATCAGTGTTTTAAACTTTGGCAAGAAGATCGCACAGGGTACACCCAAGGATATTCAGGAAAATCCCGACGTGATCGAAGCCTATTTGGGAGGTGGCCTCATTGGCGAATAAGATTCTTGAAGTCAATCAATTTTCCTACTCCTACGGTCATATTAAAGCGGTTGATGGTATTTCCTTCCATGTGGATGAGGGCGAAATCGTTACCTTGATCGGCGGCAACGGTGCAGGAAAGACCACCACGCTGCGGGCAATTTCAGGACTGATCCGCGGCGGGCAGAAGGGCTCTATCCTGTTTGAAGGAAAAGAGATCCTTGGCTTGAGTGCCCATAAGATCACTGGCATGGGCATCGCTCAGTGCCTGGAGGGACGCCAGGTCTTTTCGCACCTTACTGTCCGGGAGAATTTGCAGATGGGTGCTTTTCTACGGAAGGATACGGACAAAATCAAGCAGGACTATGAGTATGTATACAACCTGTTCCCCCGGCTGAAAGAGAGAAATTCTCAGCTGGCAGGCACACTATCCGGCGGTGAGCAGCAAATGTTGGCCGTAGGTCGTGGCCTGATGATGAATCCCAAGATTTTGATGATGGACGAGCCGTCTTTGGGCCTGGCTCCTATTGTGGTCAATGAGATATTTGAGATCATCAAACAGATCAACGCAGACGGAAAAACTATTCTTTTGGTAGAGCAGAACTCCAATGCAGCCCTGACGGTAGCACACCGCGGCTATGTGGTGGAGACGGGTCATATTGTTATGAGCGATACGGCGGAGAACCTGCGGCAGAGCGAAGAAGTTAAAAAGGCATATCTAGGTCTGTGATCATGGACCAATGCAGCACCTTTCCTGCATAACAGAGTAAAAATTCGCGGAGGCTTTGAAAGATATATGCGTAACTGGAAATATGGCATTTCGTTTGCAGAGGTCTCTCCCCTGACGGCACCTCTGCCTCTGGCAGGCGACCTGTATGAGAACATGGAGACGGCCGCAGCTTATGGATATGACGCGGTAGAGTTTCACACATTGCCGTCGTTTCACTTTGAATGGGATCGTATCGAGCATATGCGTCAACAGAAAAAGGGAGATATATGTATGTTGGTCACAGGCCGCCTCTATACGCAGCTGCATTACTGCCTGATCAGCGACGATCCAGAGAACGTCAAAAGTGCCGTTTCGGGCTTGAAGGAGTATATCGATCAGGCGCAGAAGCTGGGTGTGGATATTGTGTTGGGATGGGTCAAGGGCTCCGTCCCCCAAGGCGGAGATCGCGATATTTATATGGCACGCTTGGCCAACGGTCTGTCTCAGCTGAATGACTATGCGCGGCCGCGGAACGTGCGGATAATGATTGAAGTCATCAATCATTATGAGACAAACATCTTTAATACAGCACAGGAAACTCTGGACTTTATCTGTACTCATGCACTGGATCAGTGCTATGTCCACCTGGATACCTATCACATGGGACTGGAAGAGATGGATCCCTATGAAGCGATTCACCTGTGCGGCAAAAAGTTAGGTTACTTTCATGTGGCAGACAATTCTCGACGTTACCCCGGCAGTGGTCAGTTTGATTTTGGCAGACTTATGCAGGCTCTTGCCGACATAGGGTATGACGGGTATGTGACAGTGGAATGTCTTCCGGAACCGGATCGCGACACAGCGGCAAAAAAAGCAATCGACTACCTGAAAATCTGCGAGCCGAAATCGTGCTGACTATTTGACTACAAGGAGGAAATGCTGTGGAAAAACGCAAGATGCTGACCTTTGAATTAGGAAGCCGATTGATGATCGAGATGCTTGCCAGCGTTGTGCTGTTGGGTATCGCCCTGTATCTGTCTTTTGGGATCTTTAATGGAGACCAGAGCAAAACCGGCGTGTATGGCTTGGCTTTTTTCACACTTCTGTTTGCCTTGGGCGGCGGATTCGGCCTTATCCGTACCGTTTTACGGTATCGCAAGGCGAAGAAAAGCCGCGAACTACGTTGAGCCTACTCGATGGAGAACCGGGCACGAAAGGACTGATGTGACATTGGACAAACAAAAAGTATTGGCAGAATGCACCAAGGCGGGGTACCTGCCGATCGAGGCATCCTGGTGCGAGAGCGGAAGCAGTGCGTTTTTGCTAGCACATCGCCAAGAATTTCTTGCGATGCTGATATTTGGCGAAAGACCTCCGTCGTTTGAGGGGGATGTCATTTGGGTAGGAGAAGCATGTGCTCTGAAATGCCCCCTGACCCACGGCAATCTTCTAGCATTGCAGCAGTACTTTCCGGAATTGAAACCCGTGAGCTTGGAGGGTCACGATGTGACCATGGGTCTGGGCGACCGACTTGGGCTGGTATCCGGTGCCCACATCGCGGCACTCTCCGGCACTCGTGTGTTTCCAGTGTTGGCTCAGCAGTCCAAGCGGGAGCTGACCTTGACGGGCCGCAGCTATCGCCGGATGCTGGACGACGTGGCATGGCAGGTGTTCGAGGTAGGCTATCACGGCGGCTACGCCGCCGACGGTGACCACCTGAAGACCCTGGAGGAGGTTCAGGCGGCCATTCGGGACGGTGCCACCATGATCACCTTGGACTGCTCGGAGCACATCGACCCCGACGCCTACCGCATGGATGCCGATGCCGCGTGGGAGTGCTGCCGCCCAAAATTCCCCCAGGCGCAAATGGACAGTTGGACGCAGACCTATGGCGGTCAGACCTTCCCCCTGCCGGAGGGTAAGAGTGTCACCTTTTCCCCGGACAACTTCCCCCAGCTGCTGCTGACCTACGGAGCGGCACTCAGTTTTATGGACACGGTATATAGGACGGCCATTGCCGCCGCACCCCATGCCGTTTCCTTTGAGATTTCCATCGACGAAACAGAGGTTCCCACTACGCCGGAGGCCCACTATTTTATCGCTCGTGAGTTGGCGGCCCGGCAGGTCAGGGTCGGCAGTGTGGCTCCCCGGTTCTGCGGCGAGTTCCAGAAGGGCGTAGACTACCGAGGCGACACGGATCAGTTCCAGCAGGAATTCGCCGTTCACGCCGCCATCGCCGAGGCTTTCGGATACCGGATCAGCGTCCACTCCGGTAGCGACAAATTCAGCATCTTCCCTTACGTGGGCAAACTCACCGGTGGAAGATTCCATCTAAAGACCTCCGGAACCAGCTGGGTGGAGGCGGTGCGGGTCATCGCCATGTGCGACCCGGCCTTGTTCCGCCGCATGGCGGCCTTCAGCCGCCTGCACTTTGAGGAGGCACGGGCCTATTACCACGTCTCCGCCTCTCTGAACCGGATGCCGGATATAGACAGCATCCCCGACAAAGACCTGCCCAACCTGCTGGACATAGAGGACACCCGCCAACTGATGCACATCACCTACGGCTTCCTGTTGCAAGCCAAAGACGAACAGGGTACTTCCCTCTTCCGGAACGATATCTACCGGACGCTGCGAGCCAACAAGGCACTGCTGGACAGCGTGATCCGGGATCACATCCGGCGGCATATGAAGCTACTGGGTGTGACCGGTCAATAAGAAAGGACACACAATGGACAAGAAAAAAATTGAGACTCTGGCGGCTCGGATTCGGCTGGAGACGCTGAAGGTCATCCATTCCCGCGGCTTCGGTCATGTGGGCGGCTCTATGGATCTGGCCGATCTGATGGCCGTGCTGTACGGCGAGGTCATGCATTTTGACCCCAAGAAACCCCGCGATCCCGACCGTGACTGGCTGGTGCTCAGCAAGGGCCATGCAGGCCCGGTGGCCTATGCCACCTTTGGGCTGATGGGCTTCTATCCCATGGAGGAGGCCTACACCCTGAACCAGCCCCACACCAAATTTCCCAGTCATACGGACCGGAAGCTGACCCCCGGTGTGGATCTGACCACCGGCTCGCTGGGGCAGGGCGCGTCCACCGCTGCCGGCGCGGCGCTGGGCAACAGGATCGACGGGCGCAACAACCACGTGTTCTGTGTCATCGGTGATGGTGAGGCCGACGAGGGCCAAGTGTGGGAGGCGTTCCACTTCGCCTACGCCCACAAGCTGGATAACCTCATCTACATCATCGACAACAACGGTTATCAGCTGGACGGCAAGACAGCCGACATTCTTGACCACGGCGACATCGCCAAAAAGGCGGCGGGCTTCGGCCTGTACACCCAGGAGATCGACGGCCACGACGTGGAGGCCATCTATCAGGCCATCCAGAACGCCTATGACAAGAAGGGTGTGCCCTCCTGCATCGTGCTGGACACCATCAAGGGCAAGGGCGCGACCTTCGCCGAGCCCAAGCGGGAGCACTCCTCCCAGCCCAGCGAGGAGGCATGGCAGGAGGCCATCGCCGCCGCCGAGAAAGCATTGCAGGAGGTGCGGAAATGAAACTAGAACTGATCGCCAAGCATGAAAAGGACAGCCGCGCCTGCCGTGACGCCTTCGCTCTGACGCTGAAGGACATGATGGCCGCCGACAAGAGCGTGTGCTATGTGGACTGCGACCTGATGGGCTGCGTCAACACCAAGCAGATGCTGACAGCTTATCCCGACCGGGCCTATGAGGCAGGCATCGCCGAGGCCAACGCCGCCGGTGTGTGCGCCGGTTTGACCGCCACCGGCAAGAAGGTGTATCTCCACACCTTCGGCACCTTCGCCAGTCGCCGTATCTATGACCAGATCTACATGTCCGCCGCCTATGCCGATCTGCCGGTGCATGTGTTCGGCTCCGACGCGGGCGTGTGCGCTGCTTTCAACGGCGGCACCCATATGCCGCTGGAGGACGCCGCCATGTACCTGTCCATCCCCGAGGCGGTAGTCACCGATCCCTGCGACTACGCCCAGCTGAAGACCGTTACCGAGCAGGTGGCGGACTGCCAGTGCGTCACCTATACCCGCTTTGTCCGGAAGGACATCATCCAAGTTTACGGCGACGGCACGGAGTTCCAGCTGGGCAAGGGCGTCGTCCTCCACGAAAGCGACAAGGATCAGGCCACCATTATCACCTCCGGTATCATGGTGGACGAGGCACTGAAGGCCTATGAGCAGCTTCTGTCCGAGGGCATCGCTGTCCGTGTGGTGGATATGTTTACCTGGAAGCCGCTGGACGAGGAGCTGGTGGTAAAGTGCGCCGCCGAGACCGGTGCCATCGTCACTGCCGAAAACCACAACGTCACCTGCGGCCTGGGCAGCGTCGTGGCCAACTGCCTGGCAAAAAACCGCCCCACCGTGCAGGAGTTCGTGGGCGTGGATGACCAGTTCGGTCAGGTGGGTCCTCAGGCGTTCCTGATGGACGAATACGGCCTGCGGGCCGCCAACATCGTGGCCGCCGTGAAGAGAGCAATCGCGAGAAAATGAGAAAAGGAGTACAGAATTATGGCAATGGATGCATTTTCCGCCAGTCTGATGGCGGACAAGCGCGAGATCATCTTCGCGCCCACCGTGTATAAGTTCCAGACCTTCGCCCAGATGGCGGAGGAATTCCAACTGAACGAGCGTGACGTGGTGTTGACCAACGAGTTCATCTACACCCCCTTCATGAAGGAGCTGAGCCTCAAGTGCAGCTTCGTGTTCCAGGAGAAGTTTGGTGCGGGCGAGCCCTCCGAGGCTATGATCCAGACCATGTACGACGCCATCCCCTACGACAGCTATGACCGCGTCATCGCCGTGGGCGGCGGTGCCATTATGGACCTGTGCAAGCTGCTGGGCTGCAAGCGGCCCGACAGCGTCCACGAGTTGTACTATAAGCGTTTCCCTGTTGTCCACGAGAAGGACGTCATCGCCATCCCCACCACCTGCGGCACCGGTAGCGAGTGCACCAACATCTCCGTGGCCATCGTGAAGACGGAGATCGACGGCCAGCTCACCGGCGGCGAGACCAAGCTGGGGCTGGTGTCCGACGACATCATTCCCAACAAGGTGTGCTTGATCCCAGAACTGATCAAGACGCTGCCCTATAAGCCCTTCGCCTGCTCCGCCATCGACGCTCTGGTTCACGCCACCGAGTCCTTCCTGAGCCCCCACCGCAAGACCATCACCAGCGAGATGTTCTCGGAAAAGGCCGTGGATATGATTCTGAAGGGCTTCAAGCTCATTGACGAGAAGGGTCAGGATGCCCGATTCGAGTATCTGGACGAGTTCGTGACGGCCAGCTTCTTTGCTGGCATCGCCTTCCTGAAGGCAGGCTGCGGTCCCGTTCACGGCATGAGCTTCCCCCTGGGCGGCACCTATCATGTGCCTCACGGCGAGAGCAACTATATGCTGTTCGGTGCCATTCTGCGCTACTATGACCGCAACGATCCCGACGGTGAAATTGTGCGCTTTAAGAAGCTTGTGGCCGACATCACCGGCTGCAGCGTGGAAAATGCCATCGGATACCTGTGCGATCTGCTGCAGCGCATCCTGCCACTTCGCCCTCTGCGGAGCTGTGGCTTTACCGAAGCGGATTTCGAGACATTCCCTCTCAGCGTGGAGGCCAACCAGCAACGTCTGATGACCAACGCCTACTATCCCTTCGATCTGGCTTCCGAGGAAGCCATCTACCGCGAGTGCTATTAAGCACCGGAAAGGAGAATCTCTATGCCAGCAGGAAAAGCAAAAGAAGCACGTGCATTTGGAAGCCCTTCTCGCTACATACAGGGACCCGGCGAGATTAACAATTTACCTAAGTTTGCGGCAAATTATGGCAATACCGCACTTGCAATTGTTGACGGTTTTTGTTACAATGACTATAAAAAAAAGTTGCCGCTTTTGTTTGAAGCATCAGGCATGACCTGCTATGTCGTTGAATTTTCCGGTGCGAGTTCTACGGAGACTCTGAACCGTATTGTGGCGTATTGCAAGACACTGCCAGAGATTCCGGATACCTTTATCGGTATCGGCGGAGGACAGACCTGCGATATTAACAAAGCTGTCGGTGCTACATTCCGCAAGGCATTTATCAGCGTTCCCACATCTCTGGCAACGGATGCGCCGACCTCGACGCATACCATCATCAATGATCCCGGCTGCATGCCGTATCTGATGGTACACTATAAAAACCCTGATTATGTGGTGGTGGATACCGAAATTACGATCAGTTCCCCCATCAAGATGCTGATTTCCGGAATCGGCGACGCTTTGGCGACCTATATTGAGGCAGAGGCATCTTATGCCAACAACAATGTCTGTAATGCCGGTGATGGCGCATATAAGCCGACCAGAATGGCCATGGCTCTGGCAAAGTTGTCCTATGACATCTTGTTGAAAAAGGGGTTAGAGGCACTGCGCGCTGCAAAATGTCACGCACGGACGCCCGCCTATGAGGATGTTGCGGAGGCAACGATCCTCCTGTCAGGTCTCGGCTTCGAATGTACGGGTGTTTCCATCGCACACGGATTGCAGGCAGGCTTCTATGTTCTGCCCAATACAGGGCTGTTGCACGGACAAGGCGTGGGGTATTGCGCACTGATTCAGCTAATCCTTCAAGATAATACAGAACGCTTTGCGAGAGTATTTGACTTCTGTCACAGCGTAGGTTTGCCTGTCTGCACAAAGGATATCGGCTTAACAGATGAAAATCGCAAGGAATATGTAGAGAAGTTGGTAGATGCGGTGTATGGCAAGCGTTGGAATGTATGCAACATGCCGTTCTATATTTCCCGAGATATGCTGATCAATGCGATCTACTACCTTGATGCCTATGCATCAGAGCATAGCGTACAGTAAAGAAGCTACCGATAAAATGAGAGGCGTGACACCAAAACTATGAAGGCAACAATTAAATCCATCGCAGAATTAGCGAATACATCATCCGCAACAGTCTCTCGTGCATTATCCAACCGTGGATATGTGGGAGCAGAAACACGTCGCCGGATTGAAAGTGCCGCGCTTGAGCTGGGCTATGATTTCAAAAGGTCGCAGTTAGGTCAGGATGAGCAGAACGCCAAAATCGTCTTGGTGGTTTCTTCCAACCTGATCAGTCAGGTTTATATTGATTATTTCAAGGGATTGACAGCTTATCTTGGTGAAAAGGGGTATTTTTGTTTCCAGACCTTCAGCAATGCGAACCCCGAAAGAGAAGTGGAATGTATCCGTTTTGCAGATCAGAATCGCTTTGGTGCCGTTGTGCTGTTGAATGTAGCGGAAACTCCAAAGCTAATTTCTCTACTGGAGAAGATTAATTGCCCGGTGGTGCTGATTAACCGCTATCTGCGAGCCACAGACACAGACGCAGTTTGTGTGGACAACTACCGGGGCGGCTATATGGCAGCCAAATATCTGATTGATGCAGGACACAGCCGTATTGTGTATCTGACGGGAAATGCCAATTCTGTCGTCACCCAGGATCGCCTGCTGGGGTTCCAGGATGCTATGCATGACGCCGGACTGAAGCTGGATAGTGAAGACATACTGCTTGGCGATTTGACGGAAGCCAGCGGCGAGCGATTTGGAGAGTATCTGGCGCAAAACAAGGAGCGGTATACCGCTGCGTTTGCATCCAACGACGCAATGGCGGTAGGCCTGCTGAACAGCCTGTGCCGGAACCATGTTGCTGTTCCGGACGATATAAGCGTCCTCAGCTTTGATACGACGCCCATTGTCAAGAATGCTAAGGTAAGATTGACAACCATCGGCTTTGACAGCTACGAAATGGGGCGGGCCGCCGGTGAATTGGCGGTACAAAAAATGTGTCAAAAGGAAGGCGTTTCCCGTCGGATCGTTTACCCGGCTGAAATCGATGAAGGCGAAAGCGTTAAGAGGTTGATACAGTAGCAGAGCATATAACGAAATAATCACAATATCCGCGGGGAAAGAAAACTTCCTCGCGGATATTCTTTGCGCTTTTTTGCAAAAGGTAGAATGAAATGGAAGAGCGTGCATATTCCACGGTGGCGTATCACATGCAAGAATCATTTGCCCGACTAAACATCTCACAATAGAAAGCACAGCGCATATCATTCCCCATTCTCCTTCACATACTTAGCGATCTTCCGCGCCGCCGTGGGCTGAGAGATTCCCAGTGCCTTGGCCACCGCCACTGTCGTGCCGTACTGGGCGTAGGCCTCCCGGATGATATGTCCCTCAAAGGCTTCCATCTGTTGGGCCAGAGTTCCTTCCTCAATGGATCGAGGCAGGGGCGCACCGTCCATCTGCCCGCTGGACAGCACCCCGATATCCACCACCGGATCCTGGGCGCAGATCACCAGTCGCTCCATCATGTTCTCCAGCTGCCGCACGTTACCTGGCCAAGGACACTGTTCCAGAAAGGAAAGAAGCCGGGGGCTTAGCGTCAGATCCTTGTGATACTCCTCGCAGAACCGAGTTAAAAACCGGTGAGCCAGAGGTAGGATGTCCTCTGGCCTTTGCCGCAGGGGCGGGATATGCAGCCGAATCACGTTCAGCCGGTAAAAGAGGTCCGAGCGGAACAACCCCCGGTGTACCTCCTCCTCCAGATTGCGGTTGGTGGCCACGATCAGCCGAATGTCCAGTTCAATGCGTCTGGTACCGGATACCCGCTCGATGGTCTTCTCCTGGATCAGCTGCAAGAGTTTGGACTGGATGTGGAACGGCAGCTCGCCGATCTCGTCCAGAAACAGCGTGCCGCCGTTGGCCAGCTCGATCTTGCCAATCTTACCGGTGCTGGACGCGCCAGTAAAGGCTCCTTTTTCATAGCCGAACAGTTCCGATTCGATGAGGTTCTCGTGGAGCACCGCGCAGTTGACCTCGATAAAGGGCTTGTCGGCGCGGTCGCTCATGGCATGGATGGCCTTGGCCACGGCACTTTTGCCCACGCCGGTCTCGCCGGTGATGAGGATATTGGCTCTTGTGTTGGCGGTGTTCTGCATCAGCGTCCACAGCCGCTGCATGGATCGGCTTTTCCACACCAGGCTGGTGGCAGTGTTACGGGTACGCAACTCAGCAATCTCCTGCGAGTACTGGGTCAGGGAATCCTGCATCTGCTGGAAGTTCCGGTGGATGGCGTTGATTTGCTCCATGGACACGGTGTTGAAGCACACCGCGTACTTCAGGTTTCCCTCCCTGTCAAACAGTGGAATGCCCACAGTCATCACATTGGTGTGGGTGTGGTTGATGGTCTGGGTGGTGGTAATCTTTTTCTTGGTGCGAATGATCTCCGCCGTGATACAGGGGGAAAATGTGCCGTCCGCCTCTAGGTCAAAGGCGGATTTGCCCACAATAGACCCGTGGGCAAATCCGAAGTTCTTCTCATAAGTCTCGCTGACCTGCAATATGGTGCCGCTGGCGTTGGACAGCATCATGTCGTCCGCCAGCACCAGGTTGTTCTGCGGGCTGAGGATTTCAAACAGGTCGTTGAGATTGATGTCCTCCGGGAACAGCCGGGAGAGCGTATTTTGGGACATGGGGCATCCTCCTTCCTATTCACAAATGAGTATAGCATATTCGCGTATGAATAGAAAGAGGGAAAATCGAGAATTTTATACGGTTTTCCGCAGATGGATTCTGCCGTTTTTCAAAAAACACCACTCGACGCCGAAACGGCGGGGAGCAAAGAACGGCAATATGTATTCACCAGTGAATATCTGCCCTGCCAGCAGATGCATTTTTCGTCCCTGCGGAAGCAAAACCGTTGAAAATGCCACAGGATTTTGGCGGAAACCACCAAAAATATTTTAGAAAAACCGGCGGAAAGACAAATAAAATAGGCACGAAAATTGCTACATATTTAGAGTAAGAACAACACCAATGTTACCTTTTTTGCTGCATTAGGAGGAAAAAGCTATGTCTCAGACAGTACGATTTGAAAAGCAGGACAGCATCGCCATTGTGACCATCGACCGGTCCGAAGCCCTGAACGCCCTGAACGGCGACGTCATCGCGGAGCTGGAGCAGGTGGTGACGGCACTGGAAAGCGACCGCGATGTCCGCTGCATGATCCTCACCGGTGAGGGACGCTCCTTTGTGGCGGGTGCCGACATCATGCGGTGTGTATTCACCTAAAAGATTTTAAGGGAATTATCTTGAAGAGTTCTAAAAAATAGACAATTTTATACAATTTGAGAACGAATAACGAAATTACGCTCTGGAACGCTCATTTACATAGAAAACCGCCTGTGAAGCAGGCGGTTTTCACTATTATCGGTTGTATCGTTATTCCATGCCGATTTTGCAACGATTATTCCGATACACTGTACCGCACCGCAGGTCCGGAACCTGTTTTTACGATCTTATTTTCCGCGAGCAATTCATTCAAGGCACGGATTGCGGGGAATTTGGAACTGCCCAGCAGAGTTTCGACTTCCTTTCGACTAACCTTGCCGCGCTGACGGATAAAACGCAGCGTCTTCTCCGCGTTGCTCATGTTGTCGTCTGTCAACGTAATGATTTTCGGCAGTACTACGACGAAGGAAGCGGGCGCAGGTGTAAAGATGGGCTTGTTGGTGTAATCCGCATCTTGCGGACTACACCAACGTTAACCGCGCTGTATAACGCGCCGCCGACACCATCGGCAGCGTCATCAGCCAGACCATGTAGCCCACAAAAACAGCCGGAGAGGGACGGATGATGCCATCCGCCCCTCTCCGGCGCTTTCCTGACCTCTCGGCTTTTGGGTCACGGTTTGGGTCAAGCCCTGCAACGGCGCAGAAATAACCACGCTGTAACCAAAAAATAGACCTTAGGCGATGACCTTCTGCTTATGGAAAAGAACCGCGATTTATTTTCCGCCGGAGCGTTAGCGCGGGCACTGGGTATTACTCGCCATACCATTCTCTGTTATGAGAAGCACAGCCTGATTTCCAGGCTTTTTACTTGTAGATACAATCAGAAAATGCGTAAGTCCAAAAACATCCGGACTTACGCATTTAACTGGGTCTTTTCAGAGAAGGCGAAGACGCCTTTTGGCGTCCTCGCTTTCCGGGGAGAATCGTATTTCTTTGCCCTGTTGGCAGGTGCCGGAGATTCAAGGTGATGGTAAGAAGAGCATTTGTGTTGTGAAGGAGGTGTCGATAGATCCCGGCGCACCTGCCAACAGGAACGAAGAAACGCGAAAGGAGTTTTACTTCGCGGCCTTGGCAGCCTTGATGGACTCGATCAGCTCGGGAACGACCTTGAACAGATCGCCGACGATACCGTAGTCAGCCACCTCAAAGATGGGAGCGGTG
>OHIY01000653.1_pt1 | contig 17819 bp, 12 predicted proteins | sample 1568351 | NCBI WGS metagenome assembly OHIY01 (sample SAMEA3879547, study PRJEB24766) | human gut metagenome | biome: human-associated habitat; feature: feces | place: USA | collected 1985/1987 | reverse complement strand
TCGTTTTAGAAGACACTGGTGTTTATTCTGAATGTGTGAAGAGATATGTTGAAAGCATAGGGCTTGATTTATACTCAATATCCCCTTTAGAGTCTGCAAAGCAAAGAAAGGCTAGAATTAGAGTCACTAAAACTGACCCTTAGATTGCGACAATATAGCTAAAGTGTATTATTCTCGCAATTTAAGAAAATCGAATTCTTCTAATCAACAAGTTAGGAATTTAGCAAGGTCGAAGGAAAGTCTAACAAGATAAATAACTGCACAAAGATGTATTATTTCGCGATATTTAGACCTAATTCGGCCTTGCATTGAAGACTTTTTTGGTAATTTTGATAAAAAATGGCTTTATGCAGTTATTAAACAATATGGCCATCCAAATGTGTTAAAAAGAAGGACAGTTGACCAAATTGCATCTCTCTTAATACATCAAGCTAATAAGAGAAAATTTAACGCTTATAGTATTGCACATAAACTCAAAGATTATGCTTTAGAAGTCGTTTCTGGTGCACAACAAGATGATGAAACAATTAATCAATTGGTTAATGCAATAAAACTATTAGATCAATTAATAATTGAAAAAGACATAATCAATTTTCAATTAAGTGAAAAAGTCAAAGAATATCCAATTTATGAAGTAATTAAACATCTTCCATGTGTTGGTGAAAATTTACTTTTGTCATTATCTTCGGAACTATTAAATATTGACAATTATAAAAACCCTAAACAACTTGTTGCATATGCTGGATTAGATCCCTCAATATTACAATCCGGTAGTGAAAAGGGAGAACGTTATTCCATAACTAAAAAGGGTAATGGAGTCCTAAGAAGTAAGCTTTATTTGCTAGTCAAATTAATGCTTTCGAATAACAAGGATAACGTTGTTACTCATTTTTATTTAAAAAAACAGCGGTTTGCCTAATAAAACCGCCGTTATTGCTACTTGCCGAAAATTATTAACGGTAATTTACGGCATGAATAAAAATAAAACATTTATTCTTCAATAATTTTATAACATTTTTACAAAGTTCTTAAAAGTAGTTTATAAAAACTACCCTTTTGACGTTTCAAAAAATATAATTTAAAAATAAATAAACTTTTTTACTTTTTTACTTGATTTTTGTTATCTAATTTTACTTTTAGGTGTTTTATATGCTACTATGCGAATAATGTGATGTAATATTTTGGCATAAACATTTCATTTTATGTATTTATTATTTTTAAATATTTATAATTTAAGCGAACTGGAAGGGTAATAAAATGAAAAAGAAAAATATTTTGATTGGACTATCTTGCTTAATATCCGTGTTTACTTTAGGGTCTTGTGCAGCGGAAAATCCTGGTGGGGAAGCTCCAGTGAATTTCTTTGATTTTGAATTTAACATTCAAGCGCCACAAGGCTTTAAACCAATTGTATCGGCTCCAAAAAATGGAATTTACAAAGAAAATTCAACCTTATCGGTTGCTATTTCTTACACTGAAACAGAGACATATAATTTTGATGGATATTATCTAAATGGTACGTTAATTAGTGAAGAATTAAGTTATACGTTTGATATTATAGTTGATACTTTATTAACTGCTAAATTTAGTGAAATTAGTAACGAAGATGAAGTTCCAGATTCTGATGATCAAAAAGTTACATATAACTTTGAGTTTAAATTAAATGCGCCTTCTGATTTTGATCCAATTGTTAGTGCTCCTGCAAGTGGAAAATATTCGGCTAATAGTTATTTATCTATAGCAATCGCATATGAAGAAACAGACAGATACATTTTTGATGGTTATTTTGTTAATGGCCAAATGGCGACAAAAGAACTTACTTATTCATTTAATCTCACAAGTGATACCGTTATCATAGCGAAGTTTAGTGATAATTTAGATTATGTTCCTGAACCTAACCCAGATGCACCTGATTTTATTGAAAAGGGAAAATTTGGTTATTGGGATCGTTTAAAAGAAACTGGATTATATTTTAATGGTCAAAGCGATGGATTCAATCTAGGAATAACATCAAGTTATAGTGATGGAATTGAAGTGATTGCTGAGAGTGCTTTTGGAAACAAAGTAGGATTAAAAGTTGTTGATGGGAAAAATAGTGAGAAATACATAGCTCCATATTATTCAAATTCACAAAGCTCTCTGATTCTTACAGACAAAATATATCCACGGACTTATGACGCAGATCATGATGCTTATTTAACTTTAACTGCTAATAATATAGCTTTTATTGGCGGAACTTTTGTCCACAATTTTTTAACTTTAATTGATGTCCGATATATTGAAAATGTAAATTATTATGCTGCACGTATTGTACAAGAACCTATTATTGAAGAGCCTTATGTCGGAACTATTAAGGTTGGATTGCAAATTAACTTATCATCTGGCGCAGCATGTAGTGCAATAAATCAAGGTTACTTTAAAAAAGATAGTGTTAATGTTGAGCCAATATTCGGAGCTGGCCCACAATTAGCAACGCTTTTAGTCAATGGAGAGATAGATGTTTCATTTTTAGGAAATGGTCTTGCTTGGAATTACTTTACTGAAAGTCGAGATATTACATTAGTTGCTTTTGATAACTTGCCAAATGATGATAAGTTAATTGCCCGAAAAGGAGGGGCGGGAGATCGTTTAACAGCTGATAGTAGTTTAGAAGATCTTGCTTCGTCTTTAAGAGGATCAACTATTGCTCTTGATTTAGCTACTACATCGACAACTTTTTTAACAAGCCTAGTTACGAAAGTCAATGAATCTTTAGATTCATCAAAGAAAATTCGGTTTGATGACTCAAGTCAAAAAATACCATATGGTTTAGAAACATACGCTCCTGAAAATGAAATTAATATTATAAATATTAAGAACTCTGATATTGCTTCATTAATGAAGAACAATGAATATGATTTTTGTGTTGCTTATGCACCTACCACAACAACGCTTCTAGAAAATTCCTCTGATTTTACTATGGTAGCTTCATATTATACTCATCTTGCAGAATATTACACTCCTTCAACATGGGCAGTAAACACAACATGGTTAGAAAATAATGAAGAAGTATTTGAAAAATTTATGAAAGATTTGGCTATGGGTATGAATTTCAGACGTGATTATCCAGAACAAGCAGATAAAGATATAGAAGTACTTTCTTATGGAGCATATATTGCAAGAGGAGTTACAGATATTGCGATTTGGCTTGGAGCAGAAGAACAATTAGAGTTGCTCGAAAGCGGTGATGCCATGAAATATGTTAATAATATTAGAGAATCTCAAATGCCTGATCGAATATCTGATGAAGTTACTGCTGAAGATGTTGTTGATTTCACATATTTAGAGAATGCATGTCGCAGTTTGATCTAACGGTTAATTTACGAATCAAATTAAAAGTCTAGATTATATAAGATTTACCTATAAATCTATCGATTTTGCGGAGTTTTTATTTATAGAGAATCTTTTATAATTTCCAACTAGATAATATTTTGCCAAAAAATTTGAAGTTATAATTAATTTTTGACTATAAATTTTTTTAAAATTATTCGATTGCTAGAGATTGTTTTTACATCAATTTGTGTCTAATTGTTTTACAAAAAACGAGATTTGATGATTACAATTTTAATTGCTGGAACATATAGGAAAAGTGACTTCCTTTGGTTAAAAAGCATAATCAAGAAAGCAGGTGTTTTTGAAATGAACGCTCTTAAATGAATAGGCAATTATCCTGAAAATATACCGGAAATAATAAAAAATAAAACATGTAGTTGCTGAATCAAAAAAGTTATAAATACTGTTAATATAACACTTCTTGATGCATATTGAAATATTGGTTAGTTAATGGTTGAGCAAGAGCAAAAAGGTAGTGGTGAGTCGCAATATGGTTCAGCGCGTTAAGATCTATTTCTAAAGAAATTTCTAAAAACTTTGGAAAAGGATTTTCTGTATTAAATCTCAAGATGATGAGATGATTTTATATAGACCTTATCGAAATTAACAGACAGTGTCTGTTAATTTGAGTTGAGTCTTTTATATTGATTCATTTAACTTCACAATTACTTCACTTTACTTCATTTCAGCTTCATTACTTCATTTGAAGTGGTTAATCTGTAATCTTAACTTGGAATGGTAAGATAAAAACGAAGTTATCCCTCGATTATTTTCTTGAACATAAAAAAGTTTATTTGATACTTATTTAAAAAACTTTTAATAATTATATTATTAAAAGTCTTAATAAATTGATACAATCTTATAGGTATAATTTTTAAGTTCATTGTTAACTTAAAAATTCTCTTATAACTGATTGAAGAAGTTGAGGTACGTGTAATATGAAAGATTTAAATATTGAGATTAAAAATGCCTTAAAAGAAAGCGTTAAAAAAGCATTTGATTATGAGGCAAATGAAGAAATATTAGTTGAAATCCCAAAAGAAAAAACTCATGGTGATTATGCTAGTAGTACAGCCATGAAACTTGCTCGCTCACTTCATAAAGCGCCTCTTGAAATTGCTAAAACTTTAAAACCTGTTTTAGAAGATTTTTCCTTTATTGAAAAGGTTGAAATTGCTGGACCTGGATTTTTAAATTTCTATGTTAAGAAAGAGAATTTAACCGCAATTTTGCACGATATTTTAACAAAAAATGATAAATATGGTTCTAGTGATTTTGGAAACAAAGAGAAAATCATGGTTGAATATGTTAGCGCAAATCCAACTGGTGATTTACATTTAGGACACGCTAGAGGGGCTGCATATGGCGATACATTAACCCGTATTTTATCTTTTGTTGGTTATGATGTTTTAAGAGAATATTATGTTAACGATGCTGGTAATCAAATTGAAGTCTTAGGTAATTCTTTATATGAAAGATATAGAGAGGCTTTAGGATTAGATTTCAATTTAGAAGCTATTGGTTATCAAGGAAAAGATGTTAAAGAACTTGCTAAAAAGATTGCTAAAGATGATGGCTCGAAGTGGGTCGATGATAATAGTGAAACTAGAAAAGATTACTTTAAAGATATCGGAATTAAGCTTGAGTTAGATAAGATTAAAAAAGATTTAGATTTATATAGAGTTCATTTTGATCATTATCAAAGTGAAAGAAATTTATATAAAGATGGAAAAGTTAAAAACGCTTTAGATGATTTAAAGAAGAGTCCATATTATTATGAAAAAGATGGAGCAACTTGGTTAAGAACTACTGAATTTGGAGATGATAAAGATAGAGTTCTTATTAAAAGTGATGGAACTTATACATATTTCACCCCAGATATTGCTTATCACAAGGATAAATTTGATAGAGGATATACTAAACTTGTAGATATTTTAGGTGCTGACCACTATGGCTATATTGCTAGATTAAAAGCTGGCATTAAAATATTAGGTTATGATCCTGATAATTTAGAAGTTAAGATGATTCAAATTGTTCGTCTTATGGAAAATGGCGATGAAGTTAAGATGTCTAAAAGAACAGGTAATGCAGTAACAATTCGTGAACTCTGTGAAGATGTTGGAGTTGATGTTGCTCGTTATTTCTTCATATCTAAACCTATTATTTCGCATTTAGATTTTGACCTAAACTTAGCTAGAAACCAATCAAACGAAAATCCTGTTTATTATATTCAATATGCTTTTGCAAGAATGTCTTCAATTTTAAGAAAATCTTCTGATTATGAAATTAAAGAAAGCTATCCTTTACTTAAAGATCAAAAAGAAATTGAACTTATTAAACACCTTGGTGAACTTAAAAATGTTTTAATTGATATTGCTAAAGTAAAAGAAGTTAATATTTTATGTAATTATGCTTATAAACTTGCTCAATTATTCCATTCATACTATAACGATACAAAGGTAATTGATGAAGAAAATAAAGAAGTTACAAAAGAAAGATTAGCTCTTGTTAAAGCAAGTTCGATTGTTTTAAAAACAGTTTTAACTTTACTTGGCTGTGAAGCAAAGGAGTCAATGTAAAAATGATTGATCGCTACGCTATTAAAGAAATAGAAGAGATATTTTCTTTAAAAAATCGATATGAGACTTTCTTAAAGGTTGAATTAAGTGTTTTAAAAGCTTATGTAAAACTTGGAACTATACCAGAAAGCGACTATCTAAAAATTAAAGAAAAAGCAAAAGTAGATGTTGATAAAATCAACGAACTTGAAAAAGAAACTAAACATGACGTTATTGCCTTTACTCGTTCTTTATCTTTAGAGCTTGGCGAAGAGAAAAAGTGGATTCACTATAATTTAACTTCAACCGATGTAGTTGATACTTCTTTAAGTTATAACATTAAAGAAAGTAATGAAATCATACTTTCTTCACTCATGGAACTTAAAGAAACATTAAATAACCTTGCTAAAAAATATGAGTATACTCCTATTATTGGTAGAACTCATGGAATTCATGGAGAAGTTACCTCTTTTGGCTTAAAGTGGGCTTTATTTTTAGATGAACTAAATCGAGATATTGATCGACTAAATTACGAAAGAAAGAATGTCGAAGTAGCAAAAATTAGTGGGACAGTTGGAAATTTTGCTAACCTTCCTTATGAAGTTGAAGAATATGTTGCTGAAGATTTAAAGCTTTATCGACCAGCGATTTCTACTCAGGTTTTAAGCCGTGATCGTCTTGCAGGATACGTTAATGTTTTAGCTTTAATTGCTTCTCTTTTTGAAAAAATCGCCACTGAAATAAGACATTTATCAAGAACTGAAGTTAATGAAGTTAATGAATACTTCTCAAAAAATCAAAAAGGAAGTTCAGCAATGCCACACAAAAGAAACCCAGTTGGCTCTGAAAATATTTGTGGACTTTCGCGAATTATTAAATCTAGCCAAATCATAGCTTTAGAAAATAATATTTTATGGCATGAAAGAGATATCTCTCATTCTTCTAATGAAAGAATTTATCTTCCTGATGATATAAGTTTAGTTATTTATCTTGCTAGAAGACTTAATAATATTTTGAGAAATATAGTTGTTCATGAAGACAAAATGAAAGAAGATATTTTTTCAACATTTGGAGTTATCTTTTCTGGTAGAGTTATGAACTACATTATTGAAAAAAACGAAGTCAGTAGAGAAGAAATATACGATTATATTCAAGCTTTAGCTTTTAAAGCAATGGAAACAAGAACTCAACTTAAAGATTTAATTTTAAAAGATTCTTACTTAATGAAATATTTATCACTTGATGAAGTTAATGAGTTATTCTCATATGAATATGTATTTAAAAACGTTGATAAGATTTATAAGAAGGTAGGTGTTAAATAATGAGATCAATTGTTGTTGTTGGCAGTCAATGGGGAGATGAAGGAAAAGGCAAAGTTACTAATTTTTATTCATCTCATGCGGACATTGTTGTTCGTTATCAAGGCGGAAATAACGCTGGACATACTGTTAAGTTTGATGGAAAAGAGTTCCATCTTCAAACCATTCCTAGTGGCATTTTTAATGAAAAAACTTTAAATATCCTTGGGAATGGCATGGTTATTAATCCAATTAGCCTTTATTCTGAGATGAAGGCTTTATTAGATAATGGCTTTAAATTAAACAATATGGTCATATCTAGTCGCGCTAATGTTGATTTAAATTATCATCTTGAACTTGATGGACTTAAAGAAGCTCATTTAAAAGATAAAAAAATTGGTACAACAAAGAAAGGTATTGGACCTTGCTACACTGATAAAATTTCCCGTAATGGAATTAGATTTTGTGATTTTATTGATGAAGATTTTCCAAAGATTTATGAAGAACATTTAAAAGAAAAAAATGAAGAAATTGCTCGTTATGGCGGTAAGCAAATTGATTTAAAATCTTCACTCAAAGAATATTCAAAACTTGCTGAATTTTTACGCCCTTATGTTAAAGAAACAGTTTCTATCTTAGCTAAAGCTAAAAAAGATAACAAAAAGATTCTTTTTGAAGGCGCTCAAGGAACAATGCTTGATATTGATTTTGGTACTTATCCTTATGTTTCTAGCTCTAACTCTTCAGCTGGAGGATCAATTACTGGAAGCGGAGTTGGAATTGGCTATATTGAAGGTGTAGTTGGCATTGTTAAAGCTTACACTACTCGAGTTGGTGAAGGACCTTTTGTTACTGAATTATTTAACGATTTAGCTCATAACATTAGAGAAAAAGCTCATGAATATGGAGTCGTTACTCATAGACCTAGAAGAATTGGTTATCTTGACCTAAATCAACTTAGATATTCACGTAATGTTAATGGATTTAGTTACTTTGCTTTAATGCTTCTTGATGTTTTATCTGGTATTGACGAACTTAAAGTTTGTACTCGTTATGAACTTGATGGAAAAATCATTGATTATGTTCCTGCCAGTTTAAAAGAAACATATAGATGTAAACCAGTTTATGTAACTCTTCCTGGTTGGAAAGAAGATATCTCTAAAGTTAGAGATTATAAAGACTTACCAGAAAATGCCAAAAAATACATTGAATTTATTGAAAAAGAAATCGATGCTAAAGCTTGCTTAATTTCTGTTGGTCCAGATCATAATGAAACAATAATTAGAGAAGATATTTTTTAGGAGAACGACATTGGAAAAAGATAATCTTTTATTTTCTTATTTAAATGAAGAAACTATTCGACAAAATGAAGGCATTGAATTAATTGCTAGTGAAAATTTTGCTAGTAAACATGTCCGTGCTTTATGTGGTTCGATTTTAGCTAACAAGTATGCTGAAGGCTTTCCAGGTAAAAGATATTATGGTGGTTGTAAGCATATTGATGAAATTGAAAATCGAGCAATTGAACTTGTAACAAAATTATTTGATTGTAAATATGCTTGTGTTCAACCTCATTCAGGAACACAAGCTAATATGATTGCTTATTATGCTTTATTAAATACTGGTGATAAGATTCTTTCTTTATCTCTTGATGAAGGAGGACACCTTTCACATGGATCAAAAGTAAGTTTTTCATCGAATTACTATAATATTGATTTTTATCATTTAGGAAGTGATGGAAGAATTGATTATGAAGCTTTAAGAAAGAAAGCACTTGAATATAAACCTAATTTAATCCTTGCTGGTTTTAGTGCTTATCCTTTTGAAATTGATTATCAAAAGATTAAAGAAGTTGCTAAAGAAGTTGGTGCATATTTTATGGTTGATATGGCTCATATTGCTGGACTAATTGCGGCTCATGAACTTACTAATCCTTTAAAATATGCTGATGTTGTTACATCAACCACTCATAAAACTTTAAGAGGGCCAAGAGGTGGGATTGTTTTAACAAATGATGAAGAAATCATCAAAAAAGTTAATAAGGCTTGTTTCCCTGCTCTTCAAGGCGGACCACTTGAAAATATCATTGGAGCAAAAGCTGAATGTTTTTATGAAGCTTTGCAACCTGAATATCAAGAATATATTAGACAGGTAAAACGCAATACAAAAGCTTGTGCGGATGAGTTTAAAAGATTAGGTGATTTAAATAGTGGAACTGAAAATCATTTGTTTCTTTTAAACACTAAAGTTAGTTTTAATCTAACTGGAAAAGAAGCTCAAGAGAAGTTAGAAGAAATTGGAATTACATTAAATAAAAATATGCTCCCAAACGATACAGAAAAGCCAAGTGTTACTAGCGGAGTAAGAATTGGCTTTGCTGCTGTGACAACAAGAGGAGCTAGTGAGAATGACGCTATTACGATTGCTCGTATTATTGATGGGTATTTAAAAGGGAATATATCTAAAGAAGAAGCGATTGTTTCTCCGGTCCGCTGCAAATGGGAGCCTGCCATGTCTGAACCGAAAAAAACTGAAAGCTTTGCCGGAAATGTGATGAAATACTCCATTGCCACCTACCTTGGCTTTGGCATTTCCGGCGCAGCGCTTATCATCAAGGGCGTCCTGCCCGCCGAAAGCTACGCCGTTCCTGCTTCCTTCATGGCATACACCATGTCGCTGATGAACGTGGGCATGCTTGGGCTGGACCAAAGCCTGCTGCGCTTTTACCACGAACCGCCTGCCGGTTCCACCGGGCGCAGCATGTTTGCCGCGTGTACCCGGCTTTCGGTGCTGGTCATGCTGCTGGCGGGCGGCATCGGCAGCATCTTTTTCGCCAAGCCGCTGGCGGCGGCCTTTGGCCTTGGGGCCAACGGTGCCGGGCTGGTGCCGTTTTTGTTCCTGAACGCTGCTCTGTACATGCTGGTGCGTTACCTCAACGTGCTGCTCCGGCTGGAAAACAATGTGCGCGCCTACACCACCGAAACGCTGTGGATGCAGGCCTGCCTGAACCTGATCTACCTGCTGCCCGGCTTTGTTACCCAGGATGCCCGCGCTTTTGTGCTGGGTGCGGTGTGCAGCTTTGCGGGGGTCGCAGTGTTCTATTGGCGGCGGGCTTCTAAAGGTCAAACGAAAGAGGCCCCTGTGCGCGGTCTACGCCCCTATGCCCACATTTACCGGGCGGCACTGCCTTACGGCATTGTGTTGGCACCTGCGGCCATCCTGATCCCGCTGTACCGCGCCATCTGCCTTTCTTTTTTAGGCAATTATGCCCCCGCGGCGGAGCAGGGTTCGTTTGATTTCGCCTACACCCTGGCCCAGCTTGTCACCACCATTCAGGCCGGTTTTTCCACCTACTGGGGCCCCTATGTCTACGCGCATTACCGCACCGAGCAGGAGCGCATTGGCCGCATCCATGATCTGCTGAACCTGCTGATCTTCGGCTTTTTCTGTCTGCTGGTCATGTTTGAGGATATCATCTTCATCATCTTCCCGGCCAAATCGGCCTGCCTGCCCTACTTTCCGCTGATGATGCTGGCCGTGGTGTTCTCCATCCTGTGCGAAGGCACGGTGTACGGCAACACCATTGCCCGCAAGCCGTTCCAGGATACGATTGGAACCGCCGTGGGCGTTGCGGCCAACATTGCCGTGTGCGCCGTGCTGGTGCCGCGTTTTGGCGTAATGGGTGCCGCGGTCGGCCTGGTAGCGGCCAATGCAACGATGTTTTTGTACCGCACTGTGACCGGGCAGTATTACTACCGCACCATCCCCAGCTTCAGCCGGACGATCTGCGGCTTTTTGCTGGCGGTGGGTGTGGCCGTGATCGGCGTGGTGTTCGCCCACAATTTTATCATCAAGTTTGTTTTAACTGCAGCAATCTTGTTTATTTACTGTAACATTTACCGTGCCCAGCTGTACAAGCTGTGGCAGATCTTTATGGGCTTTGTGCGGCGGTATCTGCTGCACAGCCAAGCATAACTACTGCAAAGGAAAGGTTGTATATCAAGATGAAGCATTGCGGCACACAAGAGTTGACCACCGAGCGGCTGGTCCTGCGTCGTATGACAACCGACGACTGCGAAATGATGTTTGGCAACTGGGCCAATGACCCGGAAGTGACCCGCTACCTGCGCTGGGAGCCCCACCGTGACTGGGTGGTAACGATGGCATATCTGAACGAGATCGTCAAACAATATGACCGCCCGGATTTTTATGATTGGGGCATCTGCGATAAAGTGACCGGTGTGCTGATGGGCAGCATCAGCATTGCCCCCGCCGAATCCTGTGAGCGTGAAAAGCCCTATGCCTGGAAAAACGTGAAAACCGAGCTGCTGGGCGGCATGTATGAGATCGGTTACACCTTGGGCAAAAAGTGGTGGAACCAGGGCTATGCCACCGAAGCCGCCGCTGCCGTGCGCGATTACTGGTTTGGCATGGTAGGTGCGCCCTGGCTGGCCGGGTTCCACGCCAGCCAGAATGTGGCAAGCAGCCGCGTGTTGGCCAAGACCGGCTTCCATTATGACCACGATACCGTTCTGCACCGCTTTGACGGCACCGAGGTGCCCTGCCTGGCCTGGTACCTGCTGAACCCCGGCAACCAGAAATCCGATGAACCGGCAGCCGCTGCCCCCGCTGTACAGGCAGAACCAACGGAACCAGCGGAGAATGCCGAGACAACCGTCTGACATTCACTCCCCTGCCCCATACTTTTGCTGACCTGGCCGAATACGGCCAGAAAGGACCCCTATGGACGAAATGAAGGACCCCATCACCCTGGACTTTACCGCTACCCAGGCCCCGGCAGAGGACGCCCCTGTTGGGCAGAAGGCTCTGGACAGCGAGCGCCCGCCGGTGCGCGTTGTGCTGCTGGCGCTGGACCAGGGCAAGTTTGACTCCCAGCGCAGCCTGGATGAGCTTGCCGCCCTGGCGGAAGCCAACGGCATGCAGGCCGTTGCTACCGTGTGCCAGAAGCGCAGCACCCCCGAAGCCGCCACCCTTCTGGGGGAGGGCAAAGTGGAGGAAGCGCGCCTGGTATGCCTGAATACCGATGCCGAGGCCGCCATCTTTGACGGCGAGCTGACCGGCAGCCAGATCCGCAACATCTCCACGGCGCTGGGCGGCATGGAGGTCATTGACCGCACCATGCTGATTCTGGAGATCTTCCGCAGCCGCGCCGTGACCAACGAGGGCAAGCTGCAGACCGAGCTGGCGCTTCTGCGCTACCGTCTGCCCCGCCTGCAGGGAATGGGCGAGAGCCTGAGCCGCCAGGGCGGCGGTGGCGGCGGCGGCGGTGGTGCCCGCCGTGGTGCCGGTGAGACCAAGCTGGAGCTGGACCGCCGCCACGTCCACGCCCGCATCGACGCACTGGCCGAAAAGCTGGCTGAGATGGAAAAGCGCCGGGGCGAGAGCCGCAAGGCCCGGGCCAAGACCGGGATGCCGGTGGTCAGCCTTGTGGGTTACACCAACGTGGGCAAATCCAGCCTGATGAATGCCCTGTGCGGCCCCAGCGTGGCCGAGGCCGACATGCTGTTTGCCACCCTGGACCCCACCAGCCGGAAGCTGGTGCTGCCCAGCGGCATGGCCGTTCTGCTGGTGGACACGGTCGGCTTTGTCTCCCGCCTGCCCCACAATCTGGTGGAGGCCTTCAAATCCACGCTGGAGGAAGCCGCATGGTCTGATGTCATCGTGCGGGTGGCGGACGCGGGCGACGACCAGCGGGAAGAACAGCTGGCCGTTACTGATGAGGTCCTGGACGGGCTGGACTGTGCCGACATCCCCCGTCTGACCGTTTACAACAAGTGTGACAAGCCCAATGCCCTGAACTTTGACCCGGACATCCTGTTGACCAGCGCCAAGACCGGCTACGGTCTGGATGCCCTGCTGAAAAAGCTGGACGAGCTGCTCAGTGACCGGGTGCACACCATCCGGGTGCTGCTGCCCTATGATAAGCTGGGCCTGGCCGCCCCCATGCGGGAGCGGGGCAGCGTGCAGGTGGAGGAATACCGGGAGGACGGGCTCTATCTGGAAGGCATCGTCAAAACCGAGGACCTGCACTGTTTTGAAGGATATTTAGTTTAAGCATCTGCTCTCCGGACGCGAATTCGGGTTGCGGCTCCCAGCATCCGCTGCGCGTTGCTTGCGTCTTGCTGGCCGCGGCCCCAACAGCAACTCCCTGTATCCGCCACTGGCGGCGGTCGTTGCCGTTGCAGGGCATTCCATCCCCCGCCCAACTGCCTGACGGCAGTCGGGTCCCACCCTCCGGACACTTGCTTTGGGAAACTCCCCGCCGTCCTATCGTCTCGAACAAATAAAAAAAAACCCAACAAACACAAAAACCCGCCTGGCAGCGGGTTTTTGTGTATAGAGGGGTGGGAAAGTATATAAAGTTGGGAATCGCAATTCAAATGCAGGCACTTGAGAAACAACGTGTTTTGCGCAGTCTTTGGCGCTTACCGTGTCCTGCGATATGTATTATACGCTTTTTTCTTTTCTTGTCAAACAAAATTTTTGACATTTGCTTTAATTTAGCACTTTACATTTCGATCAAAACTTTATATAATTAACACAGAAAACACAAAAGCGAGTTTTTCCGCAGTTTATGCGATTACGACAACAGTAAAACTTTACTTTTAAAAATTTTTGTACAATTCAACAAAAATATAAAAGGAGACCTTTCTCATGGACGATTTAGACCGCAAGATCCTCTCCCTTCTCGCAAAAAATGCCCGGATGCCCGTCAAGGAGATCGCCGAGCAGGTGGCACTGACCAGCCCGGCTGTTTCCAGCCGCATCCACAAACTGGAGACCGACGGCATCATCAGCGGCTACACCGTGGTGCTGAACCGCCCGGCAGACCGTGTCTATGTGGACGCGCTTATCAGTCTGTCCGTCACACCCAGCCACCGGGACGAACTGGTGGAGCTGATGCAGAACAGCAAGGAGGTGCTGCAATGCTACCATGTCACCGGTGCCTACACCTTCCTCATCAAGGTCAGCTGCGGCAGTATGCCCCAGCTGGAGCACCTGATCCTGCAGTTCCAGAAACTGGGCACCACCAGCACCCAGATCATCCTTTCTACTCCGGTCAACCATGGTGATCTGGAAGCGCTGCAGCTGTAAGCCGTTCACAGAACTGTTACAACTGCCGTGCAATCTTCCGGCCGACCGGGCCGTATTCCTGATACAAGGCCGCCGTTCAGCGGCTGCATAAACGCCCCCAAAGGCGGGCAGACTGATCACGATCACCCTGCCTTTGTCAGACGAAAGGAACTACGACCATGAAAAAACGCATTCTCGCCGCTCTGCTGGCTCTTGGCTGTGCCCTGCTGGTGTTCACCGGCTGCGGCAGCAAAAAAGATACCACCCCCAAAGACTACACCCAGATCATCCACGATGCCCGGGAAGCCGAGGACAATGATTATTATATGATCTTCTCCCCGGCAGAGGACGGCAAGTTCACCGCCCAGTACGGCTACAGCGCCAGCTATCCGGCGGATGACCTGAACGATGAGATCCAGAACATGCTGCTCCCCCTGCTGGACCTGCCCGAGGGCAGCTACACCGATCTTGCCGCCTCCCTCTCTGCCATGATGGTGCAGAGCTATGGCGTTGCCATCGTCAAGCCTGCTGAGGGCAAGACGCAGGAGGTCGTGGACGCAATGGATGCCTATATTCAGAACCAGCAGCAGACGATGGAGCACTACCTCGAGGATCAGTATCAGATCGCCGCCTCCGCCAAGGTGGCCACTGTCCCCACCGGCGAAGTGGTCATGGTGTGCTGTGAGAACAGTGATGCCGTGATGAACGCCATCAAGACCGCTCTGGCCGCTTAAATTATCTTTCAAAAACAACAATGCCCTGTACCGTTTTGCATGGTACAGGGCATTCTTATTTCTACCAGATGGATTATATCATTCAAATATCACATATCCGAACGGGAATAGGCGTTCTTCATATTGCTGCTCAGCTCAAACAGCACCTTATCCAGCGTGTCGGCGGCGCGGGCCTTGACCTCAGCGGCCAGGGCCTCGTTGGCCTCCTGGCGCAGGGCGGCGCGGCGGGCGGGGTCGGTCTCGGCCAGCTGCTTTGCGTCATACTGATTCAGCAGGGCACGGCAGGCGGAGAGCACCCCCAGCTCATAGCGCTCGACATGGAACACCGACTTGCCATAGGAAGCATCCGCCATCGCAGCGATCATCCGGCTGACCCAGTAGAAGCTGTCGGTGGACACCTCACCGGTGGTGCCGGCCAGATAGGCCGGGGTCGTCTCCACATTGGCGTAGAAGGGCACCATGGCGTTCAGGGCATTGGAGGCGTAGGCCACCCACTCCACTGCCTGCAGGTCGGCGGGCAGATCAGGCCGCAGCTGAATCAGCGCCACAAAGTCGTTGCGGTTGATGCCGATGGAGCGGTAAACGCCCCGGTTCTCTCTGGCACCGTAGCTTGCATACGGATCGTACGGCGTGCCCTGATAATGGCTGGACAGCACATACTTCACGTCCTCGGGGGTGATCTTCTTCTCAGGCACCATGCACCAGGGCAGGTCGTCGGAAGCCGGGGTATAGTCGGCATCGGGGCCATCCCAGACCCAAGTGGTGGGGTTCAGGGTGCGCAGCATGTACCAGGCGCGGGGCGTGTTATAAACGTGGTCGGAATCGGTGTGGCTGCCAAAGGCAGCACGAGGGTCGAACACGCCGTCCTGTGCCAGGTCGAGGTGATACTTTGCAATGAACTCCCTCAGGTCAGCCGAGCAGAGATGGTTTTCCTGCGCGCCAAAGGCATCGTCCAGATCAAAGGCATCGATGCCCAGCTGGTTCGGCATCACCACATAGCTGTCATCGGGCACGCGGCGTGCCATCCAATGGTGGCCGCCGATGGTCTCCAGCCACCAGATCTCGTTCACATCCTGGAACGCGATGCCGTTCATCTCGTAAGTACCGTAGGTCTCCAGCAGCTTGCCCAGCCGCTCCACGCCCTCGCGGGCGGTGTGGATGTAGGGCAGCACCAGATAGACGATGTCCTCCTCGCCGATGCCGCCGGGCACCTCGGGCTGCTCCCCCCTGGCGGGCTGGTACACCACCAGCGGGTCAGCGCCCAGCACACGGGGGTTGGAGGTGATGGTCTCGGTGGCGGTCATGCCGACATTGGCGGCATTGACACCGGCTGCGGCCCAGATCCCCTTGCCCTCCACGGCGTTGGGCATGGCGGTCATCCGCATGGGGTCACCGGGCAGCGGGATCTCCACATGGGACAGCACCGAGCGGTAGACCGCCGGATGCTCCTCGGGCTGGACCACCACGAATTTCTTTGCCGTGAAATGGCCGGAACCGGAATCGTCGTTGCGGGCGATCATGGTGGAGCCGTCATAGGATGCGTTTTTACCAACCAGAAGCGTTGTACATGCCATAATATCTTCTCCTCCGAATCGAAGTATTTGTCTCTCGGTTTGCCTTGACTGATTGTAATCCTTTTTGTTTCAAAAGGCAAGAGGGCTTACCGGAGCCGTTCCCCGTTTTCCTCCGGGGCCGGAGCAGCTGCCGGGGCGCAGTCCCGGCCAAAGTAGAGTGCCACCTCGCCGATCTTCTTTTTGCGCAGCAGGAAGAGAGTCGGGATCAGATAGATCAAGATCGAGAGCATCATGCTGGCATCATAGCCCGAAATGCTCTCGGCCACGTCCTCCGTGCCGTACAGGCCGCCCACCAGCATAGAGGCAATGTCCATGGCCCCGTGCAGGAACACCGTGACCCACAGGTTGCCGGTGCGGAAATAGATGGCTGCGAACAGCGTGCCCAGCGATGCCGCAAAGACACACTGCATCAGCACACCGAAGGGAGCGCTGGACAGCAGATTGGTCAGGTGGGCCGCGCCAAACAGCAGGCCCGACAGCAGACAGGCTTTCCAGACCCCCGCCCTGCCGGTGCCGAAGCGCTCCAGCAGGCTCTGGGCAATGACCCCGCGGAAGATGAACTCCTCCGCCACACCCACCAGCGCCATGCTCAAAAAGAAGCTGAAGATGCTGAACGCAGGCTGCAGCTGGCCATCCTCGGGCATCCCGAACATCAGCTTGGTATACAGGCTGTAACCGATGAGCACCAGCGGATACATTCCCACCAGCAGCCCGTTGAAAAAGCCGCTGCCCCGGCGGCGGAGCAGGTACATCTTACCGGTGCGGCCCAGAATGACCAACGCCACCACCATGCCCACCGCCTCCTGCACGGCGCTGAGGAAGTAGGAGTCCACCCGTTCCAGGTCCACCCCAAAGAGCACCAGTGCAAACACAATGAGATAGGATGCCAGCAGCAGGCTGCCCAGAAACAGCACCTCGGATAAAACGCAGAAGCCAATGGGATGCTTTGCGCGCAGACGTTTCAGCATAAAAAAATCCTCCTGAATCTTAGTGGCTCTATTCTAACATACTTTGCCGGAAAGAGAAAGTTTTTGGCATTTTCTGCTCAGGCGAAAAATCTCAAAAAAAGTGTTGACAAGACCCGGGCCGTATAGTATAATATCCCTTGTCAGCGGCGAGGTTCAAAGCTGACAACAACAGAATGATGGGGATTTGCATAGTGGTAGTGCGGTAGACTCTGACTCTACT
>OHIY01000636.1_pt1 | contig 18079 bp, 12 predicted proteins | sample 1568351 | NCBI WGS metagenome assembly OHIY01 (sample SAMEA3879547, study PRJEB24766) | human gut metagenome | biome: human-associated habitat; feature: feces | place: USA | collected 1985/1987 | reverse complement strand
CCGATTACAACCTGATAATGGCGACTACTTTTGGAATGCCGATCAATAGCAGCTATATTCGGGATCAGCTGCAGAAAGTAATTGATAGAGAAGGTCTTCCGGATGTGGTTTTTCATAGTCTGCGCCATACAAGTGTCACATACAAACTGAATGAGCAGAAAGAGGAAGAAAATAAGATTACCATACCGGAGGGAGTAGATCCCGAACTGCTGATGAAAGTACTTGGCAATCCGGAGATGGCGGCTTTGCTTACTTCTCTGGCGAAGACAATGAAAGTATAAATATAGAAGAACGATATTGTGTGGAGTAAGAAATCTATGCAGTATCGTTTTTTTCGTTTCTTGTGAAAAAACTTTTTTGAAAAATTCGTTGAATGAATTTTAAAAATCTGATTTGGGTATAGAAACCATAAGTTAGTCATGCAATGGTATACTGAATAGGTATCCTCCTGCAGAAGGAGGTCCTATGCCGAAAGAAGAAAGGAAAAAGGGGACACATTTAACTTGGGATGACAGGCATGAAATTCAGAAGGGATTGAAAGAACATCGTACCTTTAAAGAGATTGCATACATTATAGGCTGTTCACCTGATACGGTTTCCAAGGAAATACGCAGGCATCGTTATCATAAGTTGCGAAGCAGGGATGGCATACTTCATGCAAGTCCCAACCGGTGTAAATACCGAAACAGCTGCAGGCGTTGGGATGTGTGTAAAAAGAAGAAGGGACATAAGTGCAGAATTCCATGCCGGGAGTGTATCAGCTGTAATAAGCTGTGTCCTGACTTTGTGGATGCACCATGCCCAATAGAACACAAGGCGCCTTATGTGTGCAATAACTGCCCCAAGTCCATCAGCTGTCTGTTTGATAAGTACCTGTATAACGCTGATTATGCCCATAAGGAGTACTGTGAAACGCTTAGGAAATCCAGACAGGGAATAGACATGACCAGAGATGAACTGGCAGCATTGGACAGTCTTGTGAGCCCGCTGATCAGGAAAGGACAGCCCCTGGCACATATCCTGGCGCATCATGCAGAAGAGATTCCCTGTGGGGAACGAACGCTTTATAAGTATATCAGTGCCGGCTATCTGACCGCAAGAAATCTGGATATGCGGAGAACGGTAAGATATCGAAAAAGAGTGAGAAGCGTTCCAACTCCCAAAATCAGCTATCGTAAAAAAGAAGGACATCATTATTCAGACTATCTTGATTTTATTGCGAAAAACGAAGGCATACGAGTGGTACAGATGGACACAGTGGAAGGAAATAAAGGCGGAAAATTACTTCATACGCTGTTATGGCCGGGAAACAATCTGATGCTGGCATTTCTGATTGAAACCAAAGAAATGAAGAATACCGTAGCTGCTTTTGACTGGTTGGAAGAGACGTTGGGAAGTGAAATGTTTCGGGAACTGTTTCCTGTAATACTGACAGATAATGGATGTGAGTTTGCAGATCCGGAGTTGTTTGAAAAAGGACATGACGGAAAGAAGCGTACCAGAGTGTTTTATTGTGAATCGAGACATTCTGAGCAAAAGGGAGAACTGGAAAAGAATCATGAGTACATAAGATATGTACTGCCAAAGGGAAGTTCGTTTGATGGATTGAACCAGGAGCAGGTGTTACGTATGGTAAATCACATCAATAATACAACAAGGCCTAAACTTCATGGTTCGACACCCATGAAGAAGGCCCTGAAGTCATTTGACAAAAATGCAATGGAAAAGCTTGGACTGGAGATCATCCCACCCGATGAAATCTGTCTGAAGCCTGAACTATTGAAATAAATAAAACAGGCAGGAGGATACAGAAAAGAATAAACAGTTGATGGCAACCAGAAGTTACTCGTGCAAAAGACTTTTGGAGGCTTCCTTTAGTGTACCCTAAAATCCATTCATTTTTAATTATTATAGGTCAGAAAGGGATGAAAAACAACCTGAAAATGGAGAGAAACAGGGCAAAGCAGAAGTTAGTCGTGCAATTCTTTTTCTGAAGCATGGCAGTAGAAGTTACTAATGCAATCAACTTTTTTGAAAAAATTTGCGTTTTGGGTGAGAGTTTTTTCGATTTTTTGTACCTATATAAGTGAAGGGGTTTTTAAGCCGCATTTCCAGACAAACAAGAAAGGAGGTTCAAACGAAATGTACGATACCGCAAGACGGGTCGCACTCGTCAAGCAGCGGGTGCGGGAAAACACCCGCCGGAGGCAGCGGCGCGAGGCAATAAGCCTCTCCGCAGCGTGTATGCTGCTGTTCGCGGTGCTGACGCAGGCGGCGGGCACGGTCGTCGGACCGGGGCAGACCGCCGCATGGGGCGTGTTCGGCGCGATGCTGCTGCGGGAGGACGCGGGCGGTTATGTGCTGGTGGCCGTCGTCTCCTTTGCAGCGGCGGCGGTCATCACCGCGCTGTGCTTCCGGCTCAGAAAAAGAGAAAATCAGAAAAAAGACGGGGCGGACAAGCCGAACCGACACGAACAGGAGGAGAAAAGCCAATGAAGAAACGAATACTCAGCATCCTGCTCCTATGCTGCATGGTGCTGACGCTGCTGCCGACAGCAGCCTTTGCCGAGGGTGAGATTCCTGACAGCACAAATGTGACGGTGACCTTTGATTCCAATGGAGGCGGCGAGGTAGAGTCCCAGACTATTCAGCAGGGGCAGCAAGTACAAAGGCCCGCTGACCCTGTCAAGGAAGGTTATACTTTTATCGGCTGGTATGACAAAAACGATTTGGACAACAAATACTACAATATGCCGGAGTGGAATTTCAGATATTCTGTGACTGGGGATATGGAGCTGGTGGCGCAGTGGATGGAGCCAATGAAGATTTCCACTGAACCGATCACCTATCTGGACAAAGACGGCAAGCAGCAGACCTGCACCAAATACACGGTGCTGGAAAGCGTTATTATCGATGATTTTTTCAATAGCGACGACAAATGGTACGATCTGCCCGCCGGCTGGTATGTGGTGAAGGGCAACGTGACCTTCACGCCCCGCTTGGACACCCACGGCGCGGTCAATCTGATATTGACGAACGGCAGCCACCTCACAACGGAGTGGGGCATCAATGTGAAGGAGGGCGATACCTTCACCGTCTACGCCCAAAGCACCGACGAGAACACCATGGGCAAGCTGACGGCGTGCCTCTCAGAAGAGGAACCCACGTCTGACATTAAATACTATGTATGGCCGGATAGAGGAATGACCGGCATCGGCAGCAGTGTGCGCTATAGAAAACACAACAGTGGTCTCATCGAAAGCGATGGCGATATCATCATCAACGGTGGTAATATCCGCGCCAGGGGGCAGGCTGGCGCCGCCTGCATCGGCGGAAGCAGCGGAGATAACGTTACCTGGTCATATGAATCCGATATCAGGCAATGCGGCAGCGTTACCATTAATGGCGGCATTGTCCGCACCGAAGCGGCAAAAAGGTATGATGCCTTCTATAACAATGGGATTGGGAGCGTCCTGGGTTACGGCGGCAGCGTTACCATCAATGGCGGCACGGTCGTGGCTGAGGCTCGCGCAGATGCGATTGCCACGGGGCGCAACGGCATCATCACCATCAACGGCGGCAATATAACGGCACGAGGAGGTCTCGGCGAAGGTAGTCCCATAGGCCTTGGCGCTGGAAGTGGGATTGGGTCTGATGATGTCATTAATAACATAACCATCAACGGCGGCAACATAGATGCGTACTCCGCCAGAGATGGCTTAGGTATCGGCTCTGCTGGTACAGCAACGGTGAAAATCACCGGCGGCGTCATAAAAGCTGTTTCGAATGCTGAGGCCGCTATTGGCCTATGTGAATATAGCACAGGAAGTGTCAGCATCACCGACGGCAAGATCACCGCAATCGGACAAGGCAGTGCGGATGGCATCGGCGGCTATGCCGATGTCAGTATCACCGGCGGCGAGATCGACGTTTCCGTCGAAGGATCTGGCGTAGCCATCGGCGGCAATGGCGGCAAAAGCATCACCATTCAGGGCAATGCAATCAAATCCATTTCCAGCAAGATGGGTACCTGCATTGGCGGAAACAACAGAAATGGAAGCGCTAAAGATATCACCATTCTTGACGCTGAGCTTCCGCTCCTCGGCGGTGAGGACCTTCTGATTGGCAATAGGGTCAGCGATGACAGGGGCGGCAATATCACCATCCGAAACTGCCGCATCCTATCAACAGACGTTGTGGCAGTTGAAGGAATACAGTTAGGCAATAACGGAAATATACAGATCGAAAACAGCGAGATCGTACTGACCGGAATAAAGGGCATCCGCACCGGCGATAGCGGGAGCATCGCCATCCGGGATTCCCAGCTCGTCACGAACGGCATTTATATGGGCGAAGAAGGAATGACCCAGCGGAAGCTGAAACGGCTGGAGATCACGAACAGCACCGTGGTAACGAACGATGTCCTCGGCTCCACAGGCAAATTCACTTCTGTCGGCGAGATCGTGATCCACGGCAGCAGCATCCGTCAGAGCAGCGAGGATCGTGGAAATGGCTTCGGCATTGGCTGCGGAGAGTATGGCACCTTTGACCGTATTGACATTCAGGACAGCCAGATTGATATTCCGGGTTTCAAGGATGGCGTAGCCATCGGCGGCGGCAGGTATACGAAAGATCCCGGCAATAGCGTCATTCGCATTGCGAACAGCCGGGTGTTTGCCCGCACCCGTGACAGATGGAGTACCGCCATCGGTCGCGGCGTAGCTTCCAGCGGAGATGGAGCGCTACGGATCTTTATTGAAAACAGCACCGTGACCGCAAAAGGCGGCTGGCTGTTTGGGGATGATACCGAATATGTTCCCGGCATCGGAATCAGCTACAAGTCTTCCCTGAATGCCTATATTCAGGTCATGGACAGCACAGTGGAATCCTTCCGGCATACGAAAAGTAGGAACATGGACGATTCCGATTATGTCTATGACGACCTGCACACAAAGAAGCTGCCGGGTAATCCAGCGGAAAACATCTCCATCTGCGGCAGCACCGTCAACGGAACGCGCATTGACCATAGCCTCGACAAATACGGCAAATGCTCGCTCTGCGGCAAGTATGATATTGGATATTGCTATGAGAAGGGGTTTCTGACGATGGAGGGGCTGACGGACTGCGCCTATGACGGCAGCGAAAAGAAGCTGACGGGGCTTTCTCATAAGACAGGCGAGAACGAAACGAAGCAGCTAACGGAGAACACAGACTACACTGCCACCTATTCCAACAATGTATATCCCTACACCCTCAACCCGAACGATGCGGGCTTTGACCCGGAAAAAGCCCCCAAGGTGACGCTGTACGGCACGGGGAACTACTGCGGCAAGGCGGAGCACTACTTCACCATCAGCGGAGACGAGCAGCCCTCGTACACCGTAAAGTTTGATACTGCCGGCGGCACGAGTATCAGCAATAAAACCGGCGTCAGGTGGGAGCAGCGCGTGCTGGACGGTGTGGAGCCTCCCACCAGAACCGACTATGAGTTCCGCGGCTGGAGCTGTTCCGGCAAACCCGTGTTTCCCGGAACCACCTATGCGGATCTTGCGGGAGATAAAAACGTACAGAGCATCACGCTGACGGCGCAGTGGGCGGCGGCATGGTATCCGGAGGGTGAAATTAAGATTGAAGGTGAGGACACCGTATGGAATGGCTTCGAAAGCGACTATTCCGCACGGTTTTACAACACGGAGCAAACTGTAACCATCTCCGCTCCGAAATCCGGCGGTAAGCCGGTGGAGATTGGCTATCTGATCACCGATGAGGACCTCACGAAGGCCAGATGCACAAAACGAGACTTTACCCCTTACACCGAGCCTCTCAAGCTGAACACGGACGGTCAGCACATCGTTTATGCGAAGCTCACCAACGCAGAGGGCAATGTCACCTATCTCAGGACAACAAGCCGCATTGTGATTGACACCACGCCCCCTGAGATCGTCGGCATTGAAGATGGTAAAACGTATTATCGAGATGATGGTGAAACGATTACTGCATATCCTATAAGTGATGTAATAGCCATAGATACGAATCTTGATTCCTTCTCGGTAAACGGAAACCCCATTTCGATATCCGATGCCGACGAAACCAAATCAGTTTCGTTTAGCGCTCCTTATGAAGAAAGCTGCACATATAAGTTTATCGCGACCGACAAGGCCGGAAACGTAACGGAGAAAACGGTCAATGTTTATTACAACGACAAAGTGGTCTCTGTCACCGGCGTATCGCTGAACGAGAGCAGCATCACCCTTGATGTGGGCGGGAGCAAGACCCTGGCCGCCACCGTGACGCCTGATAACGCCACCAACAAAAAGGTGCGCTGGACCTCCGACAACGAGACTGTCGCCACGGTTTCCGAGGACGGCGTTGTCACCGCCGTGGCAGGCGGGACGGCTGTCATTACCGCCACCACACATGACGGTTTGTTCACTGCCACCTGCACGGTGACGGTCAATGCCCCCGATGCTGCACCCACCATCACCACGGACACCCTGCCGGACGGCAAGGTGGGCGAGGCATACAGCCAGACCCTGACCGCCACCGGCACAGCACCTATCACATGGAGCATTGACGGCGGTCTGCCTGCCGGTCTGAGCCTGAACGCGGATACCGGTGAGATCAGCGGCACGCCTACTGCGGAAGGAACCGCCACCTTCACCGTCAAGGCTACTAACAGCGCGGGCAGCAATACGAAGGAGCTGTCTATTACGATAACCAAAGCCGCGCCTGCCGAGCATACCATCACCGTGACCACAGAGGGCGGCGGAACGGCTTCTGCATCTTCTGCAAAAGCTGTGGTCGGCACGGAGATTCGCCTGACCGCCAAGCCTGACGAAGGCTACCGCTTCAAGGAGTGGGAGGTCATGAGCGGCAATGTGACTATCAAAGACGATAAGTTCACCATGCCGAGCGCCAACGTGGAGGTCAAGGCTGTCTTCGAGAAGGACGCGCCTGCGCCCACCGAGTTCATCGTCACCGTGACCAGCGGAGGCAACGGAACGGCTTCCGCATCTCCCGCAAAGGCTGCGGCCGGTACGGAGATCACCCTGACTGCCACGCCAAACACCGGCTACCACTTCAAGGAGTGGCAGGTCATCAGCGGCAATGTGACCATCAAGGACGATAAGTTCCTCATGCCGGACAGCAATGTAGAGGTCAAAGCAATCTTCGAGGAGGACGCGCCTCCCGTGCCCACCGATCCCGCAAAGCCCAACATCAGCGTAACGGGAACATATACCTATAACGGCTCTGTGCATACCGCGACCGTGAGCGGCTATGATCCCGCCACAATGGACATCTCCGGCAACACCGCCACGGACGCGGGCGATTACACCGTTCGCGTCACATCCAAGACCGGCAAATGGGCGGACGGCAGCACCGATGCCGTGACCGCGGCGTGGAGCATCGGCAAAGCCACGCAGGAAGCGCCTAACGGCTTGATCGGTGTCGCGCCCACTACCGAGGGCGGCAGCGACGGCAAGATCACCGGCGTGGATGCAACGATGGAATACCGTGCGGAGAGCGAAACTATCTACACCGCCTGCACCGGTATCGAGATTGAAAACCTGTCCGCTGGTAATTACTTCGTTCGCTATGCGGAGGATAACAACCACTTTGCCAGCCCCGATGTGGAGGTCACGGTGGGTGAAGGAAAGCCGCTCGCAGACTTTACTATCACCTTCAACGGCAACGGCGGCAGCGGCAGCATGGAGCCTGTTACCGTCAAGGCAGGGACAAATTACATCCTGCCCGCCTGCGGCTTCACCGCTCCCGCCGATCAGGAGTTCAAGGCTTGGGAGATCGGCGGCGCGGAGTACAAGGTAGGCGATTCCTACACAGTGGACAGGGATACCGAAATCAAGGCGCTGTGGGAAAACAGCGTTATTACCCCCACCACCTACACCGTCACCGTCGGTAATGACGGAAACGGCACTGGCACCGCAACTCCTTCCACCGCTGCGACCGGCACGGAGATCACCCTGACCGCCACGCCCAAAGAGGGCTACCACTTCAAGGAGTGGCAGGTCATCAGCGGCAATGTGACTATCAAGGACAATAAGTTCACCATGCCGGACGGCAATGTGGAGGTCAAAGCAATCTTTGAGAAGGACGCACCTCCTGCGTCCACCGAGTTCATCGTCACCTTTGACGGCAACGGCGGTACGCCCTCTGTCAGCAGCATGACCACCACCGATCAGAAGCTGACCTCTCTGCCCAGCGCCTCCCGACGCGGCAGTTACAGCTTCGACGGCTGGTACACCGAAAAGAGCGGCGGCACAAAGATTACGACGGCTACCGTATTCTCTGCAAATACCACCGTCTACGCCCACTGGACCTATACCGGCGGCGGTGGCGGCGGCTACAATCCGCCCGTCACCTACTACACGCTGCGCTTTGAAACCGGCGGCGGCAGTGATATTCCCAGCGTGCGGGAAACGTACAATACCTACATTGACCTGACAAAGTACGTCCCGACCTGGCGCGGGCATACCTTTATCGGCTGGTACAGCGAACGCAGCCTGACAAACAAGGTTTCCAGTGTTTATCTGACGAAGGATATGACCGTGTATGCAGGCTGGCGCGTGGACGAAAATCCGGGCACAGGCGCGAATCCCTTTACCGATGTTTCTGAAAAGGACTGGTTCTACGGCGATGTGATGTTCGTCTACGAAAACGGCCTGATGCTCGGCACGAGCAAGACCCTGTTCAGTCCGCATGGGACGGCAACGCGCGGCATGATGGCGACCATTCTCTGGCGCATGGAGGGCAGCCCCGCGCCGAAGGGTAAAAACAGCTTTACCGATGTGGAGGCCGGAAAGTGGTACGCTGACGCGATCACATGGACAGCGGAGAACGGCATCTTTGCGGGCTACGGCAAAGACAAATTTGGCCCGGACGATCCCATCACCCGCGAACAGCTTGCAGCCATCTTCTACCGCTACGCAGACTACAAGGGCTACGATCTGACCGTCAAGGGAAATCTGGACAAGTTCAAGGATGCGGACAAGATCACGGATTACGCAGAGACGGCGATGGGGTGGGCTGTCGGCAGCGGTCTTGTGAAGGGAAAATCCGGCAATCTGCTTGACCCGCAGGGCACGGCGACCCGCGCTGAGATCGCCGCCATGCTCCACCGCTTCATTGAGAAGTATGAGCTGGTGCAGGGCAAAGCTCCCGGCGGCCTGATGGGCTGGATCGACCCGAAGCGGCTGCAAATCCCAAAGACCGGCGACAACAGCGTGTTAGGCTTGTGGGGATTCTCCCTCTGTACATCTCTTGCTGGATGCCTTGCACTGACCACATGGCAGACCAGGCGGCGGCGTGAGGAAGAAGCGCTGCAAATCATCGAAAAGTAAACAGGTTCACCTTTAGGGGCGCGGGCAAATAGCCCCGCGCCCCTTTTCGGTTTCATTCGTCAGGAAAGGCGGTTGCTCTTTTGAACAACCGCCTTTCGCCATTTCTATCCGATTTGAGCAGAAAGGAAATCAGTCTATGACAAAAGAGTACAGGAGGTGTCGCTGATGCGGCTTGCCGCCGCACAAATCGCATAACCGGACTAATACGGCATGAAAGCAGTTTTCTGCACCCGCCTGCCCTTTCTGCTGTTTCATTGCGCCTATTGAGCACCTATGAAGGTTTTGAAGCCTTTATAGGTGCTTTTTGTCATCCACGGCACTTCTTCGCCGTGGGCTGCCGCTCCCCGCCGCCCTTCGTTTGGATTCGACCGCAACACCGAACAAAAACATCCAAACGGAGGAATACAACATGACAACGATCAACCTGCGGGAGCTTTACCCGTGGTACACCGAGGATGCCTTTATCGAGGTTTCCGATGAAGTAGCCGCGTTCCTTGAAGAAGATAAGCGGCTTCAGATCAACTACGCGCAGTACATCCGCGACAACAGGGCATTCTACTCGCTGGACGCAGGCGACGGCATCGAGGCGGAGGCGCTGAATCTGCCGGAGCAGCCGGACGAGGCGCTGGAGCGCATGGAACTGGAACGGCTGCTGAAAGAAGCGCTGGCACAGCTCACGCCCGCACAGCGGCGGCGTGTCCTTGCGTACATAGTTGGTGGACTGTCTCAGTTGCAGATCGCTGCAAGAGAAAACACCACCCAGCCTGCCGTGCATCATTCCGTTCGCAAAGGGCTTTCCCATTTGAAGAGAATTTTGAAAAATTTCGACTGAGGGGGTTATAAAAAGCCCGATTTTTCTTGAGGTATATGAGAGGGATATTCTTCTTTCTCGCCTCTGCTCCTTGAAAACCGCATAGTCACCGGTATCAGCACAGACCCCGCGCGGCTGAAAAGCCAAGCGACAAAAGGCGCGCCGCCATGACGACAGACATCCCATCCTTCGGGACGGGCGGCTGTCCGAGCGATCTACGCGGCCTTTGACCCGATGCGTGGCAGCATCGGGCGCGATGACAGCGCGGGCGATACGCAACCCCAGCTACGGCCTCCCACTGACTTGAGGGGGATTCCTGCGGCGTTCGTGAGCCTTACAAGCCACGGCGCTGCGGGAATGGGACAGCCTTGCCAAAGGCGGCTGATACCGGTCCCAGAGGCGATATATGCCTCGCGCCGGGGGCTGTGACAAATACGGCGGAACAAAACTACACGACACAACATACGCAGACAGCCGCGCCGGTGCAGTATCATGCAACATGACAGCAATCCCTCCGGCGCGGCTGCTCTGCCGGAACGAATACGAACAAGCCCCGCTGTCATATCGTGGCAGCGGGACTTACATGATAAATCGGAGGTGCGTTTATGCAGAAGCAAGCCATCCCCAAAGAGCCGGTCGCCTCTTATAAGGAGATCAGGATCGGCAAGACCCTCTATCGCGTGACAAGCGTGTTTTCCGGCGAAAAGGACCTTGGCAGGACGCTGGAGCAGCTTGCGGTGCGCCGCGCCATGACAGAGCTGGACGCTCCCGCGTCCGCACCGCCTTGTCACGCATCGTAACAGACAATCAGCCTCCCTGTGGCGGCATCCTTGCGCGAAAATGGTATCCCCGGTATCATATTCTTGCAGGGAAAACCTGCGAGAGCCATCACGCCGCACGGATGTATGAATCGCAGAGAATCGGGAGGTAAAATACAGATGATCGAAAAGACATACAACGTAGGCATCTATTGCAGGCTCAGCAACGACGATGAGCGCGATGGGGAGTCCGTATCCATCGAAAATCAAAAGCTCCTGCTGCAAAGCTATGTGCGTCAGCGGGGCTGGAACGAGATCGCGGTGTACTGTGACGACGGGTACTCAGGTACGAATTTCGACCGCCCCGGCGTCAAACGCCTCATCGAAGATGCAAAAGCCAAGAAAATCAACCTCATTCTGGTCAAGGACCTATCACGCTTTGGGCGTAACTACATCGAGTTCGGACAGTACACGGACTACCTGTTTCCCTCGCTGGGCTGCCGTTTTATCGCGCTGAACAACGGCATCGACACCATGAGTGACAACGGCAGCACCGACGTCATGTGCTTTTTGAACTTATTTAACGAGTTTTACAGCCGGGACACCTCCAAGAAGGTCAAGGCGGTCAAAAGAGCCTGCGCGGAAAGCGGCAAGTTCATGGGAACCTACCCCGCCTACGGCTACAAGCGCGACCCGGAGGATAAGCACCACCTTGTCATCGACGAGGAGACCGCCCCTACCGTGCGCCGCATCTTCGCCATGCGCGCCGCCGGCATGGGCTTCCGTGCCATCGCCGTCACGCTCAACGAGGAGGGCGTTCTGCCGCCCGGTGCGCTCTACTATCAGCGCAAGGGGCGCAGCGACCCGCGCAACGTCAACCACAAGTGGGCGGAAACCACCGTCAAAGCTCTCATCCGCAGCGAGGTCTATATTGGGAACATGGTGCAGGGCAAAACCGGCACACTTTCCTATAAGTCCCGCAAGCTCATCAACAAGCCGGAGGAGGAATGGATACGGGTGGAGGGAACCCACGAGCCCATTATTTCCCGCGAGATATGGGATACCGTGGTCAGCATCGACAAAAAGAAGGTGCGCAAGACGCCGCCCACGGACGGCATCCGCAGCATTTTCACCGGCCTTGTCTACTGCGCAGACTGTGGCTTCAAGATGCGCAACCACATCGAGCGCTTCACCTATAAGGACGGAACGCCGGGGCGGTACAGCTCCTTTATCTGCGGCAACTATGCCAGAAGCGGCAAAAGCGCCTGCACCATCCACTCCATCTATGAGAATGTGCTGGAGGAGCTGGTGCTGACGGACATCCGTGAAAAGGCGCGCTTCGTCGAGTGCGACGGCGAGCGCCTTGCCGAGCAGATCAGCCGTATGAAGGAAAAGGAAAGCCGCAGCCGCGTCATCTCCTATGAGCAGGAGCTGAAAGCGGCAGCGGCGCGTATGGCGGAGCTGGAACGGCTGATGCAGAATCTCTATGAGGACAAATGCACCGGCACCATCCCCCAGACGGTCTTTCAGACGCTCATGCGGAAATACGAAACCGAACGGGCGGAAAAAGCCGCCGCCATACCGGAGCTGGAGCAGAAGGTCAGAGCGCAGCTTGAGAACCGGCAGGACGCAAACCGCTGGATGGAGGTCATCCGCCGCTACACCGAGATCACGGCGCTGGACGAAAGCATCCTCTTTGAGCTGGTGGACCGCATCGAGGTGGGCGAGGCGCGGAAGGTCAACGGACAGCGCATCTGCGACGTCAAGGTGGTCTACCGCTACGTCGGCAGCGTGGACGACGCGCTGGCACAGGAGAGGCTGGAAGCGTATGAAAAAGCTATATAAGGTCGGCATCTATTGCCGGTTGAGCGTGGACGACGCCTCCAACTCCGCCAAGGCGAAAAACTATATCCCCGCTGATGAATCCGTCAGCATCGAGAATCAATATAAACTGCTTTCCAAATTCGTAATGCTCAACGGCTGGACGGAGGTCAAGTCCTACTCGGACGACGGTTATAGCGGTGGAAATTTTCAGCGTCCCGGATTTCTGGAGATGCTGGAGGATGCGCGGCACGGCCTTATCAACCTGATCCTTGTGAAAGACCTATCACGGCTGGGCCGTGATTTTGTGGAGGTCGGGCGCTATACCGACGTTATTTTCCCCTCGTTGGGCTGCCGCTTCGTATCCGTCCTTGACTGCCTCGACACCGAGGGCGACAACACAGATATGCTGCACTTCCGCAGTCTGATGAACGACTACCATTTGAAAGACCTCTCCAATAAGGTAAAATCTGTCCTTCACGCCAAAATGCGCAGCGGCCAGTATATCGCCGCCTACGCGCCCTACGGCTACCGCAAGAGCGATGAGGACAGACATCGGCTGGTGATTGACAAGGAAGCAGCCGCCGTGGTGCGCCGGATGTTTGAGCTGCGGCGGGCAGGCATGGCCTACGGCAAGATCGCCGCCGTGCTGAACAGCGAGGGCATTTTGTCCCCACGCTGGTATTGGGCAAAGCTGTACGGCAACGGCTCCTGCAAGTACGCGAACCTTTGGATGTACGCCACGGTGAAGAACATACTGACAAACGAAGTCTACACCGGAAATCTTATTCAGAATCAGACCGGCTCGCGCTCCTATAAGGACGACACCATGATCTATAAGCCGGAATCCGAGTGGATACGGCATGAGGCTTTGCATGAAGCCATCATCTCGCCGGAGGTGTGGAATGAAGTGCAGGCCATCAACCGGGAAAGGACGCGGCTCTCGGCGGACAACGCCCCGCCGAAGCCCTTCCTGTTCACCGGCAAGCTCGTCTGCGCCGACTGCAAAGCCCCCCTTCAGGGCAACCGGGAGACGCAGCGCCGCAAGAACGGCACGTCCAAAAAGTACGTTTCCTATTTCTGCTCCCGTTATACGGCCTCCGGCTACGGCGCGTGTTCCCGGCACACCATCTATGAGATGACGCTGACGGAGCTTGTATTGAGCGAGATTCGCGCCCATGCCGAGGCGCTGGAACTGGACGAAGCTGCCATGCTGGACAGGCTGCAAGCGCAGCGCACCGCCGCAGACGCAGAACGTCTGGAAAGCGTCCGGCAGGAGATTGGGAAGCTGCGCCGCCGCGTCTATGAGCTGGAGCAAATGACCGCCAAGCTCTATGAGGACAAGGTTTGCGGCAGCATCAGCGCAGCGTCCTTCGCTGTACTGCTTGAAAAGACCGAGCAGGAGCGTCGCCAGCGAACCGACCGGCTGGATACGCTTCTTGCGGAAGTCAGGGAGTATGAGCAGAGCGCCGCAGACATTCAAAGCTGGGCGGCAGTTGTCCGAAAGCACCTGCATATTCGGGAGCTTGACCGTGAAACGGTGGACGAGCTGATCGACCGCATTGAGGTCGGAGAAAAAACCGTTGTTGACGGAAAAAACGTCCGTGACATCAAAATCTATTACCGCTTTGTCGGCAATATCTGAATGGAGGTCAGATCATGGATAGCAATAAAAGCAAGCGTGTGGTAGTATATTGCCGGGTAGCGACACAGGCGCAGCTTGACGGCGACCACACGCTGGAAGCACAAAGCGCCCGGCTGCATGAGCAGGCCGAGCGGCTGGGTTATGAAATTGTGGGAAAAGTCAGCGAGTATGAAAAAGGAACTTCGCTTGACCGCGACGGCTGGAAAAGGGCTTGTCAGAAGGCGGTGGAGCAAAAGGCGGACATCCTCCTTGTTGCCGATCTTACACGGATAGCGCGCGATCCGATCCTTTGGATGCAGGCTTTGCGCGAGTTAAGCGGCAAGGGCGTTTGGATTCAGTCCGCGGCTGAACCGGATGCGTTTCGGGTAGATCCCCTTTTTCACCTATGGCTACCGCCTGGAATCCAATGGCAGCTTGCACTCCATGAACTATGGAAAACTTACCGCAGGAACAACGAAAACAGCGATTGATACAGCAAAACCGTCTGAAAAGGGAGAAATCATTACTTACCTTTCCCGAATGGGAGATGTTCTTCATAATGTTGCGGAAAGGGGTAAAATCATCGTCCCCTCTGGCACTGTCCACGCCGTCATTGATGGCGATAAGGCGAACGCCACGCTGACGCAGGATTTCCATAATCTGACCGACTTTCAGATAGTCACGACCCATGCGGCTCATGTCCTTGATACACAGGTACTCCACATTCCCGGCTTCCACTTCTTTCATCATTGCCAAAAATCCGGGACGGTCAAAGCAAGTACCACTAATGCCATCGTCCGTGAAATGGACAATGTTTGTAAAGCCCTGCCGTGCGGCGAACTCCTCCAACATAGCCTTTTGATTGGAAATGGAATTGCTCTCACGCTGTTGGTCATCATCTTTGCCAAAGTCATCACGGCTCAGTCGTTCGTACAGAGCTGTGATTTTCTCGTTTTTTCTCATAACTTGCGCTCCTTTCTTCGGTTTTAGGTTGTGTGTTCTAAGAGACTTCCCAACCGCTTGATTAAGAAGTCTTTTAGAGCATACAACACCGCTGGCTAATTTGTACTTTTTGTACTGCTTTACCGCAAAGCAATCCGGCTTGCGCTTTTCCAGGCCCTTGAACATATAGTCCACCGCGTTCATAAAGTTTTCGTTGTCCTCTTTCACCTCCATGCCGGAGATCATATCCACCAGGGTATTCATATTCCGATCCTCGGCGGGGCCCTCGAAAATGATATAGGCGATAAGGGCGCAGTACAAAAGCGTTTCCGCCTTTGTCCAAAATGGATCACCCTCCTTGCCCTCGCCTTTGGTGTTGGCGATGAGGGTATCAACAAACTTTAGAATGTCGGCCTCGTTGCGGATATACGACAGGGGGTTATAGTGCATGGATTTTGTGAAGTCAATGGAATTGAACACCTTGATCCGATAACCCCTCCGTTGCAGGAAAGCCCCCACCTGGGAGAGAACCCCGCCCTTTGGATCGACCACCACAAAGCTGCACCCGCCCTTTTTCTTCGCGCTGGCCTGGAGAAGCTGCGGGGTGAGCCAGAACCGCGTTTTGCCGGAGCCGGACGAACCGATCACACAGGCGTTGAGGTTGCGGGCGTTGGCCGGATTTTTGGGGCGGGTGTTCATGGTAAGAAGCTCCGTCCCGGTGAGGATGACATTGTTTTCAAAGACGGGATCGACGAAAGGGGCTATATCTTTAGGCCCGCCCCAACGGGCGCTCCCGAACTCCTCATCCCGCCGGAATTTCTTTGCGTTCTTGCTCTTGAAGTAGATCAGCAGCCGGAAGCCCACCGCGCCCACAATGCCAACAAGCCAGTCAAAGGGATCAAGCCCCGGCGCAAGGTCGGCAAAGGCCGGGCCTACCGTCTGCCCCAGGCCCATGAGCTTATGGGGGAAATCCGCGCCAGCGGCCAGCCGGTAGGCTGTCCCCAGCTTTAGGCAGGCCCACAACACAAACAAATAGGGGATGTTTGGTATCACATATTTTTTGACGCTACCTGTCCTCATGCACCGCCTCCTTTGCGCGTTCCAGCTTTTGGGCGGGCTGGCGGGCCGCTTCTGCGGCGGCCTCCTTGATCTGCTCCCGGATGGGGGCTTTTGCGGATTTGGTGCGCTTTAGCAGCTGTTTGGAATACTCGGAGAAACAGGCTGTGATCGCGTCGGCCTGCCCCGCCTTGAAGAACAGCAAGTGCTTATCCGGCGCGACTTGATAAAAGGCGTAGTCCACATTCCATTTCCGGGCCACCCGGTCAAAGAGGGCCGGGGCCTCCACCTCGATACTGTTGGTGGCGGCCCCGTGGCCCATGAGCTGCCCCACCGTCTGCCTGCCGTGGGGCGTCTGCTTGGCCCGGTGGTGTTTGGCGATCTTCCGGCCTACCGCCTGGAGAACATAGGCAAGCCCCCGCGCCGTGAGCTTGCTTGCCTTAATAGATACTGCTATGGTACGTCTGGAAACGTCCTCGTCTATCAGCCCTTATCCCTCCTTCCACACGAAAAAAGCACCTCTGGACAATGTGTCCAGAAGTGCCGCTATCGGTCTGTATGGCCTTGCTCCGGGCGGGGGCGTTCCGCCGCCTGGGGAAAACGGTCAATGACTTCTTTATAAGCCGCCATCTGCTCCCGGATGGAAAGCTGCGGATAAGCAAAAACCTTGTGATCGTCTGGAATGTCCTCCAGCCCGTGGTAGTATTCAATAAACTGGCTGCCGTTGGGGAGGAAAAAACCGCCTTTGACAAACCCGCCATCCTCATTGATCCGCATATCCCGGCCATACGCCTCATAATCGAAATAATCCCGCAGGTTTTCGGGAATGTTGATTAGTTCCATGTCCTCCGCGTAAATGCGGCCCAGGGTTTCATCATCAGACACGCCGATATAGAAATCGTAGCAATCCAGATTTTCCACCAGATTGATGAGGTCGCCCACGCCGGAGGTATGCTCGCCGCTGGCAACAGCCGCCTCAAACTTTTCCAAATCGCTTTTATCCAGCTCGGAGAGCAGGCAGGCCAGATGGTTGAGCTCGTCAATGCTTTCGTATTCTCCCAGGCAGGCGTTGAGTTCCGGCAGATCGCCGCCATAGTCGGCAATAAAAATCTCCTCATACTGGATATTGTCAACGCCAATCCGTTTAAGGAGCGCCTGTACTTCCTCGGTAGTCGTGGGGAATTTCAACGGCTCACTTGCCAGCTCACCCTCGTTGTATTTCCCCAGGTTAGTGACATACGCCTCAATGAACGCCATATCAGCGCCGCCTCTGGCCCTTGACGGTGAGGATGCCGTCCAGGGTGGTGGCGGTGATCCCCAGCCGCTGGGCCACAGCGATGTCATTTTTTACCGCTTCATCGACATAGCTCCCGCATACCACCAGCACGCGGGAGCGCCGGAGCAGGTCGCGCCCCATATCAATACCGCTTTTATGCTCCTCCGGCACCGCGTCATTGAGGAACAGCGGCAGATAGAGCATAGGGCAGATGGGGGAATATCCCGCATCATAGACAATGCGGCAGTATTTAGCTGCCTGCTCCATGACCTCGCACTCGCCGCCGCGCCATGCGGCGGTCACATACGCAAGGGGTCGCTTCATAATCAAAACCTCCGTTTCTTTTCTATATATAATAGGTAGGGGGTCAACCCTATCCCCCCGCCCTTTCCCTATCCAGGGAAAGGGGGCGGCTCTGGAGGATATACCCCC
>OHIY01000621.1_pt1 | contig 18364 bp, 19 predicted proteins | sample 1568351 | NCBI WGS metagenome assembly OHIY01 (sample SAMEA3879547, study PRJEB24766) | human gut metagenome | biome: human-associated habitat; feature: feces | place: USA | collected 1985/1987 | reverse complement strand
GCTCCCGCGGCTGGTTCACGCAGCTTGCCTACCAGAATAAAACAGGTTGCACAGAGACAAATATATAATATATTATCGTACTTTTTTGTCTGTGTGCAAGTCTTGCACTCTGACCCCGTTTGCACAGTGACTCAGTGTGCAGGCCTTGTCTGTGTGCAAACTTTGCACAGTGACTTTTTAAGCGATACATCGTCAAGAAACAGTCTGTGTGCAAGATTGTGCCGCTCTCCCCCCGCGCTGCACAGTGGCAAAAAAAGACCGCCTGCGTGCGGTACGCGGGCGGCCCTTCTCGGTTCCGGTTTACTTTTTCTTCTGCTGTTCCTGCTCCTTGCGCAGCTCCCGGATGCGCTTTTTCTCGCTCTTGACGTGGGGCCACGGCCAGCTGAAACCTTCATTGGCCTTGCACCAGCGGGTGAGCGGATAGAACGCGAACGCAAAGCCGAACACATACAGCAGCAGATACAGCAGCGCGTCCAGCGTGACCAGCGCATCCAGTGCGCCGATGACCGCCATCACGCAGCCTGCCTTGAGGAAGAACAGCCCGTTCTGGCGGCCGTATTCTTCAAAATGTTCGGGCTTGACGGCGCGGCGGCCCTGGTCGCCCCACACGCGGGGGTTTTTCATGACCGAGTAACCGTAGAACACCATCATCAGGCCGCAAGTGAGCTGAAATCCAAAAAACATGGCTTGTACCTCGTTTGGTCGTTGTCGTTTCGGGCAGGGAACAATTTAGAATTGCCTCCGCTTTGCTCTGGCAATCATAGCGGTAAAATTTTTATAGAAAGCGATCCCGGAAAGTCTGCGGACTTTCCGGGATCGCACTTTCACAGGTAAGGCCGCCGCGGTCAACAGCTGTATCATTTTAAAGCAGCAGTTTCCGGATACGGCCCCTTGCGTGAAAATGTGTTTGGAGCGGCCCGCAGGCCGCGACAAACACGAATATTAAAAATTCATTCCGCTGAATATGCCCAAAGCGCAAGCGGAGGGCATTCAAATCGTCATACTCAGAAGCCGTATGCGGTGCGGGGGAAGGGCAGCACGTCACGGATGTTCTGGATGCCCGTGAGGTACATGATCATCCGCTCGAAGCCCAGGCCGTAACCGGCGTGCTCCACGCCGCCGAACTTGCGCAGGTTCAGGTACCACTCGTAGTTGGTCTTGTCCATGCCCAGCTCGTCCATGCGGGCCACCAGCTTGTCGTAGTTCTCCTCACGCTGGCTGCCGCCGATCAGCTCGCCGATGCCGGGCACCAGCATATCAGCTGCGGCCACAGTCTTGCCGTCCGCGTTCATCTTCATGTAGAAGCTCTTGATCTCCTTGGGGTAATCGGTGACAAAGACGGGCTTCTTGAACACGACCTCGGTCAGGTAGCGCTCGTGCTCGGTCTGGATATCCACGCCCCACTCCACGGGGAACTGGAACTTCTTGTTGTTCTTCTTCAGGATCTCAATGGCCTCAGTGTAGGTGATGCGGCCGAACTCGCTGTTTGCCACCAGCTCCAGGCGCTCGATCAGGCCCTTGTCGATGAACTGGTTGAAGAAGGCCATCTCATCGGGGCAGTTGTCCAGCACGTAGCGGATGACGAACTTGGTCATGGCCTCGGCGGTGTCCATGTAGCCCTTCAGGTCGCAGAAGGCCATCTCCGGCTCGATCATCCAGAACTCGGCGGCGTGGCGGGTGGTAAAGCTCTTCTCCGCACGGAAGGTAGGGCCGAAGGTGTACACCTTGCCAAAGGCCATGGCCATGGCCTCGGCCTCCAGCTGGCCGGAAACGGTCAGGTTGACGGGCTTCTCAAAGAAGTCCTGGCTGTAATCCACGGTGCCGTCTTCGTTCTTGGGCACATTCTGCAGGTCCAGCGTGGTGACCTGGAACATCTCACCGGCACCCTCGCAGTCGGAAGCGGTCAGCAGGGGAGAGTGGGAGTAGATGAAGCCATTCTCCTGGAAGAACTTGTGGATGGCGTAGGCAGCCACGCTGCGCACGCGGAATGCGGCGTTGAAGGTGTTGGTGCGGGGGCGCAGGGTGGGCATGGTGCGCAGATACTCCATGCTCATCTTCTTTTTCTGCAGGGGGTACTCGTCTGCGGGGCAGTCGCCCAGGATCTCCACGCTGTCGGCGTTCAGCTCAAAGGGCTGCTTTGCCTGCGGGGTCAGGACGATGCGGCCCACGATGCGCAGGCTGCTGTACAGGCCGGTGTGGATGACCTCCTCGTAGTTTGCCAGCTTGCCTGCCTCCAGCACGACCTGCAGGGTCTTGAAGCAGCCGCCGTCCGACAGGGCGATGAAGCCGATGTTCTTGGAATCACGGATGTTCTTGGCCCAGCCGCACACGGTGACCACCGTGCCGTCGGCGGGAGTGTTCTTGTACAGCGAGACGATCTCAGTACGTTCCATCTTTTTTTCCTCCGATATAAAAATAAAAAGACAGCTTTGCCCTGAATTTTCAGGGCGAACAAGCTGTCTTGTAATGTCCGCGGTGCCACCTGAATTACCGGAAGTGTCCGGTCGCTCGCGCGCTCCAATAAGCGCTGCCCTGGTAACGCTGGGCTTTGCGGCGCACCTACTGGCGGCGGAATGCCGTGTTCAGTTTGCAGCTCCCGGGTGTTCGTTCGCGCACTGGCCCGCACGCGGCTCTCAGCTGCTGCCGCGCTCTCTGGAGCGTCCGGAATACGTTACTTTTCCCGATCTTTGCTTTTCAGTAATTCTAAAAATAGCACAGCAGCACCGGTTTGTCAATCGGCTTTTTGCGGAAAAACGGTTGAATTCTGCCGGAAAGAATGATATTATTTATCCTGTTATAGTATGTGCATTGCACAAAACGGAACAAACATGAAGATTGGCTTTGTCCTGAGGAGTAGAGCATGAACGAAAATCAAACCACTTACCCCACCGGCGCACAGGATGAGGAAGAGATCGACCTCGTCGCGCTCATGGTGACCCTTCTGCACAAGCTCAAGCCCATCCTGCTGACCGCGGTTGTCTGTGCTGTGATCGCTGGCGGCCTTGCCGGGGTAAAGATCCTGCGCGGCGGCGCTGTTTCGGCAGAAGATCAGGTTGCTTATGAAGAGGCTCTGGCTGAGTATCAGCAGAAAAAGAAGGATTATGAGTTTGCTGTGCAGCAGTACGAGCTGACGGCGAAGAGCAACGAGGATGCGCAGTCTAGTGTGCAGGAAGCACTGAAACAGGCACAGGACTATGCAGAAAAGTCGCTGCTAAAAAATCTGGACGTTTATAATGTCTGGACGGCGCAGGCTGACCTTTATATTGACAGCGGCTACAAAATCCAGCCGGGTTCTGCGTATCAGAATGTTGACCCGACCGGTGCGTTGCTGGCTGCATATCAGAAACAGCTGGTCAGCGGTGACTCCATGAATGCTGCCGCTGATGCCGTAGGGGTAGATGTGCGCTACCTGAAGGGCGTGGTCACGGTAGAACTTTCCCAGAACGACAGTGGCGAGTATAACGGCGTGATGACCTTGCAGGCGTATGCTGCAGATCAGCAGACCGCAGAGAAAATTCTGAACGTGCTGCTGGGTCGTCTGGATCTGATCCATGATAAAGCGGCAGCTGCTGTGTGCAGCCACAGTGTACGCGTGATTGATCAGAGCGTGACACAGGGGGTCTCCACGGAACTGCGTGCGTTGCAGCAGACGAGCGATGAAGATGTTCAGAATCTGCAGAGCCAGCTGGTGGAACTGCAGAGTGCCCGTCAGGCGCTGGATGACAATCTGGCTTCTGCTAAGAGTACTTGGGAGAGTGCGGAGGAGCCCGCACTGGGCGGCGGCGCTGCCTCCTCGGTGGCAAAGTACCTGCTCATTGGCTTCCTGCTGGGCGGTGTGCTTGCCTGCGGCGTGGTCGTGGTCAAGTTCCTGCTGGACGGCATGGTCTACTCGGCCAGCGAGCTGAACCGCTCCACCGGCCTGCCCGTGCTGGGCGCGCTGGCCAGCGACCGCACCAAGAAAGCCGGAAAGCTGGATGCAAAGCTCTATCAGATGGAGGGCCGCCCCGATGGCAGCGCGGACGCTGAGATGCTCTGCCTGATGGCTCAGACCATCCGCAGCCGCGCCCCGGAGGCGAAGAATATTCTGGTCACCGGCGATCTGCCTGCGGACCAGCTGGAAGCACTGGCCGCTGCCCTGCAGGCCACGGAGCCCCTGCGCGGCCAAAGCGTGACCGCCGCCGAGAGCATCCTCAAGGTCGCTGCCACCGTGCCCCATGTGGTGGCTGCCGATGCCATTGTGCTGGCTGCCGACTGCACGGTCACCCGCACCGATGCCGTGCGGGAGCAGAACGAGAAGATCGTTCGGCTGGGCAAGCAGATCCTGGGCTGCATCGTATACGAATAAGCAGAAATAAAATAAACCTCTCAGTCTCGCATTCGCTCGCCAGCTCCCCTGATAGGGGAGCCCTTGGCAAAGAGGGCAGGTCCTACTTGCCAAAGAAGCAGATGCGGACTGGGAGGTTTTACTGTTTTAATGCAGAAATCAACCCTTGGGCCGCCAGCTGCCCGGCATAGAGGGCCTCGTTCAGGTTGTTGCCGTGCCCGCCGATCTCTATGAGCAGGCTGCCGGGGGTCAGATCCTGATTGTAGAACCGATAGCTGAACAGAACCGGGCGGGTGAAGCCGGGGTACAGGCCCTCCATGGCGGTTTCCCAAGCAGCGGCAAAACGGAGGTTGAGCCGGTAGTTGGGCAGGCTGACCGTGGTGCCGTTGTCGCACCCGCAGATGATCATCACCTGCGCCGCCTGCCGCCCGTTGACGGTGCACACCGGGGCCATGCGGGAGCCGTTCTCAGTCTCGATGGCATCCCGGTGGACATCCAGCACGATCTTGATGCTGGGATACTGTGATAAGTATTGCTGCACCACCGCGCGGCTGTTGGCGTAGCTGCCGGTGTAGCTGGGGTAGTCGTTCAGGGTCTCGTCGTGCAGGGTATTGAGCCCGGCGGCGTTGAGGGTGTCCGCCATCACCCGGCCCACAGCGCACATGTTGAGGTCCCGGTCGGTGGTGCGGGAACCGTCCCCCGGGCGGTACCACAGCCCTGCCGAGAGCCGGTAATCCTCGGTGGCATGGGTGTGCATGATGAGGATCTGCGGGTCGGGGCTGTTCCACTCCACCGCAAAGGGGAGCGGGTTGGTGATCTCGGCGGCAATGTCGGCGCTGGAGACGTTGGTGTTGTTCTTGATGCTGCCGCTGCCGCAGGGAATGTATTTCTCCCCGCTGCCCTGCGGATAGTTCTTTTCCAGGATGGCACCGGCTCCCTCCGGGCGGGCCTCATCGCCTTCCAGTGGAACAAGGTAGGCTTCAATGTCACCGGCAGGCAGGGCGGGAGCCTCCTGTGCAGGCTCTGCCTGTGTTTCCTGCGCGGGTTCGCTCACGGCCTGTGCGGCAGCCTCGGAGAGGTCTTTCCGGCTCAGGTAAAGGGCGGTCTGCACGGCGGGCAGCGGCCCGATGACCACTGCTGCCAGCGTGAGGAGCAGCTGGTGCGCAAACAGTGCCAGCCCCAGCGCAAGGCCTGCCGCCGCTGCAAAAGGCAGGGGATGCCCGCACCCCGCCATTTCCCGCCTGCGCATGGAACCTCACCCCCTTCTGCAAAATAGATATGAGAGAACCGCTCCATCAATGCGAACGGATTGCTGCCTCTCCCAGTAGGAGCAGCAGGCCGGCAGCAGCATAAAACTGGCCCCCTTATCAGGGGAGCAGGCGAGCGAAGGCGGGACCGAGAGGGTTACCCCACCAGCCAGCACAACTGCGCCACACTCAGCTTTGGCTGCAGGGCCCGGTTGATGGCAGCCCCCAGCAGGGCCGCACCGTGGGCGATGACTCCGTCCAGATCCCGGGGCGTGACGACCAGATCCCGGCCCTCCTCGGCCTGCATCAGGGTGGGGATGCCCGCCGCAAGGACAGGCACACCCAGCCGGGCGGCATCCAGATGCCGGGAGTGGTCGGGCTGAGCCGGGTGGAGCCCGGTGTCTGAAAACTGGAGCGTTCGGCCCAGCCGCTCCGGCTCAGCAGAGCAAAGGCTGTCCACACAAAGCAGGGCGGCGGGGCGCAGCTCCCGTACCAGTGCCCCGGCCAGCTGCTGTAAGCTCAGGCCCGTTGCCGCTGATACCCCCGGAGCCACAGCCGCCACCGGCCGGATGCCCTGCACCGGTACGGTGCGCGGCCCCATGGTCACGAACACCTTCTGCACCGTGCGGGGGCCCAGAGCATCCGCCGTGACCCGGCGGTTGCCCACCCCCAGCACCAGCACCGGGCCTTCGGGCGGCAGCAGGGGCCGCAGCTCTGCGGCGGCGGCTTCGATCACGGCGCTGTCCCGCTCGTCCAGCAGGCTCACGCTGGGGACCTCCAGCGTCACATACCGGCCCCGCGGCCGCGCCAGCCCCTCCCGCGCGATCTCTACCCGGGTGATCGTCACGCCGCCCTGACGGGCCGTTGCCACGCGCACCCCGGCGGGCAGGGCGGTTTTGCCCGGCTGGCCGAACAGTTCATCGGCAAGGTCAGTTTCCCGCATTTTGCATCCCCCATCCGGCTGAATTTCCGTATTTGGGCGCTTTTCCTGCCCAAACGGTACCAGAAGTATGGGAAAATGAAAAAATTCTAAACAAAAATTCAAAAAAGGCTTGCGCTGGTACGGCAAATATGGTATCATAAGGTGCGCTGTTATAGGTAGCCAAGGAGGTGGAACGAATGCCTAACATCAAATCTCAGAAGGACCGCGTCGTGCAGGCTGCTGCAGAGCAGGCTCACAACAAGGCCATTAAGACCAACCTGAAAACAGTCGTCAAGAAGGCAGACGCTGCCATCGATGCTAAAGCCGCTGACAAGGACGCAACTGTCCTGGCTGCTGTTTCCGCGATCGACAAGGCTCGCGCTAAGGGTGTCATCAAGAAGAACACCGCTTCTCGCAAGATCAGCCGTATGGCCAAGCGTGCAAACAAGAACGCCTGATTTACGACAGATCAAGTGATCGACTGACGAACAAAACCTCTGTATCGGGAACCCGATACGGGGGTTTTTGTTTTTCCAGCAGCTGTTCCGGGGGCAGGGGCGCGGGCTGCTCTGCCAGCGCCCAGAACACCCAGCCTGCAGGCACAGCAGCCGCCAGCACCAGCCCGGGCCAGAGCACGGCGGGATATGTAAGGGCCTCGCTGCCGGGCAGGAACACCGCCGCCGCGCAGAGCACAAGGGCTGTCCAGCCCTCCCATAAGATCGTTGCAAGAGTCTCGCGCATGACTATCATCTCCTTTTCTGGAAAAGTGTACCATGTAGAGGGCGCGAATCGGCGCAGAAAAGGACGATACACGAAAAAAGCGTATCGTCCCAGGAAGAGTTCTGCTTCAGTTCTGGTCGTGGCTGCGGCCCACCAGCGAACAGACTACGCCGCAGACAAGGCTGGTGGTGATGCCTGCAGCAGCGGCGGTCAGCCCGCCGGTCAGGATGCCGATGGCTCCCTCTTCGGCAAGGGCGGTGCGCACGCCTTTGGCAAGCAGATGCCCGAAGCCCAGCAGGGGAACGGTGGCACCGCAGCCTGCAAACTCGGCCAGCGGCGCATACCACCCAAGGGCCGAAAGCACCACGCCCGCCACCACATAGCCTGTCAGGATGCGAGCGGGGGTCAGGGCGGTCAGGTCGAGAAAGAGCTGGCCCACCACGCAGATGGCCCCGCCTGTAACGAATGCCCAGAAATAGTTCATGTGTTCCCTCCGTTCTGTTCCTCCGGGGCAGCAAGCTCCACAAGGTGCGAGATGGCGGGGACGCTCTCCTTCTGCAAAAAGGTGGTCTGGCTCATCAGCGCGCCTGTGGCCAGAAAGAGAACCCGGTGCTGCCCCCGCCGCTCCAGCCGGGGCAGGAGATGCCCGCAGAGCACTGCTGCACAGCACCCCGGCCCAGAAGCGCCGCTGTGCACCGACTGGCCCTCGGCATCATAGAGGAGAGAACCGCAGTCCACATGGTTCTTGAGGAGCAGGCCCTCGGCGGCCAGCAGCTCCCGGAACAGCTGACTGCCCACATGGCCCAGGTCGCCGGTGCAGATGGCATCGAACTCCTGCGGCTGGGTGTTGGTATCAGTGAGGTAGCGCAGGAGCGTTGCCGCCGCAGCAGGAGCCATGGCAGCCCCCATGTTGTTGATGTCCCGGATGCCCAGATCCTGCACCCGGCCAAAGGTCACGGCCCGGATGCCAACCCCCTGCCCGGCGGGGCGGAGCAGGCAGGCCCCTGCCGCCGTGGCAGTCCATTGGGCGGTGGGGGTGCGCACGGCTCCGTAGGAAAGCGGGGTGCGGAACTGCCGCTCGGCGGTGCAGAAGTGGCTGGAGGTCATGGCCAGCAGGCCGTCTGCCATTCCGGCGCTGCACAGGCAGGCCCCAACACCCAGCGCCTCGGCCATGGTGCTGCAGGCCCCGAACAGCCCCGCAAAGGGCAGGCCCAGCGCCCGGGCCGCATAGCCCGAAGCCGTGCACTGGGCCTGCAGGTCTCCGGCCAGCAGGAGGCTCACATCCTTTTCGGTGGCGTGGGCTTTTTTCAGGCAGAGCCGCGCCGTCTGTAATTGCAGCTGCGTTTCAGCGGCCTCCCAGCTGGCCTGCCCGAGGCGGTTGTCGCTGTGCAGCTCATCGAACTCTGCCGCCAGCGGGCTTTCGCCCTCCTTTTTGCCGCCGATGCAGGCGTGTGCGGCGATGACAGGCGGTTTTGGAAAGATCAGGGTGTCACCCCGGCGGGTCGCCATGAAAAAATCCCCCTTTCAGGGCTGTTTTTCTTTGGGATTTGTGCTATAATAGCGCTCGTGCGATATTCTGCTCCATCCGCTCTGCCGGAAAACTGCAATTTTTGCATCCCGGCAGGCGTATTGTAGACAGAGCGGTCAGCCGCCCAGCAGCCAGAGCACCCCACCGTAGACCACAGCGGCCAGCGTGCCGTACACGATGACCGGCCCTGCAATGGTGAACATCTTGGCTCCGGTGCCGCAGACCCGGCCCTCGGGCTTGAACTCGATGGCGGCGCTGACCACGGCGTTGGCAAAGCCCGTGATGGGCACCAGCGAGCCTGCCCCGGCTTTGGCGGCAAGCTTCTGGTAGAGCCCCAGCGTGGTCAGCAGGGCCGACAGCACGATGAGGGTGCAGCTGGTCAGGGTACCGGCAAGCTGGGCTTCCAGCCCCATGCCAAGATACCACCCGCGCAGCACCTCGCCCAGCAGGCAGATGCCGCCGCCCACGCAGAAGGCCCACAGGCAGTCGGAGCCCAGAGGGGAGCGGGGGCCGACCTGTTTCACCCGCCGCGCGTATTCTTCCGCTGTCATCTTCATGGCTGTCACCTTCATGGCTGTCACCTCGGGCTTAGGATGCCCCCGGAGAAACATAATATACAGAAAACGAACCGAGAAAGAAGGTCTCTTATGAATCAGCAGCAACCCATCCACCGCCGCCGCCTGACCCGGGCAGAGATCCGGCGGCGGCGGCGCAACCGCGCCATCCGCCGCATCGCCGGGCTGACCCTTGTGGTCTGCGTGGCCGTGGGCGGTGTGTCCTTCCTGCTTTCCCGCCGCAAGGCCCCGGTGCCCACGGCAGATGCCGCCGGGAGCGCCGCCAATAGTGCGGCCAGCAGCCTGCCGTCGGCTGCGCCGAGCAGCAAGGCGGAGAGCAGTGTCGTGAGCGGAGCCGCCGCCGAGAGCGTGGAGAGCCGGGACAACCTGCTGGGCCTGACTGCCGCCGAGGCGAAGGCCATGCTGGCCGACCCGCTGATGATCCTTGTGAACCACACCAATAAGATGCCGGAAAACTACACCTTTGAGACCGCTGAGTGCGGCTCCAAGACCGCAGTGAACAAGACCCTGCAGACCGTGGCCTGCAATGCCTTTCTGGAGCTGCAGAAGGCTGCTGCTGCGGAGAACGTGACCGTCTGGATGCAGAGCGGCTACCGCAGCGTGTCCTACCAGACCAATCTCTACGAGAAAAAGACCAACTATTATAAGCAGCAGGGCTATGACGATGCAAAGGCGAAGGAAATGGCTGCTGCCATCGTCAACCCGCCGGGCTACTCTGAGCACAACTGCGGCCTGGCTGCAGACCTGAACAGCCCCGAGCACACCGGCCTGGACGAGGGTTTTGAGAACACGGCCGCCTTCCGCTGGCTCTGCCAGCACGCCGGGGAGTACGGGTTCATCCTGCGCTACCCCAAGGGAGCCGAGGAGAAGACCGAGATCACCTACGAGCCCTGGCACTGGCGCTATGTGGGCGTGGAAAATGCCGCAAAGATCAACGCCAGCGGCTTGTGCTTTGAGGACTATATCGCCGCCCTGCAGCAGATCGCGGGCTGAGCGGCAAAGCGCTGGTGAAGAAACCGTAAAATCTTCTGCCTGCCGTTTGCAATTCGGGCTTTGATATGGTAAGATAACAATGGTTCGTTGTCGGAAACTCTTCCGCGTGGGCGAACCGGTGTAAAACAGATAAAAGAGGGAATAATCCATGAAACTTCGTGCTAAAATCATTCTGACCGCTGCTTCTCTGGCTCTGAGCTGTGCTCTGCTGGCCGGCTGCGGTTCTTCTTCCGGTTCTACCGCTTCTTCTGCCGCGTCCTCTGAGCCTGCCTCCACTGTGCTGAGCCAGGCCTCCAGCATCCCGCTGGGCGAGGACAACAGCACCGATGCCCTGAACGCACCGTTCGAGACCCTGCTGGATGCTAACCCCATCTCCAACCAGTTTGAGATCGCTGCCATGAACATTGAGTACGATTTCAACCTGCCCGCTGAGGATGTGGTGAGCTACAAGGGCGTGAAGAGCAACGACAACGGCGATGCCGGTATGGTGCTGGTCGTGGAAGCTGCTGACGGCAAGGCTGAGGAGGTTGCAAACCAGCTGACTGCTTACCAGCAGGATCAGGTGGCGTTCTACGGCAACTACGCTGAGTTCGCACAGGCCCAGGAAAATGTGGAGAATGCCGTGATCGCCTTCAAGGACAACACCGTGGTCATGGTCATCGCTTCCAACGAGTGCACTGCCGATCTGGACAGCGCGGTGGACAGCGCACTGGGAGAGTAAAATAAAACTGAATGGGGCTGCTGCAGGCCCTCTCCGTCAATGCTCCGCACTGCCGCCTCTCCCAAAGGGAGAGCTGACGAGCGCAGCGAGTGTGAGAGGGCATTTGCAGCAGCTCTTTTTTTAAAAGGAGGTCGAAGCCTTGGTTTTCAGCACCATCATCTTTCTGTTCCGGTTTCTTCCCATCACGCTGGCGCTGTATTACCTTGCGCCCGCAAAGCTCAAGAATACGGTGCTCTTTGTGTGCAGCCTGGTGTTCTACTGCTGGGGTGAGGTCCGGTTCTTCCCGGTCATGCTGGCCCTGATCCTCATCAACTATCTCTGCGGCCTGGGGCTGGAAGCGTTTGACGCAAAGCCCGGCGTGCGCAAGGTGCTGCTGCTGGTCGCCCTTGCAGCCAGCCTGGGGATGCTGTTCTACTTCAAGTACGCAAACTTTGTCCTGCGCAGCATCAACAGCCTGCTGGGCACCGGATTTGCGGCCATTCAGGGCATCAGCGTCCTGCCGCTGGGCATCAGCTTTTATACCTTCCAGACCCTTTCCTACACCATTGATGTCTACCGCCGGGAGGTAAAGACTGAGCACAACATCATCGACTTCGGCGCTTATGTTGTCATGTTCCCCCAGCTCATCGCGGGCCCCATCGTCAAGTATCGGGATGTCTCGGCCCAGCTGCACGTTTACAAGCATCGTTACAGCTTGCAGCAGATCGAGGAAGGCATGACCCTGTTCACCTTCGGTCTGGCAAAAAAGGTCCTGCTGGCGGATGCCGTTGGCGCGCTCTGGACAGACATCATCGGCATTGCCGACAGCCCTTCCACCACCTTTGTGGGCCTTGCCAATGCGTCCACGCCGCTGGTCTGGCTGGGTGTCATCGCCTACTCGCTCCAGCTCTACTTTGATTTTTCCGGTTACTCCCTGATGGCCATCGGCATGGGCAAGATGCTGGGCTTTGATTTCCCCCAGAACTTCAACTTCCCCTATATCTCCCGCTCCATCACCGAGTTCTGGCGGCGCTGGCACATGACCCTTTCCGGCTGGTTCCGCGAGTATGTCTATATCCCGCTGGGCGGCAACCGCAAGGGCCTGAAGCGGCAGATCTTCAACCTGTTCGTGGTGGAGCTGCTCACCGGCATCTGGCACGGTGCAGACTGGAACTTTATCTGCTGGGGCCTGTACTACTTTGTTTTGCTGGCCCTTGAAAAGCTGTTCCTGCTCAAGTATCTGGAAAAAGGCAGGATCTGGCCCCACATCTACACCATGTTCCTTGTGGTGGTGGGCTGGGCCATGTTTGTGGGCAATGAGGCCGGGGTGGGCTTCGGGCTGCTGTTCCGCAAGCTCTTCCTCCCCTCGGGCGGTGCGTCTCCGGTCTACTTCCTGCGCAACTACGGTGTGCTGCTGGCGGTCAGCATCCTGTGCTGCACCCCGCTCATTGAGAAGATCTGGAACGCCCTGCGCAAACACACCGTGACCCGTGTGGCTGCGGTGCTGGTGCTGCTGGTGCTCTCCACGGCGTATGTGGTGGGCAGCACCAACAGCCCGTTCCTGTATTTCAACTTCTGAGGAGGGGACCTGAATGGACAAGCATACAAAGAAAACTCCCTCTCTGTTCCGGTATCCGGTGCTGGTGGCCTTCGGGCTGTTCTTTATCGGGCTGTTCGTGCTGGATATGGCCACGCCCGACCGCGCATACAGTGAACTGGAAAACACCACCCTGACCCAGCGGCCCAGGCTGACCGCCGTTTCCGCCGACGGGCTGAACAACTACTTCACCAGCTACACCCGATACGTCAAGGATCAGGTGTTTGGCCGCGACCAGTGGATCAGCCTGCAGAGCGCGGCGGAGACCACCCTCTTCCAAAAGACCCAGAGCGGCGGCATCCTGCTGGGCCGGGAGCACATGATGTTCGCCCGGCATTACAGCATCCTGAAAAATGAGGAAAAGGGAATGGCCAAGAACCTTGCCGCCGTCCAGAGCCTTGCCCAGCGCTACCCGGGCAGGGTGAACCTCATGCTGGTGCCGTCGGCCTCGGTGGTCTACCCTGAGAATGTCCCGGCGGGGGCACCCCAGATCGATGAGAAGAGCATTCTGGAAGGCGTTGCCGCACAGGGGGAGGCCTACGGGCGGTTCATTGATGTCCTGCCCGCCCTGACGGAGCACAAAGGGGAATACCTCTACTACCGCACCGACCACCACTGGACGACGCTGGGGGCCTACTACGCCTACCAGCAGTTCTGTGAGACGCTGGGCCTGACCCCTTTTGACCGGGATGCCCACACGGCCGAGACCTGTGAGGATTTCTACGGCACCCACTACTCCAAGGCCCGCACCTGGAACGCCGAACCCGACACCATTACCTGGTACGACCTGCAGAACAGCCTGACGGTCTGGAACGTCACCGGCCCGGGCCAACCCACCGAGGGCACCACCACCGGCCTGTATGATCTGGACAAGCTGGAGGTGTATGATAAGTACGCCATGTTCCTGCACGGCAACAACGGCCTGAGCAGGGTGGAGGGCAGCGGCACCGGGAAGATCCTGGTCATTAAGGACAGCTATGCCAACAGCTTTGTGCCCTACCTGACAGCCAACTATGCGGCAATCGACGTGGTGGATTTCCGCAACTATAACTATGGGCTGGACCAGCTCATTGCGGCCAACGACTACGACCAGATCCTTGTGCTGTACAGCTATGCCAGCTTTACCACCGACCCGTATCTCTACCGTGCGGGCGTGGCGGGCTGAGTGGAAAATTATTGCAGTGCTTTTCACCAAACTTTCGTTTGTTTTTTCATGCGACTTTCCGATTTTTGATGGTTTTTCACAAAATCCATTGCATGAAACTGTGTGATGTAGTAATATAAGGCTGGAAACCAGATGGTAAATTGGGAAAGAACACCATCGGTTCAAGCTGCTCAAAAAAGGAGTATGAGACCTATGAACAAGAACATGAATCTGCCTGCTGAATACGCAGTGCTTTCCGAAGAAGAGATGACCTATACCCAGGGCGGTTCCGATATTGGCGGCTTTGCATCCGCTGCCGCTACGGTCGTGGGTGCTGTGGTGCTGGGTGCCAGCTATATCTGGGGCATTTCCGTTTCCAAGGACTGGCTGAACAAGAAGAGCAACCGTGAGGGCAACCTCTTCACCGTTCTGGGCCGTGCCGCAGATGCTGTCGGCGAGGATATGTCCAAGTCCGCAGCCAACTTTGTCCGGGATGCCGTTTCCAGCACCATGGTGGTTGCTCTGGCTCCCCTGAGCGCTGTTCTGCTGATCCTGTAAGCCGGGAAAGTGGGATACCGGGTCTGTTTTCTGTAACCTGCGGTGTATGCTGCACCGTGCAATAAATGCTTTTGTAAAGGAGTATTATTATGGAAAAGAAGCTCATGCTGCCCGCGAACTACAACGTGATGAACGAAGAAGAAATGACCTATACCAGCGGCGGCGACGGTTTTACCGCTCCGTTTGCTGTGGGTTGGACGATCGGCGCAGTCATTTCTGTTGCAAACCTGATCTGGGGTCTGGATCAGACCCGTACCTGGATCAAGAACAACAAGAAGAACGGCGAGAATATCACAGATCTGGCAGCAAAGGGCATCAATGCCGCTGCCGATTACATGGGTAAGTCCATCGGCAATGCGATCGTTGGCGTTTACACCGCTCTGAACCTGACCGGCTGGTGGCCCGTTACCGCGATCGCCTGGGTCACGGCCTGATCGTTCTGACCAGACAGCCCGGAGAACTCCAAAGAACAACACAGGGCGGCGGCTCTCCCCAAGCGGGCGGGCCGCCGCCTTTTTTGTTCACAGATTGTTTCTGGAAAAATCCTGTCGTTTGGGGTATACTAGAGCCATAAGTAAGAATCACTCCTTCTTTTGAGGGAACTGACCGCCCCCGCAGAGGGTGCGGATAAAAAATGGAGGGAACCAATATGGCTGTTGTTACCATTACCAAAGAAAACTTTGAGGCAGAGGTGCTGCACAGCACAAAGCCTGTTCTGCTGGACTTCTGGGCCACCTGGTGCGGCCCCTGCCGGATGCTGAGCCCCATCGTGGACGAGGTGGCCGAGGAGCGCACCGATGTCAAGGTGGGCAAGGTCAATGTGGATGAACAGCCCGAGCTGGCCTCTCAGTTCGGCGTGATGAGCATCCCCACCCTGCTGGTGTTCCGCGACGGCAAGCTTGTGAATCAGGCTGTGGGTGCCCGCCCCAAGGCCGGTGTGCTGGCGCTGCTGGGCTAAAAGACAAAAATCGAGCTGTATGGCCGCTGCCTGTTTTCGAATGGGCGGCGGCCTTTTTGCGCTTGACAATATGGCATATCTGCCATATACTGAAAGGGGAAAAGTGTAGGGAGGATTTTGAAATGGGACCGTTCGTGGTGGAATTTTATGAAACAAGAGATGGCCAGCGCCCTGCGGAAGATTTTTTGGATGAACTGGATATCAAAATGCGGAGCAAGCTGGTAATGACCCTGAAGGTTTTACAGGAACAGGGAAACCGTCTGAGGGAGCCATACAGCAAGCATCTGGATGATGGGATTTTTGAGATCCGCGGAAAAGTTGGAACGGATATTTCGCGGGTCATGTATTTCTTCTATTATGGGGGAAGGATCATTTTGACGAACGGCTTTATCAAAAAGACCCAGAAAACACCCAAGAGTGAAATTGAACGGGCAAAACAGTATCGGAAAGATTTTTTGGAAAGAGAGGGTGAATCAGATGAAAACACTGGATCTGTATTTGAATGAACAGCTGAAAAATGAGGAGTTCCGTAAGGAGTGGGAAGAGAACCAGCCGGAAATGGATATCATCCGGGCGATGGCAGATGCACGCATTTCTCAGAACCTGACCCAGAAGGAGCTGGCCGAACGCACCGGAATCAATCAGGCGGATATCAGCAAGCTGGAAAATGGAACACGCAACCCATCTTTGAAGCTGCTGAAGCGTCTGGCAGACGGAATGGGAATGGACCTGAAGCTTGTGTTTACGCCAAAAGAGCCGCAGAATCTGAAGCTTGCAAAATAAGAAAGATGCCGGGCCGGTTTCCAATGCAGGAGACTGGCCCGGCCTTTTTGCATCCCCGGTTTTCGCTCTCTATCATCTGTTTTGGCGCTGGGGTGAAATGATTTCGCCTTTCTGTACAAACGCACAGAAAAACGGTAAGATAGGGCTGAAAAGCTGTCACTTTCATGCTTTACAACTTTATCTTGATAAAGTAAAATAAACAAAAGAAGTGGGAAATACGCAGAGAGGGAACGAGGAGATCGAGATGGAATTCAGTCTGGACAGTTTGCAGCCCAAGGAGCGGGCCTCCTTTGCGCTGCGGGCGCTGTATGAGGCGGCGGGCTGCCGCAAATATCACATGGGCCGTTTTGAGGAGTACGGGCTTTATCAGGAGAACCGGAGCTTTTTGTCCTCGGAGCAGGTCATCACCTTCACCGACCTGGATGGCCGTCTGCTGGCGCTCAAGCCGGACGTGACCCTGTCTATCGCCAAGACGGCCCAGCCCGCCCCCGGCGAGACCCTGCGGTATTACTACCATGAGAACGTCTACCGCCCCTCGGCAGAGAGCCACACCTTCCAGGAAATCTCCCAGATGGGCCTTGAGATGCTGGGCGCGGTGGGGGAGGCACAGGTGCAGCAGGCGGTCCGGCTGGCAGCGCAGAGCCTGGCCCAGCTGGGGGCCGCGTGGGTGCTGGAAGTCAGCCACATGGGCTATCTGTTCGGCCTGTTCGACGCACTGGGCGTGCCGGAGAATGCCCGCCCCGGCCTGCTGGAAAAGCTGCGGGAAAAGAATGCGCACGAGCTGCGCCGCGCCGCGCAGGTCGCCGGGCTGGATGCCGCCGGGGCCGATGCCCTGACCGGCCTGCTGGAGCTTTCCGGCAGCTGCGAGGAGACGCTGGCAAAGGCAGAGAGCGCCTGCCGCAACGACCGGATGCGCGCCGCCGCCGCCGAGCTGCGGGCACTGGCCAAAACGCTGGAGGCCTCCGGCGGGGCGGTCCGCCTTGACCTGAGCCTTGCCGGTGAGATGGAATACTACAACGGGCTGGTCTTTCAGGGCTACCTGCAGGGTCTGCCGCGGCCCCTGCTCAAGGGCGGCCGCTACGACCTGCTGATGCAGAAGTTCACCCCCGGGGCCGGGGCCATCGGCTTTGCGGTCTATCTGGACGAGCTGGACCGCCTGAGCGCCCCCACCCCGCCGGTACAGAGGAACAGCACGGGCCGGGTCATGCTGAATGTGGCCCTGCCCAAGGGCCGTCTGGGTGACAGGATGTATGACCTGCTGGCCCGCATCGGCTACGGCTGCACCGAGGACTACAACGCCACCCGAAAGCTGGTGGTGGAGAACTCTGCGGCGGGCATCCGCTATTTCCTTGTCAAGCCCAGCGATGTGGCCATCTACGTTGAGCACGGCGCGGCAGATGTGGGCATCGTGGGCAAGGATATCCTCACCGAAGCCTCTGCCGATGTCTACGAGCTGCTGGATACCGGCCTTGGCAGGTGCCGGATGTGCGTGGCTGCCCCGGCGGATTACAAGGATGATCCCAGCCGCCCGGTGCGGGTGGCGACCAAATTCGTCAACATTGCAAAGAGCTACTATGCATCCATCGGGCGGGATATCGATATCATCAAGCTGAACGGCTCCATTGAGCTGGCCCCCATTCTGGGCCTTTCCGATGTCATTGTGGATATCGTGGAGACCGGTACCACCCTGCGGGAGAACGGCCTGAAGGTGGTCACCGAGTTCATGCCCATCTCGGCCCGGTTCATTGCCAACAAGGCCAGCTACCAGTTCAAGCACGCCGAAATGGATACCATGCTGGAAAAGCTGCGGGCGGAACTGCAGAACAAGGAGGAAGCAAAATGATCAAGCTGTATAACTTTGACGAGCTCAGGCCCGAAGAGATTTTGAACCGCGATATCCGCGCGGAAAAGAACGTGGAGGACGTGGTGGACGGCATCATTGCCGATGTGCGTGCCCGGGGCGACGAGGCCCTGAAGGACTACGCCCTGAAATTTGACGGTGCAACAATCGAAAATTTACAGGTGACGCAGGCCGAGATCGACGAAGCCTTTGCGGGCATGGACCCGTATTTCCTCGAAACCCTGCAGCAGGCGGCGGAGAACATCGAGCAGTTCCACCGCCAGCAGGTGCACAAGAATTTTGTGATGAACGACCGCCCCGGCATCGTACTGGGGCAGAAATATACCCCCATTGAAAAGGCCGGTGTCTATGTGCCCGGCGGCACGGCGGCCTATCCCTCCACCGTGCTCATGGACGTGATCCCGGCAAAGGTGGCAGGCGTGTCCGAGATCGTCATGACCACCCCCGCCGGAAA
>OHIY01000603.1_pt1 | contig 18695 bp, 15 predicted proteins | sample 1568351 | NCBI WGS metagenome assembly OHIY01 (sample SAMEA3879547, study PRJEB24766) | human gut metagenome | biome: human-associated habitat; feature: feces | place: USA | collected 1985/1987 | reverse complement strand
GCGGGTAAACATAAAAAGCTTTTAAAAATCCTTTTATGTATATAAAAAAGTCCAATTTCTTGGTAATTTGGATAATAAAGGGTGTAAAAGGCGTTCTATTTGAGGAATTCTGATTAAATTTGCAGCTAAAAATAAACATTATAAAGAATGAGAAGGATTGCCCGACTATTCGTCATCCTGTTTTCGGCAGCGGTTTTAGCCACATCATGCCTGAGCGATGACAACGCAACCGACATAACTTATTATAGCGACACAGCGATAACATCGTTCTCTCTGGGAACACTGAACCGCACCATGTGGACAAAGTCTTCGACCGGTGAAGACAGCTCTTACGTCACAGAAGTGTATGGAAGCGTATATAAATTCTATATAGACCAGCTGAAACGAGAAATATACAATCCCGACTCCTTGCCGGTAAGAACGGATGCTGCCCACGTATTATGTAACGTAAGCAGCAAGAATTCAGGTTTTATAATCCTTGCCTACAAGGATTCGGAAGACAATGACTCGCTCGTATATTTCAACAGCAGCGACTCGCTTGATTTTACGGAACCAATCGAATTCCGTATCTATGCCAATGACGGAATTGCTTACCGTGCTTATAAGGTAAGCGTTAACGTGCATAAGGAAGATCCGGACTCGATCAACTGGTACAACGCTGGCTCCAACCCTGCATTCACGTCGATGGCGGCAATGAAGTCGGTGGCTTTCAAGGACAGGCTGTTTGTCTTTGGAACGGACCGTTCGAATACATCTGTATATAGCGCAAGTCTTGATGCTCCCGGTACGTGGACGGAACTTTCTACGGATAATGGAGCCACGTTTGATGCCAATGCGTACGCAAGCGTTGTAGCAAAAGGCGACAGCCTTTACACAATCAGCGGCGGCCGTATGATGCGTTCGTACGACGGAAATAATTGGACATCTTATGATATTCAGGGCAACACGGCGCCAATAAAGCTTATCGCGGCCGGTCGCAGCAGGCTGTACGGAATAGATGCATCGGGACAGATTGTAAGTTCGGAATACTCAAACCATGCTTGGACGGTAGACGCTATCAGCGGAGACGTGAGCATGCTGCCGGATGAAAACATCGGTTACGGCAGTTTCGCGCTTACGACCGATGATACGTCAGAGCGTATAATCATAGCCGGAAACCGCAGCCTTTCTTCCAATCCGGAGGATTCGGTCGCTATGGTATGGAGCAAGATTGAGGAGTATTCGACAAATTCGGAGCGCCATTCGTGGATGTTTTGCAATGAAGACAATGGTTACAATCTGCCACGGTTGGCTAATCTCAAGATGTTGGCATACGGTGACGTGCTGATAGCTCTCGGCGGACAAGGTGAGGGAACAAGTACGGCCGAGGCGTTCTCTGTGTTCTACGTTAGTGAGGACAATGGCCTTACATGGCATGACGATGATAAATATTATATGCCTGAGGGATTCGATAATGCCGAAAGCGACGTGTTCACGATGACAGTAGACGAAAACAACTATCTTTGGATAGTGTGTGGAGGAACCGGAACAGTATGGCGCGGCAGGGTCAACCGCTTGGGATGGGAGGAAGACCAGACGTCGTTTACGGAATAAGAACAGCTGAACATATACCCTTGTAGTGATGAGAACCATTCTGCTTATCGCCTTTTTCACGCTCGTATCACTCGGCGCAAAAGCCCAGGATGAGTATGAGTATAAGATGGAAATAGGCGTTGGCGCGGGTATGGTGAGCTATGAGGGCGACTTCAACGGTAGCATTGTAAAGAATATGCAGCCGTCAGCCTCATTGATATTGAGGCGCATCTTCAATCCTTACATGGGGGTGAAACTTGACGTTATGTACGGAAAGTTGAAAGGAAGTTCAGCTGACGTGAAGACATATTACCCTGGGTATGACGATAATCCGATAGAGTTCAGCAATACGTTGCTTGACGCAGGCCTTACGTTCGAATATAATTTCTGGCCTTATGGGACAGGACGGGAATACCGTGGAGCTAAAAGGCTCACGCCTTTCGTATTCCTCGGCATTGGCGCGACATACGTAACCGGAGGAGGTGAAAACGCTTTTACGGCCAATGTTCCGATAGGTCTTGGCGTTAAATATAAAATAGGTAAACGGCTAAATCTCGGTCTGGAGTGGGCCATGCACTTCTCTTTAAGCGATAAGCTTGATGGAGTGGAAGACCCGTACGGTATCGAGAGTTCTGGCGTTTTCAAGAATACCGACTGCTATTCGGCGCTGAAACTCACGCTTACATATAGTTTCATGCCCAAATGTAAAATATGCAACAAGGATGATTGATACAAGAATCGACATGAACCGCATACCCCGTCATATCGCCATAATAATGGACGGGAACGGCCGCTGGGCGATGGAGCGCGGCAAGGAACGCAGCTACGGTCATCAGGCCGGGGTTGAGTCTGTACGTAAAATAACGTCAGAGTGTACAAGATTGGGAGTTGAATACCTTACTTTATATACGTTCTCGACGGAAAACTGGAATCGTCCGGCAGATGAGGTTGCGGCACTTATGGGGCTTGTGCTGTCTTCACTTGAAGATGAAATCTTCATGAAGAATAATGTCCGTTTCCGAGTAATTGGCGATATAGGGCGCCTTCCTGAGGCTGTCAGGGCCAAATTGCATGAAACGATGGACCACACGAAAGACAACACGGCTATGACTATGGTTGTGGCGTTGAGTTATTCGTCGAAGTGGGAAATAACGCAGGCTGTCAGGCAAATAGCGGCGGAAGTACAGCAAGGCAAGCTCAATGTAGACGGCATTGACGAGAATTTAGTGTCCTCGCACATGCAGACGAAATTCATGCCCGACCCTGACTTGCTGATCCGTACGGGCGGAGAGGTGCGTATTTCTAATTATCTGTTGTGGCAGATAGCTTATTCCGAACTTTATTTTTGTGATACATATTGGCCTGATTTTGACGAGAACTGCCTGCACGAGGCTATCGCCAGCTATCAGAACAGGCAACGACGTTTCGGCAAAACGGAAGCGCAAGTTGAAAACAATGATTAATCAAGACAACAAACAGACAAGATGAACAGAATAAAAGGGTGCGTAATGCTGCTCGTGGCGTTGTTTTTCTGTATTGGAACGACGGCGCAGGAAAAGATAGTAAACCCAGACATCTCGTATGCGGGAACTCCGCGTGAGGGTGTTATCGGCGGCATGGCTGTGTCAGGTGTCGAAGGATACGAGGATTATATGCTTACGGGTATCTCCGGACTGTCGGTAGGGCAGAAGATACAGGTGCCCGGTTCTGAACTTACTGACGCTATAAAGCGTTATTGGAGACATGGATTGTTCTCCAAGGCGCAGGTCGCTGTCGACTCTATCGTGGGTGACAAGATCTATCTTCATTTTTATTTGGCATTGCGTCCACGCGTTTCGACTATTAATTATGTAGGCGTAAAGAAGTCGGAACGTGACGATTTGGAGTCGAAGCTCGGCCTTTTGAAGGGCAGCCAGATTACACCCAACATGATTGACCGTGCCAAACTGTTGGCCAAGGAGTATTTTGACGATAAAGGTTACAAGAACGCAGACATCAATATCATGCAGCGTGAGGATGTTGCCCAGAAAAACCAGGTAATCCTTGATATCATTATCGACAAGAAAGAGAAGATGAAGGTGCGGCAAATTATCATCGACGGCAACGAAAACCTTAGCGATTCAAAGATAAAGGGCGGATTATTCAGAAAGGGAGCGTTCAAGAAAATACATGAGGCTGGCAAGCTGTCGTCTTTCCTCAAGTCAAAGAAATATACGCCGGAACGTTATGAAGAAGACAAGAAGAACCTCATTGACAAGTACAACGAGCTTGGCTATCGTGATGCGGTAATCCTGGAAGACAGTGTGTGGAACGTTGACGAGAAACACGTAAATATATACTTGAAGGTAGACGAAGGCAAGAAATATTATATTCGTAATATCACGTGGGTTGGTAACACCGTGTTCTCGAGTGATTATCTTGGCCGCATACTCGGTATGAAGAGTGGTGATGTATATAACCAGAAACTGATGAACAAGCGTCTTTCGGAAGACGAGGATGCTGTTGGTAACGAATATTGGAACCGTGGCTACCTGTTCTACAACCTGCAACCGACAGAGGTTAATATCGTAGGAGACTCCATAGACCTTGAAATGAGGATAATGGAAGGTACACAGGCTCATATCAGCCATGTCCGTATCAACGGTAATACACGATTGTACGAGAATGTCGTGCGCCGTGAGCTCCGTACTAAGCCGGGCGACCTTTTCTCGAAAGAGGCGCTTATGCGTTCATACCGTGAAATAGCGTCTATGGGCCATTTTGACCCTGAACAGATAGACCCGAAGGTTGAGCCTAACCCGGAAGAAGGAACCGTAGACATTAACTGGAATCTTGTGCAGAAGTCAAACGACCAGGTGGAGTTCTCTCTCGGATGGGGACAGACCGGTGTCATTGCCCGTATCGGTTTGCGCCTTAACAACTTCTCCATGGCCAACCTCTTCAACAAGAACAAGGAACACCGTGGTATTCTGCCCGTTGGCGACGGCGAGGTGCTGTCTATCGGAGCCCAGACCAACGGTACTTATTACCAGTCGTATAACGCATCTTATTCAACCAACTGGTTTGGTGGCAAGCGCCCGATACAGTTTACCGTAGGAGCGTACTTCTCTAAGCAGACCGATGTGTCGAGCAATTATTACAACTACGGCTACATGAACAACTATTACAATTACCTTTACGGTTACGGTAACAGTTGGAGCAACAGCTATGAAAACTACTATGATCCCGACAAGTTTGTCAAGTTGTTCGGTGTGTCCGTAGGATGGGGTAAGCGTTTGCGTTGGCCTGACGATTATTTCCAGTTGTCGGTAGAACTGGCATACCAGCGCTACATGCTGAAGAACTGGCAGTATTTCATCGTGCGTAACGGTAACTGCAACAACCTTAACCTTGGTATCACGCTTTCGCGTATATCTACGGACAACCAGTTGTTCCCGCGTCGCGGTTCTGAGTTTATGACCTCTCTAACCATTACTCCCCCTTGGTCGTTGTGGGACGGAAAGGACTATAAGGCCCTGGCCGAGATTTACGAGCAGGAGGCTTCTAACGGACAGTATAATTCGGAGAAGGCAACGGCGGCGCAGAAAGAGAGATATAGTTGGGTGGAATACTATAAGTGGAAGTTCCGTGCAAAGACATATACGGCTCTTACGAGCGGCCAGAAGTGTTTTGTATTGATGACGCGTGTCGAGTTCGGAATACTCGGAGCATACAACAAGTACAAGAAGTCGCCGTTCGAGACATACTATATGGGTGGTGACGGTATGAGCGGTTATTCTACAGGTTATGCCGAGGAGACTATCGGTCTGCGTGGTTATGATAACGGTAGCCTTACTCCTTACGGAGCCGAAGGTTACGCATACGACCGCTTTACGTTGGAGCTTCGCTATCCGTTCCTGCTCGGTAATACCACTATTTATGGTCTTGGTTTCCTTGAGGCAGGTAATGCATGGAATGACACCAAGGATTTCAACCCCTTCGACATGAAGCGTTCGGCTGGTATAGGTGTACGTATTTTCCTGCCGATGGTCGGTCTGATGGGTATCGACTGGGCTTACGGTTTCGACACTGTGTTTGGCCAGAAGGGTGGCAGTCAGTTCCACTTCATTCTCGGACAGGAGTTCTAATTTAATTAATAGTTAAGAATTAATAGTTAAGAGAATATGCCATTGGCAAGGCCATTTTGACCAATTAGGCTTATCAGTCTTATTAATAAAGAAAGGAGTAACTGTTTTATGAAAAAGATTATTTTAGCGATGGTGCTTGCGTTTGCAGCCGTTACGGCCAATGCCCAGAAGTTTGCGCTTATCGACATGGAGTATATCCTGAAGAATATTCCGGCATACGAACGTGCCGATGAGCAGCTAAACCAGGTAGCCAAGAAGTGGCAGGCTGAGGTTGATGCGCTTAATACCGAGGCTGCCACGATGTACAAGAATTATCAGAACGAGGTGGTATTCCTCTCTCAGGAACAGAAACAGGCACGCCAGCAGGAAATTAACGTGAAGGAGAAGCAGGCTGCAGAATTAAAGCGCAAGTACTTCGGTCCGGAAGGAGAATTGTTCAAGAAGCGTACCAGCCTCATGACGCCTATCCAGGAGGAAATATACAATGCGGTGAAGGACATTTGTGACCTGCGTGGATATTCCCTCGTGCTCGACCGGGCGTCGGATACAGGTATAATATTCGCCTCGCCAAGGATTGACATAAGCGACGAGGTGTTGTCAAAACTGGGGTATTCCAATTGACGTCCTGTACGGGTTAAACTGCACGGTTGAGGTATTCTGTGCGTAGTAAACACTTTCCACGCCGTTAGCAACCAATGCCGTAGCCGTGAATAAGGCCGACATATCTGCGGAGTAAATCCAGCCGGTAGATTTAAAATATTATAATTACGTGACATAAGCCGTGTACAACGTTAAAAACCAACATGTAAGTTTTGATTTACGCGGTCTTTTCCCTATATTTGCAGACAAATATAAATAATTAATAGAAAAACAGCAATTAAAGAAAATGAAGAAATTAGTTTTAATGTTACTCATGTGTGCGCCTCTGGCTGTATTCGCCCAGACAGCGCCCAAGTTCGGACACGTTGACTCTCAGGCAATAATGTCGGGTCTGCCCGAATTCATCAAGGCTCGTGGCGAACTTGAAGCTCAGTCAAAGCAGTATGAGAACGACATGAAGGCGATGCAGGATGAAATCCAGCGCAAGTCGGATGAATATGACAAGACAAGGAGCACCATGAACGAGACTAAGAGAACCGAAACGGAAAACGAGCTGAACCAGCTCATGCAGAAATACCAGCAGGCTTACCAGGACAACCAGGCTGCCTTGCAGAAGGCACAGCAGGAGAAGCTGCAGCCTATCATGAACAAGGTGATGACCGCTATCCAGAACGTGGGTAAGGCCGGTGGTTATGTTTACATCATGGACAGGGCTGGTGGCATACCCTATATCAGCGATACGCTGAGCAAGGACGTTACCGAGGACGTAAAGGCTGAAATCAACAAGATTAAATAACTCCTTTTTTAGCACTTATAACAATTAAGGGAGCTAAAGTGGTTAAAGACCGCATGCTTGCTGCTTAGCGCTGGTTTGCCGTAGCGTCAGGATGTAGTCTTTGACTATTTTAGCTCTTTTATATTTTTGTTTCTTATAATCAAAGGTTCATAAATGCGAAAAATTTTTTCCCTTCTGGTCGTCTCTTTTTTCGTCCTGGCGGCAAGCGCGCAGGTCAAGTTCGGATATCTCAGTTACGACAAGGCCGTCAAGGCCATGCCCGGTTATGCCGTAATGCAGAGCAATCTGTCGTCGTTGAGGGCGCAATATGAGGAAGAGACTAAGCGTTCTGAGGAAGAGTTCAATGAAAAGTACGAGCTGTTTCTCGATGGCAGAAGCAGCCTTGACAAGCCTATCTTGCAGAAAAGGCAGGCTGAGTTGCAAGAACTGCTTACCAAGAACATCGCTTTCAAGAAGGAGGCCGAGCGCCTCTTGAAGCAGGCTGAGGCAGACATGTACGCACCGCTGAAGGACAAATTGAATGCTGTTCTTGCCAAAATCGGAATGGAGAGAGGATATGCCTTTATCCTTAACACCGACAACGACGCCCTTCCGTTTGTCAATCTGTCTTATGGGGAGGATGTCACCACGCTTGTGCTTGATGCAATTAAAGAATAGGAATACCGCTTATGAACGCTTCAGAAGCCGAAAGATTGAATACCATGGGCACACCTAACGGCGATAATACCCAGGCAGCCGCCGATTCGATAAAAGTCGTCTCATCCACCCCTTCTGCCGGCCCGATAGGCGTGTTCGACTCCGGTTACGGCGGGCTGACCATCCTGCACGAGATGCGCAGCCTGTTGCCACAATACGATTACCTGTATCTCGGCGACAACGCCCGCGCCCCGTATGGGCCGCGTTCGTTCGACGTGGTCTATCAGTTTACGCGCGAAGCTGTCATAAAACTTTTCTCCATGGGCTGCCGTCTCGTCATATTGGCCTGCAATACGGCGTCAGCCAAGGCCCTGCGCACCATCCAGCAGAACGACCTTCCCCGCATTGACCCATCCCGGAGGGTGCTCGGCGTAATCCGTCCCACGGCAGAATGTATCGGTTCGATTACCCACACGCGTCACGTCGGTATACTGGCTACCGAGGGAACAATCAAGAGCGAGAGCTACGTCATGGAGATTAACAAGCTCTATCCGGACATAAAGGTCACGGGAGTGGCCTGCCCCTTGTGGGTGCCGCTTATCGAAAACAATGAGTATGACACTCCCGGAGCCGATTATTTCGTGAAGAAGCGTATTGACTCCCTGCTTTTCCTCGACCCCGAAATCGACTCGGTTATCCTCGGCTGCACGCATTACCCAATACTGCTTGACAAAATCCTGAAATACACTCCGCGTGGAGTGAAAATCATTCCGCAGGGTGAGTATGTGGCAAACAGCCTGAAAACATATCTTGCGCGACATCCCGAGATGGACGCCGTATGCGCAAAGCATGGCCGTTGCCATTACCTTACGACCGAGAACAAGGACAAGTTCCGCGAGTCGGCGCGTATCTTCATGCACGAGTCTGTCGACGCCGAGACCATTTCATTTTGACCTTTCCGGCCGTAGGGTACGGTCGTACATAGTGCGTGTGGCTTACGGTCATGCGCATGTTCGCAACGAAATAAATCTAATAACATAATCTTAATAATTATGAGACTAACCAAACAAGCATTCCGTTTATTAGCGCCGTGTGCGCTGCTGCTGCCGTTGCAAAGTGTTTCGGCTGCCATTCCCGGTTATCCTACCTATCCGGACTCTACGCGTATGCGTGGCGAGCGTTGGCAGGCTGAGTACAGCCGGCATTCTGATTCGGCGTGGGCAAAGGCCCTGCCGATAGTTGAGAAGCAGGCCAAAGAGGGCCGTCCGTACCGCCCTTGGGCTTCCAAGCCCGAAGACCTGTTGCGTGCCAACATCCCGGCGTTCCCCGGTGCCGAGGGTGGCGGAGCCTATACCCAGGGCGGACGAGGAGGTAGGGTGATGGTTGTTACCTCCCTTGCCGATAGCGGTCCGGGCAGTTTCCGTGAAGCTTGCGAAACAGGCGGGGCACGCGTCATCGTGTTCAATGTGGCCGGAGTAATCCGCCTGAAGTCACCCATCAGTATCCGTGCGCCATACGTTACCATCGCCGGCCAGACGGCTCCCGGCGACGGAGTGTGCATAACGGGCCATTCTGTGCTTATCGACACCCACGACGTCATCATACGCCACATGCGCTTCCGTCGCAACAATCCTGACGTGATGTTCCGTGACGACGCTCTCGGCGGCAACGGTGTAGGCAATATCATCATCGACCATTGCTCGGGCAGCTGGGGCAGCGACGAGAACATGTCGATGTACCGCCACGTGTACGACCGCGGCGGAAAGAACCTGAAGCTGCCCACGGTGAACATTACCATCCAGAACAGCATTTTCTCGGAGGCTCTCGACCTGTATAGCCACGCTTTCGGAGCAACTATCGGCGGCCACAACTGCATGTTCAACCGCAACCTCTTCGCCTCTAACATCTGCCGTAACGCATCTGTCGGAATGGACGGTACGTTCAATTTCGTCAACAACGTGGTGTATAACTGGTGGAGCCGCACCATCGACGGTGGTGACCACAAGAGCTTCTACAACATAATAAACAACCATTACAAGCCCGGGCCGATAACAATGGAGCTGAAAGACCGCCCCTGCTCGCACCGCATACTGAAACCTGAGCCGAGGCGTGACAAGAACCTCCCCACGCTGTTCGGCAAGGCTTATGTCGACGGCAACATCATGGAGGGCTATCCCGAGATAACCAAAGACAACTGGAACGGTGGCGTGCAAGTGTTCGAAGAAGAGACTTGCGGCGAATATACCGACAAGATACGCGCTTACGAACCGTTCGAAATGCCACACGTAACCATACTTCCTACCGACAGTGTAATGCCTTACGTGCTCGCCAATGTCGGCGCGACGCTGCCCAGGCGCGACGCCGTTGACACCCGTGTAATAGAGACTGTGCGCACGGGCAAGGCCATATACGTAGACAATGCGCCCATAGTAACGTCGCCATACCAGGAGCGCGCCCTTGCGCCCGACTCTTACAAGAAGGGTATTATCACCGATCCCCGCCAGGTGGGAGGCCTGCCCGAGTATAAGGGAACGCCTTACAAGGACTCTGACAACGACGGTATGCCCGACGACTGGGAGGTGAAGTACGGTCTCGACCCGCACAATCCAGCTGATGCCTCGGCCGATTGCAACGGCGACGGGTACACCAACATCGAGAAGTTCATCAACAACATCGACCCCACTGTGAAGGTTGATTGGACCGACCCGCGCAACAACCGCGATACGCTTGACGTCTAACCGTTTTGCCGGGTCTGGTCGGATATGTTTTGTATGTATAAAAATTGAGTTGTCGGAAACTGACCATAGTTAAGCGCTTAACTGCGGTCAGCTTCCGACAACTCCTTTTTTCCGACTTTCCTTTCCTATCTCCTCGGACGGGGGTGGCGCTTTCCGGCGTTCTTGCCGAGGCGCCCCATCATGCGTTTCTCTATGGCGTACACACGCTGTATCTGCTTGGGAGTAAGGAATTTGCTGTACTCCTTATAGTATTTCTCCCTGATGTCCAGCAGCTTCTGGCTGCGTTCGAAGCGCTCCTCAATGGCCTTTTCCGTCTCGGCATCGGTTTTGGCCGTGCCCCGCTGGCGTTTTGCCCTCGGGCCCAGAGCCCATATTTCCTTCTGGCATTGGCAGTAGGTGTCTATGAACTTTGCCGTCGTGGCGTCGTCGAAAGCCAGTTGGCGTGCTATGTGGCGTGCCTGCGTCTCGGCCAGTTTTTCGCGTTTCTGTTGCCTGTCGTTGGTGTCCTGCGCGTAGGTAGTTGAGCTGAATGCCGTCATCATTACGGCCATTATCAGCATACTGATGATTCTCTTCATGTTGATGGTCTCCTTTTTTTATTGGTTAATGAATATATCTTCGCTGTATATCTCAAGCATGTAGGCCTGGTCTTCGCTGCTCAGGTTGGCAAAGGCGCGCTCTACGCTGTCAAAGCCGGCGCCCGTGCTGTCGGCGTGCGGCCCTTTGAATGCCGTCGGCAGGATTACGGCGGCGGCTATTGAGGCTGCCGCTGTCATGACAATGGTCCTTACTGAAGGCCACCGCCTGCGGCTTGCTGCCGTGGTCCGTGCCGTCTCCTTGAGTACATTTTCCCTCATCTCGTCGAATATGCCTTCGGGAACGGTGTACGGCATGCGTTTTCCTATCTTGTTGAAATCAAATCTGTTGTCCATGTCTGTCAGTCGTTTGAGTTCATGTATTCTATTATTTTCTCTTTCGCCAAGTGGTAGTTGGCCTTTGCCGCGGCTGCTGTCGAGCCGATAATGCCGGCTATGTCGTCATACGCCAGTTCGTCGTAATAGCGCAGGTTGAACGCCAGTTGCTGCCGTGTGGGCAACGCCAGTATGGCCTCTTGCAGTTTCACGGCCTCGAGGTCGGTATAGTCTACATATCCGTCGGCGGCCAGCCTGCAGACTTCGGGCGCTCTGGTATCGAGCCTTACGTCGCTTTCTTTCCTCCTTCCTATCAGCCTCAGGGCCTCGTTCGTGGCTATACGGTACACCCACGAGGTAAGCGAGCAGTCGCCGCGGTACTTGTCCATCGTCCTGAACAGCCGTACGAAAGTCTCCTGTGTGGCGTCCTGGGCGTCGGCGTGTGCCGATACAAGCCTTCTTATGTGCCAGTATACGGCCTCTCCGTATTTGTCCATAATCAGGCGGAATCCCTTGTCAGGGTCGGCCTTTGCCGTTGATAATATGTCGTTGTCGTTTATAGTCATCTTCCGTTATGTGTCTGCTGTGCCTCCGTTTTGCGGGGCGTTCTATACTGATGACCCGCAGGCGATGGCAAAGTAAAATGCCCGCGGCATTATTTTTAGTTAAAAAGCGTTTGTTATTGTAAGGCCTTTAATGCTCCGTGTTGTAACTGCATGGCAGCCAGTATGTTATAATAAGTTTTGCAAAAGGCCGTCTTTCGCCTTCTGAAAGACGGCCTTTTAGCGTGCGATTGACGGCCTTTTGCAAGCCCAAAGACGGTGTTTTGTAAATTTATGCGGGTTCCGTTATGTTTTAATGTGTCGTTACGTGTGGTGTAAGGTATAGGCTTTTTTGTTTTGTTTTGCATTTTTTTGCTGATTTGTGTGCCGTTTCCCAATAAAAGTATTATCTTTGCCCATGCAACGGTTCACCGTCAGGTGATTAAAAGGGAACCGGGTGTAAGTCCCGGACAGTCCCGCTGCTGTGAGCCGCCCTTTTATGGAGCAAACATCAAGCCACTGACATTTTTTCGGGAAGGCGTTTGCGTCCGGGCGGTAAGTCAGAAGACCTGCCTTGCGGCGTTATCTCTTATGTTCCCGTGGGATTGGGCATTTGAGACACTTAAACATTTTCACTTATGATTAAGAAAGCAGTCATCGCACCGCTGTGCGTTGCTGTCTTGTCGGCTCATGCCCAGTCGGGCGTGTTGCCCCTTGACAGCGTGCAGCGTCTGCAAGAGGTGGTTGTCGTATCCGACAGCCGCCAGAGTGTCATCCCGTCGCAGCAGCTTCAAGGCGACGAGTTGCGCCGTTTGAACAGCCTTAGCGTGGCCGACGCGCTGAGGTTCTTTGCCGGCGTGCAGTTGAAAGACTACGGAGGAGTGGGCGGAATAAAGACCGTCAACATCCGAAGCATGGGCACCAACCACGTAGGAGTGTTCTACGACGGTATCCAGTTGTCAAATGCGCAGAACGGACAGGTTGACCTCGGCATGTTCTCACTTGACAACATGCAGGCCATATCGCTTTACAACGGGCAGAAAAGCCAGATTTTCCAGTCGGCCAAGGACTTTAATTCAGCCGGTTCCATCTACATGTGGACACGCCGTCCGGAGTTCACCCCGGGCGAGACTTTCCACGTAAAGGCCACGCTTAAGGGCGGTTCGTTCGACCTTGTAAATCCAGCCCTGCTCATCGAGCTTAAACTTTCGGACAAGGTAAAGGCGTCGTTCAGCGGCGAATGGGTCAGCAGCAGCGGCAAGTATAAGTTCCGTTACAGGCGCAAGGCGGTAATGACCGACGAGATAATGTACGACACAACGGCCGTCCGCCAGAACGGAGACATCCGCGCCACGCGCATGGAGGCAGCCCTCTTCGGCGACATCAGCGGCGGCAAGTGGATGTTGAAGGCGTATAACTACACGTCGGAGCGAGGCGCATTTGGGACAACAACTCGTTCGTGCAAGGCTCGATAGAGAAAGACTTTGGCAAGAAATACCACGCCCGCCTGGCCGCTAAGTACGCCTATTACCTTACCAAATACGTCAACCGCGACACCACCGTGATGGCCATCGACAACGTTTACCGCCAGCAGGAGTTCTATCTCTCTACGTCACATCTATATAATATAACGCCCTTTTGGGACGTGTCGGCGGCATACGACGTGCAATGGAACAAGATGAACGCCGACATGTACGGCTTCGTTTATCCTACCCGCTGGCACCACTTCGCCTCCGTGGCCACGGCGTTGCGCCTCGGACGGCTGAAGATGCAGGGCAGCGTGGTGTTCAACTACGTGCGCGACCGCGTGCGCCTGGCCGCCTCTCCGGGTGACAAAACGGTGTGGACGCCGGCCTTCTTCGTGTCTTACGCACCCTTCCGTGACGCCGGTTTTTCCATCCGCGGCTTCGTAAAGCGCAGCTTCCGCATGCCGACGTTCAACGATTTGTACTACGCCGAGATGGGCAACTCGCAGCTGCGGCCCGAATATACCAACCAATATGACATCGGACTGGCCTACAAGAGCCGCACGCGCCGCGGTTTCCTGACGGAATGGGCGGTGCAGGTGGACGGCTATTACAACACAGTTCACGATAAAATCGTGGCCTATCCCAAGGGCGCGCAGTTCCGTTGGACAATGCTGAACCTCGGCCGAGTGCACATAAAAGGTATTGACGCCACGGCCTCATTGACTGTAAACCCCGTGCGCGAGCTGTTCATCACCACGCGCCTTCAGTACACTTACCAGGAAGCAATGGACGTAACCAACCCCTCGGACACGTACTACCGCGACCAGATACCTTACATACCGTGGCACAGCGGGTCGGCGGCGGTGCAGGCGGTGTGGCGTTCGTGGAACCTGAATTACAGCTTTATCTACACCGGCGAGCGGTATAACCAGCAGGAAAACATCGTCTACAACCACACCCAACCGTGGTACACGAGCGACCTCTCGCTGTCAAAGGAGTTCAGTTGGAGCCGTTATACCGCGCGCGTACAGCTTGAGGTGAACAACCTCTTCAGCCAGGATTACGACGTAATACTCAACTATCCTATGCCGAAACGTAACTATCGTGTAACCTTAACGTTTGAAATATGATGTTTTTAGGAGTTAAGAAGTTAAGTAGTCAAGGAGTTAAGACAATGGCTCTTGCGGCAAAGTCCTTGCTATTAGGAGTAAAGGAGTTAAGCAGTAAAGGCAGAGGCTCTTGCGGTTTGCGCCTTGCGCGTTTTACCTTTTTACCCTTTTACCTTTTTGCTTTTTTACCTTTACTCCTCCTCAGTTCATGCCGTGAGGACGAGGTTGTCGTGCCGACGGAGTATGACATCGTGCCCGTTGAGTTGTCTGACGGCACTGGCGTGGTTGGCATGTACCTGCTAAACGAGGGCAACATGGGCAGCAACAAGTGCACGCTTGACTACCTTGACTACGTGCAGGGTTACTACGTGCGCAACCTTTACGCCGAACGTAACCCGCATGTGGTGAAGGAACTCGGCGATGTTGGCAACGATATACAGGTGTACGGGTCGAAACTTTACGTCGTGGTGAACTGCTCCAACAAGATGGAAGTGCTCGACGCGGCCACCGGAATACGCATAGGGCAGGTGGATATACCCAACTGCCGCTACGTGCGCTTTTACCGTGGACACGCCTATGTGACGTCATACGTCGGTCCGGTGCAAATAAATAATCCTGACGCTGTGCAGGGAGCGGTGTACAAGGTGGACACTATGACGCTCAAGACGGTGGCTCGTTGCACCGTAGGATACCAGCCCGACGAGCTTGAAGTGCTTGGACAATACCTCTATGTGGCCAACTCCGGCGGCTATATGGCTCCCAACTACGATTACACCGTGTCCGTGATAGAGCTTGAGGGGTTCAAGCAGGTTGAGAAAATACCTGTCGGTATCAACCTGCACCGTATCAAGGCAGACAGCGAGGGCAAGTTGTGGGTGACATCGCGCGGCGACTATAACGACATTCACTCAAACCTTTACGTGCTCGAAAAGAAGCAGGGCAGGAACGAGATGGAGGTGACCGACACGCTTGACATTCCCTGTTCAAACTTCTGCATCAGCGGAGACTCGCTCTATTACTACAGCACCGAATGGAACAACTACACCCAGAGCAATACCATAACCTACGGAATCGTGAACACACGGACGAAGCAGAAGGTGAGCGACTCGTTCATAAACGACGGCACCGAGACAGAAATCACCATACCGTACGGCATTGCCATCCATCCCGAAACGGGCGACATATTCGTCACCGACGCCAAAAACTACGTGTCGAGCGGCGTCCTGCACTGTTACTCCAAGGACGGAAACAAGAAGTGGAGCGTGCGTACGGGCGACATTCCGGCGCATATGTGTTTTATTTTTAAGTAGTAAGGAGGGGAGGAGTAATGGAGTAAGTAGATGTGCTTTGACGGTAAACATACATGCGGAAGACTGTCTTTTGCCTCGCGAAAGGCCACCTTTTACGCCGCAATATGCCGTCTTTTAGAAACCAAAAGACGGTCTTTTGCAAGACTGTTGCTAACATATTGAATGTCAAAAGGTTACAAAAGGATGTGAAAAGGCGGCTGAATGTGGTGACGGAAGGCCTGCCGACGAACGCTAAAAGCAAATATTTTGACAATGAAAATAACTGATTATATTTCGAAAATGGCGACATCCGGTCGCTGTGCTGCGCGCCTTTCGTGCCGCGAAAATATGACATCGGGGAGGTTGCGTAACGCCGTCGGCGTTGCCGTAGCCGCCGTTTGCGTGCTAATGTCGCTGCCTTCTTGCACGCACGACACTGAGAACGTAAGCTCGGGTCTTGACGACTATTATTACATTGAGCGCATGAAGAAACTGCGCCTTGCCCCTGCCTACACGGGCACGGGCTACCGCTGGACCATGAAGACGGCGTCGGGCGAAGACTCGCTTGTGTCCACCGACCGTGAATATATCTTCCTCGCGCGCGACGAAGGGACGTACGAGCTTACCTTCACGCTTGACGACGGCGGGCGCGGCTACACCCAGTCGTTCCCCGTAATGGTGGTTCACGAGGGCGTGGAGTACAGTCCATACACCGCCAGCGTGTACGAATACCGTCCCGCTCCGGGGCAGTTTGTCAACACGATGCCATACTATGAGGAAGGCGACAATGAGGAGACGATGCGCCGGAAGGCCGAGGACGACCTTGTGAACGACGTCATGATAACCCTCGGCGCGTACGGAGGTTACGTCACGTTTGCCTTCGACCATACTGTAGTGAACGTGCCCGGCGAGTACGATTTCATGATAAAGGGCAACTCGTTCTACTCCGATATACCTGGCTACGCCGAGCAGCGGGGCGGCAGCAGCGAGCCGGGCATTGTGATGGTGGCCTTCGACAGGAACATGAACGGACGCCCCGACGACGACGAGTGGTACGAGCTGGCCGGCAGCGAGTACTACAAGGACACCACGCTGAAGGACTATTCAATCACATACAGCCGGCCCGACGACCACACGCCCGTAGCCGACGTGACAGGCGTTCTTACCGACACGCTCTACATACCGTGGACCGACAGCCGCGGAAACAGCGGACACATATACCAAAACATGTACCACACGCAGAGCTACTACCCCGAATGGCTCAGCGACAATGAGCTTTCGTTCACGGGAACGCTGCTTCCACAGAATGGCGTCGACGAGAGCGGCTTCGGCAGTTACTATGTGCTTTACTCGTATCCGTGGGGCTACGCCGACAACCATCCTAACGACTCAATCGCCCTCAACAGCTTCGACATCGACTGGGCGGTTGACCGCGAGGGCAACCCCGTAAGCCTGCCGGGCGTCGATTTCATCCGCGTCTACACCGGAGTGAACCAATACTGCGGCTGGCTCGGCGAGACCTCGACCGAAGTCGCGCGTGCGCAAGACCTGCACATAGACGTGGAACAGGCCGCTGCGGCAAGCCTGTCGGCATATGCAAGGAAAGAAGAATAATGTTTTTTAGATAATTTGAAGTTTAACAAAAAGTAAAGTTTATGAAAAGGAAAATTTACTTTCTGATGCTTTCGCTGATAGTCAGCGTAGCATCGTTCGCACAGCAACTAAGCGTGCAAGGCGTACCGCTCCAACAGGCGAGGGCAAGTTACGCAGACGGGAATGCAACAGCTACGACGTACACAGTGCGCTCTGCCACATTGGAAGCCTTCACCGAAGCCTTGGATAAGGCTGTTGACGGTGATATAATAGAGTTTTATGGCGGTTTGCGCGGACAGGTTTTGGAAATCCCGAGTGGCGGTTACGAGATAACAAAGTCAGTTACCATAAACGGCAACGGCATTGTCTTTTCAGGCTATCGTTTAGGGGATGGCAGTGATGCGATTTCGGTTACACTTAAGAACATCATATTCAAGGATATTGACGACATGGCTATCTTCTTTAATAAAGCCGGAAGTAATCTTACCGTTGAGAACTGCGTGTTTGATAATTGCGTCACTACTTCAAGTGGAAGTGCGATTTCATTCAGTATGCTTTCAGGGCTTAGTGCCACTGTTATGTCAAATTTGACCGTTAAGGGGTGCAGGTTTTCAAACAACAAGTGTACTGGTTCAAGTAGTGTTTCATACGGCACAGTGTCAGCAAACACGACAAACTCCAAAAGCGATTACTTGAGCGTACAGGTTGTATCATGCACATTTGTAGGCAATGAGGCCCCCACTGGAAGTGCGATAGACATAAAGAATAATGCGCATTTTACGTTTGCGAACTGCGTGTTTGAGGACAATGTGGCCACAAGCGACGGTGGAACGACCATAAACAGTAACAGGGATGATGACACAACAGCGGAGAGAATACGCTCGTTGGGTTACAACGTAATAGGCGGCACAATGTCTGGAACGCTGGCAGAGCGCCTTGCTGATACCGACATAATAGGCGAGGAGCTTGACGGAATAGTGTCGTTGCAGAACGACGAGTATCAAGTTGCGGCCAACGGCCCGGCATACAACCACCTGCCGGCTAACACCGTGATTGACGGAATAGAATGGCCTGTGACGGATATTACCGGCCTTGCCATCGACTATACTAAGGCTACGCACAGCGGCGCGTGCCAGTTGGTTTACTCGACTGCGGATGTTGACTATACAAAGGGTACGTTCATCGTAAACGAGGATTGGTACGGACACCAGAACTCGACCGTAAATTTCCTTACTGACGACGGCGAGTGGTATTACCGCGTGGTGCAAAAAGAGAACCCGGGCGTTGAGCTTGGATGTACGACACAGTACGGA
>OHIY01000593.1_pt1 | contig 18937 bp, 18 predicted proteins | sample 1568351 | NCBI WGS metagenome assembly OHIY01 (sample SAMEA3879547, study PRJEB24766) | human gut metagenome | biome: human-associated habitat; feature: feces | place: USA | collected 1985/1987 | reverse complement strand
CGGTGGTGCTGCTGCTCATGGGACAGCCCGCCCGCTTTGGCGACTGGGTCTACCGCGCTTTGACCTTCCTTGTCATCAGCTGCCCCTGTGCGCTGGTCATCTCCATCCCGCTGAGCTTTTTCGGCGGCATCGGCGGCGCTTCCTCCTGCGGCATCCTGATCAAGGGCTCTACCTATCTGGAAGAGCTTGCCAACACCGGTATTGTGGTGTTCGATAAGACCGGCACCCTGACGCAGGGCACCTTTAAGGTTGCCGGCATCCACCCGGCCGAGGGTGTGACCGACGCCGCACTGGTGGAAGCCGCTGCGCTGGCAGAAAGCTGGTCGAAGCACCCCATCTCCCTGAGCATCAAAGCTGCCTACGGCAAGCCCATCGATGCCGCCCGGGTCACGGACGTGCAGGAGCTGGGCGGTCATGGCGTGACCGCGAAGGTGGACGGCAAGAGCGTTGCCGCCGGCAACGCCCGCCTGATGGAAAAGCTTGGCCTTGCCGTGCCCGCCGTGGACGGCGTGGGCACCATCGTGCACGTTGCCGTGGAGGGCAGCTATGCGGGCTATCTGCTGATTTCGGACGTGGTAAAGCCCCACAGCGCCGATGCCATCCGCGCTTTGAAGGCTTCCGGCGTGCGCAAGACGGTCATGCTGACCGGCGATGCACAGCCGGTGGCACAGGCGGTAGCGCAGCAGCTGGGTCTGGACGAGTACCACGCCGGTCTTTTGCCCGGCGACAAGGTAGACCAGATCGAAAAGCTGCTGGCTGAAAAGCAGCCCAAGGAGAACCTTGCCTTTGTGGGTGACGGCATCAACGATGCGCCGGTGCTTTCCCGCGCAGACGTGGGCATCGCCATGGGTGCGCTGGGCTCGGACGCCGCCATCGAGGCCGCCGACGTGGTGCTGATGGACGACGACCCGATGAAGATCTCGAAGGCCATACGCATCTCGCGCAAGTGTCTCGGGATAGTCTGGCAGAACATCATCTTCGCGCTGGGAGTGAAGGGAGCCTGCCTGATACTCGGGGCATTCGGCATCGCCGACATGTGGCTCGCGGTCTTCGCCGACGTGGGAGTCATGGTACTCGCCGTGCTGAACGCCGTCAGGGCGATGAATGTACGCAGGGTCTAGAAACCGGAGGGGCGGCCTGGTAATCACTACCCGGCCGCCCCCATACAATTAAAGTAGAAGTGTAAATGCTTGTAAGACTTGTTTCGTCATACAGTATTTCTAAAACTGTGCCAAAGCGGTCGCGTCACTTGTTTCTTCTGCAGGCCCTGCGTCTTCCGAGGCGCCAGCTGGAGTATATGCACAGCAGCGTAAGTACCTCGGTGACAGGCATCGCCAGCCACATCCCGTCAGTGCCGAAGAACAGGGGCAGGATGAAGAAGCACGGGATGAGCAGCAGGAATCCGCGCAGCAGCACGAACAGCGTCGACTTGCGTACTCTCTCGATGCTCTGGTAATATCCCGTCAGCGCGACATTGACTATGAAGAAGACGACCCCGCAGCCGAAAAGAGGGAAGCCGTGAGTCGCGATGAGCCCGGCATTCTCCTGCACGTCGACGAACAGTCCGACGAGCGGCGCGGGGAAGAAGATGAAGAGCAGCGACACGAATATTCCGAACGCGGCAGCAGAGCGCAGCAGCAGGTTGCGCGCCTGCACCACCTGCGTGGTCCTCCCGATACCGTAGTTGTAGCTGATTATGGGCTGGGCCGACTGGGCTATCGCATTTCCTATCATGAAGAACAGAGGGGCATAGTAGCACGCGATGCCGAATGCGCCCACGCCGTCGTCGCCGAGGTAGCGCATGAACTGCCAGTTGCCCACATATATGAACACCGCCAGGGTCAACTCACCCAGCAGGCTCGACGAGCCGATCCGGCACTGATAGGCTATGTTCCTGAGCGCCAGCCTCATGCTCATGGGGCTTATCTTCAGGGGTATGAGGCGCAGGGTCCTGGCGAAGAACAGCAGGTACACCGCCGCCATGAGCCCTCCCACGACGATTCCGGCAGCCGATGCTATGGCGGCACCCTCGACACCCATGCGCAGCCTTATTATCAGCAGCCAGTCGAGAACGACATTGACTATGGCCGGGACTATGTTGCACCACATCGCATAGCGTGGAGAGCCGTCGAGACGGATTACGAACAGCCCTATGAGCACCCATATCTCGAAAAGGAAAGAGGGCATAACCCACTTCAGGTAGTCGAGCACCATGGGCATCAGGCTCTCGGACGAACCGAGGATCCTCGCCGACTGCACCGGGAACAGCATCACGGCAGCGACGAACAGGAAGACCAGGAGGCTGGCGAACACAAGGGACTGGGTGACATTGATCCTGGCCACCTTGAGATTCTTGCGCGAAAGGTGTATGGATGCGACGACGGAGCTTCCGGCGCCGATCATGAAACCTATGCCGGTCATGACCTGGTAGACCGGAACGGCTATGTTCACGGCGGCCACGCCTGCCGCGCCGACACCGTGGCCCACGAAGATACCGTCGATCGTGCTCATGGCCGACATGGCCACAGAGCCGAGCAGAGTAGGAATCAGAAGCTTGCGGAAAAGCGAAAACACGCCGTCCCTCTCGAAATCTATCGCATCCCTGTTCATAATCGCATACACTTTCTGACTGACGGGTGCAAAGATAGCATTAGATTTTATTATCTTTGGCCTTTCAAACATAAATACCCCAAGCGATGAAAAAGACAATCATCACCGTAGTCGGCAGAGACAAGGTGGGCGTAATCGCAAAGATCTGCACCTATCTCTCCGACCACAACGTAAGCATCATGGACATCACCCAGACTATCATCGACTCTTATTTCAACATGATGATGATAGTCAACACCGAGAACCTCGACATCGACTTCGCCGACTTCTCGCACAGGCTTATCGAGCTCGGAGACACCCTCGACGTCGAAGTCAGGTGCCAGAGGAGCGACATCTTCGACAACATGCACAGAATATAGGCTTCCGACATGATCAACATACACGAAGTTTTCGAAACCCACGACATGATCGAGAAGGAGAATCTCGACGTGCGTACCATAACCATAGGAATCAGCCTGCTCGACTGTGCAGGCGCAGACCTCGACGAGACCTGCGGCAGGATCCGCGCAAAGATACTCCGCTACGCCTCGAGGCTGAAGCAGACCGCAGAAGACATATCGGCCGAGTTCGGCATACCCATAGTGAACAAGCGCATTTCAATTACCCCCATATCAATGGTGGTAGGTTCCTGCTGCAAGACCACCGAAGACTACCTCAAGGTGGCCGGAACCCTCGACGAGACGGCCAAGGAGGTGGGCGTGAACTTCCTCGGCGGATTCTCGGCCGTGGTATCCAAGGGGATGACTGCCGCCGAAAGGCTCTGCATCGAGTCCCTGCCCCGCGTGCTCGCCTCCACCGAGAGGATATGCTGCAGCGTGAACGTCGGCTCGACCAAGACAGGAATAGACATGGACGCCGTGCGTCTAATGGGGCAGATAATCAAGCAGACCTCCGAGCTCACCGCGGACAACGACTCCATGGGCTGCGCAAAGCTGGTGGTGCTCTGCAACGCTCCCGACGACAACCCCTTCATGGCAGGAGCGTTCCACGGAGTCACCGAAGGCGACGCGGTAATCAACGTGGGAGTCAGCGGCCCGGGAGTAGTGAAGTCAGCGCTCGAGAAAGTGCGCGGCACAAACTTCGAGACCCTCTGCGAGACCATAAAGAAGACCGCGTTCAAGATCACCCGCGTCGGCCAGCTCGTCGCGAAGGAGGCATCCGCGCGGCTCGGCATACCGTTCGGCATAATCGACCTCTCGCTCGCGCCCACACCTGCGATCGGAGACTCGGTGGCGGACATCCTGAAGGAAATAGGACTCGAACAGGCCGGAGCGCCCGGAACCACGGCCGCGCTTGCCCTGCTCAACGACCAGGTCAAGAAGGGCGGCGTAATGGCGTCGTCGTATGTGGGAGGGCTCAGCGGAGCCTTCATCCCGGTCAGCGAGGACCAGGGCATGATAGAGGCCGCGAAATGCGGCGCGCTGACCCTCGAGAAGCTCGAGGCGATGACCTGCGTATGCTCGGTCGGGCTCGACATGATAGCGATTCCCGGAGACACGTCCGCCGCGACGATCTCGGGCATAATCGCCGACGAGGCCGCGATAGGAATGGTCAACCAGAAGACGACCGCTGTGCGCATAATTCCCGCAGCAGGCAAGGACGTGGGAGACACGCTGGTATTCGGCGGACTGCTGGGAGAGGCTCCCGTGATGCCCGTGAACCGCTTCGGCTGCGAGGCCTTCATCAGCCGTGAAGGCAGGATTCCCGCGCCTATACACAGCTTCAAGAACTGAGGCTCAGCGCTTCCTGGAGTAGATATCCCTGACAACAAGACCCGCGAGGGTCATCCCGAAGATAGAGGTGATGTGTACGAGCGACCCCTTGTCGCTGTCCATCACCTCGTCTCCGTATACGGCGAGGAAGCTGTGTTCGGGCATGCCGCCCTCGCGCCTGAGCTTCTTGCGGAGCGCCGCCCCGAGCGGACAGTCGCGCACCTTCCAGAAATTGGTGACATGAATGCGGGTCGGGTCTATCTTCCGGGCCGCCCCCATGGAAGAGAAGAAGGTCGCCCCCGATGCGCAGGCCGCGCGTATCAGCGCAGCCTTGTCGCTCAGGGAGTCTATGGCGTCTATCACATAGTCGTACGAGCCGAGCCCGAATCCGGGCAGGGTATCTGCAGACACTCGGGCGCGCAGCGCGGTCACCGACGCTCCCGGATTGATACGGTGCAGGATTTCGGCGAGCACCTCCACCTTGGGCCTTCCGACAGTCTGCGTATCCGCCTCTCTCTGGCGGTTTATGTTGCTTACGCTCACGACATCGAAGTCCACGAGCGTCAGGTTCTCGACACCGGAGCGCACCAGCCCCTCGGCACACCAGCTGCCTACGCCCCCGACCCCGAAGATTATCACCCTCGAGCTGCGCAGCGCTTCCTGCACGGCAGCGCCCACGAGGCTGCGGCTGCGCTCGAACATCTCGTCGTAGCCGAAAGTCATGCCGTTCGATTTATCAGTATCCATAGCGTTTCCTGAATGAAAGGATAAGTATTGCAGACATTATGCAGGCGAACACCTCCGCCACGCTCACCGAAAGCCAGACTCCGTCTATGCCGAGCAGCACCGGAAGCAGGAATACCGCTCCGAGTTCGAACACCAGGGTCCTGGCGAACGCGGACACGGCCGAGACCGTTCCGTTGTTCAGGGCGGTGAACCATGCAGAGGCGAACATGTTGAATCCGCACAGCAGGAAGCTCAGCATATATATGCGTACCGCCCGCGTGGCGAATCCGTGCAGTCCGGGATCGGAACTGACGAAGAATCCGCAGACCGCGCGTGCGGAGATTTCCGACACGAGGGTCATGGCCACCCCGCCGGCCGCGACGAGCACGAGGCTCTTGCGGAGCAGGCTCGTAAGTTCCTTCCTGTTGCCCGCACCGTAGTTGAAGGCGATTATCTGGGATATCCCCATATTGTAGCCCATGAACACTGCGGCGAATATGAAGGCGATATACATGATTATGCCGTAGGCCGATACGCCGTTCTCCCCGACATACTTCATCAGCTGGAGGTTGTAGCAGATGCCGACTATGTTCAGCGAGATGTTGCCTACATATTCCGAGACACCGTTGCTGCATGTCTTCACGAGGCTCGGGATGTCCCTGCCGCTGCGTACGAAACGCAGGGTGCTGCGGTTGCGCCTGGACGAGAACCAGCACAGGGGGAAAAGCCCGCCGAAAGCCAGGGAGACGGCCGTCGCTATGGCGGCTCCTTCCAGCCCCCACCCGAACACCGCGACGAAAAGCAGGTCGAGACCCACGTTGAGCAGGCCGCAGACAATGCTGGACAGAGTGCCGAGCTGGGGCAGTTCAGCCGTCATGTAGAACGACTGGAAAGCCATCTGCACTATATAGAACGGCAGGGCCAGCGCGACTATCCTGCCATACGAGACGGCATAGGGCAGCATCGCCGCGTCGGAGCCCAGGGCGAGCACCACATGCTCCATGGACGCTATCAGCAGCAGCGCCACCAGGACTCCGAATACGAGCGACACGCGTATAAGCATCGAGAATATCTCCCTCGCACGGGCGGGATTCCGCTCTCCCAGGGTCTTGGACACGAGGGCGCTTCCTCCCGCACCTATCATCTGGCCGAAAGCCGCGATCATCGACAGCACCGGCCATATCAGGTTCATTGCCGCGAAGGCCGTGTTGCCCACGAAATTGGACACGATGAGCCCGTCCACGACGCTGTAGGTCGAAATCACTATCATCGTCGCGACCATGGGCGCCAGGGTCTTCACTATGCGCCGGTAGCCGTAATGTCCGGAAAGTTCTATCTTCATCGCCTGAGGAGGCCGCATGCTGATTTTGCGGGCGGCAAATTTAGCAATATTTGAAGAAATTTCTTAATTTTGTACGATTTGCAAAAACCACAGGCAATGGAAAACGAAAAGAAAAAGATAGGCATCACCCTGCGGCCTGACGTCGCCACGGGAAAATATGCCAACCTCGCGATAATAAGCCACACCAAGAACGAGTTCGTCGTCGACTTCGCGACCATGCTGCCCGGTCTCGCGGGACCTGACGTGCACAGCCGCATCGTCATGCAGCCCGAGAACTGCAAGCGCCTGCTCAACGCGCTCGCAGACAACATCCGCAAGTACGAAGCCGTCCACGGGACTATCGAGCTCGCCGAAGCCGAACAGCCCAGGACCATAAACCTCGCCGACATCCCCACCAGCGGCACCAAATCTTAGAAAGCACAGACATGAAAAGGATAATCGCATCTCCCGACGCCCCTGCGGCCGTCGGACCCTACAGCCAGGCAGTCGAACTCAACGGGACGCTCTATGTGTCCGGACAGCTTCCGGTAGACACCGCCACAGGCGGCATCCCCGACAGCATCGAGGAGCAGACGCGCTGCTCGATGAACAATATCGGCGCAATCCTGCGCGAGGCCGGCCTCGGATATTCCGACATAGTCAAGACCACCGTGCTGCTTGACGACATACGCAATTTCGATGCGATGAACCGCGTCTATGCGGAATACTTTCCCGCAGACAAGCCTGCAAGGGTGTGCTATGAAGTCGCGGCGCTTCCCAAGGGCGCCAAAGTCGAAATCGACGCCGTAGCCGGCAGGTAATGTCACCGGGACGCATCTTCAGACATTTTCCACCTTTCACGACGGCATTTCTGCTGGCGCTGGCGGTGCTGTGCTGCGGCGTATACCGCAGCCTATCGCCCGATGCGGTCCGGGACGGCAGTCCGGCTTCCTGCCCGCGGCAGGAACTTCCCTGCGACAGCGGGACACTGCGCAGCCATCTGATGCAGACCTTCTGCCTCACCGAACAGGGAGGCAGCATGCCCGGAGGCGGCTATGTCCAGGCCTCCCGCAACAACGGCAGCCAGGCAAGGCTCCGCCGGCTGACCTTCAGGAACAACGACAGCTTCGTCAGAGGCGGCGGATTCGTGTCGGCACGTCCCGTCTCCCAGGTACGGGCATTCATCGGAGCCGCATCCGTCCTGTCCGGCACTGCCGAACACGGAGGGCTTTTCCTCGCACTTCGCAAGTTGAGATTGTAGCCGGGGCGGCGTCACGCCGCGCGCATATGCCGCAGCGGACAGGCACCCCACCGACGACACACAATCAAATATCAACTTACGAAATAATATACAATGGAAAAGAAATTCTCCAGGGTACGCAGTACCCGTGACACCGTACTGTCAGCAGTACTCATAATTGCAGGTATAGCCTGCGTCGCAACCCCCACACCTATCTCGATCAACATACTCGGCTGCTTCATAACCCTGTTCGGCCTCGTCCTCATGTTCATGCTCAAGTCCGAGCGCAAGGACACCGACACCGGGCTGCGCTACCGCGAGATAACCAAGTACTTCTCCTCCGACAAGAAGGCCGACATACTCAAGGCGCTCGAGACTGATCCCGCATCGTTCAACTGGTCGGAAACCGACTCCGCCGAGGGCATCAAGCTCGACATCTACTACAACAAGTCGAGGGGTACCGTATTCGTGCAGTGCGCACAGTACATCCCGTACGAATATATCCCCTGCTCGGACTGGTACGAGCTGCAGCTCGACCATACCGGCAACCTGACCATACAGGACTAATCCCCAGCAGCGGCCTGTCAGGGCCGCATACCTGTCAGGGTCGCATAATACCTTCAGACAGGCCTCACGGGTGGCTAATCAGTGTTGTTAAACGCCGCCCATGAGACCTGTCTGAAGGTTTTCCGGCCTTATAGCCGTCACCGCGGTTCCACTTCGGCTATGCGCATGGGTATGATGTCGGCGACCTGCCGCCGCTGCGCTTCGTCCAGCGCGTCCGGCTCCTTGCCGAACCTGTTCCTTGCATAGCCCTCACGCGTCACCTTGTAGGCGTTCCTGAGGCTTTCCTGCACGGAGACATAACTCTCGTACGGGGCGTCCGGGTCTGTCGCTACCGAGAACATCGTCTTCAGCGAGGTCTGCCCGGCGGGAAGCTTGTCGAGTTCGTCTATCAGTTCATATGCGGCCCTGCCCGTAAGCTCGTCTGCCGCAATCCGCGTCCTGTCGAAATATACCGTGCCGTCGGAGTCCAGCTCTATCGTATGGATGTAGTCCATGATATCGGGCGTGACATTGATTATCGTCCTCGGCACGTCTGAGTCGAACGCGGGAGGAAGCACCGCCTCGGCTTCGCCCGACCCGTCAGCGAGGTCGTACTTCACGCGGCGTGCATCCGTCCTGCGCAGGATTTCCTTGAGGTCGGTGAGCACTCCCATGGGAACGTCTCCCGAGCATGATATGCTTACGAGGCTTACCTCTTCCGAGGCCGTCCTTGCATCGATGTATCCTTCGATTTCGTCGAAGGCATAGCGCGTCCCGTCTATAATCGCGTAACAGCTGCCGTCTTCATTATAGGCCACCTGCACGGCTATTACGGAATCCCGGGCAGCAGCAGAAGGATGCAGGACGGAATCGTCCTGCGGGGAGGCGCCGCTGCGGACGCCGCACCCGAAGGCGAGGAACGCCGCCGCGAGCAGCGGAAGTGTGGCCCCGAGCCTGAGCAGGGCATGGCGGCCACGGCATTTCTGAGTCATCATGGCAAATCGTTTTTTTGTGAGTGAATGGTTCAGCCCGCAGGATATATCCGGATTATAGCCGAAGAGCTGTCTGAATATGGTTTCCCTGTACAGAGTCAGGTCGGTTCCGCCGTCGAGCACGTCCTTGTCCGCCTCCCACTCCTGAACCTCGGCGAGGTCCTTCTCCGCAATCCACAGGAAGGGGTTGAACCACAGCAGGGAGCGCAGCAGCGAAAGTGCGAGCCTCTCGAGCGGGTGGCCATGGCGGACATGGCTGGACTCGTGGGCGATTATCATCCTACTCTCGGAGGGGCCGTAGCCGGTGCCGAGGTATATGGTCCTGAGAAAGGAAAACGGGGTGCGCACCTCGGGGCTCTCGGCAAGCGTGCAGCGCCGCATGGGAGTGAGGACACAGCGTCTGCGCAGGCGGAGGATCCTGACCGCACCGACAGCAAGGAGCCCGAGCGAGGCGGCGGCAACCAGCGCATACACTGCCGCAAGCGCAACCCCTACCCTGCTTCCTTGAACCGTGCCTGCATCGGGCAGGGCGTCTGCCGTGTTCCCGTCCGGCAGCATGGCAGCGCCGGAGACGGCAGCATCCGCGGGCAGCCCGAAGAGACTTGGTCCGTATTCCCCCTCAAGTGCAGGAGGGAATACGGCCTGGAGGCGGGCCGGGTCGTAGAGAGGCACATCAAGAGCGGGAATCAGGGCGGCGAGCGCCATGCTGGCGAGGATGAACGCCCTGCACATCTTGTAGCCCACCTTTCCCGCCAGCAGCCACCTGTATGCCACGAGGAAAAGGCCGCTGCAGACAAGAGTCCCGACTATGTATCCGAGCACCTGCATAGCGCCTGTCACTTTCCGGAGTTCAATATCCTGAGTATCTCGTCGGTCTCCTCTACGGAAATGGACTTCTGCGACGAGAAGAAGTTCACCATACGGCTCACCGAACCCTCGAAGAAGTTGTCGAGCACCGTACTCATATACAGGCGCGTATAGCTGTCCTTGTCGACCGCCGGATAATATTCGTAGGTCCTTCCGTAGGCCTTGTGCGACACGAAACCCTTGCTCTCGAGTATGCGCACTATAGTCGACACCGTGTTGTATGCCGGCCTGGGTTCCGGCAGGGCGTCGAGTATGTCGCGGACCAGGGCCTTTCCCCTCCTCCAAAGCACCTGCATTATCTCCAGCTCGGCCCTCGTGAGCTCCTGGGGCCTGTTCCTTACAGTATCCTTCATTTTCATATCCTTTTTTGTTTCGTTGCCGCGTCCGGCCGGCACGGCCGACCTCCCGGCACAAACATAAAACTATTTTTTTAATTATACAACTAAAAGTTTAGTTAATAGACGAAAAATTTAGTTCTACAACACGCGCCGCAGGACAAGGACAAGCAGTTACTATATCGATGCCTGCTGCATTGAATGCTCATAGGCGAGCCTGGCGATTTCAGCGATAAGCTCCTCGCAGAGGGCGTCCGGTACAGCAGCATCGCTGACAAACACCGCAAGCGAGAAATGGCGGCCGTCAGGCAGAACGACGACGCCGATGTCGTTTATCGAAATGATCCTGCCTCGGGCGTCCCTGTCGCCGGTTCCGGTCTTGTGGGCTATCGCTGCGGCCTTGTCTGAAATGAAGCGCGGTATGCGCATCGTTCCCGTCCCGCAGGCGGTCATCGTATCCCACAGGAAACGGTAATACGGGTCGGAACCGCGCAACAGGTAGAACTTCTCCAGCAGCAGGACTGCGGAAAGCGGCGTGGAGGCATTACGGTAGCAGAGTGACAGATCCTTGTGCATCATGTCTTCGGTACATTCTATCGAGCAGTCGCCGACACCGAAAGAGCGCAGATATGCATCCACCGCCGCAGGTTCGCCAAGATAGTCGAAGAGTATGTCGCATGCGTTGTTGTCACTCTGCACGAGCGTATATTCCAGAAGCTGTGCAAAGCTGAACCGCCCTCCGGAGGGATGCCCGTCCCTCATCGGGCTCCAGGTATCCTCGTGCAGTTGTCCGGGACAGACATCGAGCCCTCGCGAAAGAGGGATTCCGGCACGCCGCAGCGAATCGCACACGGCAAGCGCCTGGTGGAACTTCATCACGCTCATAAGCGGATATTCCGCCCCGAGTTCCGGACGGCTGTCATATACAAGAGTATCACCTCCGTCGAACACGGCCGCGACCCCTACCCTGGCGTCGAGCCCCGAGGAAAGCGAATCAATGGCGGCATACAGGGAGCGTGTACGTGGCGACCCATACATGCACGAAGGCACCGGCCCGCTTACAGCGGCAGGCAATAAGGCCGTATGCCCGGAAGACAGAAGGGCGTACATCGCCAGGCACACAGCCGGCACAACAGAGAGACGTTTAAAGGAATCCATGACAATACGGCAGGCAATAAACAATACGGTATACAATAAATACAAAATGAACTGCAATATACTGAAATTTATAGCGATATTTACGGAAATAAAATCACGACAGATGAGAGCACGACACATTCTGGCACTCCTGCTATGCCTCGCGGCCTGTATCCCGGCAGCCTACGCCGCAACCACGCGTCCTACGGGCCCAGGACAGGCAGTAAGCCGCTCCGGGCAAGACGGTTTCCAAGCGTACTTCAGCGACAGCACGCTGCGCGTTGACTGCATCCTCGCCGGCAGCACCGGCTCGCAGGCGATATATGTGGACGAACTGTATTCGTTCGCGGGATGGGCCGGACGCCGCCACAATCTCGACAGACTGCCCCTAAGGGGTAACGGCCAGGTCGAGCTGACCGACGAGGCAGACGGAAAGACGATCTACATATCCAGCTTCTCCACCCTCTTCCAGGAATGGCAGACCACACAAGAGGCAACCACGACCAGGCAAGCCTTCGAAAACGTGCTGCTCGTCCCCATGCCGAAGCGCCATGCAACGCTGCAGATAAGGCTGTTCGACACCCACGGCAAGGTCTGCGCGACGCTGCGGCACAGGATAGACCCTGAAGAGATACTTATACACCGGCTCTCCCCCGCCGCTCCCGAGCACAGATACCTTCTGAGGAGCGGAAGCGCCGAAGACTGCATAGATGTAGCCATAGTTGCCGAGGGGTACACGGCAGGCGAGAAGGAGCGGTTCTACGCGCACGCGCAGACCGCAGTCGACGCCATACTCTCGCACGAACCTTTCAAGAGCTACCGGGACAGGTTCAACTTCATCGCCGTAGCACTCGAATCCAAGGACAGCGGAGTGAGCGTACCCGCACAGGGCATATGGAAGGACACGGCTCTGGAGTCGAACTTCAGCACTTTCCACATGGACCGATACCTCACCACGCGCAAGGTCAGCAGCATTGCGGACAAACTCTGCGGAATCCCCTACGAACATATAGTCATACTCGCCAACACGGAGACCTACGGAGGCGGAGGAATCTACAACTTCTACACGCTCACGACCTCGCTTCACGATGCGTTCGGGCCGGTAGTGGTGCATGAGTTCGGGCACAGTTTCGCGGGACTCGCCGACGAGTACTACTACGACGACATGTATTCGCCCTACTACCACCCCGACACCGAACCCTGGGAGCAGAACATAACGACCCTCGCGGACTTCGCCTCCAAGTGGGAGGACATGTTGCCGGAAGGCACCCCGGTTCCAACTCCGGCGGTGGAAGACGCCTCACTTAGGGACGCCCTGTCCGCCGGAGAGGATGCAGGGAGCTTCGTCGGAGTCTACGAGGGTGCTGGCTATATGTCCAAGGGAGCCTACAGGCCGTATCCGGACTGCCGCATGAAGACCAACGGCGCGCCGGGATTCTGCCCCGTATGCCGCAGGGCTATAGAAAGGATGATACTGTTCTATACGGAATAGGCGGCCGGAAGCCGGTCGGAGCCGTTTTGGGAAACGCCTGCCGCAAAGTGCGTGTTACACGCCAAGGGCATCCCGTAGTATGGGCTCCAGTATCTTCTCCAGGGCGTCGTTCTCGACGAGGAAGCCGTCGTGCCCGAAAAGCGAGCCGAGTTCGTGGTACTCCGCCCCGTCTATCGCGGCGGCCGTAGCCCTGCCGTGCGAGGGCGGGAAGAGCATGTCGCTGTCTATGCTGATCACATGGCTCCTGGCGCGTATGCGTGAAAGCGCATTCTCCACCCCTCCCCTGCCGCGGCCTATGTTCTGGCTGTCGAGCGCGAGCGTAAGGTACCAGTAGCTGTAGGCGTCGAAGCGCCTGACGAGCTTCTCCCCCTGGTAACGCTGGTAGGAGCACGCCCTGTCTGCGAACAGCGTGTCTGTACCCCTGTCCTGCTGCGTGAGGTTGTACCCTTCGAAGGTACGGTACGACAGAAGGGCTATCGAGCGGGCGCAGGCGAGTCCGGCACGGCCTCCGGTGATGTCCCTGGCCTCGAGGAAGCTCGGATCCGCGAGCAGTGCCATTCTCTGCGACTCGTTGAATGCGGTCATGAACGGGGTAACCCTGGTCGCAGTCGCGAGGAATACGACGCTGCCTATGCGCTCCGGCTCCATGACGGCCCACTCCAGCGCCTGGAACCCTCCTATCGACGGGCCGATCATAAGGTCTATATGCTCTATTCCGAGGTGCTCGCGCACCAGTATCTCGGCGCGCACCATGTCCCTTACCGTAGTCTTCGGAAAGTCGAGCAGATACGGTCTGCCCGTTTCGGGATTGACGGCGGCGGGTCCTGTAGGCCCGTAGGGAGAGCAGAGCATGCCGGCGCATACGATATAGTATCTGTCCGGGTCGAAAAGCCTTCCGGGTCCTACCATGCCGGGCCACCAGTCCTGGGGATCGGAGTTGCCGGTAAGGGCATGGCAGATCCATATCACCGGCTCGTCCTGCCTGTATGCGCGGTCGGAAGTATGATACACGAGTTCGAGCGAGGGAAGGCGTCCTCCGGCCTCGAACTCGAAAGGAGCGTCTATGTGAAGCCTGTGTTCTTTCATCCTTTCTTCCCGCTAAAGCAGCACGCACCAGCCGTGCCTGTCCTCGATCTCGCCGTTCTGTATGCCCCTTATGGCATCGTACAGGCGACGGCTCACCTTGCCGCAAGCATCTCCCGAAGGAATACGGTAGCTGCGGCTTACCTCTGCCCCTTCGAGCGCAGGCTTGTCGTCGAGCGAGCGTATGGGCGTAATCACCACGGCGGTGCCGCAGGCGTCCACCTCGTCGAACTCCGAGAGCTCTTCTACCGGAACGGCGCGCCTCTCGACCCTGAGACCCATATCTTCGGCAAGCGTCTGCAGTGACTTGTTCGTAATCGACGGCAGCACGCTGTCGGAAAGCGGCGTAACATAAGTGTTATCCTTGATTGCGAAGAAATTCGACGAACCGAACTCGTCTATTTTCGTCTTCGTCGCAGGATCGAGGAAAAGAAGCTCCGTATAGCCGAGCGAATGAGCGAGGTTGTAGGGATAGAACGAGACGGCATAGTTTGCCGCGATCTTGTACGAACCCGTACCGTTGGGGGCGGCCCGGTCGTAGTTGCGGGAAATCACCGCATCCACAGGATTGAGCACGCCGGTCCTGGAGTAGCTTCCGACAGGCAGGCACATCACCGCGAACACGAGTTCCTCCGACGAGGCTATGTTGATGTTGGGATCCACTCCCTCAAGCACGGGACGGATATACATCGAGGCGTTGTAGCCGAACGGTGGCAGGAAGTCTATGTTCTCACTCACGCACATACAGCACATCCTGACGAACAGCTCCTCGGAGGGAGCCTCCATGCCGAGACGGGCGGCGCTGCGCGCAAGCCGGCGGGCGTTCTCGTCGGGACGGAAGATGCGCACCCTGCCATCGGCACCGCGGAAGGCCTTGAGCCCCTCGAAGCAGGAGTTGCCGTAGTGGAATACTCCGGCAAAGGCGTTGAAATGGAAGTCGAAGTCGGTGCAGGCCTCGGGAGCGCTCCACTTGCCGTCCCGGAACCTGCTGACTATTATCGCGTTTGTCTTCCTGTAGGCAAACGAGAGCTTTGACCAGTCGATGTTGTTCTGCATATCTGTAGTCTTTTATCTGATTCCAACTGAAGCTATCTTCTGCGCGACGCGCTCGCCCACCTCGGATGTGGAACATGCCTGTCCGGGGGCGGAGAGGTCTTCCGTGACCGTCCCCTCTTCGAGGCAGGATTCCACGGCCGAGCGCACTGCGGCGGCTTCGTGCGTGAGGGAGAAGCTGTACTCGAGCATCATCGCGGCGGAGAGTATGGCGGCGAGAGGGTTGGCCGTGCCCTTTCCGGCAGCCTGCGGATAGGAGCCGTGTATGGGTTCGTACACGGCCGTCTTCCCGCCGAGCGAGGCCGAGGCGAGCAGCCCCATGGAGCCGGGGATGCAGCTGGCCTCGTCCGTAAGTATGTCGCCGAAGGTGTTCTCCGTCACGAGCACATCGAAGAAGCGGGGGTCGGAGACCAGTCTCATCGCGGCATTGTCCACATACATGAAGTCGAGCGAGACCTCCGGATACTGCGGAGCGAGTTCCTGCGCCACCTGCCTCCAGAGCCGCGAGGTCTCCAGCACATTGGCCTTGTCGACCACCGTGAGGTGCCTCCTGCGCTTCCGGGCGAGGCCGAAGGCGAAGCGGAGTATGCGTTCCACCTCCATGCGGCTGTAGACATTGGTGTCGAACGCCGTATCCCCTCCGTCAGTCCTGCCCTTGCGGCCGAAGTACATGCCTCCCGTGAGTTCCCTCACGCATACGAAGTCTACCCCGCGGGCTATCTCCTCCCTGAGCGGAGAGCGGTGCAGCAGCGCCTCCCAGGTCTGCACCGGGCGCAGGTTGGCGTACAGTCCGAGGCTGCGGCGCATCTGCAGCAGTCCCTGCTCCGGGCGTACCACGGCACCCGGGTCGTTGTCGTAGCGGGGATCGCCGACGGCACCGAACAGCACGGCCGCACTCCTCTCGCAGAGCTTCTGCGTCGAATCCGGGAAAGGGTCTCCGCAACTGTCTATCGCACAGGCGCCTATCTGTCCGTATTCCGCCATGAGGCTGTGTCCGAAACGGCCGCAGACAGCCTCTATGGCCTTCACGGCCTGGGCCGTGACCTCGGGGCCTATCCCGTCTCCGGGAAGTATCGCTATATCGAGTTTCATCTTCTTCTCTCGAATTCTTCTATAAGGTCCCTGCGCTCGAGCAGGAAGTCTATGTCGTCGAGACCGTTCATCAGGCAGTATCTCTTGTAAGCGTCGAGCGGAAACTCTTCCGAGCGGCCTGCCGCGGTATTCGTCACGGTACGCCTGCCTACATCGATGCGCAGCACGGTACCTGGGTTCTCCCTTATGCAGGCGAAGAGTTCCGAGAGGAACTCGCGGCTCACCTCCACCGGGAGCACGAAGCTGTTGAGTTCGTTCTGCCTGTGGATGTCGGCGAAAGACGACGACACCACGGCCTTGAAACCGTACCCTGCCAGTGCCCAGGCGGCATGCTCGCGGCTGGAGCCGCAGCCGAAATTGTCCCCGGCGACAAGTATGCAACCAGAGTATGCAGGATCGTTCAGCACGAAGCCGGGGCGCGGACGCCCGTCGGGGTCGTAGCGCCAGTCGTTGAACAGGTGGCTTCCGAAAAACTCCGGATCGCGGGTCGTCGCCTTGAGGAAACGGGCCGGGATTATCTGGTCAGTATCCACGTTCTCTACCTCTAGCGGAACGCAGCTGCTCTCTATTATGTCGAATTTCCTTTTCATCGTCCAACAGGGTTCACATCAGTTCCCTCGGGTCGGTGACGACACCGGTCACCGCCGCGGCCGCGGCGGTCAGGGGACTGGCCAGCATCGTGCGTGACATAGGGCCCTGACGCCCCTCGAAATTGCGGTTGCTCGTGGAAACGCAGTATTTTCCGGGAGGGATCCTGTCGCCGTTCATCGCGAGGCATGCGGAGCATCCAGGCTGACGCAGTTCGAAACCGGCATCGCGCAGCACCGCGCCGAGCCCTTCTCTTTCTACCTGTTCCCTTACCTCCCACGAGCCGGGAACGAGCCAGGCAGTCACTCCCGGAGCCTTCCTGCGGCCCTCCACTATCGAGGCGAAAGCCCTGAAATCCTCTATGCGGCCGTTTGTGCAGGCTCCGAGGAACACATAGTCCACCTTCTTGCCGAGCATCCTTTCTCCAGCGCGGAACCCCATATATTCCAGTCCTGAAGCCGGAGCGTCGGAAGGGATTGTGCCGCCGACAGGCACGCCGGCTCCGGGATTGGTTCCGTATGTTATCATCGGTTCTATTTCGCAGGCATCGAAGCGGAGCTCCCTGTCGAACACGGCATCTTCTGCGCTGCGGAGCGTCTTCCAGCAGGCGACAGCACGCTCCCATTCATCCCCCTCGGGGGCGTAAGGCCTACCTTTGAGATACTCGAAGGTTTTCCGGTCCGGGGCGACCATTCCGCCCCTCGCCCCCATCTCTATCGAAAGGTTGCAGAGCGTCAGCCGCCCCTCCATCGAGAGCGCCTCGACGGCCTTTCCCGCATATTCCACGAAATAGCCCGTGGCTCCGGACGTACCGAGCTTCATTATCAGGTAGAGGGCGAGATCCTTGGCCGTGACTCCGCGCCCCAGGCTCCCGTCGATGCGTATCCGCATCGTGCGCGGCCTGCGCTGGAGTATGCACTGGCTCGACAGCACCATCTCGACCTCGCTCGTGCCTATGCCGAACGCAAGGGCACCGACAGCGCCGTGGGTGGAGGTATGGGAATCCCCGCAGACTATAGTCATCCCCGGAAGGGACAAGCCCCGTTCGGGCCCTACTACATGCACTATGCCGCTGCGGGGGTCGGTCATTCCGAAATATTCCAGTCCGAACTCGCGTGCGTTACGCTCGAGGGCGTCGAGCTGCGCGCGAGAGACAGGATCCTCGACAGGCCTTTCCTGCCCGAGCGTGGGGATATTGTGGTCCGGCATGCAGAAGACCTTGCCGGGACGCAGGCAGCCGATACCTCTCGTCCTCAGTCCGTCGAAGGCCTGGGGGCTCGTCACCTCGTGGCAGTAGAGCCTGTCTATGTACAGCTGGATGGTTCCGTCGCCGAGCTGCCGCACCACATGCGCGTCCCATATCCTGTCGAAGAAAGTATTCATCGGCCGGTGGTGAATTTGTTGATGCAGTCGATATATGCCTCGACCGAAGCCGTCACTATATCGGTATCGACACCGAGGCCGTAATAGATCCTGCCGTCATACTCGACCTGCATATGTACCCGGCCTACATCGTCCGAACCTCTGGTGATGTTCTGTATCGTAAACTCCCGTATCAGGGTCTTCCGCCTGACGATATGCCGGAGGGCATTGATGGCCGCGTCGACAGGGCCGTTGCCGCCGGATACCGCCTCGAACTTCTCGCCTCCTATGTCGAGTCCTATGCTGGCGACCGGTCTGAGCCCCTTGCCGCTCGTAACCTGCAGGTAGTCGAGCCTGACATGCGCCGACTCCGTCCTCTGGGCTCCGGCAAGCATCAGCAGGTCGTCGTCTCCGACCTGCTTCTTCCTGTCGGCAAGTTCGAGGAACCTGCGGTAGAAATCGTCCAGGGCCGCCTCACCGAGGCTGATTCCGAGCAGTTCAAGCCTGTATTTAAGTGCCGAGTGCCCGCTTCTGGCCGTCAGGACAATGTGGCTGTCATCAATTCCGACATCCTTGGGATCCATTATCTCGTATGTGGAGGCGTCCTTGAGCACGCCGTCCTGGTGTATGCCCGAGGAGTGGGCGAAAGCGTTCCGCCCGACTATCGCCTTGTTGGCCTGCACGGGCATGTTCATAAGGCCGGAGACCATCCTGCTGACGGGAAAGATGCGGGAGGCGTTGATGCCTGTCTCGAGAGGAATGTCGGAATGGCAGCGCAGTA
>OHIY01000591.1_pt1 | contig 18997 bp, 17 predicted proteins | sample 1568351 | NCBI WGS metagenome assembly OHIY01 (sample SAMEA3879547, study PRJEB24766) | human gut metagenome | biome: human-associated habitat; feature: feces | place: USA | collected 1985/1987 | reverse complement strand
GACCGCCCGCCGCGCCCAAGCCCTTGCCGACGACGCGGAGGATGCCTGCCGTCGCCGTCTGCGGGAGCTGCTGACGCAGCTGCGCGTCTACGCCCCCGCCGTCACCGACCTGTCCGGTGCCCAGCTGTCCCTGTCCGCCCTGCGCCGCCGCAAGACGGAGTTGGCGGACAGCCAGCGCAGGGCGCGGGAGGCGGCTCTTTACCGGGACGCCCTCCGCCGCCAGCTGACGGAGCAGGAGCTGTCCGCGCCCCCTGTGCCGGACGCACCCCTTCCCACCCAATCTTATGAGCAGGCCGCCGCGGAGCTTGCACAGGTGCAGTCACTGCTGACGCAGGAGCGCACCCGCTTCGATATGCTGACCGGGCGCATCCGCTCGCTGGATCGCAGCAGCGATCTGGAATCCCAGCTGACCCAGAAGCAGGAGCAGCTCCAAGCCCTTCAGGATGAATACGACGCCATCGCGCTGGCGATGGACGCGCTGACGCAGGCAAACACCGTGCTGCAAAACCGTTTCTCCCCCGCCTTAGGGGCGCGGGCGGCGGAGATATTCTCCGCCATCACCGGCGGGCGGTACGACAAGGTGCTGTTGAGCCGGGATTTCTCCCTGTCCGCCGAGATGGCGGGCGACCCGGTGAGCCGCAGCGTCCGTCTGCTGAGTCAGGGCGCGGCGGATCAGCTGTACCTCGCCGTGCGCCTTGCCATCTGCGACATGGTGCTGCCCGGCGACAAGCGGGTGCCGCTGATCCTCGACGACGCACTGGTGACCTTCGACGACGACCGACTCCGCGCCACGCTGGACTATCTCCTTGCGGAGAGCCACCGCCGTCAGATCCTGCTGTTCACCTGCCAGAAGCGGGAGGCGGACTACCTGCAGGGCAGGGAAAATGTCACCGTCACCCGCCTGTGACCTTGCAAAACCCGCAGGAACGTGGTATACCATATAATAGATTGCGTGAAAGGAGCCGCCTATGCCCGATTTTAACTGTCTTCGCTGCGGCACGCCTATGCGCTTCGCCGGACAGAACAAGCTTCAGTTGGGAAAAACCAGCTGGCTTTTCGGCGACCTGCCCAATCTGATGGCAGGAGCACTGGAGGTGTCCATCATGGCTTGTCCCGCCTGCGGAAAGCTGGAATTTTTCACCGGCGGCGCAGTGCGCCACGACGGTAATGACCCCGATCTGCACCAGCGGACGTGCCCCGACTGTGGCTTCCGCCACGACTTCGACTACCCCAAATGCCCCCTCTGCGGTCACACCTATACCGGGGCGGATGAATTGTAAAATTGTAAGTTATATATAACGCAAAAGGAGAACCAACTATGAGCGAATGTACCCATGATTGCAGCAGCTGCGGCGAAAGCTGCAGCGAGCGCAAGGAAGCCAGCGTATTTGAGAAAAAGCCCCTCCGCCCCGGCTGCCGCGTCGGCAAGGTCTACGGCGTGGTGTCCGGCAAGGGCGGCGTGGGCAAGTCCATGGTCACGTGCCAGCTGGCGGTGTCGCTGCGGCGCGAGGGCTACCGCACCGCCATTCTGGACGCGGACGTCACCGGCCCCTCCATCCCCAAGGCGTTCGGCATCCACGGCCGCGCCGTGGCGCAGGGCGACGCCATCGTTCCCGTCACCACCGCCACCGGCATCCAGCTGATGTCCGTGAACCTGCTGCTGGAGCACGAGACGGATCCCGTTATCTGGCGTGGCCCCGTTATCGGCGGCGTGGTGCAGCAGTTCTGGGGCGATACCCTGTGGAACGACGTGGACTATATGTTCGTGGATATGCCTCCCGGCACCGGCGACGTGGCGCTGAACGTGTTCCAGTCCCTGCCGGTGGACGGCGTCATCATCGTGGCGTCCCCGCAGGAGCTGGTGTCCATGGTGGTGCAGAAGGCGGTAAAGATGGCGCAGATGATGAACATTCCCATCGTCGGTCTCGTGGAGAACATGAGCTACGTCCAGTGCCCCGACTGCGGCAAAAAGCTCTACATCTTCGGCGAGGGCAAGACCGAAGACGCCGCCAGGGAGTACCACATCCCCCTGCTGGCGAAAATGCCCATCGACCCGGCACTGGCAAAGCTGGTGGACGACGGCTGCATCGAGCAGTTTGACGGTCACTGGCTGGACGGCGTAACGGAGACGCTCCTCCGGAAATAAGCAAAAAAGAAACGGCTTGCGCCGTTTCTTTTTTTGCTTATTTCAGCAGCTCCTGCACCAGCGTCACCAGTCCGCTGACGCCCACGCCGATATACACCACCCGGCGCGCCACATCTCCGGACATTCTCCGGCTGAGCAGCGTGCCCAGCCACAGCCCCACCATGATGCACACCACGCCGACGCCCGCCACCGGCAGCAGCTCCGCGGAGAAATACCCCCGCACCACCCGCATGGTGAAGTTGATAAGGTTCGTGGTCAGAAACAGAAACTGCATATTCCCCACGTAGGCGTTCTTGTCCCGGGCGATCTCCACGAAGTACAACGCCATCATGGGGCCGCCGATGGTGAACGCCCCGGCACAGCACCCGGAGAACGCGCTGCACGCCAGTCCCGCACCCAAGCCGGGCTTCTCCAGCCGCACTCTCCGCGCAAAGAACAGAAAATACACCGCCAGAGCCATCAAAAACGCCCCGAACAACGCCGTCAGCACGTGCAAATCGAACCGCCCCAGCAGGTTGATGATCACAAGGCTGCACACGGTATACAGCCCGATGGGCAGGGCGACCTGCTTCAAGTCGATGTGCTTGCGGTACATCCACGCCATGGTGGCGGACTGCGCCATGCAGACCAACGCCACCACCGTGGGCGCGACGGTCATGTCGTAAAACGCGCTGGCGGCCACCATCATCACCACCGCCGCGCCGAAGCCCGTCAGCGGCTGGATGATACCGCCTGCCAGCGACGCCAGCCCCATCATCACATATTCCACCGCGCCCACCGCCTTTTTCGTCAATTCACAGGGCATTATAACAGGCTTCGCCGGAAAAGGCAACGAAAAAAGAACCGCCCTCGGCGGTTCTTTTTTATTCAGCTTTTCCGCTTACCCAGATACGCTTCCTTGATGGACTCATCCGCCAGCAGCTCCGCACCGGTGCCGCTCTTGGTGATGTTGCCCGTCTCCAAAACGTAGGCGTAGTCCGCGATCTTCAACGCCATGTTGGCGTTCTGCTCAATGAGAAGCACGGTCACCCCTTGCTCGTTGACGGTGCGGATAATGTCGAAAATGCCCTGCACCACCAGCGGGGCCAGACCCAGCGACGGCTCATCCAGCATCAGCAGCTTGGGGCGGCTCATCAGTGCGCGGCCCACCGCCAGCATCTGCTGCTCACCGCCGGACAGCGTACCGGCAAGCTGCCAGTCCCGTTCCTCCAGCCGGGGGAACAGCTCATACACCCACCGGAGATCCTTCTCGATCTCCGCCTTGTCTTTCCGCAGGTACGCGCCCGCCTTCAGATTTTCCAGCACCGTCAGATTGGCGAACACCCGCCGCCCCTCCGGGGACTGGGCGATACCCGCCTCCAGCACCTTGTTGATGGGCTTGCCCAGCAGCTCCTCGCCGTCATAGGTGATGGAGCCGCTGTCCGCCTTCACCAGGCCGGAGATCGTCCGCAGCGTGGTGGACTTACCGGCGCCGTTGGCACCGATCAGCGTGACGATCTTCCCGTCGGGCACCTCTAAGCTGACGCCCCGGAGGGCTTTGATGCCGCCGTAGGAGACACACAAATTCTCGATCTTAAGCATCCTCTGCCACCCCCAAATAAGCGTCGATGACGCGCTCGTTGTTCTGTATCTCCTCTGGTGTGCCCTGTGCAATGAGCTTGCCGAAATCCAGCACGTAAATGCGGTCGGCGATGCCCATGACCAGATCCATGTGGTGCTCAATGAGCAATATGGTCTTGTGGAACTGATCCCGGATCTCCTTGATGAACTCCGCCAGCTCCAGCGTCTCCTGGGGGTTCATGCCGGCGGCAGGCTCATCCAGCAGCAGCAGCGACGGGTCGGTGGCAAGGGCGCGTGCGATCTCCAGCCGCCGCTGCTTGCCGTAGGGCAGGCTGGTGGCAAGCTCATTCTGCACGTCCTCCAGACCCACCACCCGCAGCAGCTCCAGCACCTCCGCCCGCTGCCGCGCCTCCTCCTTGCTGTTGGCGTGGAACGCGGCGGAGAACATATTGCTGGTGCGCCTCATGTGCTTGGCGATGAGCACGTTGTCGAACACCGTCTGTGTTTTCCACAGCCGGATGTTCTGGAACGTCCGCGCCATGCCCAACGCCGTGATCTTGTCCGGCGTCGGTGCCAGCACGTGCTCATGGCTGTACATCTCGGCGTTTTCGCCCTTGTACATCTTCCTCATCTTCCCGGTGGGGTGATTCCGCACGATGCACTCCTCACCGAAGGACACCCGCCCGTTGGTGGGTGCATATACGCCGGTAATGACGTTGAACGCCGTGGTCTTTCCCGCGCCGTTGGGTCCGATGAGAGCCACGATCTCGCCCTCGTTGACCGCCAGACTCAGATTGTCCACGGCCACCACGCCGCCGAACTGCATGGTGACATTCTCAACGGAAAGAACACTCTTACTCATGGGACGTCACCTCCTGCTTCGCGGCTTTTCTGGCCTGTATCTTCCGTTTCCAGCCGCCTATCACCTGCGGCAGCTCTCTGTCGCCCATGATACCCTTCCGGAAGAACAGCACCACCACCATGATAACGATGGAGAACACCACCAGCCGGAAGCCGTTCCGGAACACGCCGGGAGCATCGATACCGAGGAACGTACCGGAGTCCAGACCGCGCAGCCACCACTCGGACGTTGCTACGAACAGCAACGAGCCGATAACGGAGCCGGAGATGGAGCCGATACCGCCCAGCACCACCATCAGCAGGATCTCATACGTCATGGCGACCTTATAGTTGTTCGCCTGGGCGATAGACAGCACCATCGCCATGGTGGCGCCGGACACGCCGGCGAAGAACGAGCTGACCACGAAGGAGATCATCTTGTGCTTCGCCAGATTGATGCCCATGGCCTCCGCCGCCACCTCGTCGTCGCGGATGGCCTTGAACGCCCGCCCGTAGGTGGAGTTCACCAGCATGACGATCAGAATAATGGATACCGTGGCGATCAGCACCGGCACAAAGGTGGACAGGCTGAACGTCCCGATCTTGAAGTTGCTGATACGGGTAAAGCTCTTGAGCATATTAGAGCCGTTGGTCACGGGGCCCAGCTTGCCCCACTGGAGGATGGAACGGATGATCTCCGCGAAGCCCAGCGTGGCGATGGCGAGATAGTCGCTCTTCAGCCGCAGCACCGGCAGCCCGATGAGATAGGCAAAAAGCGATGCCATCAGTCCCGCCAAGATCACGCAGATGATCACGCCCAGCACCGTGCCGAAGCCGCCCATGGCGTTGCCCAGCACCTCCGGGAAGGAGATACGCACCGCCGCGTCATAGTATTGATACACCGTGTCGCGGGCGGCGGCGGGAATGGAGAATATGGCGTATGTATACGCGCCGATCACCATAAACCCGGCGTGTCCCAGAGAGAACAGCCCGGTAAAGCCGTTCAGCAGGTTCATGGACACCGCCGCCAGTGCGTACACAGAGCCCTTCTGCAGCACCGTCAGCAGCATGTACATCTTATTGCTGGGCTTGATGACCTGATCCAGCACCATGACCAGTCCCAGAAACAGCACCACCGCCACCAGCGAAATAAACGTCCCGCGGACGTCCTTCTTCTTTTCCAACATCATGTCCGCACCCCCTTACACCTTATCGGTGGTCTTTTCACCGAACAGGCCGGTGGGCTTGAACACCAGAATAACGATCAGCAGCACGAAGGTAAAAGCATCGGAGAACGTGGCGAAGCCCACCTGCTCCGTAATGGCGCCGTTCGCCATCAGGATGGTATCCAGACCCTTGATAATGGACTCGCAGATACCGATGATGAACGCGCCCACCACCGCGCCGGGCACGGAGCCGATACCGCCGAACACCGCCGCCACGAACGCCTTCAGTCCGGGCATTGCGCCGGACGTGGGCACCACACCGGGGAAGTTGGTGAAAAACAGCACCGAGCCGATAGCCGCCAGAAACGTACCGATGATAAACGTGGCGGAGATAACGTTGTTGATCTTAATGCCCATGAGCTGCGCCGTCTCAAAATCCACGGACACGGCGCGCATCGCCATACCGATCTTGGTGTGGTTAATGAGCATCACCAGCGCGATCACCAGCGCGATGGTCAAAAACGGCGTGATGACCGTCACGCGGGACGTCTCCATGCCGAACAGCCGCACCGGATCGGAGATCCACGGGATCGCGGGATAGTTCTTATTCAGACCGCCGGTCACATACAACGCCAGATTCTGGATCAGATAGCTGACGCCGATGGCGGAGATCATTACCGACATGCGGGGCGCGGTACGCAGGGGCTTGTACGCCACCCTCTCGATCAAAAAGCCCAGCAGCACCGTCAGCGCGATCATCAGCGGTATTGCCAGATACAGCGGCATCCACGTGGAAAAATAGACCATCATCAGTCCTGCCACCATGAACACATCGCCGTGGGCGAAGTTGATGAGCCGCAGTATGCCGTACACCATGGTGTAACCAATGGCGATCAGCGCATATTGCCCGCCCACCGATATGCCGGATATTACATACGGCAGCGCGGTTTTCAAAACTTCCATGCGGGGTTCCTCCCTATTTCATTCTTTCTTCCTTTGCAGACAGCCGTCCCACCAGCCGCCGCGAGACCGTCCCGCCTCAGCGGGACACCCTCGCCGCCTCCGGTATAGTACAGCAGCTGGCGGGAGCCTCCGCTCCCGCCAGCCCTGTGTACCTCACTTGGCTGTGGTATGTATTCCCTTTTCTCAGCCCACCTTGGCGACGGTGACGAAGTCCCAGTCACCGGTCTCGGTGTTGCACTTCTTGACCACGGCACTGTCGCGGTTAGCGTCGCCGATGTCGTTGAAGGAGATGGCACCGGTGATGCCCTCAAAGGTCACGCCGGGCAGCGCAGCCAGCACAGCGGCGGGATCGGCGGAGTCGGCAGCCTTGATCGCCTCCAGAGCCACGCAGTAGACGTCGTAGCCCATGACGGTCACGGCGGACAGCTTGTTGTCGCCGCCGTTGTTGGTCTTGGCGGTAGCGTCGCTGTCGATCCACTCCTTGATGGCGGCGTCGAACTCAGCGTTCACGCCCTCCTGATAGAAGGTGGTCACGCAGATGTCCAGCTTCGTGCCCTTAGCGGCCTCCAGCACCACGTTGGAGTCCCAGGTGTCGCCCGCCAGGATGGGCATACCCAGATTCTGGGTCTCCGCCTTGGCGATGATCTGGGCGGCAGCCTCCAGAGACACGGGGGAGAAGAACACGTCGCAGCCCTGCTGCTGGGCGTTGGTGATGTAGGTGGAGAAGTCAGAGGTACCCTCGGGGAACTGCTCGTACACACAGTTCTCCTCGCCGAACGCCTTGATGAAGTAGTTGGCAAGACCGCCGGAGTAGTCGTCACCCTGCTTGGCAAGGCAGTACGCCTTGGTGGCCTTCAGCTCGCTCTTGGCGTAGTTCGCCAGAACGGTGCCCTGGAAGGGATCCAGGAAGCAGATGCGGAAGTACGCGTCGCAGTCGGAAGTCACCTGGGGGTTGGTGCAGGTCACGCCGATGGCGGGCACCTGCGCGGCGGAGAACGTGTCACCGGCGGCGATGGACACGCCGGAGCCGTAGGAGCCCAGCACCACGGACACACCCTGAGAAATCAAGGTCTGGGCGGCGGTGGGAGCCTTGTCGTTGGAAGAGGCGTTGTCGGCATAGACCAGCTCTACCTGATACTCCTCGCCGCCGACGGTGACGGTGGGGAACATCTTGTTGGCGTACTGCATACCCAAGATCTCCTGCTTACCGCCGGCGCCGTTATCGCCGGACTGCGGCTCAAAAACGCCGATTTTGATAACTTTTTTGCCGGAATTGTCGCCGCCCTGATCTCCGCCCTGCTCACCGCAGGCCACCAGAGAGAGAGCCATGACCAATGCCAGCACCATTGCTAAGAACTTTTTCATGGTATTTCCTCCTAAATTTCCCTTGCAGCGATCCGGTGGATCGCTTACAGAATATGAGTATTTTAACGGAAATATGTGGCAAAAACAATTGTAACTACCTCTAAAAATGAGGGCTTCGCGGGCGCGCGAAAATCCTGCCGCGGGACGGTTTTTGCAACTTTTGTCCCCCGGCGGCGGACAGTCGCTTTATGTGTACGCACTTTTGCCCGGCATTGTCTTTCAGTGGCGGACGCGTGTGTTCGTCATTGTGCATAAAACGCCGGGGCTTTCCTACACAAAAAACCGACAGCCGCGTGTGCGGCTGCCGGTTTTTTGAGGGGCTGACAGGGGGTCAATGTCCACTATATGTCCAGTTGAAATCATTATTGTACAAACAGGGGGTATACGGTCAAGTGTCACTGTCCCCGCCGGGAGTAAAGTAGCTGTTGAACGTCTCCGCGTCCATCGTCTCGTTTTCCAGAAGATATTCCGCTATTTCCGTAAGCTGTTTCTTATATTTCGCCAGTATCTCCCGGCACTTCCCATACGCCTCGTCGATGATGGCGCGGATCTCCGCGTCCATCTCCGCCGCCGTCTGCTCGGAGTAGGGGCGGGTGTGTCCGATGGACTTGCCGATGAACACCTCGTCCGTGCCCGCGTCAAAGGCGACGCTGCCCAGCTTGGCGGACATACCGTAGGTGCCCACCATCTTGCGGGCAATGGCGGTGGCGCGCTTGATGTCGCTGGAGGCACCGGTGGAGATGTCGCCCAGCATCAGCTCCTCGGCGGCGCGGCCGCCCAGCAGCCCCGCCACCTGCTCCAGCATATAGGTGCGGGACAGGTAGGAGCGATCCTCCTCCGGGAGATAGATGGTCATGCCGCCCGCCTGTCCCCGGGGGACAATGGTGATCTGGTGCACCGGGTCCAGATCGGGCAGGGAGTGGATGACCACGGCGTGTCCCGCCTCGTGATAGGCGGTGAGCCTGCGCTCCGACTCCGGCACCACGCGGCTGTGCTTTTCGGGGCCGGCGATGACCTTGATAACGGACTGGTGGATGGATTCCTCGGTGATGAGCTTCCGCCCCAGCCGCCCGGTGAGGAGCGCCGCCTCGTTCAGCAGGTTCTCCAGATCGGCACCGGTGAAGCCGGAGGTGGCACGCGCCACACGCGCCAGATCCACATCCTCCGCCAGCGGCTTGCCGCGGGCGTGGATCTTCAAAATTTCCTCACGTCCCTTGATGTCGGGCAGACCCACGAACACCTGACGGTCAAACCGTCCGGGACGGAGGAGGGCAGGGTCGAGAATGTCCACGCGGTTGGTGGCCGCCAGCACCACCACGCCCTCGTTGGCGGCAAAGCCGTCCATCTCCACCAGCAGCTGGTTCAGCGTCTGCTCGCGCTCGTCATGGCCGCCGCCCAGACCGCTGCCGCGCTGCCGTCCCACCGCGTCGATCTCGTCGATAAAGACGATGGCGGGGGACTGCTTCTTCGCCTGCTCGAACAGGTCGCGGACGCGGCTGGCACCCACGCCCACGTACATCTCCACAAAGTCGGAGCCGGAGATGGAGAGGAAGGCGGTGTCCGCCTCGCCCGCCACCGCCTTTGCCAGCAGCGTTTTACCGGTGCCCGGAGGTCCCACCAGAAGGACGCCCTTGGGGATGTGCGCGCCCAGCTCCGTGTACCGCTGGGGATCCCGGAGGAACTGGACGATCTCCTCCAGCTCCTCCTTCTCCTCGTCGGCTCCCGCCACGTCCTTGAAGGTGACCTTCTTCCCCTGATCGGGGATGTCCTGAATACGCGCCTCGCCGAAGCGCGCCATCTTGTCGTTGACGCCGCTGTTCATGCCGCCGGTGCGGGCGATAAGGTTCATCAGCAGGATGAACGCCATCGCCGCCAGCACGTAGGGCAGCAGCGCGGAGAGCCAGTTGGTGCGCCCCTCGGCGGCGTAGTTATAGTCGGTGATGATGCCCTTTTCGCTCTGGGACACCACCAAGTCGTTCAAGTCGTTATAAAATGTGTTGAAGCTTTGCAGCGGGCAGCTGACGGCGGTATCGTCCGCCAGCTTCGCCGTCAGCCGCCTGTCGGTGGCGGTGAAGCTCCGCACCTTTTCTTCCGTGAAGTATTCCCGCATTTCCCCGTAGCTGACATCGCTGCTGCGGGTCATGTTTCCGGCAAGCTGTGCTACCAGCACCACTGCCAGCAGGAGAAGGATAAATACTGCGCCGGTTCTTTTTTTCTCACCCAATCGTTACGCCTCCCTTTCAACCGATCCAGCGGACACCCTGCCAGCTCTGCTCTCTGCCGACGGAGATCGCCACCAGCATACGTCCCTGCACGTTGTGGACAGGGATGTACGGCTCGCTGAGAAACCGGCTGTCGTTGGAACCGGTGCGGTTGTCGCCCATGACGAAAATGCAGCCCTCCGGCACCTCAAAGATCCGCTCGGCGGTGGTGATGCCCTGGGCGGGCAGGTAGCTCTCGTCCAGCTTCTCCCCATTGATATAGGTGTAGCCGCCCTTGAAGGTGATCTTCTCACCGGGCAGACCCACCACGCGCTTCACCAGCACCTTCTCCAGCTCACCGTCCCAGAAGGTAACGATGTCGCCGCGCTCGGGCACCGGGTCATCAACGACATAGGGCAGCCGCCAGCCGATCAGCAGCGTTTTGGTGGGGATGGTGGTCTCCATGGAGCCGCTGGGGACATACGCCAGCTGCAAAATGACCTTGAAGAGCACGAACACCGCCGCCAGCGTGATCAGCAGGTAGCCGTAGTCGTTCCACAGCTTACGTCCACGGGAGACGGGCTTCTCCGCCGGGGCGGCGGCATTCTCCGGGGCGGCACCCTCCGGGGCGGAGGGAGGCACGGTTGTTACCGGCGGCTTTTGTGCCCCGCCGGTGGGGGCAAGGCGTTTTCCGCCTTTCTTTTCCATTCTGCTTCACTTCCTATTCTCAGACGCTCAGATAGTGCTTGCGGGGGACGGGGGTTACTTGGTGTAGACCTCGGGCTTGAGGACGCCGATGTAGGGGATGTTCCGGTACTGCTGGGCGTAGTCAAGACCGTAGCCCACCACGAACTCGTCGGGCACCTCGAAGCCGGCATAGTCCGCCTTAATGGGCTTTTCGCGGCGGGCGGGCTTATCCAGCAGGGTGGCGATGGTCACGGAGGCGGCTCCCTTGGTTTTCAGATACTCAGTGAGGAAGTACAGCGTGTTGCCGGAGTCCAGAATGTCCTCCACCACGATGATGTCGCGCCCGCTGATGTCGCGCTGGAGATCCCGGGTGATCTGCACCACGCCGGAGGACTTGGTGGCGTTGTTGTAGGACGAGACACCGATGAACTCCAGCTCGCTTTTCAGCTGGGTGGCGCGGACCAGATCCGCCATGAAGATGAAGCAGCCGTTCAAAACGCCCACGAACATGGGGTTCTTGTTCTGAAAGGCGTCGTAGAGCTGGTCGCCCATCTCCTGTACACGCGCCTTGATCTGCTCCTCGGTCAGAAGCACCTTCAGGATGTCCTGATCCATGTTGCTCTTAGACATACGCTTTTGTTCCTCCGTTATCTGTCATTTTTATGGTGATATATATGGTGCTGCCGGGTTCCTCCGGCATGGCTTTCCGGTCAATGCCTACGCCGAAAACGGCGGCAGCGGCGCCGCCGAGACATAGGACGGGGAGGGCGTCCCGCTGCTCCGGGGCGACGCCCCGGTCGGCGAAAAGACGCTTGAGGCTGCGGCTGCCGCGGCTGTGCGGCAGGGTGAGCCGGTCGTCCCGCCGCCAGCTGCGGACGGTGTACGCGCCGTCTCGCAGGGACAGCGCGCCGGGGGTAGGGGTGCGGGAGAGGGTGATGTGCCACGTGCCCACGGTGTTCTCCCCCATGCGGAGGGGCGTTTCCTCCGGGGCGGAGGCGGGGACGGTCAGGGAAAGGGTGCCGCTGCGGCAGACCGCCAGCACGCCGCCGGGCAGGGACAGGGTGCCGCCGGTGCGGCAGAGCGTCTCCAGCGATTGATAGTGGGCGGCGGTGAAGTCCTTTTTCCCGGTGGGGAGACGATCCGTCAGAAGGCGGAGCATACGGGGACGGAGAGGCTCCGGCGCGGCAAGGAGTGCGGCACAGGAGAGGACGGCACCGTGGGGCGGCAGGAGCGCGGCGGCTTCGCCGTCCAGATAGTCGTTCTCCCGGCGGAGGATGTCCGCCGTGCGGGCGATATGCTCGGCAGCGGCGGGGTTGATGGTGAGAAGGTGGGGCATGATGTCGATGCGGAGACGGTTGCGGGCGTAGTGGGTGTCCAGATTCGTCTCGTCGGTGACGTAGGGGAGGGCGTTCTCCGCGATGTACGCGTCGATGGCGGCGCGGGGCGTGTCCAGCAGGGGGCGGATGACCGTATCCCGCACGGGGGGGATGCCGGTGAGACCCTGCATCCCCGTGCCGCGAAGCAGCTGTAGGAGCACCGTCTCCGCCTGATCCTCCCGGTGGTGGGCGGTGGCGATGAAGTCCGCGCCGGTGCGCTCCGCCGTGCGGCGGAGGAAGTCGTAGCGGGCGCGGCGGCCCGTCTCCTCCACAGTGAGGTGCCAAGCGGCGGCGAGGGCGTAGACCTCCACCCGCTCGGTGTGGAGGGGGATATTGCGGGCATCGCAGAGGGCGCGGACAAGTTCCTCGTCGCGCTGCGCCGTGGGGCGCATACCGTGGTTCAGGTGCGCCGCCGCCACGCGGAAGTCCCGCTGCTGCCCCAGACGCCAGAGACAGTCCAGAAGGCAGACGGAGTCCCTGCCGCCGGAGACGGCGCAGAGGATCAGCCCGCCGGGAGGCGGGAACATCTGCCAGCGGGTCATCCACGCCGTTACGTCAAGCATCGTAGTCCTCCTCGTCGTAGCGGGTCTCCAGCGTGCCGAAGGCGGTGTATTCCGGCATCCAGCGAAGCTCCACCTTGCCCGTTTCGCCGTGGCGGTTCTTCGCCACGATGCACTCCGCCACGTTGCGCTTCTCCGTGTCGGCGTTGTAGTAGTCGTCACGGTAGAGGAACATGACGATGTCCGCGTCCTGCTCGATGGCTCCGGATTCGCGGAGGTCGGAGAGCATGGGGCGTTTGTCCTCGCGCTTTTCGTTGGCGCGGCTCAGCTGGCTGAGGCAGAGGACGGGAACTTGCAGCTCCTTCGCCATGATCTTCAGCATACGGCTGATGTCGGAGACCGCCTGCTGGCGGTTTTCGCCGGAGTAGCCCTTGCCGCCGGAGGAGGTCATCAGCTGTAGGTAGTCGATGACCACCAGACCGAGATTGTCAAGGCGGCGGCACTTGGCGTTCATATCCGCCACGGTCAGCAGCGGGTTGTCGTCAATGCGGATGTCCATGTGGCTGAGGGAGGACGCCGCCTCGGCAATACGCTGCCAGTCGCTCTCCCGGAGGTTGCCGGTGATGAGACGCTGGTTCTCCACCAGTCCCTCGCTGGCGATGAGGCGGGTGACGAGCTGCTCCTTGGACATTTCCAGGGAGAAGATCGCCACGGTCTTGCCGCTCTCCCGGGCGGCGGACAGCGCCACGTTCAGCGCCATGCTGGTTTTGCCCATGCCGGGGCGGGCTGCCAGCAGCAGAAGGTCGGATTTGTTCATGCCGTTGATCTTCATATCCACGGCGGAAAGCCCGGTGGACAGGCCGGGCACGGTCTTGCCGCCGTTGGCGGTCAGCTCCGACAGCTGGCTCATAACGTCGCCCAGCACCATGCTGACGGGCACCATGCCCTGCGCGCTGCGGCCGCGGCGGATGGCGTAAATACGCTGCTCCGCCGCCTCCAGCATATCGCCGGCACTGCCGCTGCCCTCCTGCACCATGGCGGTGATGCTGCCCGCCGCCGTCGCCACCTGACGCATGAGTGCCTTGTCCTGCACGATGCGGACGTACTCCATGACGTTGGCACTGGTGGGCGTGACCTCCATCAGCTGTAGAAGGTAGGCGCGGGTGTTGTCGTTGGAAAGGCCGCTTTTCTCCAGCTCGCCCGCCACGGTGACGCCGTCGATGGGACGGGAGTAGACGAACATCTGGTAGATGGTCTCGAAGATCTCGCGGTTGGTACGCAGGTAGAAGTCCTGCGCCTGGAGCTTATCCATGACATCCTTGACGCAGTCCGCGTCGATGAGCATGGAGCCGAGCACCGCCTGCTCCGCTTCCGGCGAATGGGGCATCTGGTTTGTAAGCAGCGCGTCGTTGTCCGCCATGATGTCTCCTCCCTTCCGGAAAGCTGTGGGATGTTACTTCTCCTCGATGACCAGCACGTACACCGTGCTGCTGACCTCGTAGCCCAGCTTGGCCTTGACCTCGTAGGTGCCGAAGCTCTTGATGGGCTGCTCCAGCACCAGCTTCTTGCCGTCGATGTCCATGCCGAACTGCTCCTTCAGCGCACCGGAGATCTCCTTGCCGGTGACGGCACCGAACAGCTTGCCGCCCTCGCCGCCCTTGGCGGTGAGCTTCACCTGACTTGCCTTCAGCTTCTCCGCCACAGCCAGAGCCTCCGCCTTCGCCTCGGCGTCCGCCTTTGCCTTCGCCTTTGCCTGTAGGTTCATCGTATTGACGGCATCGGGGGTGGCCTCCACCGCCAGACCCTTGGGGATCAGAAAGTTGCGGGCGTAGCCCTCGGCAGCCTCGATCATCTGCCCCTTCTTGCCCTTGCCCTTTACGTCCTGTTTAAGAATAATTTTCATGGTCATATATCTCCTTTTCGTGGGTTTTCAGTTTTCAAAATAGCGGTCGATGGCCTCCAGCAGCTTCGCTCTTGCCTCCTCCACGGTGATGTTCTCCGCCTGTCCGCCGGCGGTGGTGGAGTTGCCGCCGCCGCCCAGAGCCTCCAAAATCACCTGCACGTTCACCTCGCCCAGAGAGCGGGCGGACATATACACGCCGGTGCCCTTCTTATAGAGCACGAAGCTGGCGCGGATGCCCTTGAGGGTCAGCAGCTCGTCGGCGGCCTTTGCCGCCGTGACACGGTCACACTCCTCCTCCAGAGCCACCACGGCGATGTCGTCGCGGTACAGCTCCGCCTGCCGGATGATGGCGTAGCGGGCGATCATGGATTGGAGGTCGCCCTGGAACATACGCTGCACGTCCTGGGTGTCGGCTCCCAGACGGCGGAGGTACGCCGCCGCCTCGAAGGTGCGTCCGCCGGTGCGGTTGACAAAGTTCTTCGTATCCAGCACGATGCCGGAGAGGAGTGCCTCCGCCTCGCATTTCAGCACGTCGGACGGCTCCACCAGATACTGCATCAGCTCCGCCACCAGCTCGCTGGCGGAGGAGGCGTAGGGCTCGTGGTAGTTGAGAGCCATTTTCTCGATATAGCTGCTGCCCCGGCGGTGGTGGTCAATGACCGCCACCCGGTTGCACGTCTCCAGCATCTCCTCGGACTCCACGCTCTCGGGGCGGTTGGTATCCACCACCACCAGCAGCGCGCCGGGCTGGCACTTGATGAAAGCATCGCCGCCGGAGATGGTGCAGTTGGCGTATTCCGGCTGCTCCCCAAGGCGGCGGAGGATGGGGTGGGCAGCGTTATTCTCGGTGTCAATGACGATCTGGCAGGGCTTGCCGCGCTTGCGGGCGATGCAGCACACGCCCACCGCCGCGCCGAGAGAGTCCATGTCGGCGTACTTGTGACCCATGACGTAGACCTGCTTGGCATCGTCGATCAGCTCGCCCAGCGCGTTCGCCATGACGCGGGATTTGACCTTGGTGCGCTTCTCCGTGGACTTGCTGCGCCCGCCGTAGAACTCGAAGTTCACACGATCCTTGACCACCGCCTGATCTCCGCCGCGGGAGAGCGCCATTTCCAGAGCCAGTGAGGCGTTCTTGAACAGCTGCTCGAAGCTGTCGCCGTCGCGCCCCACGCCGATGGACAGCGTGGCGGAGACGCCCTCGCCCGCCTGCACGTGGCGTACCTTTTCCAGCACGTCGAATTTGCTCTCGGTGAAGCCGGTATAGTCCTTTTCTTCAAAGAGGAACAGATAGCGGTCACGGTCATAGCTCAGCAGCAGGCCGCCGGTGTCCGCCGCCCATGTGTTCATCTGCTCCTCCAGAGCCGCCAGCAGCGCGGAACGCTTATTCTCCGGGCAGACCTTCATCAGCTCCTCGTAGTTGTCCACCATGAGGATCGCCAGCAGGGGGCGCGTCAGCTCCAGCGTCTGGCGCATCTGCTCCGGCTCGGTGACGTCCATCCAGTAGGTGGTCGCCAGCGTGGGCTGCTCGCCGCCGTCCGGCTCCGGGCGGCTCAGCGCGCCGAACACACGGTAGATGCGGTCGTTCCAGTGGAGCAGCTCCGGGTACTCGCGCTTGCCCTCCATGAGCCAGCGGGAGGAGAAGTCGGGGATCACCGCGTCCACCGCCGTCTCGAATACCTTCTCCTTCTGGGCGGTGAGCTGCATGAACATATCGTTGCACCACAGGATCTCGCCGGTGGTCACGTCGAACACCAGCATGGGCAGCGGTGCGTAGAGCATATTGCTGGAGCGAGCGGAGTCCATGCCGCCGGAGACGCGGTCCATGTACTGGCGGACGGACGCCTGCGCCATCTTCGTGCGGCGGCGGCCCACCAGAATGACAAGGATCGCCACCAAGCCCTCCGCCGCCGCCAGCAGCGGCTCGAAGGGCACCGTCACCGCCACAAAGACCACAAGGCACAGGCTGTACAGCGTCATATTGGTGCGGAATCCGTGGATGATCTTCTTACTCAAGTAGTGCGCCTCCCTCCGGTGACAGGAATATGTATCCACAATAATAGTAGTTTATTATAGCACGAAAGGGCGGCGGGGACAATACGCTTTTCGTGAAATCGGAGGGGAATTTTGGGCGGGTGTCGAGGCGCGGCGAGGGCTGTCGGTAAGTTGGGGGTGTACAAACAGAGAGTTTTGTGGTATACTTTGTGAAAAGTGCCGGGTTCGGCGCGTGTTTTTTGGTTGTTTCGCGGTGCGTGGACGCCGCGGTCAATATAACAAAAGGGAGGGCATGCCCTCCTCCATCGAGTGCTGACGTCGGGCGACTGACTGTTCCCTCCCCCTGCGATGCAGGGCAGGCGGGCGGGACAGACCGCCTATGCTTTGCTGCGGTCTTTTTCCCCGGCGGACGCGCTCTATCCTGTATGATAGAAGGAGTAGTTATTTTTTTTATGGCAGAAAAACTGAAAATTATCCCTCTGGGCGGCCTTGACGAAATCGGCAAGAACTGTACCGTCCTGGAATACGGAAAAGATATGATCGTGGTGGACTGCGGTATGGCGTTCCCCGGTGATGATATGTACGGCATCGACTGCGTGATACCGGATGTGTCGTATCTGGTGAAGAATCGCTCCCGGCTGCGGGGGCTGTTCATCACCCACGGACACGAGGACCACATCGGCGCCATCCCCTATGTGCTCAAGCAGATCAACCTGCCCATCTACTGCACGAAATTCACGGCGGGGCTGATCAAGCTGAAGCTGCAGGAGCACGGGCTGGTGGGCTCCACCAAGCTCATCACCGTGGAGCCGGGACAGACCGTGCGGGCGGGCAAGTTCCAGGTGGAGTTCATCCACGTGAACCACTCCATCGCGGACTCCGTCGCCTTCGCCATCCACACGCGGATGGGCACCGTCGTCCACACCGGCGACTTTAAGATCGACTCCACGCCCATCGACGGTGAGGTGATCGATCTGGCGCGGTTCGGCGAGCTGGGCAAGCAGGGCGTGCTGGCTCTGCTGGCGGACTCCACCAACGTGGAGCGTCCCGGCTATACGATGAGCGAGCGGGCGGTGGGCGCCACGTTCAAGCGGCAGTTCACCGGCTGCGACAAGCGGATCATCGTCACCACCTTCGCCAGCAACGTGCACCGCATACAGCAGGTGCTGGACGCTGCCGCCGCCTGCGGGCGGAAGGTCGCCGTCACCGGGCGGAGCATGGAAAACATTATGAAGGTGTCCACGGAGCTGGGGTACATGAAGGTGCCCAAAAACACGCTGATGGACATTAACCGCATTAAGGGGCTGCCCTTGAGCCAGCAGGTCATCGTCACCACCGGCTCACAGGGCGAGGAGATGAGCGCCCTGTACCGCATGGCCTTCTCCACCCACAAGCAGGTGGACATCGGCCCCGGCGACAAGGTCATCATCTCCGCCAGCGCCATCCCCGGCAACGAGGTGACGGTGGGGCGGGTCATCAATGAACTGTTCCGCAAGGGCGCGGACGTGGTGTACGACAAGGCGGATATGCTCCACGTGTCCGGCCACGCCTGCCAGGAGGAGCTGAAGATCATCCACGCGCTGACGAAGCCGAAGTTCTTTATCCCGCTCCACGGCGAGCAGCGTATGCTCCAGATCCACAAGCGGGTGGCGGAGAGCATGGGGATGCACCCCAACAACGTGGTGGTCGCCGACAACGGCAGCGTTATTGAGCTGACCACCAAGCACATCAAGTGCGAGATGACCGTCCCCGCCGGAGAGGTGTTCGTGGACGGCGGCGGCGTGGGCGAAGTGGGCGCAGTGGTGCTCAACGACCGGAAGCTGCTGGCCGAGGACGGCATGGTGGTGGTCGTGCTGCCCATGTCCAGCCACGACCATCAGCTGCTGTGCCCGCCGGAGATCGTGACCCGCGGATTCGTGTATGTGAAGGAGTCCGAGGGGCTGCTGGAGGATATGCGCCGGGTGGCAACGGAGACGGTGGACGGGATGTCCGCCAAGAAGCGGCGGGACGAGGGCGACGTGTGCCGCGCCGTCCGCTCCGCCGTGAGCAGCTATCTGTATAAGCACACGAAGCGCAGTCCCATGATCATTCCCATGGTGACGAAGCTGTGAGATGAGGGAAAAAGACCCCCTGCCGAAAATTCGGCAGGGGGGTCTTTGCACGATGAATGATGAGGAGTTTTGCCGGGGCGGGCGCGGGGTCTTTTCTTTTTTGCCTCCCGGCGGGGTTACTTTTGCCAGCAGCGGCAAAAGTAACCAAAAACGCCGTTTAAGGGAAGGGGGATTCCGAATTTCC
>OHIY01000582.1_pt1 | contig 19251 bp, 16 predicted proteins | sample 1568351 | NCBI WGS metagenome assembly OHIY01 (sample SAMEA3879547, study PRJEB24766) | human gut metagenome | biome: human-associated habitat; feature: feces | place: USA | collected 1985/1987 | reverse complement strand
AAAGGTGGGCAAATCCTGTTTGGCCAAGAGGGTCAAAGTCGCGTGGCTTTTCCAGTCAGTACAAGCGTGTTCAACAATTCGATGAACATTTCGGGCAGTTTCTCGTGCCACCCGAAAATCATGTTTTCTATTCTCACTTCCATATTGCTAAGTATTAAGTCGTTATACAATCATGCCGCATTCATCCGCTGCCGTATCTGCTCGGCATTGTCCTCCACCAGCTTGATGATGCGGTCGTGGTATTCGGTGTTGGAGTTGCATACGCCACGGCTCTGCACCACTTTCAGCGTCCGCAAGTCCACTTCCACGGTTTCAATGCGCTCTCCGTCAATCGTGGCGGAAAGGATAAGGGAGTCCTCCCTCTTGTGGTATTGCCCCACGCAATGGTGCATCGCCCTGCCTTCGGCAAACATTTCAGCCACACTCTCTATCACCTTGACAAGGATGAGGTTGTCGGTGAACGTCAGTCCGAAGAACATCCCTTTGGCTTTCAGATAGTCCTTCTCGTTTTCCAATGCCTCCTGCCGTTCCTTTTCCGTCTTTTCACGTTCCCTTTGCCGTTCACTTTTCCACACCAACTTGTCGTGTTCGGTTTTGAGGTTTTGCGGACAGACATACTTCGGGCTGTTGATATCCTTTCCTAAGTAGCGCAGCAAGTCCACCATGTCACGCCATGTGGAGCCGTCGGGAATGGTGTAGCCGTTGCGGATGCAGATTTTCACCGACTGCCAATACTCCGACATGTTAAAGCGGTTGCGCAGATAGTAAGAAAGCATCGGGTATTGCCCCGACTTCAGCAATGTTTCCGCTCGGCTGTCCGAAAGGATTGCCTTGAAGAAGTCGTAAGGCAGTATGCCGTGAAAATTGCCGTCAAATCCGTTGCGCTTGATTTCGGGGATAATCCGCTGCCGTGGGTAGGTGCAGACGGGGGCTATGTCGTACACTCTGTGTCCATTGTTCTTGCGGATTTCCATCGGGCTGTCCTCTATCCACAAGTCATAGTAGAGGATTGACATGCCACGCAACCGCGCCACCGTTTCCGACCTGCCGTCGGGCGCAATCCACCGCTGTGCCACCTCGCAGATGGAATACTTCGCCTTCTGCCCGACTTTTTGACGGCTCTTGGCGAGAAAGAAACGTATCACCTGGTAGCCTTTGCAGGTGGTGATGATGGAGAAATACTCGCAGTCGGTGAACACCCTCTTTCGGGTGTCCACGATTTCAAGTTCCGTTCCGCAGTTCGGGCAGGTGCATCCGCAAATGGTATCGGCAAGGCTGTGCCCGCTCTTCCATGCGTGTCCGCACTCCGTGCAGGTGATGACGCCTTTTGCGTTGCGTTTCCCGTAGTGCTTGAAGCAATGGCGGAAAGCGTAGGTGCGCTGTGCGCTTGTCAGTTCGGGCAGGGTTGTGCCCAAACGGATGATTTCTTTCTGTAAGGTCGTTTTCGGTTTCATGGGTTCAGAATAATGAAAGTTCAACTTGTTGTGCGTTTGTCTTTTGGCTCGCCTTAGCCTTGTTCCGGTTCTGCAACTTGCGCAGTTCCTCGGCTTGGTATTGGCGGATGGCATTTTGCCGTGCCTCCGCCTTTTCCTCGTCAGTCAGTTCTACCGTATGGTTCACCATCACTTGGCATTGCAGGGGCTTGCCGACTTCGATGTCGTCCTCGTCATAGTAATGGACGGCTTGTGAATAGATTTCCCCGTCCGTGAAGCCGTTGCATCCGCTGTTCTTCACCCAATTGAGGATATAGGTCACGCACTCGTCTATGTTCTTGTACGGCTTGTTGTAACTGGCTGCAAACAGCTTGTCCTCCGTTGCACGGCTGTCCAGATAGGCTTGGATTGTCCACTTGAAATGGTCTGTTGTCTTGCTCATATCGTCAGATTTTAGATGTTGTCATTCGTGTAAAGTATCTCGCAGTCCTCCACTTCGGCAGGAAGTCCGAAAAGGGGGTAATGTGAAAAGTAGGGCTGTGCGTTGCCTTCCTCGTCCGTGAGGAGTGAAACAACCTGCACGTTCCACTCGCTTTGCCACTCGTCAATCATACGGATTTCCTTGTCCGTCAGTCCCGTTGTATCTCCGTTGATGATGTAGCCCAAACTCCATGTGGGTATCTTTTCCGTTGTCTTGTTCATATCCCGTCCTCCATATTGTCATATAACAACTCGTCTGCTTCACCATAGATTTCCATTGTCGGATTATTGCCGTTCTCTGATGGGGAAAGTCCTTCCACCGTTTCGGGGTTCAACTCGTAGTCGGAATAAACGATGTCCTTGTCAATGCCGATACGGCTGTTCACGTCCTTGTCTTTCCACGAAAGGATTATGGCTTTCGCTTCTTCGTAGCTGTTCGCTTTGATGGAGAAACGGGTACGTTCCCAACAGGTAACCTTGCAGTCCTGATAAAAGTTGAATGTGTCCATACGCTTAGTGTTGAATGATTAAACGGTCTGTTGCAAAATCTCGATGTGGTATCGGGGCGGACATTCCACGATGAGGAAATAGATGAAGTCCTTTCTCGTTTCCTTGTCCAACTCGTGGTAAAGCCTTCTGAATGAAGTGAAATTGCCGTTGATGTAGGTCTCCACCATGTACTCGAAGATGTTGTCCACCTCGTAATACCTGCACTGCTGCGCTGCCGTCTTGCTGTGTCTTTTCGCCATGTCCGTATGAATTAAAGGGTTAATAGCCAAATGAAAAATGCGATAGTCGCCACGATTGAAAGCATGGCGGTCAGTATGCTGAATATGAAGTTCAATACGCCAAGCAGGATTTCCCCTGCGATGCCTACCGCCAAGCCTCCTGCGCAAAGGGTGATGCCCGATGCCGTCCTTATGATTGCGGATAATGCCCTCCACAATGCCTTTCCGATGTCGTTCAATGTCATTCTCATATCTTCCAAATTTTAAGTTGTTGTTACTTGTCTTGTTCGGTTGGTGAGGTCGGGTCGAGTCCTTTTTCTTTTCGCCTCTCCGTATGTCCGATGTTCTCTTGTGACGTTTTCCGACCGCGCATCGGTCGTTTTCGTTTCAGGGGAAAAAGCAAAGGTCAGGGGAGTAGGTTCAGCAAATTTTTTCGACAGAATACTACCTGAGCTTGCGAAGTGTGGAGATTGTGGCTAAAAAATTTGTGTTCCTAATCCCGTCTTTACCTTTGCCCCTGCAACGAAAATGACCACTGATGCCGTCTGGAATGGCGGCATGGGAACATTGGCATACCTGCTGGAGAGGCGGGAAGGAAAAGGGAAAGAGTGTGGGATGGCGCGATGCGCCACGGGGAAAGACAAAAAGGCGGCGCTACGGACAAGAGGAAAGCAACGCTTTCGTGCCGCCGTGACAGAAGTCCTGCAAACGTCATTGTCATGCGTGCATGGCTTGCGTTTGCAGGTGTCCTTCCGGCGGCATTTGTCTTCAAACGGTCTTGCCTGCCATTGCCCGGTCCGGCAAAAGTGGGACAAGACGGTTTGGGGACAGGAAAGACACAACAGCCGGAAATAGTCGCAGGTGCAGATTCACGTTTACGTGTCCTGTATCCGGCGGCATTTCCGTGCCAAATGGAGACGAAAAAAGAAAATGGATGAAAACGGACTTGTCCGTTCTGCACAAGCACATAAAAGAAGTGCCCGCGACGATGGCAGTGTCACTTGTGACATTGTGGTCGTCGTGGGCTTTTCTTCGCTTGTGCCGTTTCTGAAATGGGCTTGCGCACATCAAGCCGGAAGCCGTTTTCAGAACAGGGTATAAAAATACCAAGGGAATGGACTCGTATATGAAAAAAAGTTGTAGGAAATTCGTGAAAACGGCTAAAGTTTTGTACCTTTGCAGGAGTAAGAAAGTTCTTTCGCTTAATGCAAAATGAGGAAGAATATAGAAGTTCGCTGGTTTCTAAACCGTTAACAAACCCACCTCGTTTCTTTGTTAATTATCTCATATTTAGATAGATATAATTTTTATTATGTCTTCCGCAATGGAAGGTCAGCGGGAAGCCGTATGCTTTTCCCAGCTCCGTAACAAGTGTGAGGAAATACTTGCGGCAATAAAGGTTGAACACCTTGTCGCTGTTTCTTTGGTCTTTGTACTTATCGATTATTTTCATCGGGATGTCCAGCAGCCGGACAGAGGACAGCGTGTCCGTCTTCTGCCTCCTGTAGTGTATCCACCATGTGCCGTCTTCCGCCTGCGTGATGTTGTCCGTCTTCAGACTTTTCAGGTCGGCAAACGCCAGGCCGGTGAACGTCGAGAAGATGAACATGTCCCTGACAAACTGAAGCTGCGGCTTTTCCACCGGCGTTTCCATCAGCTTCTTTAAGTCCTCCAGCTTCATGTGGCGGCTTTTGCGCCGGGGGAGTTCCGGGTGCAGCCGGCAATAGGGATCCCTGCGGAGCGTCCCCTGGCTCACGGCCCGCATGGTCATTTTCTTCAGCCTGTACAGATGCTCATGTACCGTCTTGGGGCTCATGTTTCGGTCCGTGCGCAGGAATACCTCAAAGTCGTCATAGAAAACACGGTCAAGACTGCGCAATGTCACATCTTCTACACCTTTTTTCTCATGCACGAAGGCGGACAGGTGCTTGTATGACCGCATATAGGAATCGTAGGTCTCCTTGATTCGGTCAACTCCTATCCGTTTCCTGTATTCCTCGTTGTGTTCCCGGAAAAGGGCGAGCAGGGTAAGCGGCTTCTGCCCGATGCCCTTCACCGCATTCTTTACCAGTTCCGCCGTGATGAAGCCGAGGCTGTCCTTTATCCGCCTGTAATGTCCCTCAATTTCGGCGGTCAGGTCGTCTATGGCCCGATTCACGGTCACGGCGTTTGCGCTGCGGCCGTCGGCGCGTCCCTTTCCCGGGTTCCAGATGGCCGGATTGACTGATACCTTCGTGCCGATCTGCTCCCATTCGGCATCTATGCTGACCTTGCACAGCAGCTGGCAGGTCCCGTCCTTGCGGACTTTCGTACGGTTGATATAGAACAGTACCGCAAAGGTGCTGCGGTGTTTGATGTCGTTGTTCTCTGTATTCTTTTTCATATTACCAGTGTATTTAAGTTATTATATGACTACGGAGAAACGCTCCGCGATTCTCTCGTTCAGTGCATTCGTGTCAGAGTCTATCTTGTCATCAGTCACTTTGGCATAGATCTGCGTGGTCTCTATACGGCTGTGACCGAGCATCCTGCTGACCGTTTCAAGCGGGACTCCATGCGAGAGGGTAATCTCCGTGGCGTAGGTATGGCGCCCTGAATGGAAGACGAGCCTGCGGTCTATTCCGCAGATAACCGCAATGCGCTTCAGATAGAAATTCATTGTGCTGTTGGCATACATCGGCAACAGCCGGCCGTCCGGTGCGGTGTCGCGGTACTTCTCGATAATCCGCAAGGGAAGTTCCAGTAGAGGGATTTCAAACTCCACTCCCGTCTTTTCCCGTGAACTCCGTATCCACCATGTCCCGTCATCGGCCAGGGAAAGGTTGTCTGTCGTCAGCAGCCGCATGTCGCCATACGGAATACCGGTATAGCAGGAGAACAGGAACATGTCCCTCACATGGTACAGGGACGGATTGTGAAGCGGTGTGGTCATGATCCGGTGCAGTTCCTCGTCCGTGAGGTACTTTTGTTCCGGTTTCGGATGCACGGGTTCGTAACCGAAGAACGGGTAGGCGGTGATGATGCCGTCAGCGATGGCTTCACCTACCACGGTCTTCAGCCGGACCGTGAGATTAATCACGGTTCCCGGAGCCAGATGGCATTCGGTACGCAGATGCAGGTCATATTTCTCAATGAAAGAAAGGTCCAATGTCGAGAACGGGACATCCGATACCTTGTATTGTGACCGGATGAACCTTTCCAGATGTCTGTATGCGTTTCTATACCCTCCGAGACTTTTTGCCGTGCGGTTTATCCCGACCCGTTTCTCAAAGTTGCCGATGAACTTCACGAAATAGCCCAAGAGGGTTTCCTGCTCGGAAGCCATACCGAGTAACCGGTGCTTCACATTCTCGGCACTGACCCCATCACGCACGGCGGACAGTTCCGCATATATGCCGAGCGCTCTTGCCCGTATCTCATCCAGGCGGTTGTTGATTTCCTTAGCCGCCACGCTCTTGCCCGTAGCCCGGCCTGCCGCCCACATCTTCTGCGGCACCCTCAGCTTCATGCTGAAAGCAGACTCCGAGTATTTCCCAATGTTCAGCCTTGCCATCACGGGACAATACCCGTCGGCATCGGACTCGCTCTTTTTAAGGTAGAACGACACCTTTACATTCGTCTGATTCATAACCTTTTCCTTTCTTGCAAAATTACCGGATAAAGGTCAAATGAGAGACATGACGAATATGGCAGAATATGGAAACAAGTCCCTTGCTCAAAAGAACCGGCCCATATTTTTCCCGCTCTGCGAAAAAATGACTATCTTCGCTAACGCAAATATGCAGGGACAGCGTTCTTTACGGTGATATGACAGAGGAATCGGGAGTCGTTTCGCGTGGATTTTCTTCCCCGAAAAAGGCAACGGATAGGTAGCAATTCATTTTCCTAACCCATCAAAAAACGGCTGATGCACTCCAATGATGGACATGGAATACAACCGCACATCACCTTTCATTTCCAACTGTTTGCATTATTCCTCCGAATTTCATCCGTATGTGGGCGAGTTTCCGTATCTTTGCACGAAATAAAGATTCCAATGGAACCCCTCAAACATGAATGTGGCGTCGCGATGGTGCGCCTGCTCAAGCCTTTAGAGTTTTATCAGGAGAAGTACGGAACTTGGATGTATGGCTTGAATAAGCTATATCTCATGATGGAGAAACAGCACAATCGTGGCCAGGAAGGAGCCGGTTTGGCATGCGTGAAAATGAATGTCGAGCCGGGTGAAGAGTTCTTTTTCCGCGAACGGGCCGAAGGTACGAATGCAATACAGGAAGATTTCGGCGCAGTACATAAGAAGATTGCGGCTTTTTCGCCAGAGCAAATCCGGGACGCACGCTTTGCCAGTCGCTATATCCCGTATGCCGGGGAAATCTACATGGGGCATCTTCGTTACAGCACCACGGGAAAACGCGGGCTTTCGTATGTGCATCCTTTTATGCGGAGGAATAATTGGCGCGCCAAGAATTTGTGCATCTGCGCCAACTTTAACATGACCAACGTGGAAGAGATTTTTCACGAGATAGCCGTAAAGGGACAGCACCCGCGCATGGTTTCCGACACCTATATATTATTGGAGCAGTTGGGCCACCGCCTGGACCGCGAAAGCGAACGCTGTTTCCAGGAAGCCATGAAGTTGGGCTTGGAAAATACCGACGTCACCGAGTACATCGAAGAGCACATCAATATCGCCAACGTATTGAAATTGTCAGCGCCCGTGTGGGACGGCGGCTATGTCCTGTGCGGCGTGACCGGGAGCGGGGAAATGTTTTCCATGCGTGACCCCTGGGGAATTCGTCCTGCATTCTGGTATCAGAATGAGGAAGTCCTCGTCGTAGCTTCCGAACGCCCCGTCATACAGACATCGCTCGATGTGGAAGCGGAGGATGTCCGGGAACTGAAACCCGGGCAGGGTCTGTTCGTGAGCAAGCACGGCGCAGTCCGTACGGAACAGATCTTAGCCCCCAAACGTTATGCCGCCTGCTCCTTCGAGCGGGTCTATTTCAGCCGCGGCTCTGACTGTGACATTTATAAGGAGCGCAAGGAGTTGGGGCGTAGTCTGGTCGAGCCCATCCTGAAGGCCATTAATTACGAACTCGACAATACCGTCTTTTCATATATTCCCAATACGGCCGAAGCGGCTTATTATGGATTGCTGGCCGGTTTTGACGAATATTTGAACGAACAGAAGATAAAGGAAATCTCTCAACTGGGTGACCAGCTTACTTCGGAAAATCTGCATCGCATTTTGTCGCGGCGTATCCGGGCGGAAAAAGTGGCGTGGAAAGATATCAAGATGCGTACTTTCATAGCCGAGGGGAACAGCCGCAAGGATTTGGCCGCACACGTCTACGACATCACGTATGGCAGCGTGCGTCCCCATGTGGACAACCTTGTCGTGATAGACGATAGCATTGTGCGCGGCACGACGTTGCGGGAGAGCATCATCCGCATCCTGGACCGTCTGCATCCGCGCCGTATTGTGGTGGTCAGCTCCTCGCCGCAGGTCCGTTACCCGGATTATTACGGCATTGACATGGCCCAGATGGACGAATTCATCGCCTTCCGCGTGGCCATCGCCTTACTGGAGGAGCGCGGAATGGGTAACTTGATAACGGAAATCTATCAGCAGTGCAAGGCGCAGGAGCATTTGCCGAAGGAGGAGGTCAAGAACTATGTGAAAAAGATTTACGCTCCATTTACAGCGGAAGAGATTTCGGTCAAAATGGCGGAGATACTCCGTCCCGATAACATGAAGACCGAAGTACACATCGTATATCAGAGTCTGGAAGGACTACATCGCGCTTGCCCGCATAGCCCGGGGGACTGGTACTTTAGCGGAGACTATCCAACGCCCGGCGGTGTCAAGCGCTTGAACCAGGCCTTCATCGATTTCTACGAGAACAGAGAGAAAGCGTCTGTACACTGAGAGCACGGAATCTAAAATGTAACACTCGGCAGCGTAGTCCCATACCATGCCGTATATTCATATATTATAATGCGAAACGTAACGCTTGTTTTAGACGACGGAACGAAATTTCACGGAAAGTCGTTCGGCTATGAAAAACCTGTTGCAGGTGAAGTAGTGTTTAACACAGCTATGATGGGCTATCCAGAAAGTCTGACAGACCCATCGTACGCGGGTCAATTAATGACGCTGACTTTTCCTTTGATAGGAAATTACGGCGTTCCGCCATTTACATTCGAGGCAAACGGTCTTGCAACGTTCATGGAAAGCGACCGCATATATGCGTCGGCTATTATCGTGAGCGATTACATAGACACATACAGCCATTGGAATGCCGTGGAGAGCTTGGCCGAATGGCTGAAGCGGGAGAAGGTGCCTGGCATAACGGGGATTGATACGCGCGAGTTGACGAAGGTCTTGCGGGAGCACGGCGTTATGATGGGGAAAATCATTTTCGACGATGAGCCGGACAATATTCCTACGGCGCAGTACGAGGGGGTGAACTACGTGGCCCAGGTTTCCTGTAAGGAGGTCATTCGCTATAACGAGGGCGCCGGTAAAAAAGTAGTGCTGGTAGACTGTGGCGTTAAGCACAACATCATCCGCTGTCTGATTCGTCGCGGTGTGGAGGTTATCCGCGTTCCCTGGGATTATGACTTTAATGTCTTGGATTTCGATGGCCTGTTCCTGGCCAATGGCCCGGGCGACCCTGATACGTGTTCCACAACGGTGGAGCATATCCGTCAGTTTATAGCGACGTCCGACCGCCCCTGCATGGGTATCTGTATGGGCAATCAGTTGCTCTCGAAAGCGGCCGGGGCAACGATTTATAAACTGAAGTATGGGCATCGTTCGCATAACCAACCCGTTCGCATGGTGGGTACGAACCGCTGTTTCATCACAAGTCAGAATCACGGCTATGCCGTAGACAGTGCGACGCTTCCCGCTGACTGGGAACCTTATTTCGTAAACATGAACGACGGGTCCAACGAGGGCGTACGCCACAAATCGAAACCGTGGTTTTCTGCCCAGTTCCACCCCGAAGCATGTAGCGGACCGGTCGATACGGAATTCCTTTTCGACGATTTCGTAAAGTTGTTGAACCTGTAATTGAAAGCTGTCATCATGGAAAAAATACAAAAAGTTTTACTTTTAGGGTCCGGCGCATTAAAAATCGGCGAGGCTGGCGAATTTGACTATTCCGGCTCTCAGGCCTTAAAGGCATTGCGGGAAGAGGGGATAGAAACGGTGTTGATTAATCCGAACATTGCAACGGTCCAGACCAGCGAGGGCGTTGCCGACCATATATATTTCTTACCTGTCACGCCATTCTTTGTGGAAAAGGTTATCCAAAAAGAGCGGCCGCAGGGCATCATGCTGGCTTTCGGTGGCCAGACAGCTTTGAATTGTGGCGTAGAGCTGTACAAGCAAGGCATACTGAGCAAGTACAATATCCGCGTGCTGGGTACGCCGGTTCAGGCCATCATGGACACGGAGGACCGGGAACTCTTCATAGAGCGACTGGACGAGATAGACGTTAAAACAATCAAGAGCGAAGCCTGCGAAAACATCGAGCAGGCGCTGAAGGCGGCCAATGATTTGGGTTATCCCATCATTGTCCGTGCCGCATACGCCCTGGGTGGCTTGGGCTCCGGCTTCTGCGACAACGACGAGGAGCTGCGCCGCTTGGCCGAGAAAGCCTTCTCGTTCTCCCCGCAAGTTCTGGTAGAGAAAAGCCTGAAGGGCTGGAAGGAGATTGAGTACGAAGTAGTCCGCGACCAATTTGATAACTGCGTCACGGTATGTAACATGGAGAACTTCGACCCGCTCGGTATTCACACCGGCGAGAGCATAGTCATTGCCCCTTCGCAGACGCTGACCAATCAGGAATATCACAAACTTCGCGAACTTTCCATACGTATCGTTCGCCATATCGGTATTGTCGGCGAGTGCAACGTACAGTACGCCTTCGACCCGAATTCGGAAGATTATCGGGTGATAGAGGTAAACGCCCGCTTGAGCCGTTCGTCCGCCCTTGCCTCTAAGGCTACCGGTTATCCGTTAGCGTTTGTCGCTGCGAAGTTAGGCCTGGGCTATGGCTTGTTCGACCTAAAGAATTCTGTCACTAAAACCACGAGCGCCTTCTTTGAGCCCGCGTTGGACTACGTCGTCTGCAAGATTCCGCGCTGGGATTTGGGCAAGTTCCGCGGTGTAGACCGCGAACTGGGCTCCAGCATGAAGTCCGTTGGCGAAGTAATGGCCATCGGCCGAACGTTTGAGGAAGTCATACAGAAGGGTTTGCGCATGATCGGGCAGGGGATGCACGGTTTCGTGGACAATAAGGAAATTACCATCGCCAATGTGGACGAAGCCCTTCGCGAACCTACCGACAAACGTATCTTTGTCATAGAAAAAGCGCTCGCAGCAGGCTATACCGTAGAGCAAATCCACGAACATACCAAGATAGACAATTGGTTCCTCTATCGGTTAAAGAATATCCACGACACCGACCAGGCTTTGCACAAGGTCTCCAGGTTGCAGGATTTGGACCGCGATTTGTTGTTACAGGCCAAGGTCCTGGGTTTCTCCGATTTCCAGATAGCACGCGCCATCGGTATGGAAAAGACCTTGGACATGGAGGCCGCCATTATGCAGGTACGCAACTATCGGAAGAGCCTGGGCATCGTGCCTTGCGTCAAGCAGATAGACACGTTGGCGGCCGAGTATCCGGCGCAGACCAACTATCTGTACCTGACTTACAGCGGCGTGGCGCACGACATTGCTTTCGAGGAGGATAAACGTTCCGTTGTCGTGTTGGGTTCCGGCGCCTACCGAATCGGTTCTTCCGTAGAATTTGACTGGTGCGGCGTTCAGGCCTTGAATACCATCCGCCAGGAAGGTTACCGGAGCGTAATGATCAACTACAATCCCGAGACCGTTTCTACGGACTACGATATGTGCGACCGCCTTTACTTCGACGAACTCACGTTCGAGCGGGTAATGGACATTCTCGACCTCGAAGTGCCCTACGGCGTTATCGTATCGACGGGCGGGCAGATTCCGAACAATCTTGCCCTGCGTCTGGACGAGCAGCACGTTCCTCTCTTGGGCACCCAGGCCCAATACATCGACAATGCCGAGGACCGCGAGAAGTTTTCCGAGATGTTGGGCCGCATCGGAGTGGACCAGCCCGAGTGGAGCGCCTTGACTTCGATGGAGGACATCAACCAGTTCATCGATAGAGTAGGGTTCCCCGTCCTGGTCCGCCCGTCTTATGTCCTTTCGGGTGCGGCTATGAACGTATGTTCCAACCGGGACGAGTTGGAGCGCTTCTTAAAGTTGGCGGCGAATGTCTCTAAGAAACACCCGGTTGTGGTCAGCCGTTTCCTCCAGCACGCTAAGGAAGTGGAAATGGACGCCGTGGCCCGCGACGGCGAGATTATTGCCTACGCCATTTCTGAGCATATCGAATTTGCCGGCGTACACTCCGGCGATGCGACGATTCAGTTCCCGCCCCAGAAACTGTACGTGGAAACGGCGCGCCGCATTAAGAAAATCTCCAAGCTGATTGCCCGCGAACTGCATATCAGTGGCCCGTTCAACATCCAGTTCCTGGCCCGCGAGAATGAAATAAAGGTAATTGAGTGCAACTTACGCGCGTCGCGTTCGTTCCCGTTTGTCAGCAAAGTCCTAAAGATTAACTTGATTGAGTTGGCCACGCGGATTATGCTGGGTCTGCCTGTCGAGAAACCGGCCAAGAGCCTTTTCGACTTGGATTACGTTGGCGTCAAGGCCTCTCAGTTCTCGTTCAACCGCCTCCAAAAGGCCGACCCTGTGCTCGGAGTCGATATGGCTTCCACCGGTGAGGTTGGCTGTCTGGGAGAAGATTCCCGCGCCGCCTTACTAAAGAGCATGCTTTCCGTAGGTCAGCGCATACCCAAGAAGAATATACTGTTGTCGACCGGCGACGGCAAGCAAAAGGCAGAGATGCTGGTTGCGTCCCGTATGCTGGTGGAACACGGCTACCATCTGTATGCGACGGGCGGTACCAGCCGGTATCTGACGGACAACGGTATTGAAAACACGCTCGTTTACTGGCCCAGTGAAGAGGGGCATCCTCAGGCACTCGACATGTTGCATCGCAAGGAAATTGATATGGTGGTCAACGTGCCCAAGAACCTGTCAACCGGAGAGCTGACCAACGGCTACAAAATCCGCCGTGCGGCTATCGACCTGAACATCCCTCTGATTACGAATGCCAGACTGGCATCCGCTTTCATCTATGCCTTCTGTACGATGTCGTTGGACGAATTGGATATTAAGAGCTGGCAGGAGTATTAAGCCCCGGCTACCGCAAAATTCAATAGGCTCGTGTGGTTCGGAACGTCGCCGAATCGCACGAGTTTTTTATGGTGCCGGCGTAAGAGGAGAACGGATGGAAGTGTGCTTATTCGTTAATAAATCTTCTGCAGTGTTAGAAGTGTCCGCTGGGCTAAATAGAAAAGTTGCACGATGGTAAAAAAAAAGTTACCTTTGCATTGAGATTGGCGTGCAGCGAAGGGAAGAACTGTCCCGTCCGTAAATCACTTCGCCAGCGGCAAGAATATCAATTCCCACGAACTCATAATCACAAGGAAACAATGGATAAACTCGTTATTAATTCTTACGAAGAATTTGCTCAGCACGTAGGGCAAGTCATTGGAACGTCCGATTGGTTGGAAATTCCCCAGGAGCGCATCAATCAGTTCGCCGATGCCACGCTCGACCATCAGTGGATTCACGTCGATACGGAACGTGCGAAGAACGGGCCTTTCGGCCAGACCATTGTGCATGGCTACCTGACCCTCTCGCTCTTACCCTATTTGTGGGAGCAGATTATCGACGTCCGCAACCTCAAGATGATGGTGAATTATGGCATGGACAAGATGAAGTTCGGGCAGGCCGTACTGAGCGGGCAGAGCATCCGCCTCATTGCTACGCTACAGTCCATCGCCAACCTGCGCGGCATCTGTAAGGCCGAAATTAAGTTCGTCATTGAAATCAAGGGCGAACGCAAGCCGGCGCTGACAGGCGTAGCCACGTTCCTTTATCATTTTAATGCCGAGTAACCTGGCGTACCCCGATATACGTCAATATTAAATCTATCCTCCAGCCGTGCAGCCCTTATTGGTAACTTTCGCCATTCCAGAGGAAAAGATTGACTTCCCTAAGACCGATTTTCCGCTGTGTACCGTATTTACCGGAATCGGTAAGACGCAGGCAGCCATGGTGACGACCGAAGCAATCCTGCATTACCGTCCGTTCGCGGTGTTGAACGTAGGGACTGCGGGGACTCTTCGGCACCAGGTGAACGACGTCATCGTCAGCCGTCATTTTGTCGACCGCGACCTCATGCCGTTGCCTATCGAAGGACTTTGTGCCGAGGTCAGGATTCCTTCGGCGTTATTTCCCGAATTAACGCCGATACTGCAAGAATTTACGGGCCTTAGCCCAGAAAAAACTGGCCCTATTCCCGATCTCGTCGTCAGTACCGGTGACAATTTCGTGACGGAGGGTGAGGTAGGGGAGGCCGATGTAGTGGATATGGAAGCCTTTGCCGAAGCCATGGTTTGCCGACATTTCGGTTTGCCTTTTGTTTCCGTGAAATGTATCACCGATGTTGTCGGCGAAAACTCGGTGGCCACTTGGGCCGAACGGTTGCGGAGCGCGAATGAGGTGCTTCGGGCTTATTTCCAACAGAAATGGGGCGTATCGTCCAAAAGTAATTGTAGAACAAATGAGTAGAATGAATAATCCCTTCCATGGGCTGGGTGTTGCCCTGGTCACCCCGTTTACGGCAGAGAAAAGCGTAGATTACGACGCGTTGCGAGGACTGGTGGCTACTTTATTGAACGGCAGTGTAGATTTTCTTTGCGTTTTGGGAACAACGGCGGAGACGCCGTGCCTGTCCGCTGCCGAAAAGCATGAGATTGTGCGTTTTGTCGTGGAGCAAGTCGGGGGCCGGGTGCCTTTGCTTTTGGGATGTGGAGGAAATAATACGGCGGCCGTTGTGGACTACCTGTTCGCGGCGGATCTGACGGGGATTGATGGCGTTCTTATCGTGACACCTTATTATAATAAGCCTTCGCAGGAGGGCCTGTACCAACATTTCTGCGCGGTAGCTTCGGCTACGCGGAAGCCCGTTGTGCTGTATAACGTGCCCGGACGTACGGGCGTGAACATGCAGGCTGACACGACGCTGCGCATTGCTCGCGACTGTCCGAACGTAGTCGCCATTAAGGAGGCCTCCGGTAAGCTGGACCAAATCGAGAAAATTATTCAGGGCGCGCCGGCCGGCTTTGAAGTAATCAGTGGCGACGACGCCATAACTTTGGAACTGCTCACGCTGGGGGCTGTCGGCGTAATTTCCGTTATAGGGAATGCTTATCCCGCGGCTTTTGGCCAAATGGTACACGCCGCTCTGGCGGGCGACGTTGCTACGGCCTTGGCTGCTCACCGCCAGTTCCTCCCGCTTTATGGACTCATGACGAAAGACGGGAATCCGGCCGGCGTTAAATGCCTGCTGGCCGCGCAGCACAAGGCGGGCAACTATCTTCGTTTGCCCCTCGTACCGGTAACCGACGAAACCGCCCGGCAGATAGCCGCTTTTGAATCGCAGTTTCAAGCCTGATTGGGGCGCATCCGATAAAATATTGCGCAAATTCCGCTAAATATATTTGGCAAATCTTAGATTGACTGTGGAAATAATGTTAAAGAATGTGCTAATGATAGCCCCATGACTTGGCGCTTATCCGTTTAAGCCTTACTTTTGCATCGTTTTTCATGGTATTAGATTTAAGGTTAGTGAAGATTGGTTGTCGGGAGACAATCAATTTTTTTATTGTGTAAATTTAAATCCTTCCTGTTCCTGTGTTTCAATGGAATTTCTTATCTTTGCGAATAAATATGGCTTGATATGATGAAATATATACTTCTGCTTCTTACCATCTGTCTGAGTGCCGGGCCGCTGTCTGCCAATAACGCGGAGTTCAGTGACGATTCTTCCGAGGTGCAGTCTGTCATTGCCCAGCAGAACGCGGCTCAAATTAAATTGACCGTGCGTGGAAAGTCTGTCCGCGTGCAGAACGCCAGCGGGCTTACGATGGACGTTTACAGCCTTACCGGAGCCAAGGTTACCTCCGTCAAAATCGATGCGTCCGATAAAAGCATTTCGCTGAACGTGTCTCAGGGCATCTATATTATTAAGGTCGGGAACGTCGTCCGTAAGGTTTCCCTGTCCTGAAATACTCCTCGTTGAAATTTTACGTGTATTGCGATTATGTTTAATTGCGGTACTTTCAATTGCCGATAGGCCCTCTATTCCTTTTCTCTTTTGAAGGAAACAAAATTGTTTAGGACAATTTTGTAATTAAGAATAAAATTCCTACTTTTGCATTGTGAAAGTCGATTGGGTTTGGCTTTCACTCTTAGAAATAAGAACTACCAGATAAAATTAAACTTACCAACATCGTTGGACTAATTCCAACTCATTTATGGCACTTTATACAAAAGATTTGCTTAGCAAAAAAAGTATTGATGAACTGCGTGCTATAGCCAGCACCATGGGGACAGCAAAGTCGGACAGTCAGAATAAGGAAGAACTTATTTACGATATATTGGACGCGCAGGCCGAGCGAAGCGCGGAACAGGACGCGCCCCCTACTCCCCGCCGGCGGTCGCGTATTGTTAAAAAAGATGTAGACCATATTTATTCCGCAACGGAAGGGCCTAAGGATGAGAAAGTCGGCGCTACGGCTTCAGAGGAAAAAAGCCAAACGGCCACGACAACGACGCGCCGCAGAAGGATTCGCGCAGTAACGAAAGTTCAAGAGCCGGCTGAGGAAGTGGCTGCTGCCAAGGAAGATACCTCTGCCGAGTCCGGGGAAGGAACTGCAACAGAAGCTCCGGCCAGCAACGAGCCCTCACTCTTTGCCAACGTGGATGCGTCCCCTACTCCATCATTTACTACTGGAAATCAAGAAGAAGACCTGCCGGATTTCCTTTCAGAGCAATTAAAGCAGCAGGCAAAGACCGAAGAACTTCAGCCCGTAGATCTTAATGAAGTACGCGATTCGTTATATGAACGGATCAAGACGCAGAACGACGAGCGCAACGAGGTTGCGGACCCGGTAAAGGCCCAACTGCAAAGCCTGGCCGAGGATCAGGATTTTGTCATAGTCGAAGATATTCCCGCCCTGGCTGAAAGTTCGTCCTACGAGGGACAGTTCGGACAGTACGATACGGACAATGCCCCCTCTTGGGAAAACAGTTATTACAACGCCGAGGGAACGTCGAAGAACGGGTATGCGGCTGCCACGGAGCAGAATTCCTCCGCTTCGTCGGCTATTAATTTACCTGATGAGTTCCAACTGCTGGACGGCCGGGGCGTTCTTGAACTGATGAACGACGGTTACGGTTTCCTGCGGTCCTCGGATTATAATTACCTCACCTCGCCGGATGACATTTACGTAACGGCCAATCAGATATATCAGTATGGCCTGAAGTCGGGCGATGTTGTTGAAGGCAAGGTACGTATTCCCCGCGAGGGCGAGAAGTTCTTTACGCTGTCCAGCGTCGAGCATATCAACGGCCGCGAGTTAAAAGAAGTGCGCGACCGCATAGCCTTCGAGCACCTGACCCCCTTGTTCCCCGACGAGAAATTCAATTTGTGCAGCGGTCATAATGATAGCCTTTCCTGCCGAGTAGTCGACCTGTTTACCCCCATAGGAAAAGGTCAGCGCGCCCTGATTGTAGCGCAACCCAAGACCGGTAAGACCATGCTGATGAAAGACATCGCCAACGCTATCGCTCGCAACCATCCCGATACCTATCTGATGATGCTGCTTATCGATGAGCGTCCGGAGGAAGTCACCGACATGGCGCGTACGGTGAATGCGGAAGTGATTGCCTCGACGTTCGACGAACCGGCGGCGCGTCACGTGAAGATTGCCAACATAGTCCTGGAAAAGGCCAAGCGTATGGTCGAATGCGGACACGATGTCGTTATTTTCCTGGATTCTATTACCCGACTGGCACGCGCCTACAACACGGTTTCTCCCGCTTCCGGAAAAGTGCTGACCGGTGGTGTCGACGCCAATGCCCTACAGAAGCCCAAACGCTTCTTCGGTGCTGCGCGCAACATCGAAAACGGCGGCTCGTTGACGATTATTGCCACGGCCTTGATCGATACGGGGTCCAAGATGGACGAAGTGATTTTTGAAGAATTCAAGGGTACGGGTAACATGGAGCTCCAGCTCGACCGCTCGTTGGCCAACAAGCGTATTTTCCCCGCCGTCAATCTTGCCGTGTCGAGTACGCGCCGCGACGATTTACTGCATGACCAGCAGATGTTGAACCGAATGTGGGTACTCCGGAAGTATATCGCGGACATGAATCCCGTAGAGGCGATGACCGACGTGAAGAAGCGGCTGGAGAGTACGCGGAACAATGACGAGTTCCTGATGTCCATGAATTCGTAAGTCTGACAGGCATTTCCTTCCGTTACAGGTCGCCGTTCCAAGGAATTTTCGTGAAGTCACGAATAAAAATTCAGAAAGGCGGCGGCTTATGAATAAGATTTCGTACCTTTGTTGTGTAGACACATTATTAACTTCAACACGTCTTCTTATGAAAGAATTAAAAGGAACGCAGACAGAAAAGAATCTGGAAGCCGCTTTCGCAGGCGAGTCTCAAGCACATACCAAGTATTTATATTATGCCTCCAAAGCCAAGAAAGATGGCTACGAGCAGATAGCAAGTATTTTTGAAGAGACGGCCCGCAATGAGAAGGAGCATGCCAAAATCTGGTTCAAGCTCCTGCATGACGGGATTGCCGATACAACGGTGAATCTGGCCGACGCCGCTGCCGGTGAAAACTACGAATGGACGGATATGTACAAGCGCTTTGCCGAGGAGGCACGCGCAGAAGGCTTTGCCGCCATCGCAGCGAAGTTTGAAATGGTCGGAGCAATTGAGAAAGAACACGAGCAACGCTACAAGCGTCTGCTCAAGAACATTGAGGACGAAGTCGTATTCAGCCGCGAAGGGGACTGCATCTGGCAGTGCGCCAACTGTGGCCACATCGTTGTCGGAAAGAAGGCTCCCAAAGTTTGCCCGGTGTGCGACCATCCGCAGAGCTTCTTCCAATTGCGTGCAGAGAACTATTGATAGGGTATCCATGGCCTGATGCTCAGCGCTTTTAGGCGCCAGCCCAGGAGTGAAGTGAGGAGGACCCTTCCGATTATCGAGTGGAGTGCCTCCGGCCTTATCTGATTTTTTACCGTAACCGGTTGAGAAATAGAACCTTTCTCAGCCGGTTATGTTTTTATTTACGTATGTCCCTGCAAGCCTTCCGGCGAGGACAGCCCTGGGGGCGCATGGGACGGGATTATCCGGATGTCTCGTACTGGTCTGTCTGCACATTATCTCGCAGTGATTCCCACTGCAGAAAGGAACGTCCGGCCGGCAGCGCCTTTCCCGCGTTGTGGTCGCATGATTTTTCGATGAAATCCCTTTGCCGTGAAGTCCTCCCGGCAAAAGGTAAAAGTCGTAAGCATTCGGACAAATGCACCTTTTACACCTTGAGGTTTGGTTGTAGCTTTGC